>Ga0066395_10000186_pt1 | contig 22582 bp, 19 predicted proteins | sample PanSoiPlot1MoBio_FD_61218 | JGI IMG/M metagenome (GOLD analysis project Ga0066395, IMG submission 61218) | Tropical forest soil microbial communities from Panama analyzed to predict greenhouse gas emissions - Panama Soil Plot 1 MoBio | ecosystem: Environmental > Terrestrial > Soil > Tropical... | reverse complement strand
TCGCCCGCCGTGAGCGTCACCGAGACCGTCGCCGCCTCGCCCGCAGAGACCGTCCCGTCTGCCCCGCGATCGGCGATCTGCAGGCCGGACAGCGTCCCCGTCTCCGCGCCGGGACAGTCGGATGCCTGGACCCAGGCGCACCCGGTCTCGGGCGCCCCGCCCGCTTGGCTCCCGCCCGGCCCTCCGCCAGCGCCGGCGCCGCCGGCCGTCGGCGGCGCGCCATCCCCGGCGGTTCCGCCGCCAGAGCTCGGCGCGAGCGGCCGCGCGCCGCAACCGACCGCCAGCAACGCGAGAGCGAAGCGCGATGCGTTCACGACTTCAGGATCGACCACGCGTACCGTTCGGACAATCCATATTATCTACACGCGACTGTACACACGTGGCTTACGCCGCGCGGTCAGATTCGCGGCGGATATTTCTTCAGTTTCAGCTGCAGCGTACGGCGCGTGATGCCGAGGCGCCGCGCCGTCTCCGAGACGTTGCCGCCCGTGTCGCCGAGAATGCGCTGGATGTGCTCCCACTCGGCGCGCGCCAGCGTCGGGGGCGGCGCGGCGGCGGGCGGGACCGGGCGGGCGTCTCCCGTCACCGCCGCCAGCACGTCGTCCGCGTCCGCCGGCTTGCTGACGTAGTTGTGCGCGCCGAGGCGCATCGCCTCGACCGCTGACGCGATGCTGCCGTAGCCGGTCAGCACGACCACGCGAAGGTCCGGCTGTAGGCGCAGCAGGTGTGGCACCAGATCCGTCCCGGACATGCCCGGCATCCGCAGATCGACCACGGCCGACGCCAGCTTGCCACGCCCGGCGACGCGTACGGCCTGCTCGCCGTCACTGGCGGTCACGACCTCTTGCCCGCGCTGTCGGAGCGCGCTCGCGAGCCGCTCACGAAACACCTCGTCGTCGTCGACGAGCAGCATCGGCGCCGCGGTCGTCATGACCGCTCGGCCTCGGGCGCGGGGGCGGGCGCGGGACGATCCAGCGGCAGCGCGAAGACCACCGACGTGCCGGTCCCGGGCGCCGACGTGATGGTCACCTCGCCGCCCAGCCGATCGGCCACCGCGCGCGCCAGGAAGACGCCCAGGCCCATCCCCCGCCCCGCCGGCTTGGTGGTGAAGAAGGGCTCGCCGACGCGCGCGAGAACCTCCGCGGGCATCCCCGCGCCGTGGTCGTTGATCTCGAAGCGGATCTGCCGGCCGGCGGGCGCGACCCGCACCACGACGTCGTCGCCCGGCGGCGACGCCTGCTGCGCGTTCTCGATCAGCGCCGACAGCGCCTGCCCGACCGCCCGCGGCGGCACCGTCAGCAAGCGGTCGGCGACGGCGGGCGCGATCTCGGGGCGGACTGCGACGCGCGCGTCGCTGGCGCCGCCGACCGCGCTCTGGACCAAAGCCGCGACAGGGATCGCCGCGAATCCCTCGCCCGCCGTGTCGCCCGCGTCGGCGCGCATGCGCTCGATGATCGCGCGGCAGCGTTCGACCTCTGCGCGCACCAGCCGCGCGTCCTCGACCGCGCGGGCCGAGGCCCCGGGCTGGGCCAGATCGCGCTGCAGATCACCCGCGATCACGGCGATCGTCGAGAGCGGCGTCAAGAGCTCGTGCGCGGCGCCCGCCGCCAGCGTCGCCAGCGACGCCAGCCGCTCCTGCCGCTGTGCCGCCGACCGGGCCGCGTCCAGCTCGCGTTCGTGGCGCTCGAGCGCGCGCCGGACGCGAAACAGGAAGTAGACGATGAACGACGCGGCGACGCCGGACGCCACCCACATGCCGCGCAGGTGCAGGCTCATGTGGCGCGCGTGATCGCCGAGCGGCAGCGGCTCGTGCACGGCGAACAGGACCGCCGAGCAGGCGAGCGACAGCGTCACCAGCGCCCACGTCCACGCCGCGCGCAGCGTGATCGACGCGAGCGCGATCGGGATCAGATAGAGGAAGCTGAACGGATTGAGCGGCCCGCCCGTCAGGTAGAGCAGCCCGGAAAAGAGCAGCACGTCCAGCGCCATCACCGCCGCCAGCCACGCCTGGCGCGGCCGCCGCCGTCCCGCCAGCAGCGCACAGCCGAGGTTGCTGGCGATCTCCGCCCCGACCAGCGCCAGCAGCGGGACGATCGGAATCGCCAGCTGCATGACGAACTGCACGACGCCGATCGTGATCAGCTGGCCGCCGATCGCGGCCCAGCGCAGCCGGATCAACCAGGCGAAGTTGATGCGGTCCGATTCGCCCTCGACCGCCATGCCGCCGTCACTGTCGGATGCAGATCGCGAAGGTGACCTTGTCGGCCGCGCCCGAAGCCGGCTGCAGGTCCAGCACCTCCGACCAGTAGCCGAGCATGAACAGGTTCATCTCCGACACCGTGAACATCCCCGGATCGCCCGTCGTGACGGTCGGGTACGTGGTGGCGCCGTGGCTGTGCTTTGGCATCCAGGGTCTCTCGGCGGTCATGGTCAGGTCCGCGGGTGTGCCCGCGGTGGCGTCGGCGATCGTCACGACCCAGGTGTCCAGGCCAGACGCGGCCGTGTCGGCGGACGTCCCGTCCGAGAAGTCCGTCTTGGCCGACACCAGCGTCGCCACGTACGCGCCAGACATCGACGTCGCCGTCAGCCCCGGCGTGTAGTCGACGGCGGGCGAGTCCGCGCACTGCACGAAGTCCGCGTCCGTGCTCCCGTCCGAGGTCTGCGTGTGAGAACCGCAACCCGCGACGGTGCCGGCCACCGCGCATGCCAGAATGGCTGCTACTAAACGCACGGCCATGAGTACCTAAGTGTATGTCCGGTCGCGGGCCAGTCCAGCAAGTCCCCGTCGTGCCCCGGTATTTTGACTTTGCGTTCGGTCCCGACCACCTGATAATGCTACGGCTTTCGGGGCAGGCGGCTGGGCGGCGGCAAAAGTGGATAGCCCGATCGAGCATCGGGAAACCTTAAACGTTCACCTTCGAGGTAAATCTATGAATACCCGATCCCTTTCCGCCCTCCTCACCGCTTCGTTTGCCTGTCTCCTGCTGGCCGCGAGTTGCGCCAAGCCCAGCAGCGGCAACCCCACGACCATGTGCGGGTCCGGCCAGACCGCCTGCGGCATGGAATGCACGAACACCGCGACCGACAACGCCAACTGCGGTAGCTGCGGCAAGGTCTGCGCAAGCGGCACCACCTGTCAGAATGGTTCCTGTAACTGCGCGACGGGCCTCATGCTGTGTGGCGGGTCGTGCGTCAGCTCGGACGCGACCCATTGCGGCAGCAGCTGCGCCGCCTGTTCGTCCGGTCAGCTCTGCGCCAACAACAGCTGCACGTCGAGCGGGTGCCCGACGGGCCAGATGCAGTGCGGCTCGGCCTGCATCACCAACGGCGGCGATAACACCATCAACCACTGTGGCGGCTGCAATGCGTGCGCGGCAGGCGCCACCGCTTGCAACAACGGAACGTGCGGCTGTGCGGTGGCCGGCCAGACGTTGTGCGGCAGCGCGTGCGTCGACACGAACACCAACAACGCCAACTGCGGCGGCTGCGGCCGCGCCTGCTCCGGCACGTGCGTGAACGGCACCTGCATGACGGGCGGCGGCGGCACGGGCGGCAGCACCGGCGCGGGCGGGACGACGGGCGCGGGCGGCACAGGCGGCAGCACCGGCGTGGGCGGCTGCATGACCAGCTGCGCGGGCACCGGCGGCAGCACCAGCGGCCAGGCCGGCCGCGGCGGCACGACCGGCACCGGCGGCAGCACGGGCGGCACCGGCGGCACCGGCACGGGTGGTCGCGGCGGCACGACCGGCACCGGCGGCACGGGCGGCACCGGCGGGTGCATGAACACCGACACGAGCAAGCTCAACGAGGATTCGTCGGGTTACGTCTGCAACAACACCTTCGGCATCAAGGGAGCCTGGTATTGCTACAGCGACGGCTCCGATTCGACCATCAGCTGCAAAGGCAGCGACGGCAAGGGCGCCGGCGCCGTGCCGTGGAACGCGGGGTCGAGCGCCATGTGCCTGAGCGGAACCATGGGCACAGGGTCCGGCAGCTATGCCGGCATCGGCTTCAAGGTGAACTCTGGACCGCCCGGCGACACCGCGGCGCCCGGCACGTGGAACGCGAGCAGCCTCGTCGGCTTCGCGATCACCTTGAAGTCCGGAGCCAGCGGCAAGGGCAGCGGCGGCATGATCCTCAACCTCGAGTATCCGACGTCGAACGACATGGATCCGAACACCAAGGACGCGCCGGGCATCACCGTCCCCGGCGTGCCGACCAGCGGCATGATCACCTACAACGCGCTCTTTGCGGATTCCGTGCTGGCCAACAACGCCAACAACCGCAAATCGGTCGATGCGGCGAACCTCACCGACGTGAAGGTCGCCTTCTTCCCGGACAGCATCTCGCACAGCTACGACTTCTGTATCGTGAGCGTCGTGCCGATCATGACCGCTCCGAATCCCGTCGTGGCCACGGGCAGCTACGGGCCGACCTGGAACAACCAGCAGCCCCAGGCCGTGAACGGCATCAACGGCTACGCCGTTCAGAGCGCCCCGTTCCCCAACAACGGGAATCCGATGACGATGCAGGTCATGGCCACCTCCGGCGGCGTCGGGTTCACCTACAACGCGGGCAGCGGTTTCCAGGCCCCGAACAACGGCCCCGGATCCTTCCCCGCCGTCATCAGCGGCTGGGGACCCGGCCACGACGGTATCCAGTTCTATGGACCCTACAAGAACGCCAAGCAGATCAGCGCGCTCTCGTCGGTGACGAGCAGCTGGACGTTCACCATGGGCTCCAGCGGAGACGCGGTCTATGACGTCTGGTTCGGCAACTCGGCAACGCCAACGGTGCCGCAGATCGAGCTGATGGTCTGGATCGGCAACAAGGACAAGAATCCCCTCGGCTCCTCGATGGGTTCCGCATTCAACGGGCGACAGCCGTACGTCGGCACCAACGGAACCGGCGAAAGGGTCGTCAGCTACTGGGTGGCGACGGGGACCAACGGCAGCCCGGTCAGCAATATCGACTTGCTGTCCTACTTCAAGGACGCGGCAAGCCATGGTTACGCCGGGCTGTCCAACAGCTCCTACCTGCTTGGCGTTCAGACTGGCTTCGAGGTCTACAGCGGCAACTGGACCACGTCGAACTACAGCATCAGCATCCAGTAGGGTTGCCATGCGCATGCGGGTTGTCTGCTCAGGTGGTTCGCTCGTCGGCATCGCCTTCCTGACCGGAATGGCCGCTTGTTCGAGCAGCAGCGCGAGCCACGGCGACGCAGGCAACCCGCATCCGGACACGGGGCAGGACACGGGTCAGGGCTGTCAGCCCGGCGCCGCGAACTCCAGCTACGTCCTGATCGACGACATGGAGACGACGGACCACGGGCCCATCGAGTTCGCCACGGGCATCAGCCTCCCGACGACGCAGGGCTATTGGTACAACAGCGGCGCGAGCTACGCCGGCGACGCCGGAGTCCCCGCCGACACGTCGAACCCGCCGTACATGTCGTTCACCTTCAGCGCGGTCTCGCCGCCGACGACCACGTTGAACTGCAAAGCGAGCGCACACGCGGCCCGTCAGACCTGCTCGCTCAACGGCCTTTACGACACGTGCGGCGTCGGCTTCGAGTTCGCGCAGCTGCCTGATGTAGATGCGGGGGCTGACCCGGCGGACGCGGGTCCGGGCTCACCCAAATACACGATCCCGTTCGATATCAGCCACTACAAGGCCGTCACGTTCTGGGGGATGACGACGACGCCGGACGCGACGTCGGGGATGATGCTGGTCAAGATGTCATTCCCGGATACCGACACCGACCCGCGCGGCGAGGTCTGCAACGGCGGCGGCGGGAATACTTCGAAGTGCTACAACAGCTACGCGAAGACTTTTGCGTTCACGAGCAGCTGGCAACAGTTCACCGTGATGCTGGATATCACCGATCCGGTCGCTGGCATCGCCATCGATCCGACCTGGGGCTACCAGGGGGCGCAGTGGCTCCCCACCCAGGTCTACGGCATGAACTGGCAGGCCCAGAGGAACACCGACCCGGGGACCGACCCTCCCCTCATGACGGACATCTGGATCGACGACGTGTACTTCGTCCAGTGAACCACGTTCGTTAACCGATTCGCGGCTGCGCCAGCACGGCGGCCGGGGCACGGGTCGCCTTCTCGAGCGTCGCCAGGCGTTCCAGGACCTCGGCGTGCAGCAGGTCGACCTTCTCGTGGAGGTGCGCGATCTCCAGCTCGGATTTCACGTTGACCTCGTACTCGATGTCGTTGCGGACACGATCGCGCGCGACCTGACGGTTCTGGCTCAGCAGCACGAACACCGACAGGATGATTGCCTCCAGCGAGACGGCCATGGTCAGCAGGCCATACGGGAACGCATCCCAGCCGCCGATCGCCGTGCGGGCGAGCGGCCCTGTGTTCAGCATGATCCAGACGAAGAACAGCACGCAGTGGATGGCGAGAAACGGAATGCTGCCGGAGAACTCCGAGATCCAGTCGGCGGTGCGCATCACGATGGTGCGCTTGTCCTCCGTCTCGTCGTTGATATTGCGAGACGCCGACCGCCGCAACAGCTTCGCGGACTCGCGCAACCGCCGCCCCGCCGCCGTCAGCAGCTCCATCGCCGCCGCCGGCCGCACGCGCAGGAACTCCTCGAGGTCGCCGCGGTCGACCACCACGGCCTGCAGATCCTTCGTCACGTGGGCGGACGCCGTGCGCGGGCCGCCGTCCAGCAGCGAGATCTCGCCGAAGAAGTCGCCCTTGCCGGCGGTCTCGAGGACGATCCGTTCGCCCGTGTCGTTCTTGAAGAAGATCTCGACCTCGCCCGCGCGCACGATGTAAAGCGAATCGCCCGGATCGCCGTAGTTGAACAGCGCCGTGCCGGCCGGCTTGCTGATCGTGTCGACCCGCTCGGCCAGCGCCGCCCGCTCCTGGTCGTCCAGCAGCGAGAAGAACGGGACCTCGGTCAGGATTTCGGGGTCGGCGCCCATGCTGAAGTCGCGACTATCGCACAGGTGTCGCCGCGACTGCGCGCGGATCCTCGACCGCCAGGTGACGCGGCCTGCCTAGGGCGCACCAGCCGGAGGCTCGCTCAGCGAGAAGTTCTCGATCCGCCAGACCATCACGCGCGGATCTGGCGGGGCGACGGCCGGCTTGCCGTCGCAATGGAAGCGGATCACGTGGCTCCCGGGCGGGACGGTCAGCACGCGATCGAAATCCCTGCCGGCCGCGCCGATCTCCAGCGTCTCGTTCAGGATCGGGCTCTCAATGGTCAGCCGCGCGGGCGGCTGCGCGGCGGCGACTCTCATCTTGATCTCGATCCTTCGTTCGACGGCGCCGTCGTTCTCCAGCCGCGCCTCGGCGGACGCTTCGCTCCAGCGGAAAGTCATCTGCGCATTCTTTTCGATGTCGTAGAAGCCGCGTTCCCAGCTGACGACGACCGGGTGCAGGAGGCGCTCGCGTTCGGCGGGGGACAGCGGCGCCTCGTCCGCCATTCCGTTCGTTACAGTCCCGTCCGCCGCGGGGCCGAGGTCGAAGAACGCGAGCTGGTTGTTGAGGCTCACCAGCGGTTCGCCGGGGATGTAGCGACGAAGCGCGGATTCGATCGCGACGCCGTTGTCCGGGTAGCCGTCGCGCTGGATCAGGATTCCGCGGAAGCCGACGGCCATCAACTCCCTCACCATCCTGGCGGGCTCGGCGGCCGACACCTTCTGCGCCCAGACGTCCCCGGGACGGCCGCGCATGGACGGAAAGCTCCAGCGCAAGGTGCGGGAGTGCAGATAGGGACGAAGGGGCTGCCAGGGCTCCAGCCGGTCGACGAGATTTCCTTCCGGGAACGTCATGAACGGCAGCTCGAAGATCATCCCGCCCGGCGGCACCTCCGCCTCGATCCGGCGCACGACATCGGCGTCGCTTTCGTAGCTCTCCTTCGCCTCGCGGTAATATCCGCGCGCGTACACCGTCCCCTGATCGAACAGGCCGAACCCCAGCACGAAAGGCAGCAGGGCATGGCCAAGCCGCGCGTGACGCTCTCGGATCCGGTCCAGCAGCAGCGCCAGCGTGAACAGCGCGAAGAACCCGATGATGACGTTGATGCGCGCGTACGTACGGATCTGTGGGGTGACGAGCAGCGCAATCAGCGCCCCGAAGCCACCGATGGTCGCCAGCAGCAACGCCATGACGTTCAAGACCGACAGCGGTCGCAGCACGTCCTCGCGCGGGCGTGAGGCGCGCGGACCGCGCAGCAGTATGCCGAGCAGCGCCAGGAAGCCGATGCTGCCGAGCAGCCCGAGCGACGTCGTCGAGCTCTCGCCCGGAAGCGGCGCGTTGGCGTTGTAGCGTTGCTTGAGGCGCCGGAGGACCGGCAGCCGGTGGCCGTCGACGGGCAGCAGCAACTGGGCGATCTTGAGGCCGAAGATCTCGGCCTCGCCGGGCCCGCGGACCGCCGCCGCCGGATTGGGCCCGTTGCGGGCGCGATAAACGATCGCGGGAAGCCCGACCGCCCCCAACCCGACCGTGATGATCGCGGCCAGACCCAGCCCCGCCACCAGATTGCGCTTCGAGCGGCGCTCGATGGCCGCCCAGACGCCGCCCGCGACGAGAAGGCAGACGACGAAGAACGCGTAATAAAGCTCGGTGGCCGCCAGGAAGACGCAGATGCCGATCGCCACCAGCGAGCGCCGCCCGCGCAGATCGAGGCGATACGGCCGGTCGCCTTCCTGCGCGCGCGTCAGGGGCGGATCGTCGCCGCACGTCCAGAGCAAGATGAGGATCGCGAGCGGCACCTGATAGAAGGTGTCGAGAAACAGGTGCCCCTGCGCCTTGAGGAGGCGGCTCGGCAGCGCCGCGTACAGCACGCTGGCCACGATGGCAGGACCGTATCCGACGCGGAAGTGCCGCAGCACCGCCATCGCCGACAGCGCGATGAGCGGAAATCCCAACAGGAAATAAAGGTTGAAGAGCAGCGCCCAATCCCCGCTGAAGAGCGCCATCGCCTTGATCACCAGCAGGTGAAAGGCGTTGTGCAGCGCGTACGGGAAATCGTAGAGTTGCAGGCCGGCCGGCGCGCCCAGGCTCGGGTTCTCGAGATGCCAGCCGTGGTCGATCACCGATTTGACCGGCAGGGCGAACGACGTCGCGTCGCCCGAGTACATGAAGGGAACTCGCAGGTCGGCCTGCCAGATCTGCAGCAACAACGCGCCGGCCAGCGTCGAAGTCAGCGCAGCCGCGGCGTATGCACCGACGGCAAGTCCACGAGCAGAGCGCACCAGAAGCGCGTGTAGCCGATACCCGCGAGCCGGTCAAGGATCGCGGCGGCGGGGACCCAGCACGCGCGCCAGAACGGCCCAGAGGATCAGCGATCCGTAGACGCGCGGGTAAGCGAGAACCGCCGTCCACCCGCTGCGCAGCAGGGTCGAGCCGTAGATGCGCTGGGGCACGCAGATCAGCGCGGTGCACAGGACGAGAATGAGCCAGTCCCGCCTCGTCGTTCGCGCCTTGAAGGCCCACCACCACGCGATCAAGACCGCCGGGAGGACCATGACGTAGTGGTATCCCTCGCCGATCGGAGCGACGGCCACGATCGGCGCGATGAACATCCCGATGGTCAGCGCGCGCTCTCCGATCCGATCGCTGTCGATCCGTTGCCGTCGAACGGAAACGACGAAGACGCCGCCGATAACGGCGAAGTCGAGCACCGCGGCGAGCGCGGGCGCATCGGCGACCACCCACGGATTCCAGAGACGCTCGTAGACGAACAGGTGTCCAAAGAGACTCTGCAAGGTCTGGTAGGCGGTGACATGCTTGGACGGCTCTCGATACATGTCGACCAAAGCGTTGCTGAAGTAGACGCGCCACGCTTCCGCGCCGGCCAGCGCCGTCAGGAACAGCGCGACGAGCATGACCGTCGCCACCGCCGACGCGATGATGCGCCACCGCCTGCCGACCGCCAGCAGCGGACAGAACCAGAGACCCGCGCTCTTCAAGATCAGCATCAGCCCCAAGGGGACGCCGACGACGGCGCTGCGCGGCGATCGCATGGCCGAACGCATGGCCACGCAGAGCAGCAGGAACATCAGCGTGTAGCCCTGGCCGCGCGCGAGGTTCTCGGCGATCGGGCGATAGAGGGTCGTCGCGGCCGTGAGCCACAAGACCGGCGGAATCCCTCGAAACGGTCGCAGCGAGAGAGCGTCCGCGAAGACTTTCAGCCCCGCAATCCAGAGGAACACCGAAATGACGGTCCAGACCAGGCGCGCGCGGGCGGGCGACAACCATCCGACCGGCAGAGCGATCAGACCCGTCGTCGGCGGCTGCCCCCTCCCCGTCTCCTCGATGTGCCGCCCCATCGATTGGTCGACCTGTCGCTGAAACCAAGCGTCGTCGTTCAGGCGAGCAAGGTCCCGGGGATGCTCGATCACGATCTTCGACTGTACGTACAGGCCCGCAAACCCGTTCGTGTAGGGATTCGTGGCCGCCGGGACGACCACGCCGACGACGAACAGCGTGATCGAACCCGCGCAGGCCGCCCAGGCGAGGCCCGCCCACGCTCTGTCGCTCACGAGCGCGTCTGACCGGCCCACGGCAAATCCGACTATCGCACAAGAATCTTCGGGGAATCGCCGTTTCGGGATGGTAGAGACCGGGCGAGACCACGGGCGATGCACGACCGACTACCCGCGAGCGCGGCCGCCTTCGACGCCATCGCGCCACGCTACGACGATCTGTTCTCGGCCGCTGCGAACCCGCTGATCGCAATGATGCGGGCGCGCGTGCTCGCCGCCGTCGACCGTCACTTCCCCGCTCCGGCCCAGCTGCTGGAGATCGGCTGCGGCACCGGCGAGGACGCGCTGTCGCTGGCCGCCCGCGGCCACCGCGTCGTCGCCTGCGATCCGGCGCCGGCGATGATCGCGGCCACCCGGGCGAAGGTCGCCGCCGCCGGGCAGACGGCGGCCATCGAGATCCTGCCAGGCAGCGTCGAGGAGATCGCCGAGGGCTGGTCGGCGCGCGGTCACGCCGTCGACGGCGTGTTCTCGAACTTCGCGCCGTTGAACTGCGAGCTGTCCCTGGCGCCGCTCCGGCTGCTGCTCGAGCGCGCGCTCCGGCGCGAGGGACGCTTCATCGCCGTCGTGTTGCCGCGCCTCTGCCCGCTGGAGGTGGCGCTGTTTCTGGCGCGGGCCGAACCGCGCGCGGCGCTGCGCCGATTCCGGCGCGCCGCGGTCGCCGACGTCGAGGGGCGGCGCTTCACGATGAAGTACTACGGCGCGGCGGATTTCGATCGCGCGCTGGGCCCGGGGTTCCGGCGGATCGAGACCCGCAGCCTCGGCATCGTGCTGCCGCCGCTCTCGTTCGGGCACGCGTTCGCGCGCGTCCCGGGCCTGCTCGCCGCGCTCGGCGCGGTCGAGGATCGCGTCAGCGCGCTACCGGGTCTGCGCCGCATGGGCGACCACGTGCTGCTGGTTTACGAACGGGCCTAGCCCGTCATCACCAGAGCTTCGAGCGCAGCCCGACGTTCAGCGCGCAGACGCAGCGGACGCAGGTCGGGTTCGTTGCGACGTCCAGCGTGTCGCGGAACGCCGGCATGGCGGCCCCCAGCAGGTCGGCCAGGCTCCGCTCGCGCAGGTTGCCGACGGGCGGGTGGAAGAAGCACGGCCTGACGGCGCCGTCCGCCTCGATGAAGACGCTGGCCCAGGGCGCGTTGCACATCGGCGCGACGAAGCCCCCCTGCCCCAGGTGCGCCCGATAATAACGGACGAGGCGGCGCAACCCGTCCGGATCGGGAGCGATCCGACCTTCCTCGAAGTCGCGGGCGTGCGTCCGGATCGTCGCCTCGACGATCGCCTCGAACTGGTCGGCTTCGTCGGCGTTCAGCAGCAAGCGCGTCGGAGAGTCTGCGTCATCCGCGACCTGCGGCAGACTGGGCTGCCGATTGAACGCGTCCGAGCTGACGTCCGCCGCCAGGAACGAGATCTGGTCGAGACCCATCTCGCGCGACTTGGCGACGAGATCCGGGAGATGACGGAAGTTATGTCGATGAAGGGTCGAGCGCGCCCAGACACCGACCTGCGGCGCGCGCGCCCGTAGCTTTCGGACCCCCTCCGTCACAGCGCCCAGCCCGTCGACGCCTCGAATCTGGCGGTAGAGCTCGGGCGTGTGACCGTCGAGCGAAACCGTCACTGTCTGAAAGCGGGCGGCGATGTCGTCCGCGTGGCGTCCCAGCGCGAGCCCGCTGGTCAGCAGCTGCAACGTCATGCCGCGCGCGCGGAACAGATCGGCGATCTCCATGACGTCCGACCGCACCAGCGGCTCACCTCCAGTCAGGACGACGACCCGTGTGCCAAACCGGGGCAGCTCCGCCGCCAGCGAGGCGATCTCCGCCAGCGACAGATCGCCCGCCCCATCGGCGCGCCACCAGTCGCACGACACGCAGCGCGAGTTACATCGCGCCGTCGGCGAGAACATCACCAGCGGCAGCGCGTGCGTCTTGCCCGTCAGCTGGCCCAGCTTGACGAGCAGGTTCGCGCGAACGTTGGCGGGCGACAGCATCGGCGTCATGAGTCTAACGCGTGACGAGCCTCGCCTCGACAGGTTGTGGCCGAGGGCCGCGGTGCTAAGCTCCGCCGCGAGGGCCCTTGCTGAGCGCGGTGATCAACCGGCTGGTGCTCGGAACGGCGATTCCGGAAGAGTACGGCTGCATAGCCCGCGAAACCCTCGAGCGGCGCTCGCGCGTGCTGCTGAGCGGGCGGGACGCCAAAACGTTCATCGACGTGGGCGAACGGGTCATCTTTCTCGGCTACAAGCCGCTGGTCATGGCCATCCACTTTCCGGCGGATAGCTCCGAGGCCGAATGGCTGCACGATCAGCAGTTCGTCTGCCTTTCGTACGGACCGGATCCCGATCCGCCGAGCACACGGTGGAATGGACACATCACTTTTCGAAGAGCGATCGCCCGGCTGATGCTTCGCCGGGTCTCCGAGCGCCGCGTCGGGGGGTCCGAGGTCTCAATCTGGCAGGGCGAGCTCGGCTCGCATGATTTTCTGTCGCGGTTTCATCAAACGACGAATCGGTGGCGCGATTACTGGGCGCCCGAAAAGCCCGGCAACGTCCGGCTTCCCGGGAACCTCTACGATCAAGTGCGGATTGCCTACTCGGTTCCGATCGGAATCTCGATCGTGACGCTGAACGATGGTGTTCTCATGAACATGTTTCCGACTGATCTACACGGACCCGTCGGAGACGGTCACTACATGAGCTCGCTTCGTCGCGGCAGCCGGTCGACGGAACAGCTCGAACGACTGGGCTTCGCCGCGATCTCCGAGGTCGAGGCCAGCTGGTACAAGCAGGCATACGCGCTCGGCAAGAACCACATGCGCCCGCTCCGGCCGCTCGAGGACTTTCCGTTGTCGCCCACGGTGTCCGCGGATCGCGCGATCCCTCTTCCCGGCGGGATGGTCGGATACCGCGAGCTCGAGCGGCTCGAGTCGATCGACGTCGGCATTCATCGGATCCACGTCTACCGATCGGGTCCGCCGAAGAAGGTCACCTCCGTGCCCACGCTCGCTCACCTGCACCGGTTCTACCTGCAGTGGCGACGGGATCGCGGACTGCCGACCCAGATCTTGCGTCGGTGACGTCGTGCTCGCCCACCATGAGCTCATGGGGTTGATCGGCGTCGGAGATCTCCATCCCGGCGGCCGCGCGGCGACACAGCTCTTGCTGAAGCAACTGGAGAGCTGCGGATCCGGACGGATCCTGGAGCTGGGAGCGGGGCTCGGTCTCACGACCGCCAGCTTGCTCGAACGGGGATGGCGGGTGACGCCCGTGGAACCGAGCCCGATCTTGCGAAGGATCCTTGCAGAACGCCTGCCGGTCGACCGGATCTTCGTCTCGATGGATGAGCTCGATGTCGCGGCGGAGAGCTTCGACGCCGTCATCGGCGAAGGGGTTCTCTATTCCCTCGATCTGCCCGACGTCCTGCCCAAGCTCCGCAGGCTGATCCGTCCCGGGGGGCTGCTGGCCCTCACAGACATTGCCCTGGTCGAGGGTGTCGACGCCGAGCTCGTCGCTTCCGTTCACCGGCGGACGAAGGCAGTCTTCGGCTTTCCGATGGTCCCGCACGACGTTCTGACCTGGAAACGGTGGAACGATCTCCTCGGCAGCACCGGGTTCAGCCCCGTCTTCGCCCAGAGGGTTCCTCTGACCGATCGCCCGATCGACGATCGAAAGGGCCGGCTTTCCCGGGCGCTCGCGATGGCGATGCGTCCCTGGCTCGCGCTGCCCTATCTGAAGTTCCTGGTTCACGGTCGGCGCGAGTGGATGCCGGCGGGGTCGATAGAGGGCTGGGCTGCGACCTTCAGGCGGAACGCCGACGCGATCTAGCGCCGCGCTGACGGCGGCGGTCGGCCGCGACCGGCGAGCACCTCCTCGTACAGGCGGACGAACGCGTCGTTCGCCTCGACCGACGCGCGCGCGCGGACCCAGTCCTGCGCCTGGGACGCCATCCGCTCGCGCTCTTCGCGGCTCGCCAGCAGCCGACAGAGGGCGTCCGCCAGCGCGTCCGCGTCGCCGATCGGCGTGGCCGCCGCCATGGCAGGCGCCCAGTCGGCGATGAAACCCACGTCTGTCCCGACGATGGGCAGCCCCGCCGCCGCGGCCTCGATGACGGCCGCCGGCGCGGCATCATCCAGCGACGTCATCACGAACGCGTGCGCGCGCCTCGCGAGCGCGGCGATCTGGTCCTGCGCCGTCCACCCGTGAAACGTGACCCGCGCATTCAGCCCGAGCTCGGCGGACTCACGCTGGACGCGACCCGCCCAGTCGTCGTAGCCGACGATGTCGAGCGCCACGTCGAGTCCCCGGTCGGCGACCCGCCGCACCGCTCGGATCAGCGTCACTTGATCCTTGAGCGCGCACAGCGTGCCGACGTGAAGCAGCCGGAAGGGCGGCCCTTCCGGACGGGCGACCGGCCCGAAGAATGGGCGCACATCGATGCCGAACGGTAGGACCCGCGCGCGCGCGCCGTGCGCCTCGACGCGTTTCCTCATGAATTCCGATGCCACGGTGATCGTTCCCGCCTGCCGGAGCAGCGCCCGCGTGATCATCCGGCCCTTCACTGTCCGCAACTCGCCGTAGTCGATCGCGGGCAGGCTGGTCAGCTCGCCGCCGATCAGGCTGACGATCGACGGAATGCCGAGCAGCCTTCCCACGGACGTCGCGACGATCCCCGGCGAGAGACCGATCCCGTGCAGAAGATCAGGCCGGCCCGATCGCCGGCCCGTGGCGTGAATGGCCGCCGCGACGCGCAGGGCGTCCGTGAGCAGGCGCAGCTTCGGCGTCCGGGCCGTCCCCAGCGGGACGACGTCCGCGCCCGCGAAGCGATAGGTCGCGGCGTCCGATCGATACAACGACGCGAGCGTCGCCCGACTCTCTCCGTGCAGCGAAAACACCCGCAGGTCCGCCGACGCCGCCACGCGCCGGATCAGGTGCACGAAGATCGGCGCGTTGTTGCGGTCCTCCGACCCCGCTTCGACGCCACCGCGAACGATCAGCCCGACGCGCACGTGCCTACGCCGGCCGGCGAAGCAAGATGAGCGGGTCGCGCACGCACAGCCCGACGTCTCGGCTCACGACCTCCCAGCCGACCGAGCGCGCGAAGCGACACGTCTCCTCGATGCCTGCGTGAAACCAGGCGCCCTGCCCCCTTTCGGCGGCGTTCTTGTCCCGCGGTCCCATCGGATCGAAAAGCACGCCTGGCGCGCGGCGCCCCGCGAGCAGGTACGCTATCTCCAGCAGCGCCCGCCCGAGGTCGAAGAGCTTGCGGCCGAACCTCAATCCGCCCGGATAGCGGCGAAACGCGAGCGAGGAATTGCCGTACTGCCGGACCGCCTCGTTGTACTTGTCAAAGTCCGCAATCATGATGGCCGCGAGTGCGCCCCTGCGCATCTTCGGGACCAGGTTGCGGAGGTACTGTTGCTGGCCCTCGATCGGGATGTGGCAGAACGTTCCGTACGAGAAGAGAAAGTCGAAGTGCGCGGCGGGCAGACCGTCGCACGAAAAGTCGGAGACTTGCAGGTAGCGGACCTTCGGGCGGTGCTCGTCGCCCACGTGTTGCCAGAAGCCGTTGTGCTCCGCCGTGTTCACGTCGACGCACCAGATCTCCTTCGCGCCGAGCATCGTCTTCGTCCAGGCGCCCCGGCCCGGGCCGATCTCGAGCACGTGCGTCTCGGGCGTGACGTTCGGCTTGATGCAGGCCTGATGGATCGCATTGAGCACGGAGATGAATCCCATCTGGGCGTAGCTGCTCTGGCCGAACGGATCGAGTGGATCGCCCTCGTAGTACCCGCCCTGCCAGAAGTCCTTCCACAGCCCGACCATCTCCGCGACGGACATTTCGGCTAGGCGGGCCATCGCGCTCCGACTTTAGCCCGGCGGGCGGCCGCGGCCGATCGGTAAGCGGCCAGCGCTCGGGCGCCGACCGCCGGCCAGCTCAGCTCGCCTTCGAAATGCGCGCGCACCGACCGGCGCCGGGCACCGGCGTCACCCTGGCTGGCCGTCACGATGGCCCGCGCGAGCGCGTCGGCGTTCCCGGGCGCGAACAGGACACCGATGCGGCCGCCGGCCGTCAGTGTGCGGAAGGCAGGAATGTCGGTCACCACCGGGGTCACCCCGCATGACAGCGCTTCGATCAGCGAGAAGCACGCGACCTCGCGATGACTGCCGAGGACGAAGATGTCGGCCGACCGATACAGGGCGGGCAGCGCCTTGCGTTCGAGGCGACCGCGAAGATGGACGCGCGCCCGCAACTCGGGGTGCACCCCGAGCCAGGCCTGGACCGCCGGCAACTCGACGTCATCGCCGTAGACCAGGGTCAGCGCCGCGTCCGGCAGCGACGGGGCTGCGCGGGCGAAGCCGTCCAGCACAGTCAGCGGATCCTTGTTCGTGTCGAGCCGCCCGACCCACAGCATCGCCGGGCGTCCCGGCAGGCCGGCGCCGGCGTCGGCAGCCGCCCCCCAAGATGCCATGTCGGTGCTGCTCTCCGGCACCTCGTAGACGGCGTGTCTCGCGCGAATCACACCCGCGCTCAGCCACGGCTCGGCCTGCGCGCGGGCGGTGAACATGAAACCGTCGGCGGCGCCCAGCCCGGCGCCGTAGAGCAGCCGCTTCGCCGGATTCCGCATACCACCTGCTTCCACCCCCGCGCCGCCGTGGTCCTGGACCACGATGGCCGCGCGGCGCGGCAGCCGTGCGCGCAGGCAGCCGACCAGCCCAGGGAAGACCAGCCCGTCGACATGGACGGCGTCCGGTCGGGTCGCCCCGATCTCGCGCACCAGCCGCGTGCCCAGAGCCCAGGCGAGCGGCGACCGGGTGCCGCCGTAGGCGACGAAGCGATACTCGACCGGTCCGCGACGGACGACGGCGTCCCGTCTGAATCGCTGCACGACGGTCACCGCCGCCCCCGCGCCCGCCACCGCCTCGGCCCAACCGGTCATCGCGTGATACCTCTCGAAAAACGGCTCGAGATCCTGGAGATCCGCGTCGAAATCACAGCTCGCCACGGCGACGGTGAAGGGAGGGGGAGCGATGCGGCGATGCTAGCATCGAACGAAGCCGAGGCAGCGAGACGCGACCGATGACGACGTTCCACAGATTCGTCGACGACTACCGCCGGGTCCGCCTGGCGGAGGGTTACGCTTCCGCGGATCCCGAGTTCGCGCGCCGGCTGCCGTTCAGCGATTCGACCGGGCGCAACACCGCCGCCTGGCGAATTCGGGCGTTGCACTACCTCCTGATCCGCGCCGCGCTCGCGGCGCTGCCCGGCATCGACCGCGTGCTCGACATCGGCGCCGGCAACGGCTGGCTGGCGCGGCGGCTCGCGGGATCGTTTCAGGTGACCGCGCTGGACGTCGACGGTGGCGACACCGGGCTGGCGGCGATCCGCGATCCGCGCGTCGGCCGTGTCACGGCGGATCTGGAGGCGCTGCCGCTCCGCGCGGGCAGCTTCGACGCCGTCATCGCAGCGGCCGCTCTCCATTACGCGGTCGACGTCGGGCGAGCGCTCGCCGAGGCCCGGCGCGTGCTGCGCCCGGGCGGCCTCCTGATCATCGCGGACTCGCCCGTCTACGCGCACGCCGCTGGGCGCGAGGAGGCCCGCGAGCGAACGCGCGCCCACTACGCCGGTTTCGGCGCCGCACACCTCGCCGAGCGCTACCGCGGCCTCACCCGTGCGGAGCTCGACGCCCCCGGCCTGTTCCGGTTCGTCACCATCAGCCCGGGCGTCCCCTGGCGCGACCGCTTGCGCCCCTGGCGCGGCATCGCGGGGCCTCGGCTACCCGTGCTGTTCGGCTGGCGTCGCTGACACCGGATGCAACCGCAAGAGGTGAAACCGCTCGAAGAACTTCCTCGCGCTCCGTTCCTCGACCGGCGCGAGCCCCGCCGCGGTGAACAGCGAGACGATCCGATCCCGACCGCTGTCCTCGGAGAAGATCACGACGACCGCACCGCCCGGCGCCAGCGCCTCGCGACATCCGGCCGCAAATTCACGCACGGTCTCGAAGTCGGGTCCCGCGAACCACGCGTGGTCGAAACGCGTGCGTGCCTGGCCTGGATAGAACGGCAGGTTGAAGCAGATCACGTCGAACCGCCGACCGGTCAGCGCCGCGAACAGGTTCGACTCGACGACGTCCATGCGGGCGCCGTTGCGGCGCGCGTTCTCCGCCGCCAGCGTCACCGCGCGCGGGTTGACGTCGCAGGCGGTGACCGTGGCGCCGCGAAGGGCGGCGAACAGGCCGACCGCTCCCGATCCCGTGCCCATGTCCAGCAGCTGCTTGCCCGCGACCGGGAGCGTCTCCAGATAGTCGAGAAACACAGGCGTGGAAAGGAAGTAGACCGGATGGAAGACCTCGGGATCCGTCAGCAGCGCCCGCCCCCGCAGGCGGGTGACCGGCCTGCCCATTTGCCACAGGGCATAGCGGTGGTAGACCCGGTGAAACAAGCGGCGGCACAATCGTCTCGCCCGTTCCATCGACCGCCGCGTGGCGCACATGCAATCTGACACGCCCTCGAGATCGTCACAAGCCGCCGCCGCGACCGCGGTGCTGCTCGTCAACCCGTACATGTGTCGGCCGAGCAGCACCCGCCTGCCCCTGTCGGTTCTCAACCTCGGCGCCGTGCTCGAGGGCCGCCATCCCTGGCAGATTCTCGACGGCAACCTCGGCCCCATCGCGGACGCCGCGTGCGCCGCGCTGGCCGCCCGACCGCACGCGCTGGTCGGTGTCACGGTCATGCCCGGGCCGCAGGTCGCGCCGGCGATCGAGATCTCGGCGGCGATCCGGGCGGCCCATCCGAACGTGCCGATCGCGTGGGGTGGCTATTTCCCGACGCTCTACCCGGATTCCGCGATCAACGCCCCTTACGTCGATTACCTGATTCGCGGTCAGGGCGAGGCGACGCTGCTCGATCTGCTCGCGCGCCTGCCCGACGCCGGCCTGCCGTCGGCCGCCGATTCCGCCCGCGATCCGTCCGCGATCCAGGAGGTGCGCGGCCTGACCTGGAAGCGCGATGCCCGCCCGGTCCACAACCCGGAGCGCACGCTCGTCAACCCGGACGCGCTGCCCGCCCTCCCCTACGAGCGGCTCGGCGACGTGCGCGGCTACCTGCGCCCCAGCTTCATGGGCCGGCGCACCGCCGTGCACCAGGCCGCCCTCGGCTGCCGCTTCAAGTGCGAGTTCTGCGGCGTCGTGTCGATGTGGAACGGCAGCACGCTACTGGACGCGCCCGTCCGGCTCGAGACGGCGCTGACGCAGCTTCGCGATCGGTGGGGCGCTGACGGCGTGCAGTTCTACGACCACAACTTCTTCGATCGCGAGGAGAACAGCGTTCCGATCCTGGAGGTGCTCGCGAAGCTGGCGATGCCCTGGTGGTGCTACGCGCGCGCCGACGCGCTGGCGCGGTTCCGCCCGTCGACCTGGGACCTCATTCGCCGGAGTCGGCTGCGAATGACGTACATCGGGGCGGAAGCCGCCAGCGACGACGTCCTGAACACCATGCGCAAGGGGAGCCGCGTCGATCACACGCTGGAGGTGGCGGCGCGCTGCCGCGAATACGGCGTGATCCCGGAGTTCTCGTTCGTTCTCGGCGGACCGGAAGATCCAGAAGGCGAGATCGAGAAGACGCTGTCCTTCATCCGCAGGCTCAAGGACCTTCACCCGGCCTGCGAGATCATCCTCTATTTCTACAGCCCGACGCCGCAGGTCGATCGCGCGGCGCTGCGCAAGGATCCGAAGGGTGCGCACCTGCCGGTCCTGAAGACGTACGGGCCGTCGGGACCGGCGCTGCCTTCGACGCCCGAGGAATGGACGGAACCGCGCTGGCTCAGCTGGGTCTGCCATCAGGACGCGCCCTGGCTGACACCGCGCATCCGCCAGCGCGTGCAGGACTTCGCCCGCGTCCTGGCCTGTCGGTTCCCGACCGTCCAGGACTACCGAACGCCAGCTTGGGGCAAGGCGCTGCTCAAGAACATGGCGCGCTGGCGATACGCGACGCGCAGCTATGGCCGCCCGCTGGAGCTTGCGCTCGGGCAGCGTCTGTTCGGCGTGCGTGATCCGCGCGCCGAGAGCATCTGACGTCTGAGAAGGGCTTTGCGCGCAGCGCTGCCCCACGCGTTTCCGGCGCGGGGCGCGACTTCGAGCTTCAGCTCTTCGTCATGCTATCGACGCTGCCGTCGCTGCTGTTATCGCTGCTGCATGCGATAGGTGCGAGCGCGATGGAAAGGCCGAGAAGCAACAACGCGAGCAACTCTTTGAAGTGTCGGTTCATGTGTTAGTCCTCGTTCCGCAGGACATGCATAGGATAACCATCGCCCGCTGTCCAGAAGAGAAGCGCAGCTTCCCAGCGGTTTTTTGCCTGCTTTAAGGCAAATTTCTACATCAGCCCGGTACGATTTTCTGCCTGCTAAAACCGACTTGGGCGTTTAGGACAGCCGTGTTGGCGAGCCACAACGGCAACTCCGCCAAGCCACTCAAGGCCTTGAGGGATTTCCGCACCGTCGACAATTTCGAATTGTCCGACGAAAGTGGCGCAGCCCACAGCCCTCGCAGCGCGCGCAACGCATGCCGTGTCCGGAATTCCGCATGCACCGTTCGCGACAAGCGCCGATAGAAATCACGCGAGAAACGCCCCGGAAACAAGGGATCCAGGTCGTCGCTCTGCGTCCAGTTCCGCTTTTCGCCGAGGCGCGCCTGGACGCTGTCGTGGAACCGGGTCCCCGGAAGCGGGTAGCTGACGGAGATGCCGATGTCGTCGGGCGCCAGCTCGCGGACCAGATCGCGGGTCATCTCGATCTCGCGCCAGCCCTCACCCGGATAGCCGAACTGCAGGAAGAACCCGATCCGGATGCCAGCGCCGCGCAGGCGCGCCACGGCCCCGCGCACCTGATCCAGGGTCAAACCCTTGTCCATCGCGTCGAGGACCGATTGCGCGCCCGATTCGACGCCCAGCCAGGTCTCGGCGCAGCCGGCGCGCCGCAGCGCCGCGACGTTCTCCGCCGTCATCAGGTCCGCCCGGGTCTGGCAGAGGAACGGCAGGGCCAGCCCCTCGGCGGCGATGCGCTCCGAAAACGGGTGCAGCCAGCGCGCCTTGAGCCCGAAGATGTCGTCGCAGAACCAGAGGCGATCCGGCGCGTAGCGCTCGCGCAGCAGCCGGATCTCGGCGACGACGTCGTCGGGCGTGCGCGTGTGATACGTGTTGCCGTAGACCGGCTTCGAGCACCAGTTGCACTTGTACGGGCAGCCCCGCGTCGTGTTGACGTTCAGCGAGAAATAGCCGTGACGCGCGCGCCAGAACGCCCGGTAGCGATCGACGTCGACGAGATCCCAGGCCGCGAGCGGCAGCGTCCCGAGCTCCTTGAGCAAGGCGCGCGGGCCCGTCCGGCGCACCAGCCCGCGATCCCGGAAAACCAGGCCGGCGACGCCGGCCGGCGCATCGAGGCGCGCCAGCAGCTCGCCCAGCGTGATCTCCGCCTCGCCGATGGCGACGAAGTCGGCGCCGGCGCCAAGATAGAGCTCCGGCGCGTCCGCGGAGTCGTGCCCGGAGACGACGACCCGGGCGCCGGCCGCGCGCGCCGCGGCGATCATCCCCAGCGCCGCCTCGCGCATGCGGCCGAGGCACATCTTCGTGAACCAGTTGAAGACGTCGTCGTAGATGACGACCACGTCGGGCCGGGCCCGCTCCAGCGCCGGCGCGAAGCCGCTGATGTCGTCGTCCAGCATCGGGTCGAAAAGGGCGACCTCGTGACCCAGCGAGCGCAGGTAGGCCGCCGCCGTGATCGTCGCCAGCGGCGGATACGGTTTGCCGATCGCGTACTGTTTGCGATCGAACCTCAGCAGGTGCCCGTGTGCGAACAGGACGCGTGCCATTGCGTCGCTCCAGCCGCGAGTATACTCGCCCACGGGCGGGTGGCTGCGGCGGCCTCCGTGATCCTTCGGTATCGCGATGCCTGACCGGCAATCCACATTGTCGACTTTGTCCCCCTCGTCGCCGTCGCCGACGTGGTCGGCGGCATCAGCGTCGCCGGCGGCGCCGGGGTCGAGGGCTGTCTTCGCGCTGCGACGCGCCGCACGGGGCGCGCTGGCGCT
>Ga0066395_10000184_pt1 | contig 22620 bp, 20 predicted proteins | sample PanSoiPlot1MoBio_FD_61218 | JGI IMG/M metagenome (GOLD analysis project Ga0066395, IMG submission 61218) | Tropical forest soil microbial communities from Panama analyzed to predict greenhouse gas emissions - Panama Soil Plot 1 MoBio | ecosystem: Environmental > Terrestrial > Soil > Tropical... | reverse complement strand
CGTCTGAGCAGCCGGTCGAGCATGACGTAGCCGGTTGCGCTGCGCTTGAAGATGCGGTCGAAGCGCGCGCGCAGAACCTGGGCTTGTTGCGGGCAGGGCGCCAGCTTGTATTCCTTCAGGCAACGATAGAACCACCAGATCATCCCCGGTTACGACGGTGCGTGTGCAAGTCGCGAGACCTGTGCACGAATTCGTGGCAGCAAAAGCCGAATCGGACTGCAGATTCGCCGCCAAATTCCTTACCAGCAGGGAATTTGGGTCGTCGCACTCGGGATCGCCCCTATCCGGCCGGCTCGCTCGCCGAGATCTCGATGCCGAAGCCCGCAAGGCCCACATAGTGGTGATCGGCCGATGTGAGCAGGCGGATCGAAGAAATGCCGAGGTCCTTGAGGATTTGCGCACCCAGGCCGATTTCGCGCCACTGTCGCTGGCGCGCTGTTTCCAGGGTGTGGTCGCCACCCTGAGGCAGCGCCGACGCCGGCACGCCTGCGGAGCCGTCACGCAAGAACACGATGACACCGCGCCCGTCCTTGGCGAACCGTCGCAGCGCGCCATGCACCTCGGTGGCACCACCGAAAATGTCGCGCAGAATGTTGGCGCGATGCAGCCGCGTCGGCACGTCGCGACCGTCGCCGATACGGCCGTGCACCAGCGCCATGTGGTGGACCTTGTCGAACGGCGTCACATAGGCATAGCCCTTGAGAGTGCCGATCTCGGTCGCGACCGTGAATTCGCCTACCCGCTCGACCAGCTTCTCTCGCAGCTGCCGGTAGGCGATCAGATCCGCGATGGTGATGCGCTTGAGCCCGTGCTTCGCAGCGAACCGCACCACCTCGTCGCCGCGCATCACCGTGCCGTCGTCGTTCATCAGCTCCGATAGCACGCCGACCAGCGGCAGTCCTGCCAGCCGGCACAGATCGACGCACGCTTCCGTGTGACCCGAGCGCATCAGCACGCCACCCTCACGCGCTACCAGCGGAAAGACGTGGCCAGGGCGGGCGAAATCGGCGGCACCGCTGTTGGGGTTCGCGAGCGCCCGCGCCGTGTTGGTGCGCTCCTCAGCCGAAATGCCAGTGGTGAGCCCATGGCGCACGTCGACCGAGACCGTGAACGCAGTGCCGAGCGGCGCATCATTCAACGCCACCATGGGATCGAGATGCAGCCGCTTCGCCTCCTCCACCGACAACGGCGCGCACACGATGCCGGACGTATGGCGGATGATGAAGGCCATTTTCTCGGGCGTGCACATGGAAGCGGCAACGAACAGATCGCCTTCGTTCTCGCGGTCGTCGTCATCGGCCACTACGACGATCTCGCCACGGCCGAAGGCTGCGGCAACCTCTTCCACGAGACGTTGGGTATTAGCGGTGGTCATTCAGGATCTTTCAAACGGCCAGGACGGAGTTTCGCCTACCTGCCCGCGGTGGCGCAGATAGTGATCGGCGAGCACGCACGCCACCATGGCCTCGCCGACCGGCACCGCCCGGATGCCGACGCAGGGATCATGGCGGCCCTTGGTGGCGATCTCGGTCTCGCGGCCGTAGCGGTCGACGGTGCGGCGTGGCGTCAGAATCGACGACGTGGGCTTTATGGCGAAGCGCACCACGATCGGCTGGCCGGTAGAGATGCCGCCCAGGATCCCGCCAGCATTATTCGAGAGGAAATGCGGCTTGCGGTCGCCGCCGATGCGCATTTCGTCGGCGTTCTCCTCGCCGGACAGGGCGGCCGCCGCAAAGCCGGCGCCGATCTCGACACCCTTCACCGCATTGATGCCCATCAAGGCGCTGGCGATATCGCCGTCGAGTTTGCCATAGACCGGCGCCCCGAGGCCCGCCGGCACGCCCTCGGCCACGACCTCAATGACTGCGCCGATCGACGAGCCGCGCCGGCGGATACCATCAATGTAAGTTTCGAAGAACCCCGCCATCGCTGCATCCGGGCAGAAGAACGGGTTGCGCGAAGCCTCGTCCCAATCCCACCTGGCGCGGTCGATCTGGTGCGGCCCAATGGCGACAAGCGCGGCGCGCACCGTCATACCGGGCACGACCTTTCTGGCGACCGCGCCTGCCGCGACCCGTGCGGCCGTCTCACGCGCCGACGAGCGCCCCCCACCGCGATAATCACGCAGGCCGTACTTAGCGTCATAGACGTAGTCCGCATGGCCGGGACGATAGAGATCGCGGATCTCGGAATAGTCCTTGGAACGCTGATCGACATTCTCGATCATCAACGCGATCGGGGTTCCGGTCGTGACCTCAAGCCCGGTCGCGTCATCTGTTATCACGCCAGAGAGGATCTTCACCTCGTCAGGTTCGCGGCGCTGGGTCGTGAACCGCGACTGGCCCGGGCGGCGCCGGTCGAGATCATGTTGGATGTCGGCCGGCTTAAGTGGAATTCTTGGCGGGCAGCCGTCGACGACGCAACCGATCGCAGCACCGTGGCTCTCGCCGAAGGTGGTGACCCGGAACAGATGGCCGAAGGTATTGTGGGACATAGTGTTTAGCCTGTCGGCAGGCTTGGTAGCCCGCGCCACGGGTGGGGTCAATCGCACGATAGGCCGTGGGCATTACCGGAGTGTAGTCCGGATTGAGCGACGCGAAATCCGGGGTGGCCTATCAATATGGCAGTGCCGGCCGGGCTTCGCTCCGCTCAACCGGGCCCACGCCCCTGCTTTCGCCCCACCCGCATCAGGCTCCACAGTACCGTTGGCTCATTTCGCCAAGGGAGGAACCAATGCGTGGTGTAAATGCAATCGTTTTGACGGCAACGCTTGCCTTTGCGGCTTTTGGTGCATTCGTCGTTCCGGCGCACGGGCAGGCGCCGACCGTCACGGCATTCGAGGGCGCGCGGTTGATGGCGGGCAACGGGCGCCCTTCGATCGAAAACGCCACGTTGTTGGTCGAAGGCGCCAACATCGTCCAGGCGGGCCCCGCAATTGACGTCCGTGTACCGGACGGCGCTGCACGTCTAAGCTTGGCCGGCAAGACCGTGGATGCCAATGCTCATCGACACGCACACCCATCTCAGCCCGACACGCGAGGGGCTCATACAGGACCGGAAGCGCGCGCCCATTACGGCGTGAGCGCCGCCCTGAGCATGGGCACGGTCGAGACCGAAGCCGAACTGCAGGTGCGCGGCGAGACTATTCACGGCGTGGCGCGGGATTGCGCGACCAGAGCCCGGCCGCACCGAGGCGCCGTACTGGATCGATAATGAGGCAGACGGCCGCAAGGCCGTGCAGGACCTAGCCGCGCATTAGGTCGATATATCGTCAAGATTTGGGTCGACGACCGGGACCGCAAGTATCAGAAGTTGACGCCAGCATTGTACGTTGCGGTTGTCGATGAGGCGCACAAGAACGGGCTGCGCGTCACCGCGCATATCTTCACGCTCGAGGACGCGAAAGGCGTGCTGCGCGCGGGCGTCGACGCCTTTGGACATAGCGTTCGCGACTGCGACGTCGATGACGAGTTCATCCCCCTGGTCAGACAGCACCCTAATCTCGTGGTTAATCCGAACCTGCCGCCGACGCCGGTACGCTGGAGGCCGGCAAGAGCGCCGATTTCATCGTGCTCGACGCCAATCCATTGGACGACATCACCAACACGCGGCGTATCTCGGCGGTATACCTGCGAGGTGCGGCAGTCGACCGCACGCGGGCACCTTAGTATCCGGCGCGAACAGGCGATCACGCGTGTAATCCGGAGCTAGCTCTTCGCCGCAAAAGGCGGGGAGCGGGCCATCCAAGTAACCCCCGGCCGTGGGGTGGTGCCCCAACCAAAATTACGGGCTCACTGTCATCGCCCGCTTTTTTTTGTGGGCGATGATATGCGCCGTGAAGCGATTGTAGAAAAATTCCTTACACCTGGACGCTCGCAAAAGCCCCGCGCGCCCAGCCCACAATGTGCGCTTGCGCTGGGCACTGCTGCGATCCGCAGGTTTAACGAGTGGACTTGGCAACTGAGGCCTCGTGGGATTTCATAAGCGAATAAGCGGTTCGCCGGGCCCCGGATCATCTCAACGAGGGTCTTCCGTCAAGAATAGCCAGTTTGCGTCGATCAAAAGCACGATGGCTGCTATGACGGCCAGCAGTTCGAGGACAAATGCGATACTCATGAGGGCCTCTTCTGAAACGGCGCTCAAGGTGATGTTGCGAGGGCAGCGCGGCCCGGTTGTGGCGACAGAATCAGGGAACTTAGCGCAGAACGTTGCCGCTGGATAAACGCCCGCTGCCCGGCCGAGGTTCCCTTTTAGATCACGGTAGCCAATAGATCACGGTAGCCAAACAACAGACACGTCCCGTTGGACCGGCGGGGATCCCGGCTGCCCGTTGCCGGATCGTCCACCCCGAGTTCCTACCGGCGAAGGTTCGCTCTGCCTCGGGCGTGCTGATTGGCATCTCGACCTGAACCAGCCTCGGCGCCGCGCCCAACGACCTTCACGGTCTGCTGCCGGATGGCCTGCGGCCTGAGCCTGTAACGTCACAGCAGATCGCCGGCGATGCCTATGAGGAAATGCTCGGGTCGACATTAACAATGACTCAGTTCGCCCCACCAAGCGCGCGCCCGCGGGCGACATTCTCCGTACGATATCGCCCGCCAACGCAATGCTTGACAGCCAACACGATACCGAGACACTACCTCGGAAAATCGAGGAGAACTCCATGGCTCGCATCGTGCACATTGCCCTTAAGGTTGAGGATCTGGAAAAGGCGACAAAATTCTACGAGGACGTATTCGGCATCTACCAGACCAAGACCGGGCACGCTCGCGGCCACACCTCACGGCACATGACCGACGGCAATATCGATCTCGCCCTCATGGTCTATGACAGCGAGCAGGAGCCCGAAGCGCAGCTCTCCGGCCCCGGTCCATGCATTCACCACATCGGCATCGAAGTGGAGGACCGCGAGGCGACAGTGAAGAAAATCACCGACAATGGCGGCGTCATCTTCTCGGATCGGGAAGAGGGCGCGCTCAAATTCCGCTCGCCGGACGGGACCATGGCGGAGATCGTCAGCATCGGCCGTTACAAGAAAAAGGAGAAGAGCGACAAGTCGCGGATCGTGCACGTTGCCATCAAGGTCAAGGACCTCGACAAGGCGACCAGTTTCTACGAGAACGTGTTCGGATTCCGGCAGGTCAAAACCGAACGCAATGGTCAGCACATTTCCCGCCATATGACGGATGGGGAAACTGACCTCGCCTTAATGATCTACGACAGCGAGGACGCCGACGAAGCCCAGCTCGCCGGGCCGGGTCCGTGCATTCACCATTGGGGCCTGGAGGTCGCCGACCGACCCGCTTTCGCGGAGGCGATTACGCGGCACGGCGGGAAGATTCTCTCGAAGCCGCAAGCGAACGCTTTGAAGTTCCGGGCGCCCGACGGGACGGTCGCAGAGATGGTGTCGGCTGGTGCGTACCAGAGAGCAGTATAGGGACCGCCACAGCTGTTCTCTGTCAAACGGAATGGCGCTGCACCCGCTGATTCTTCCGTGTCATTCCCGCGAAAGCGGGAATCCAGTACTTCGCGGCATCGCGGGGGTTGCTGCTCGCCCGCCTTCGCGGGCGCCGACGCGGGCCTGTGATTCCTTCGGAGCGAAATCCGCTATAATGTTCGTAGTGGATCGGCCGAGACCGATCCCGTGGGACAACGGAGAAATGCACTGAACTTTTCGTTGCCGTTCATAAACCGACCGATCGCGACCATTCTGCTTTCCGTCGGGCTGTTTCTCGCCGGCGCGGTGGCATATCAATTCATGCCGGTCGCGGCGCTGCCCAATGTGGAGTTTCCGACCATCTGGGTGTCGGCAAGCCGGCCGGGGGCCGATCCTTCCACCATGGCAGCGACGGTCGCGGCGCCGCTTGAGCGCCGGCTCGGTGAAATTCCAGGCGTCATCGAACTGACCTCGACGAGCTCACTAGGCGTCTCGTCGATTTCGATCCAGTTTGACCTCGGCCGCAAGATCGACAGCGCGGCACGTGACGTGCAGGCCGCGCTCAACGCGGCCGTCGCCGATCTGCCGGGCGACCTGCCGAGCCTGCCCAGCTTCCGCAAGGCCAATCCGAACGGAGCGCCGATCCTGATCCTGGCGCTAACCTCAGACACGTTGCCGCCGAGTGCTATCTACGACGTTGCTGATACGGTGCTGGCCCAACGTATATCGCAGATTGACGGCGTGGCTCAGGCGACCGTCTCCGGTGCCGAGCAGCCGGCGGTGCGGGTGCGCGTCAATCCGGTTGCGATTGCCACCATGGGATTGAGCATGGAGGACGTGCGCCTCGCGATCGTGAACGCCAACGCGGCCGGTCCAGTTGGCGCATTCGACAGCGAGGGTGTCGCCCAGACGATTGCGACCGATGCCCAGATGCGCGCCCCGCGCGATTACCGCAACATCGTGGTCAAGTCCCAGAACGGCGCCGTGACGCTCCTCGGTGCGATCGCCACGGTCGAGCAGAGCACGCGGAACAGCCGCTCCGCCGCGTGGTTCAACGGACAGCCCGCCATCCTCATCAATATCACCAAGCAGATTGACGCCAACGTGATCGAGACGGTCGATCGTATTTATGCCCTGTTGCCGGAGCTCAAACGCTGGGTACCGGCCGGCATCGATTTCTCGATTTTGACCGACCGCACCACGATGATTCGCGCGAGCGTGCGCGACATGCAACGCACCCTCGGCGCGACCGTGCTGTTGGTGATGCTGGTGGTGTTCACCTTTCTGCGCCGCCTGTCCTCAACCGTTGCGGTCGGGATTACGGTGCCACTTTCGCTGTCCGGCACGTGCGCCGCGATGTGGCTTGCTGGATATTCGATAGACAATCTGTCGCTGATGGCGCTCGCGGTCTCGGTCGGCTTCGTGGTCGACGATGCCATCGTCATGATCGAGAACGCATTTCGCAATCTCGAACGGGGGCTGTCGCCGATGCAAGCCGCGGCCGCGAGCGCGCGGCAGATCGGCTTTACGGTAATTTCGATCAGCGTGTCGCTGATCGCGGCATTCATTCCGCTGCTCTTCATGGGCGGTCTCGCCGGGCGCATGTTTCGCGAGTTTTCGGTGACGATTGTCTTCGCGATTACGATCTCGACGTTCATATCGTTGTCCGTGACCCCGATGATTTGCGCCCGCTTCCTGCGCGAGGCGCCGGGCGTTCCCTCTGTGGCATCCCGCGGGGGAGGGCGATGGAGCGGGTGGTTCGATCGTCTGGTCGAAGGCGTGCTGGCCGCGCTGATCCGTCGTTATGGCACGAGCCTGCAATTCGTCCTGCGCCACCAGTTCCTGACCCTGGTCGCACTGGTGGCAACGATGGCGCTGACCGCGTACATGTACGTCCACACGCCCAAAGGCTTTTTCCCGCCGGATGACAGCGGATTCGTCGGCGCCTATGCGGGCGCGTCGCAGGATATCTCGTTCCAGCAGATGGTCATGCTGCAGCAGCGCGCCGCCGCGATCGTGCAAGCCGACCCGGCAGTCGCCGCTGTCGGCGCCTCGGTCGGCGGCTCGCCGTGGAGCGGAACGGTCAACAACGGCCGCCTGTTCATCAGCCTCAAGCCGCCTGCCGAGCGAGGCGGCGTGTCAACCGCGGATGTCGTTGACCGCATGCGGCTTGCGCTCGCAGACATTCCGGGCCTGCGCGTCTACATGTGGCCGGCGCAGCAGTTGCCGAATGTGGGCGCCCGTACCAGCCGTTCGCAATACCAGTTCACCCTGATGGATACCGATGCCGAGGAATTGTCCCTGTGGCTGCCGCGGGTGCAGGATCGCATCCGCGGCATTCCGGGCATCATCGATGTCACCAGCGATCGCGAACTGGGCGGCCTGCAGGCCAATGTGGTGATCGATCGCTCGGCTGCGTCCCGGCTCGGCATCCAGGTGCAGGACATCGACAATGCGCTCAACAACGCGTTCTCGCAGCGCCAGATTTCGACCGTTTTCACGCAGCGTAATCAGTATCGCGTCATCCTGGAGACTGATCCGCAGTTTCAACAGGACCCCGCCAATATCAACCGCGTCTTCGTCGGTGGCGGTACCGCCCAGGGCGTATCACGGGGCGCCACTCAGGTGCCGCTTGCCGCGGTCGCGCGGCTTGAGAAATCCAACACGCCGCTTTCCATCAATCATCAGGGCCAGTACCCGGCCGCCACGATCACCTGGAATCTCACTGCCGATACACCGCTCGAGACCGCAGCCAACGCCGTGATGGAAGCGGTTGCCGACATGCATCTGCCTGATACGGTGCGTACCGATTTCGCCGGCGACATGAAGGTGTTTCGCGAGAGCGCCTCGTCACAGGAACTGCTGATCCTGGCCGCCCTCGTGGCGGTCTATATCGTGCTGGGCGTGCTCTATGAGAGCCTTGCCCATCCGCTGACGATCATCTCGACCCTGCCGTCCGCAGGCCTTGGGGCGCTGCTGGCGCTCACGGCGTTCGGCGCCGATCTCACAATCATCGCCTTCATCGGCATCATCCTGCTGATCGGCATCGTCAAGAAGAACGGCATCATGCTGGTGGACTTTGCCCTGGCAGCACAGCGCCACGGCGGCCGCACGCCGGAGCAGGCAATTCACGAAGCCTGTCTTCAGCGCTTTCGGCCGATCATCATGACCACCCTGGCGGCGCTGCTCGGAGCGGTTCCGCTGCTGGTCGCTACCGGCACCGGCTCCGACCTGCGCCGCCCGCTGGGCATGACCATCATCGGCGGCCTCGCGGTGTCGCAATTGTTGACGCTTTACACGACCCCGGTTGTCTATCTGCTGCTGGACCGGCTGCATCGCCGGCTGTGGGGAGAGTCGAGGCTGTATCGCCCTGCCGTACCCGCGGACGCTCCGGCGGAGTGAGGAAGGGTTTCCTGGCCCGATCCGCATTTTCTATTTGACTGCAATGTCGCTCCTGGAAAATTTCGCTCCTGGAAATTTCACTTCAGCCGACCTCGCGTCATCCGCCTGAGAGAACTAGAGGCGTGACGACGAGATCGATCGTCTTCCAATTTTTGTATTTGTCCGCCGGCAGCTCGTTGAAGGGCTGGCACCTTTGCAGCGCGCTGACGGCCGTGTGCATCAGAACTGCCGCATCCGGTGACAGGGAGGCGTCTAGCAGCTGCGGTCGTGACGCCAGAGTACCGTCGCGTTTGAAGGAAATCCGCACCACGATCGCGACCTTTTCATCAATACCGGCGGGCACCTGCGAGCACGAACTGAGGCGCGCACGGAATGCAGCGGTGTCATCGTGCGGGAGCATGGCGGGATTGCTAGTAGGGACGTCAAAGCCGCCGCCGACCCGTCCACCTGGGAGCGCAAGCGGCATCGCGAACATTTCGCTCGCGTTCGGCCGGTTCGCTGAATCCTTCGTGGCCGTAGGAAGTAGCAGTTCGAATTGGGACTGCATCTCCTCCGGTACTGGCGGTTCCGTCTGCGGCTGTGCGGCCAGGCTGCCGCTATGCTGCGGGATCAGCTGGGCTTGTGTTTGTTGCAGCGACGGTGCGGCCGTTTTGGGCCGGGGCGGCGCCGTACTGGCGCTCCCCTTTTCGGAATTGGATGACATCTCCGACCCCAGCAACGTTGAGTTGAATGGGGTGCCTTCAACTTGCCTCGTCTCGCTTTGCGCTTCGACGGACGGCACGATTTCGACTGTAATGGCCTCGGGCGGCGTTGACCTAACTCCGCCCGAGCCAACAAAGAGCAGACCCAGCAACAGGCCCCCATGGGCGACCATTGAAAAAACGAATCCCGTGCGGATAAATCTCCTCGATCCAATCATAAAGATCGTTCCAACCCTCCGGACGTCGCCCGCATTGTATTACCTGCTGCGCCGAGAAATTGTCATTTTTATCGCCGGCTGGGATCGCCGATCGAGGCCCAGCACGGTTTGACTATCGATGTACAGGGCGCCGCCGATGCGCGTGAGTGCGTAGGAGGCAAAGCGCATCTTGCCGGGATTTGCCTACGCAAGGCCGATAAATTCGAGAACCGGCAGGAAAGGACAGGTTGATTTGCATGACATTGGCAAGCGACCGATGCAAGCGACCGATGCAAGCGACCGATGCAAGCGACCGATGAAGGTGACTGCTGCGATATCACGGATGAAATTGAGTTTGAGATTTGGCAAGAGCGTCGCATTGGCCGCGTTCGGTGAAGTAGCGAACATCTCGAGCATCGCTAAAATTAAGCTCGGCAAGTCGACGCGACGGCGTCGCATCCATGGATTCCGTTTCCCACCTGCATCCTTGTCAGACGCATTTCCGGCGTCCAAGAGGTCACAGCGAGGGAATTGAGCAACAAGGAGCTGGTCATGCGCACTCAGGTCGGGATAATTGGGGCCGGCCCAGCGGGTCTGTTCCTGGCGCAGCTCCTCGGGCAAATGCGCATTGATTGCATCGTGCTCGAGGGACGTAGCCGCAGCCATGTGGAAACGCGCGTTCGCGCCGGCGTGCTTGAGCGCGGGACAATTGAAACCATGCAGGCACTCGGCCTTGATGGAAGATTGAAGCGGGAAGGAATCATCGACCATGGCCTCGACATCAGGTTCCGTGGCAGAACTATACACCTGGATTTGCCGGACCTCACAGGCAAGAGTGTGATGATCTATGGCCAACAGGAGGTGGTAAAGGACTTGATCGCATCACGTATTGCGACAGGCCTACCGATCTACTTCGAAGCGCAGGTGACAAGTCTCGACCGCCTGTATGGTGATCGCGCCATTATGCGCTATGTCTGTGTCGACCGCGAACACAGTGAAGAGCTGAGCGTGGAATGCGATTTCATTGCTGGCTGCGATGGATACCATGGCGTGAGCCGCTCTGCGGTGCCCCAAGATGCAGCCCGGATTTACGATCACGCCTATGACTTTGCATGGCTGGGCATACTTGCCCGCGCCCGACCCATGGCCGACATGACCTATTCTAACAGCGACCGCGGGTTCGCGTTATGTAGCCGCCGCTCTATGGAGATATCGCGGCTGTATCTTCAGGTTAGTCTCGACGAAGGGCCCAACGCCCGGTCCGATGCGCACTTTTGGGACGAGTTGCACAGTCGAATGTTCGATGAGGCGCGAACGGAGATTACCGAAGGCGAGATATTCCAGCGCGACGTTGCCCATCTTCGCTGCTTCGTTATCACTCCGATGCAGTATGGCCGCTTGTTTCTAGCCGGAGACGCTGCCCATATCGTTCCTCCCACCGGGGCCAAAGGCATGAATCTCGCAGTCGCCGATGCTAGGATGTTGGCGAGCGGCCTCTTCGAATACTACTGGAAGAGATCGCGTGTGGGACTGGATGCATACTCTGAACGTTGCCTGCGTAGGGTCTGGAGGACAATGCGGTTCTCTGCCAGGCTGACGGAGCTGTTGCACAAATTACCGTCACACATGCCCGTTGAGCGAGAATTGCAGCTCGCGGAGCTGGAATACATTTCGAGTTCACGCGCGGCGCAGACTAGTATCGCGGAGCAATATGTAGGTTTACCTTACGAAGATTCGTGCGACATTTTTCGGGACGGTTGAGACGCGCGAGGCCAACCGCAGCCATCCGGCCGTCACGAGAGAACGGAAGCCATGCTCAATGAGCATCTTAATCAAAAGTATACAATCTTGCCTTTGAGCACGGTGAGCAGCCTGGCTTTAGCCAAAGTAGACAATTTGGTTTTAACCAAAGTATGTGATGCGAGAGTCTGCTTTGACGACTAGACTGTGCGTATACGAAGAAAATTTGCCAATGAGGCCGCAAGGTCGTGATTTCCATCGTAGATGATGACGTCTTTGTACGCCGGGCAACCGAAAATCTTTTGCTATCATTGGGTTTCGAGGTTGTCACTTTCGAGTCCGCTGAAGCGTTCCTTGAGTCGGGGCGGATTGACGACACGTCGTGCCTAATCGTTGACGTACAAATGCCTGGATCGACGGGCCTCGACCTTCAGCAACGTCTGATTGACCTTGGAAAGCATGTGCCCACGATCTTTATCACTGCTTTTTTTTCGGAGCGCGCGCGAACGCAGGCGCTTGAGGCTGGAGCCGTGGGTTTTCTGCGCAAACCGTTTGGTGAGGATTCTTTGATAGAATGTCTCAGCAGAGCGTTGGAGGGACCAAAGCTCTCGACTTCCCTACCAGCGGCGCTTTGATCTTCGCGCCCGCGGGTCGCTGATCCGGTCATCACACATGCCCTGGCAGGCGATGGAGTTCGCGTCCGTATTTGCCATGTGGGCCGTGATGATGGTCGCCATGATGACGCCCTCGGCGGCGCCGATGTTTCTCATTTACGCTCGCGTGGGCCGACAAACCGAGACGCAAGGCACGCCGCTCACTGCGACCGTTTGGTTCGCTGCTGGCTATTTCCTTGTATGGATCGCTTTTTCGGCGATCGCTACTTTAGTGCAGTGGGCGATCGAGCACCGCTTTGCTCGACTCCACGATGGCAATCACGAGCAATATCCACGGAGGGTTCCTGTTCGTAGCGGCGGGCCTCTATCAGTGGACCCGACTTCATGACGTATGCCTTTCCCGATGCCAAATGCCGTTTGCGTTCCTCATGCGCCATGGTGGCTTTCGTCGCGACGCGCCGGGTTGCGTAATGCTCGGGCTTCGCCATGGTGCGTTTTGCGTCGGCTGCTGCTGGACACTGATGGTGCTGTTGTTCGTGGGCGTGATGAACGTGCTTTGGATCGTCCTCCTCGCGTTACTCGCTTTTTTGGAGAGGATCTCCAAGGGCCGGCTGATCTCTCGGCTTGCCGGGATAGTCCTGATCGCCGCAGGTGGGTGGTTAGTCTCAATGGGAATGTCCTGACCGCATGGACGCTGCCCGAACAGAAGAAGGCACGCTCTTGGCCCGACTCTGCCAACTTGGGCGGTGCAGCTGTATCCGTCATTCCGCTAGCGCAGCGACGGAGGCCGGAATCCATCACCCTCGATCAGCGGTTATGGATCCGGGTTCGCCGCTTCGCGGCGCCGCGGAATGACGCTGATGGTATGAAGCGTTAGAGTCGCCATACTACAGTAGCGCCGAACGCGGTACCGCGACCCCGTAGGCAATCTCACTTCCGCAGTTGATTGAAATACCGCAAATCAGGCGGTGGCTGGTCCTTCTTGGACGGCATGAGCAAGCCGTCCCCACTCAGGAAATAGATTTCATTGCCGATCGCGACATGCACGTTGTTTTCGGCGCATACCGTCTCCTTCCACCAGATCGGCCGATTGGTTTGTGTGCGGCGATAATCCTTCACGACAATCCATGGATGGGTCAGCGCATGATCGATGGTGGTGATTTCGTCGTGCAGTACGTTCGGATTGGACTTGTCGAGATAAATCCGTTCCCTGATGATCGTCTGATTGTCATCATGCAGCGGAATGCCGGTCATCTCATACGTGCGAGGCCCCTTTAATCCCCGCGTTTCGACAATGAGCGTGTCGTAGCGGCCATCGCCGTCCTCATCGACCCATCGGCCGATCGAATAGCCTGTAAACTGCGGATCGTCCGCCATGCTGGTGGGAAAGTCGCGCCCATCGGTGTGGATGCGGCGGCTGTCGCGAATGTGGTCGATCAGGATGTAAGTGGTTTCGGGCAGAACCACGATTTCCATCGCTCCGTAGGGGCCCATGACACGCGGCATACCGGGCGACAGGCACCGAAAAGTAGGATCGCCGGCTTGGCCGCCGAGTGCTTGATCGGCCAGATTGGCATCAAAAATTGCCTGGTATTCCGGGGTCAGCGGTGCTTGCTGCCCCGGTCCGGCAGGCTTGTGCGGATCGTATTGGACGCCGCGATAGGCGCCGCTCGGCACGGCCACGCGTCGCCATTCACCCTTCAAGTCGGGATATTTCGAATCGTCGAACGATCGAGCGCCGATCGGCGTCAACAGTGCCGCCGACAGCGCCATTACCCCGATCAGATGCCGAACGCGCATGCGTGCTCTCCCCCTGTGGTCTCGATCACGCGCGCAGTTCGTATGGAATCTGCCTCGGGCCGTATCGCTTGATGACGGTCTTCGCCTGGGGATCGTACATGTGCTGCAGCACCGTTCCTTCGCCAAGCCGCTGGCTGCGCACGATCACGGCGACCGAGCGAACGGGGCCGCCCTGCTCCGCATGGATGGCATAGGGCGGCACCAGGTCGACCTTGCCTTGGCTTCCGGTCGTTATTGACGTGAGTCGCACCTCGGCATAACCTGGCCGGCTACCGTCGTCCACCCGCTCATAGCGCTCCAGACTTTCGATGCCGTCGAGCACGCCGTAGAGCACCCAGGCGTCGGCATGGTCATGGACGCTGCCGGTCCTCCCCGGCACGCGCACCACGGCGTTGATGACAAACCCATAGGTGGGGTCCACATAGAGCAGCAGGTTCTTGCGACCTTCAGTGGAGGGCCATTGCACCGAGTGTACCTTGACGCTCGGGTCCGTCACGAACGCTTCGAGCAGCGGCTTCGCCTGTTTCATGCGGCGCTCATCGTCGGACTCGGCTGCCCATAGCCCTCGCAGATCGGCGATGAACCGCTCGAATGCCGGCAATCGTGCATCTGACATGGGCGTCTCCGATGGTGAGCAGTCATTCGTGGAGCGGTTCGCCTTCAACGGTACACCGACGGAGGAGCCGACGTTCATGCTTCGGAAAGTCGGTCCTTGCATGAATGGTGCAGCGATTATCCCACATCACGAAATCGCCGAGCCGCCAGACATGTTCGAAGATGAATTCGCGCCGCTCGCCGATTTCGTAGAGCTGATCGAGTATCGTGGCACTCTCTTCGGCGCTCATACCCTCGATGCGCGTCGTCATCAGGCGGTCGACGAACAGTGTTTTGCGTCCCGTATCCGGATGCGTGATGAACAGCGGATGAAAGTGATGTGGAATGCCGCTGATGTCGCCGGAACTGCTCGCTTGCTTTGCGCGGTTGTATTCGTGGATGTGCAGGGCCTTGCGTCCCGTGAGCTTCTCCTTGAGTGCGTCGGGCACCGCCTCATAGGCCTTATACATGTTCGAAAACATCGTATTGCCGCCGGCGCACGGCAGTTCGATGGCGTAGAGGAAGGTGTATTTATAGGGTCGCGCCGTATAGCCGGAATCGATGTGGAACCAGAACTCGCCTTCCCCGAAGGCGCCGATCGGCTTGCCGTCGACCTTGAGGTTGGAGACGAGAAGGATCTTCTGATTATCCTGCCGGCTGCCTTCGGCGCGGCTGCGCAGTTGCTCCGGCACTTTTCTGCGGTCACCCAGCGTGCCGAAGTAGGACGCGAACCGCAGCTGGTCGTCTTGAGAAAGAGTTTGGCCCCGAAACACCAGCACAAGATGCCTGCGCCAGGCTTCTTCGATAGCCTCAATTGTCGCCTTCGAGAGCGGCCTGGTGAGATCGACGCCTTTGATCTCCGCGCCGCAAGCCGCGGAAAGCGGCGTAACCTCGACGCCGATGACCTCTTGCATGACCCAGTCCTCCGTGGGGAACCGTGACCATGAGCCGGATATTACTGCCGATCGGCCGGACGTAACACTGCGGAATTGGCGCATCGCACCACGATCGCCAGTTCAGGCCGCGTTCCTGCTTCGCGACAAAGCGTCAAGATGCTCGATCACCTCCTCGACGTGCATGACGTCCGCGTATTTGTGATGAAGATCGAACAGATTGACCTTGTGGCTCAGAGGAGAGCGGTCGTAGGTGCACTCTTCGACAACTACGCTGTGGAAGCCATAGGAATAAGCATCGACCGTGGTGGCGCGAACGCAGCCCGAGGTGCTTTCACCGCAGATGATGAGGCTTTCCACGCCAAACTTGTGCAGATGTGCGATCAGGGGCGTACCGAAGAAACCGGACGCGCGCTCCTTGTAGATGACGAGGTCGCCCCGCACGGGCGCGAGCTCTTCCTTGATGTGGTAAAGCTCCTCGGTCTCGCTTTGCATTCTGCGATGCGTTGAATGCACGCCATCCGTATCGGCATGTCGGGTGGTGTAAATCATCGGAATGCCGGCGGCCCGCGCAGCGGCGAACAGCTGTCTGGTGGGTTCCAGCGCCTTCCACGCGTGCTCGCCGCAGGAGCCGGGGTAGCGTCGGTTGACTTCGCGGACCGGGCGATTACCGCCCTGATAAACCTTGTTGTAGAGGTCGATCGCCAGCACCGCGGGACGGCGCCCGACCCGGACGTCACGACGATAAGGCTCGTAGATCTCGATGATCTCCTGATCGACGATGTCCTTCCAGCAGTAATCCTCGAAATCGCGTGCCATTCGCATCTCCTATTCCAGGGGTACATTACGCGTGAAGTCATGGTCGAACGCAATATCGGCCCCATCTCGCTGCACGCAGCGTGACGGATCATAGCGCCGTGCAAAGACGTCGTGCAGGAAAAACCGCTGCTGCGCGCCGGCCGCCTCGGCCCTGGGCGCAGCAGTGACGCCCGCAAGTCATCATCCAGCTGCGAATTCCGGTCATGGTGGTGGGACTTGCTGAGACGCCTGTGACAGGAAGCTCGTGTCGACGAAAAGGTCGGTGGAGGGTACTGCGGTCATTTCGCCCATAGCGACCAGGGCTTCGAGATTGGCCTTGATACCGTCGGCAAACAACGCGGACTCGGGCGCCACCACTTGTTGTTGGATATAGAGATCGTAGGTTGCCGCGGCGATCTGCGGCGTGGTCCTGGTGTATTTCGCGAGAATACCGATGACCTTGGCGCGATTGGCGGTATCGTAGAAATATCGCGTCGCCTTTATGTGGGTGCGCAGGAAAGCAAGAACTTCGGAACGGTGCTGCGGCGCCCAGCGCGTATCGACCAGGATATTGTTTTGCGCCCAACGCGGCAGGTATTGCGGCACGCTGCCGAGATCGACGAAGCCCTGCTCCAGCGCGATGAAGTCCTGGGGGTTGGTGAGAACGGCCGCCACCACTGCACCTGACGACAGCTGCGCAAACCGGTTTGGCGTACCGCCGCCGTAGAGGAGATCGTAATCTCCGTCGGCCAGACCGTTTTTCCTTGCCATCACCCGCAGGAAATAGAGTGTCACGTCCGTGAGGCCACCGACGCTCACGGTCTTACCTTTGAGGTCGCTCCAGCCCCGCACATTCCTGGCGGCAACGATCCGGAAAGGGGCGTTGGAAGATGCGCCGGCAATGATGCGAATGGGTGCGCCGCGCCGGATGGCGCGAAGCGTCTGGTCCGTCGCCGCCTGGGCCATGTTGAGCGACCCGCCAGCCAATTGCTGCAACACGCCCGCCGCAGCACCGACCACTATGGTTTCTACGGAGAGACCCTCGGCTTCATAATATTTCTCTTCCTCGGCGATGAAGTGAGGCACGCTGAAAGCGGTATTGCTGGTGATGCCGAATGCAATTTGATTTGCCGCGTGTGCGCGCATCCCGGCGGCGCCCGCTAGCAGTCCGACGCTCGCAAGAAAGGCCGGCCAGGGCATCAGCAATTTGCATTTCATGGCGATGAGCTTTCCCGACCGAACCGGTCTCGCCAAGTTCCGTCCAATGTCATTGCCGGGCTTGACCCGGCAATCCATCCTCATCAAACAATCCATCCATATCAAAAGAGGATGGACCCGCGGGTCAAGCCCGCGGGTGACGGGCGAAAATTGGATCACCTTCATTGCGATACGCTCTAGCAAGGCGTATCTCATCAATATGCCTCCCGCCCACGCGACTCATCACTTCCGCATTTGCCGGAAGTAGCGCAGGTCGGGCGGAGCTTGGTCCTTCTTGGCAGGCATCAGGAACCCCTCCCCGCTCAAGAAATAGTTTTCCTTGCCGATGGCGATCTGGGCGTTGTTTTCAGAGGTGAAGAACTCCGGCCAGTCCGGGCGTGGATCGGCGTTGCGCACGTACCTTTTGTCGACGGTCCACGGATGCGTCAAAGCATGGTCGATCGCGGTGATTTCATCATGAAGGATGTTCGGGTCGGCCTTGTCACGGTAGATGCGTTCCCGGAAAATCGACTGGTTGTCAAAATGCAACGGCAGGCCGGCTTCATCGTAAGCGCGGGGACCCTTGAAACCGCGCGTCTCGACCAGGAGGACGTCGTAGCGGCCGTCACCGTCCTCGTCGATCCATCGGCCGATCGAGTAACCCGCATAGGTCGGTTCGATCGTCTCGGGCCAGTTACGTCCATCGGTGAAGATTCGACGATAGTGGTCATGCCAGCCGATCAAAACATAGGTGGTATGGGGTGTAATGACCCATTCCATTGGTCCAAACCCCATCATCATGTTCGGCATGCCGGCGGCGCGGCCCAGCGTGGTGGGGAAATTGCCCAGTCCTCCCTTGGCCTGATCCGCAATGCTTTCCGCCAACACCGCCTGATACTCAGGCGTCAATGGCGCCTGTTGTCCAAATCCCCACGGCTTGGTCTGGTCATGAGACGGCTGGGTGGGAAGGCGAACGGCGAACCGTGTCCACTGACCCTTCCAATCGGGGTACTTCGTGTCGTCGGAAGCCTGGGCACACGCGATTGGCATTGCCAACGCGACGGTGAGCGCAATCCTGCTCGGCGAGCTTCGGCTCAACATGGTTAGTCTCTCGGTTTTCCGGATCGCCTGATTGATCGCGATCGACGCTAAATTCAAGCAGCGGTGAAGAAGGATACACCGCCCATGCTGCGCGTGGAAAGGTGCGGCAACGCGGGAAAACGCAGTCCGATCTTGACATTGATGACAGCCGGCCCGAGCGTTGGTGAAGGCCAATGCACCACGGGATATCCGGGAGAAACGCCATGGACCTCATCGCCGACCGCGGCCGACGGGTTTCGATTGAGGAGCTGAACACGACCCGGTTGCTGGCGCATGCGCGACGCCAGGCGGATCAACGCAACTTGGACGGCGTTCTCATCGTCGATGTCGACAGCCATCATTACGAGAATGAGTGCTACGATGAATTTCTTCCCTTCATCGAGAATGAGGTTCTGCGCCAACTCGTGCTCGCGGGCCGCGCCAAGGGCCGCCAGACCCTGATGCCCACCCAGGTCAGCTTTCAGGACATGGGCGGCCGCATCACGCGTTATCCCATGCGCGCATCGGAAAAGACTGATGCCGGCAAGCTGCGCGACGTCGAGCTGGGCCACCGCTGGATGGACGCGATGAGCGTCGATTATGCGTGCCTGTTTCCGACCATGCTGCTCGCCATCGGCCTGCATCCATCGACCGAGATGGAGGTGGAGCTGTGCTGGGCCTACAATCGCTGGCTCACCGAGGAGGCCTTGCCGGCCTCGCGTGGGCGCTTCTACTCCATGCTCTGCATGCCGTTCTCGGAACCGGACGAAGCGTTGCGCCACGTCGAGACCTTCGGGGACCGCAAGCAGGTGACCGGCTTCATGATCACCTCGGTGCGCAGCCTGCCGGTGCACCATAACGCCTACATGAAGGTCTACCGCGCGCTGGAGGAGCGTGGGCTCGCGCTGTGCTTCCACTCAGCTATCAACATTGGCGAACCGGTGTTCAAGAGCCTCAACCGCTTTGCCTCGGTGCATGCGCTTGGCTTTCCGTTCTACAACATGCTTCACCTCACCAATTGGGTCACCAACGCCGTCGGCGAACGGTTCCCGAAGCTGGCGGTGATCTGGATCGAAGGCGGGCTCGCCTGGATTGCGTTCCTGATGCAGCGGCTCGATCACGAATACATGCTGCGCACCTCGGAATATCCCCTCCTGAAGAAAAAGCCGAGCGACTACATGCGCGACATGTACTATGCATCGCAACCGATGGAGCGTGTCGATGAGGTGGCGCTGCACTGCACTTTGCGCATGATTAATGCAGAAAGGCAGCTCCTTTACGCATCGGATTATCCCCATTGGGACTTCGACCTGCCGAGCACGATCTGGGACCTGCCGTTCCTGTCCGAGAAGGCAAAGCACAACATTCTCGGGGGCAGCGCGGCGCGGCTGTTCAAACTGCCGCCTCGCAATGAGACGCAACGCGAGAACCTCAGGAAGTTCGGTAACCTCGTAGCGTGATGCCGTGCGGGTGAGACGCTGTGGGGGGTAATGAGAGCGAGAATTCGTGACGACTCCTACCTTATCGTGGCCGGACTCGTCCTCGCAGGCGCTGAATTAGGTCGTAATGTAGCAGTCGCGACTCCCTCCCCCGTTGTAGGGGAGGATTGGGGTTGGGTGTCGAGGGCGTGTCGCAATGCTATGCCATCTCCCGTGCCCTCCACCCCCGACCCCTCCCCACAAGGGACCCGCAAGGGGAGGGGAGGAGTCGGCGGCTCAGCCACACCTTAACTTAGCCCCTATCGGACTCGTCCCGGCCCTCCTGAAAATCAGGGTAATCCTCCCCCTCCGCTTGCGGGGGAGGGTAATGGAGCGGGCTCAATCCACTGTATTGACTCGCTGCAAGCGCCCTCTACCCAACCCTCCCCCGCAAGCGGGGGAAGGGGAGAAGAGCGCCGCAATTATTCGTGGGTGGGCCCTTGGTTTCGTTTGCCACCGGCTCCTCGTTTTCGCGATCGCGGCTGTGCTGACCGCCGTGACCGCAGCTGCCGGACAGGCTCAAGACGCCGCGGAAACGTTTTATAAAGGCCGCCAGATCAATCTGATCGTCGGCTACGGCCCGGGCGGCGGCTACGACCTCACGGCACGTCTGTTGGCGCGCCATATTGGCCGCTTCATCCCGGGGCAGCCGTCCGTCGTGGTCCAGAACATGGCGGGCGCCGGCAGCCTGCGAGCCGCTAACTACCTTTACGGTGTCGCGCCGAAGGATGGCGCCACCTTCGGCGTGTTCGGCAGCGACATTCCCATGATCGGGCTGATCGGCGTCTATTCCAGCGTACAGTTCGATGCGCGGAGGTTCACCTGGCTCGGTTCGTCGTCGAGCTTTCGCCACGACGCCTATGTGCTGATCGTACGCGCGGACGCCAAGTCGCCGTCGATCGTGGAGGCGCAACGCCCTGGCGGCGCTCCGCTCGTTCTCGGCGGTACCGGCGGAGGCGCGCGCGACGCCGACGTACCGAAAATCCTGCGCGATGCGATCGGCCTCAACATCAGGCAGGTGCTCGGCTATCCTGACTCGCCATCGCTCTTCCTCGCTGTCGAGCGAGGCGAACTCGAAGGGCGCACTTTCGATTTTTCCGCCGTCAAGGCCACCCGGCCCGAATGGCTCAAGCCAAACAGCGGTTTCAAGTTTCTGGTTCAATTCGCACGGGTGGCGCGGCACCCGGAACTGCCCGATGTTCCGACCGCGCGTGAGCTTGCACGCGACGATGACGCGCGTGCATTGATCGAGTTTGCGGAAACGCCTTTGCTCACCATGGCGCGCCCATTCGCGGCGCCGCCCGGCGTCCCCGACGAACGTGCCAAAGCGTTGCAGGCGGCGTTTCTCGCCGCGCACCGTGACCCGCGCTTCCTCGACGACGCCGGGAAACTCGGCCTCGACATCAGCCCGGTCGATGCCGATCAGGTCCTCGAGGGCATCGAGCGATTGGCTCGAGCGCCGCCGTCCGTTCTTGCCTACATGAAGCGGTTGCTGGCACGACATTGACGGGCTGCGTTGCCGGACTCTCCTGAAAGGGGTCTGGCGTGCGATCCGCGGATCAACGTTGATCGCCAAACATAGGCGCAAATGACGTGCTGTTCCGTTTTGTTCGCCAACAGAGCAGTTGATTGATGCGCGCCGGGCGATGCGCTATGAATCCCGAGCGTGCCCGCACGGGCACTTGATCAGCTCTCACGCACACGCCTCGCGAAACCGCGGTTTCTATGGACATCCGGTTTTCAATCTTATTTCGGCGCGCCAAGCGCCGGAGGCAGCGAGGTCACTGGGCGGGGAGGAACCGTCAGAAGGAAACCTCATGTTTGTGAAGCATCATCTGGGAAATCTCGCGGCCGCTACCGGCCTTGTACTGGCCACCTGGGGCATGGGCGGAGTCGCGAATGCGGCCGATCCGTTCACGCTCTCCTCCACAACCTTCAAGGACGGCACCATGATGCCGAAAAAGGTTGCCAACAAGAATCCGCAGAATCCGAATTGCGTCGGCGACAATGTTTCGCCGCAGCTGTCGTGGTCGGGCGTGCCTGACGGCACCAAGAGTTTCGCATTCACCATGGTGGATCCTGAAGGCCGCGGCGGCCTCGGTGTGTTCCACTGGGTGGCCTACGGCATTCCGGCCAACGTAACTTCGTTCGCGGAAGGCGAAATCAGCAAGGAGTCCGATAAATATGTCGGGGGGAAGAGCACCCAGGGCGTGGCTTACTTCTCCGGGCCGTGCACGCCGCCCGGTTCGCCGCACCATTACACATACATGGTCATCGCGACTGACCTCGATGCGAAGGAGTTGCCGCCCGGCCTGACGTTGCCAGAGCTGCAAGCCAAACTTGCTGGCCATACCAAGGGCGCAGCCGGCCTCGTCGGCCTGTTCGTGAAGCCGGAATAAGCTGACGCTCTTGCGGCGCCGTGGCCGATCCCGGGGCGACTCGGGATCGGATTTTTTTGCCACATCGGCGGCTCGCCACCCCAGGCGGCCGAGATGCCTGCGGCCTTGCATCCCGACCTTCCGTCATGCATCTAGCCCTGGTGCTGCGCGTCTCGGGTGTCCGGACGGGGCCGGGGTGGTAGCTTGACCTTGAAAAACTTATGGCACAATGGAACACGGCGTGAGCGCGAGAGCGTCGAAATGCCGAAGATAGCGCTCCCATTTCTTTTCTTTTTCAACTTCGGACCGCC
>Ga0066395_10000183_pt1 | contig 22621 bp, 24 predicted proteins | sample PanSoiPlot1MoBio_FD_61218 | JGI IMG/M metagenome (GOLD analysis project Ga0066395, IMG submission 61218) | Tropical forest soil microbial communities from Panama analyzed to predict greenhouse gas emissions - Panama Soil Plot 1 MoBio | ecosystem: Environmental > Terrestrial > Soil > Tropical... | reverse complement strand
CGCCTCGGGCGTGACGCTGGCGCCGAACGCGCGCGCGACCGCCGACGTGTCGTCGACGACGTACGGGATCTTCATGCCGCGGCTCTTCGCGTGGGCCTGCATCTCCTCGAAGCCGTCGTCGGCGTGCTGGGTCGGATCGTTCGCGTTGACGAGCACGACGCCGATCCCCTTGCCCGCGTAGGCGTTGCCGAGCTCGACGATCCGCTGCTCCCAGTCCTTCGCGAACGGGCAGTGGTTGCAGGTGAAGACGACCAGCGTGCCGGCCTTGCCGGTGACGTCGGCGAGCGACAGCATCTTGCCGTCGACGTTCTTCATCTTCGTCTTGGCGACCGCCGCGGGCACCTTGCTGCCGAGCGCCAGGCCGCCGGTGCTCTCACCGGCCCACCCGACCGCCGCCACGCCAGTCGCGATCGCGATCGCGGAGACCATGCTTGCGAGTTTCATCGTTTCCTCCTTTTCAGCAGACCCGACACGCGGGCGCGCAGATCGTCATACGTCACCGACCCGAGCCACGATCGTTTCTTGGCGCCGTGCGCGTCGAACAGGAACGTCGCGGGCAGCGCCCCCTTCCAGGCCGGGTCCAGGGCGTCGATGAAGGTCATGTCGTTGCCGCGCTTGATGAAGGCCGGCCCGTCGAAGCCGAGCGCGCCCAGCACGCGCGCCACCTCGGCGCGCTGATCGTCGTCGTCCGCCGAGATCAGCACGAGCCGCAGCCCGTCGGCGCGATGGTCGCGGTAGAAACGGACGAGGTCGGGCATCTCCTCCCGGCACGGCTCGCACCAGGTGGCCCAGACGTTGACCAGCACGGCCTGCGCGCCCGGCGCCTTGACCGCGGCCATGATGGCCGGCAGCTCGGCGACGTCGACGCGGACGGGAGCCGGCGCGGCGGCCTCGGCAGCCAGAAGGGAGGCGAGCACCAGGGGGGCGGTCATCGGCCAGGGAGTCTAACTGCTAATCTTGGATCTGCATGCAGCCGGCAGAGGCAATGGCGACGACGGCCGCCGGCCGTTCGATGGCCGAGACCCAGGGGGCGACGCCGCCCGCCTGGCTCGGGCGATCGCGCTGGCGTCTGTTCCGCGACGTCGTCGGCGGCCTGCGGCAGAACTGGGACAAGCTGCGCCAGCTGGTCTCGCTGCTGGCGGCGTACTTCCGGCCGCGCCTGGTGCGCGGCCGGCTGGAACGGCTGCGCGCCCTCGGCCACATCGACGCGACGGCGACGATCGCGCAGCTGCTGGTCGCCGGGCGCGATCAGATGGTGGTCAGCGCCGCGGCAGAGACCAAGCTGTTCTATCGCAGCCAGGGGATCCCGTGGGTGTTCCACAACCTGCGCCGGGTCATCTCCGGGCCGGCGACGATGCTGGACCCGATCGGGCTGTTCGCGCCGCGCGACGCGATCGTGCACCACGTGCTGCAGACCTTTCACCGCCACCCCCTCTACGACATGGTGCTGCTGCGCGCGCACGAGGGCGGCGTCGAGGCGATGGCGGCGCAAGCTGGGCAGATCGTCGAGGGAACGCACCCGCACCAGCGCGCGCTGACGTCGCTGATCGAGGACGGGGCGTATCACGCGCGCCTGCCGCGCGACATCGCCGCCTTCCAGGCCGATCCGCTGGAGCTGGCGCGCGCGATTCCGACCGGACTGGTCGGCGATCCGGATCTGATGATCGCGATGGATCAGTTCAAGGACGTACGCGGCTTCGCGCGCTACGCCTCGCGCCTGCACGTCGGGATCGGGGGCGCGATCGCGGGCTGGCTCGCGGCCGGCTTCGACGAGACGCTCGGCGGCCTGATCGGCGTGAAGCTCGGCCCGCGCCGGATCCGCCGCGACGCCTGCGACCCGGAAATCGTCGCGCGGTACGCGACCTAGCGGGCGGCCCCTCACCCTAACCCTCTCCCCGCTTCGCGGGGCGAGGGGATCGGATTCGTGCCGACTAACGCATCGATTTTTCGGCCGAGTTCACGAGGTCGAGCATGTGCTGGCAGCCGGTCAGGCGGTCGGCCTGCGGGTGCGTGCAGTCGATGCAGCGCCCGAGCGCCAGCACGGAGGAGTCGAGCTGCGCCCACTGGCTGTCGAGCTCGCTGTCGCGCGAGACGCAGGCGCCCGTCCGCTTGGTGAGATTGTTGAACGCGTCGGACAGATCGCGATCCTCGTCGGTCGTATGACAGCTCGCGGGCGCGCCGGTCTTGGCGGCGTGCTTGGCGGCCGCCAGCGCCGCGCGATGCGCGTTGCGGAGCGAGATCGACACCAGCCCGATGTCCCGCGCCTCGCAGAACGCCTGGGCCGGGCGGGCGACCGGCTCCTCCGGTGACGGAATGACCGGGTGGGCCTCGGGCGGCTTCGGGAACACCGGCGCGACGGGGACTGCCGGCGCGGGCGGTCGCCGATTCACCACCACGACGACGATCGCCGCCACGATCGCCGCGGCAACGACGGCGACGGCAACGACCGCGCGCGGGTTGCGTCCCATGACGCTCCCACCGTCTCCCACTTGCTGTCGGGAATCAATGGCCGTCGTTGGCTTCGACCTTGCAATCACGGGTGACCAGCGTCGTACCAGGAGGCGTCATGTCCGTTTTCTACCGATCCAAGACCGTCAAGAAGGAGACCTTGCAGACCGTTTCGCTGCTGGTGCCGCACCTGACGCCGGATGCGTCGGTGCTCGACATCGGCTGCGGCGAGGGCTACGTGCTCGACGAGCTCCAGGCGCGCGGTTTCCGCGAGGTCCAGGGCGTCGACATCGTCGACATCCGCCGCAACAAGAACTACCCGTTCCAGTTCTACGACGGCGTCAGGCTGCCGTTCCCCGATCGCAGCTTCGATCTGGTTGTTCTCAGCTTCGTCCTGCACCACGTCCCGGACGAACGGAAGCAGGCGCTGCTCGAGGAGGCGCTGCGCGTCAGCCGCGCCAAGGTCGTGATCGTCGAGGATACGCCTTCGACCGCGTTCGACCGGCTGATGAACCACAGGCACGGCGAGTCCTACCGGCGGAAGATCAAGAGCACCGCGTCGTTCGGCTTCCTGACCGAGGGCGAATGGCGCTGGCTGTTCCGGGGCATGGGCGTCGACGCCGAGACGCGTCCCCTCTCGCGCTTCTGCCGTTCGATCCTGCAGCCGTTCGCGCGCACGGCGTTCGTGCTGCGCAAGGCGCGCGCGCTGGTCAACACGCCGACGCCGACCCCGACCCCCGCCTAGCTGTCCAGCTCTGGACGGACCGGCGTCAGCCTTTCAACGGCGGCGCGTAGATGCCGGGCGTCGATCCCTCGATGACGGTGGCGCCAACCGCCTTGCGATAGAAGTCGACCGACGACGCCCAGCCGATGATCGCGTAGGCGTAGCCCTCCGCGCGCATCGCATGCAGCGCCGCGAGCAGCAGCGCCGTGCCGACGCCGCGCCCGCGCGCGTCGGGATGAACCAGCTCCGGGCCGAAGAAGTCGCGGCAGGTCGCCTCGTAGCACGCGAACCCGAGCAACGTGTCGCGCTCGATCGCGACGAAGCAGGCGAGCGGCATGCGCGCGAACGCCGCCTCGCACTCCGCCGCCCACCCTTCGGAGCCGTGCGCCCGCGCAAACACCGTCACCTGCGACCTCTCGGTCGCGAGCGCCCGCCGCACCACGATTCCTTGCCGGTGAAGCGCGTCCACGGCCGGCGCCAGCGGCGGCAGGTCGTACAGACGCACCAGCAGATCAGACATTCATCCGTCGAGCAGCGTGATCCAGCCGTGCTTGTCGGGCTCGCGACCCCACTGGATGCCGGTGATCGCGTCGAACAGGCGCTGCGACGCCTCGCCCGGCTCGCCGCCGTTGATGACGATGTCCTCGCCCTTCCAGCCGAGCGAGCCCACCGGCGTGATGACGGCGGCGGTGCCGCAGCCGAACACCTCGCGCAGCTTGCCCGCGTGGTGGGCGCGAATCAGCTCCTCCATCCCGATCGGCCGCTCATGGGCCTGGAATCCCCAGTCACGCAGCAGCGTCAGCACCGAATCGCGCGTGACGCCGTCCAGGATGCTGCCGCCGAGCGGCGGCGTGATGAACTCGTCCCCGATGCGCACCATCAGGTTCATCGTGCCGACTTCTTCCAGGTACGTGTGCTCGACCGCGTCGGTCCAGAGGACCTGCGCGTAGCCGCGCGCCTTCGCGTCCTCGGCGGCGCGCAGGCTGGCGATGTAGTTCGCGCCCGCCTTGACGCCCCCGAGGCCGCCGACCGCGGCGCGGACGTAGTTGTCCTCGACGAGGATGCGCGCGGGGGAAAAGGTCGGTCCGCCGCCGTAGGCACCGACGGGCGACGCGATCACGAAAAAGACGAACCGCTTCGCCGGGCGCACGCCCAGGAACGGCTCGGTCGCGATGATCGTCGGGCGGATGTACAGCGACGTGCCTGGCGACGACGGCACCCAGTCGGCGTCCGCGCGCACCAGCGCCAGGATCCCCTCGCGCATCAGCTCTTTGTCGATCGGCGGGATGCAGAGCCGGTCGGCGCCGTCATGCATACGCTTGCAGTGCCGGTCGAGGCGGAAGAACCGGATCTTGCCGTCCGCGCCGCGGAACGCCTTCAAACCGTCGAACTGCTCCTGCGCGTAGTGAAACACCGCCGCGGCCGGATCGAGAGCCAGCGGTCCGTACGGCACGACGCGGGCATCGAACCAGCTGCGCTCCGGCTCCCAGTCCGCCACCGCCATGTGGTCGGTGAACGTGCGCCCGAAGACCAGCTCGCCGTCCTTCGGACGCGGCTTGCGCGTCGCGGAGAGCTGCAGAGCGAAGGTGGTCGGCGACGGCATGGCATCAGGATAGATCGGGGCCGGTCCTGGTGCACGTCCGCCCGGTGCCCCGATAATGGCGCCCGGCACCCGCCCAAGGAGGCGCACATGCGCGACATGATCCCCGTCCCCGCTCCCGTCTCGTCCGCGATGGTCTCGACCACGTTCGACCTCTTCGGCCATCGCGTCATCAAGAGCTTCGGCCTCGTCCGTGGCATCACGGTCCGGTCCCGGTCGGTGGTCGGGGCCTTCGTCGCCGGCCTGCAGATCCTGATCGGCGGCAACATCAGCGTGTTCACCGAGCTGTGCGAGCACGCGCGCGCCGAGGCGCTGGACATCTGCCTGCGCCACGCGGCCGCCCTCGGCGCGAACGCCGTCATCGGCCTGCGCTACGACGCCAACGAGGTCGCCAGCGGCGTCACCGAGGTGCTGGCGTATGGGACGGCTGTGGCCGTCGAGCCCGCCTAGCCGAGCGCCCGATCCCGACGCCGACGATCGCCATCGCCACCAGCGTCGACCACGGAAGCCCATCGGAGGACGACCGCGAAGCGGCCACGGAACAGCCTGCTGCCGCGGGGCTGCAGGGATCGCCCAGGTGGCGCGCGGCGAGGTTGGTGTCCTCGTTGCCCGCCCAATCGACGGCGCGGACGACGTAGTCACCGGACTCGAGGCCCGGCGCCCCGTCTCCGCTGCAGACGCGCTCTCCGCTCAGGCTGGTCCCTTGCGCGAGCGGGGCCACCAGCGTCAGCGACGAGCCGTCGCGCCGATAGACGTTGTAGCGAAGGTCGCCGCCGGCGACGTCGTCGGACGCCGACGCCCAGGAGACGTCGACCAGGTAGAGGTCGTAGGGACCGCAGCACGCGCTGCCACCGCAGGTCAGGTGAGACCCGACGCTGGCGCCGGTGACGCCCGCGAAAAGCGGCGCCACGTCGTCCGTGCCGGGACCGGTCGTGAAAGACGCGAACACGGCGGGCGCCGCGGTCAGCGCGCAGCCAGAGGCGATCGCCATGCAGGGAATCGTTCGCTGATCAGCGAGCTGGTATCCGTGGTTCGGCAGCAGGCCGCCGTCGGGGCGAACGACCACCAAGTTCCCTGTGACCTCCATCGTGAAGGAGACGGACGATCCGCTCGCATCCAGCAAGAGGACGTCGGGGCCGAAGGCCGGGATGGCGGTCCCCCCGTTCACCGCGCCGTAGGCGATGACGAGGCGGCTGTTGGTCGGGATTGATTGCGTGCCGTCGGGCCAAACCGCACGCGAGCTGATGCCCGGCTCCGCCGGTGTGCAGGCCCGCGCAGAAGGGCTGATCAACCACGACACCGCTGTCAGTCCGATCACGATGCCCAAACAGTTTTTCATGACGCCTCCCTCGGCCGACCCGGACAATCCTCGGAGGATCGCCCAGAAAATGCCAGCGCCGGCATGAGGGCAGCAATCGCCGAGCCAATCGCCCAGGCGCGCGCAACCCGGACCTCACCCTAACCCTCTCCCGCTCACGCGGGAGAGGGGATCGGATGGTACGGCGGGGAAGCGCTACACCGTCAGGACGCCGGTGCGGATCAGGTAGGCGAGGCGCTCGCGCTGGTCCTTGTCGAGCAGCGCGTGCAGCCGCCCGAGCGCGCTGGTCACCGCGTCGCGCAGGCGCTCGGCGGTGGTGACCCGCTGGCCGGCTGCCTGCTTGGCCTTGGCGTCGTCGAACGTGTCGCCGGCGACCGCGTCCGCGAACGCGGACAGCGACCGGCGCCGATCGACCTCGGCCTGGGCGCGCTCTGTCTTCAGCTCGTCGAGGATGCGCGCCAGCTCGCCCACCTGGCGCTCGTCGAGCTCCAGCTTGTACGCCAGGAAGCGCAGCGGACGCCGGACGCCGAAGGCGCCGCCGCCGAAGCCCTCCCCTTCGCCTTCGTCAGAACCGCCGCCGTGCCCGCCCCGGCCGTAACCGCCCGCCCACTGCCGGGCGCCGCCCCACCCTTGCGGCCCACAGCCCCCGTCCCCACAACCGCCAGTACCTTCGTGGCGCGAGCGCCACCATGACACCATCGCTGGATGCATTTTCGTTTCTCCTTTCGCCGAGGCCTTCAGCTCCCGGCGGGTTTCCCGTGGGCGATATGCCTCACGGGTCGCGTTGCGCGTTCAAGTCTAAGCCCGACATTTCGATCGTCAAACCGGCCGGCGCGGCGGGGTGGTAAAAGCTCGGCCATGCCCCGTTACTGGCTGATGAAATCCGAGCCCGGCGTCTTCTCGATCGACGACCTGGCGCGCGCGAAGGACGGCACCACGCGCTGGGATGGGGTGCGCAACTATCAGGCCCGTAACATGCTGCGCAGCGAGATCGTCGTCGGCGACGGTGTCCTCTTCTACCATTCCAGCGCCGAGCCGCCCGCCGTCGCCGGAACGGCGCGCGTCGTGCGCGCCGGCTATCCGGATCCGACCCAGTTCGACCCCCGCGATTCGCACTTCGATCGCGACAGCCTGCGCGACGATCCGCGCTGGTACGCGGTCGACATCAAGTTCGAGACGAAGTTCGCGCGCGAGGTGACGCTGCCCGAGCTTCGCGACACGAAGGCGCTCGCCGAGATGGTGCTGCTGCGCCGGGGAAGCCGACTGTCCGTCCAGCCGGTGACGCCAGGTGAGTGGAAACAGATCCTGAAGATGGGCGCGAAGGCATGAACGCGAACCGCCCCGTCCCGCGCACGCACGGCATCCACCACGTCGCGATCCAGGTGCGTGATCTCGCGGCGGCCGAGGCGTTCTACGGCGGCGTGCTCGGCCTGCCGGTGCTGCGTCGCTGGCAAGGCGACGACGGCGAGCGCTCGATCTGGTTCGACCTGCACGATGGCGGATTCCTGGCCGTCGAACGCGTCGCCGGCAAGCCGCAGCCGCACGAGGGCTTCTACACCGACGATCTCGGCATCCACCTGGTGGCGCTGGCGATCGTCCGCGGCACGCGCGACGACTGGGAGGCGCACCTGGCGGCGGCGGGCGTGGAGGTCGTGCACCGCACCGACTACACGCTCTACGTCCGCGATCCGGAAGGAAATCGGATCGGCCTGTCGCACTGGCCGGAGGCGGACGGCCCCTCACCCTAGCCCTCCACCCACGCTGCCGCTTCGCGGGGCGAGGGGATCGGATCCGCTTGGGGCGAGGGATCGGAGCTAACGTCCGGGAAGCCGGCGAACACCGCCGTCGTCGCCGGTGATCTGGTCCTGCTTGTCGCGGGCGTCGCCGAGCTGCTTTTGCGTCTGCTGGTTCGTCGCCATCGCGATCGCACTCTGCATCATCGACTGGATCTGCGCGGGCGTCGCGGCGCCCCCGACACCGCCCATTCCCGTTCCGAGATCGATGGGCAGCGGGAAGACGATCGTCGAGGACGCCTCGCCCGACACCTCGACCAGCGTCTGGTAGAGCCGCAGCTGCAGCGCGCCCGGGTGCTGCGCGATCACCTCCGCCGCCTGGGCCAGCTTCGACGCCGCCTGCACCTCGCCCTCGGCGGCGATCACCTTGGCGCGGCGCTCGCGCTCGGCCTCGGCCTGCCGGGCCATCGCGCGCTGCATCTCCTTGGGCAGCTGGATGTCCTTGATCTCGACCGCCGAGATCTCGACGCCCCACTGCTCGGTGCGCGTGTCCAGGATGCCGCGCACCTCGCCGTTGATCGCGTCGCGGTGGGCGAGGATGTCGTCCAGGTCCATCTTGCCCAGCACCGCGCGCAGCGTGGTCGACGCCAGCTGAAGCGTCGCCGGCAGGAAGTCCTCGACCTCGAGCACGGCGTGCGAGGGCGACGCCACCGACGCGTAGACCACCGCATCGACGCTGATCGAGATGTTGTCGTGGGTGATGATCTCCTGCGGCGCGATCTGGATCGCCCGCGTCCGCGTGTCGACGACCCGCATCCGGTCGATCCCGAACGGCATGAGCAAGTTGAAGCCCGGCATCGCGAGCTGCTTGCGCGCCCGCCCGAACCGGAACACGACCGCGCGTTCGTACTCCTGCAGGACGCGAACGCCCGTCAGCAGAAGCAAGAGCCCGCCCGCGGCCGCCGCACCGATCAGCATCGTCAGCATCACCCGAGCCTACCACCCGCGGCGGGCGCCTGCCGGGTCGGGTTCAGGACCGGACGCCGTAGAGCTCGCGGCCTCGGCGGCCGCCGAAATAGACGAGCAGCAGCAGGCACCAGCCGACCCCGACCATGGCGAACAGCGGCGATCGCGCGGCCGCCGCCTCCAGGCTCGCGATCAGCTCTGCCTGCGAGCGTCCCGCCCCCTCGCCGCCCGCAGCCATCAGCTGGGCGAGGAGCGGCCCGGCCGCCGCGACCGTTTCGCGCGTGATGCGCATCGAAAGCGGCAGCTCGCCCAGTTGATAGACGATGCCGAAGACCGCCGTCAGCAGCGCGAGCAGGCGTCCGTTGCGATCGCGCGACAGCACCGCGGCGACGGCGTACAGCGTGAACAACCCGAACGCGATCGAGACGATCGCATCCAGGCGCAGCGCGACGCGGTGGCGGGCGACGATCGCGTCCAGCACGACCTCGACCTTGCGGGCCGCCTCCTCCGCCGCGGGAGGGCGGGGCGCGCTGCGAATCGTATGGTGCGCAACCGTCGCGGGATCGCGGATGACCAGCAGCCCGCCGACCAGCGTCATCCCGCCGAACAGCAGCATCGTCGCGGCGAGCAGGATCATCCACACCGGCCGGTGCGTGGGGGGTTGGGCGCGCAGCATCGGCGGCAGAGCCTACCCCATCTCCCACGTGACAAAAGGGCCGGCTTGGCCCAAAGTCTCGCCCGCATGCACTTAGTCGAGTTGATCAAGAACATCTTGTCCGAGGCGCACAGCCAGGGCAGCAACCTCGTGCAAGCGATCGTCCGCGTCGGTGGCCTGCCGACCATCACCGCCATCGTGTTCGCCGAGACCGGCCTGCTGGTCGGCTTCTTCCTGCCCGGCGACTCGTTGCTGTTCACGGCCGGGATCTTCTGCACCACCTCCAATCCGACCGGCGCGCAACTGCTGAACATCTTCACGCTGAACATCTTCGTGGTCGCCGCCGCGATCATCGGCGACACCGTCGGCTACTGGATCGGCGCCAAGGCGGGCCCGAAGATCTTCACGCGCGAGCAATCGCTGTTCTTCAACAAGAAGCACCTGCTGCGTACCAAGGCGTTCTACGAACGCCACGGCGGCAAGACGATCATCATCGCCCGCTTCCTCCCCATCTTCCGGACGTTCGCGCCGGTTGTCGCCGGCGTCGGCAAGATGAGCTACCGGCGCTTCGTCGCCTTCAACGTCGTCGGCGGCGCGGGCTGGGTGCTCAGCATGACGCTGGCCGGGTACACGCTGGGCAAGATGTTCCCCGGTATCACCAAGCGGCTCGACGCGATCATCGTCGGGATCGTCGTGGTGTCGCTGTTGCCCGCGTTCATCAGCTGGTTCATGAACCGCCGAAAGAACTCGCCGTCCTCCCCGACGCTCGCCATGTAATCATGGCGATGGCGAAGACGAAGGTGAATCGGATAGCCTCGCCCGAAAAGCCGCGCGCCGTCGCCAAGGTCGCCTTCCCGAAGAAGGCCCAGCCGCCATCGCACGCGGAGTTCGCCGCCCGACTGGCCGCGCCGGTCGGCAAGCGTTTCGAGGTGCTGCGGACCTTCCTCAAGAAGCAGGGCGCCGCCGAGGACTTCTTCTATTACGGCCCGCGCACCGGGTGGGGCTATCGCTTCCTCAAGGACGATCAATCGCTCTGCGCGATCGTCCTGTCGGCCGGCCGCCTGGTCGGGATCATCGCCCTCGACGGAGCCACCCAGGGGCACCTCGGGTGGGACGGCCTGTCGGACGTGGCGCGACGCGCGCGCAAGCTGGCGCACGGCACGCCCACGCTGCTCTGGCTCGACGTACCGCTCGACGGCACCGGCGCCAACGACTTCAAGGTTCTTCTGAAGGCCAAGCTCTCGCGCGTCGGCTGAAAATCCGGAACCCCTTCCGGCGATTTCTTGCCGCGCGCTCGCGCAATTTTCCAGGCCGCGGCTGCGATCCGCGTGTGGTCGTATGTGGGCGTGCGCCGTGTCGCCGCTTCATACAATCTCGTGGTCTGCGTGCTGCTCGCCGCGTGTAACGGCAAACAGCCGTCCGGCCTCGAAGCGAACGTTCGCCTGGCCGTCGCGCCGCGAACCGCGCCGCGCGCCGCCCCGCCGCCCGACACGCCCGCCGTCCAGGACGAACGGATCGACGATCTTCTGTCGGCCGTGATCGCCGGCCGCGAAGGCGACGGCCTGCCCCGGCGCCTGGAGACAGCGATCGCGCGCGACGACGCCGCTGCGCGTGCGGCCGCCGCGTTCGTCCACGTCGGGCGGGCGACGAAGATGATCATCGACGCGCTCGCCGCCGCCGGCACGCCCGTCGCGCAGGACGCGCTCTGCGATCTCGCGCGCGACAGCCGGCTGCCGACGCACGTCCGCGCCGAAGTGGTGGCCTCGCTCGGGCTGGTCAAGCGCCCGACGGCGCCGACGATGATCGAGGTCGCCGAGCTGATCCGCGCCCGCGATCAGGATCTGCAAGCGCCCGCGCTCTTCCTGGCCGGATCGGTCGCGCGGGCCGGACGCGCCGAGCACCCCGCCCAGGCCGCTGCGATCGAGCGCATCGTGCTGGCGGAGTCGGCGCGCGCGCGCACGACGGACGATCAAATGGATGCGCTGCCGCGCTTGGGAACATCGGCAGCGCCGCGGTGCTGCCGCGCCTGCGAACGGCGCTGACCGCCGCCGACCCGCGGATTCGCGCGGCGGCCACGCGCGCCCTGCGCCTGGTGCCCGACCCCGAGGCCGACCGCCTGCTGGCCGCGACGCTTCGCCGGGACGACCACGCCACCGTACGCGCGGCGGCGGTGTTCGCGGCGGGATTCCGGAAATTAGATCCGCTGGTCGGACCGCTGACCGAGGCCGCCCGGAGTGATCCGGCCGAATTCGTGCGCGCCGGCGCCGCCAAATTGCTGGCGCGCGCGACCGCCCCCGCGCAACCAATGGCCGCCGGCGACGCCGACTCGGGCCGCTGAGCGGCTGCCGGCAAAAAAACGCCGACCTCGGGCGAAATTTTGCCTGAAATTGCCGCGTCGTTCGACTCTACAATTTCCAATCCATCCTAGGGGTTAACCTGTATTTATTTTTCAGGTCATCTTTTTTAATCTCTCAGGCCTATACCCGACGTACTAACGGTTCGAAGGCTTCTGCGGTGCCCCCAGCGCCGCATGAGCTGGCTGGCAGTCCTTAAAAACTTATCTCTCCCAAGGAAAGACCCCTCGGCCTTTTCTCTTAGCGGCGGCCCGCCCCCAGCGGACCGGCCCCCCCAGCAGGCTCGCAAAGAGGCAGGCAGGCATGTTAGCGCGGAAGAAACGCCCACGGCGTGAAGCCGTGCGCGACACAATAAAAAATGTCCGGTCGACCATCGACACGGTCGTGCGGCGGCTCGTGGGAAGCACGGATCCCGAATACGAGGATCTCGTGCAGAGCTCGTTGGTGAACGTGCTGGCGACCTTCGACGGTGGGAAGTTTCGCGGCGATTGTCCGCCGCGCGGCTGGGCTGCGGTGATCGCCCGCAACGTGGCCGTCGACGCGATCCGCGCGCGGGCGCGCGAGCGCCGGGTGATCGCGCATGACGGCGACGCCGTGGCGGACGAGCGCGGGCGCGTCGAAGGAGATCTCGGACCGGAACGCCTGACCGATCTCCACGAGACGCTCGAGCGGGTCAACCGCGCGCTTCGGGGCCTCGGCCCGAAGAAGGCGCGCGTCGTCTATCTGCACGACGTGCTCGGCTATCAACTGGAAGAGGTGGCGACGATGCTCGGCACCTCCGTGGCCGCGGCTCAGTCACGGCTGGTCCGCGGGCGGCGCGAGATCATCGAGACCATTGGCCCCGAGTCCGATCCGGTGGTCCGGCGCGGGCGCGGCAACGCGGTGGGCGAGGCACGTCCGAGGCGGCGCAGGCCGCGGTCCCTCGTGCTAACCTGACCGCGGGTTTCCGGGGACCCGGGAGGAATTTTCCTGGCGGGACCTCCGTTCCGCCTGCTGTCACCGGCCGCCCCCGTCTATACCCTTTGGGAGGGTCCCCATGGCCGCATTTGGAACGCTCACGCTGCTCATCGCACTGGTGGTCGCCACCTATGCGGGCGTCGCGTCGCTGGTTGGGGCGCGGCGCGGCAATCGCCGGCTGATCGCGTCCGGGCGCGCCGGCGTCTACGCGCTGGCCGCCGTGCTCGGCCTGTCGTCGGTCGCGCTGCTGTACGCGTTCGTGTCGCACGACTACTCGATCAAGTACGTGCACCACTATTCGGACGCGGCGTCGCCGCTCTTCTACCAGATCACCGCCTACTGGGGCGGGCTGGACGGGTCGATCCTGTGGTGGGTCTTCCTGCTTTCGGTGTTCTCGGCGATCGCCGTCTACACCAACCGGAATCGCCACCGAGAGCTCTTGCCCTACACGGTCACCGTGCTGATGGCGATCGCGGACTTCTTCCTCTACGTCATCGTCTTTCACAAGAACCCGTTCGACACCTACCTGACGGACATCCCGACGGTCGGCAAGGGGCTGAACCCGCTGCTGCAGAACGCGTACATGGTGACGCACCCGCCGTCGCTCTACACCGGCTTCGTCGGCATGAGCATTCCGTTCGCGTTCGGGATGGGCGCGCTGATCTCGGGTCAGCTGGACGACACCTGGATCGCGTCCGTGCGCAAGTGGACGCTCGGCGCTTGGTTCTTCCTGTCGATGGGGCTGACGCTGGGGATGCTTTGGGCGTACGAGGAGCTCGGCTGGGGCGGCTTCTGGGCCTGGGACCCGGTCGAGAACGCGGGCTTTCTGCCCTGGCTGACCGCGACCGCATTCCTGCACTCGATCATGATCCAGGAGCGGCGCGGGATGATGAAGATCTGGAACGTCACGCTGCTGATCGTGACGTTCTTCCTGACGATCTTCGGCACGTTCATGACCCGATCGGGGATCGTGCAGTCGGTGCACGCGTTCGGCCAGGACACCAAGCTGGCCTGGATCTTCACGATCTTCATGGCCCTGCTGCTGATCGTCTGCTTCGGATTCGTCATCTACCGGATGCCGGAGCTGAGATCGCGGGCGCGCCTCGACTCGTGGCTGTCGCGCGAGGCGGCGTTCCTGGTCAACAACTGGGTCTTGCTGTTCGCCGCGTTCTTCATGCTGTTCGCGACGATGTTCCCGACGCTGTCGGACGCCCTGTTCCACGAGCGAATCACCGTGTCCGCGCCGTTCTTCAACCTGTGGATGGTGCCGATCGGACTGACGCTGCTGTTCCTGATGGGCGCCGGCCCGCTGATCGCGTGGCGGAAGGCGTCGCCGTCGAACCTGCGCTACCAGTTCATCAACCCGCTGATCGTGATGGCGGTCGTGATAACCGCCGGCCTGATCGCCGGCCTGCACAAGCGGCCCGTCGACGCCGACATCGGCCTGACGCCGCCCAGCGGGTCGACGGCGATGGCGCCGCTGGTGCTGGCGATGAACTACGTGCTGCGCACGTTCGCCATCCTGAGCAAGAAGTACGGACCGGTCATCTGCTTCGGCCTGGTCGCGTTCGTGTTGACGAGCGTCGTGCAGGAGTTCGCGCGCGGCACCGCCATCCGTCGCCGCAACACCGGCCAGGACGTCTTCTCGTCGCTGTTCGGCCTGATCCTGCGCAACAAGCGGCGCTACGGAGGCTACCTGGTGCACGTCGGCGTCGCGCTGATGTTCATCGGCTGGGCCGGCAGCGCCTACCAGAAAGAGCAGGTCGCGAAGCTGACGCCGGGACAATCGGTCAACTTCGAGGGCTACACGGTGCGGTTCGACAAGCTCGCGCACGAGGAGGATCGCCAGAAAGAGATGGTGACCGGCGAGCTGACCGCGCTGGTCAAGGGCAAGGAGATCGACCGCCCGCGCCCGGCGAAGTGGTTCTTCCACAACCACGAGAGCGAGCCGACGACCGAGGTGGCGATCCACCGATCGCCGGCCGAGGACCTCTACATCACGCTCGGCAATTACGACCTCGCCGAGGGGACCGCCACGATCAAGCTCGTGCGCAACCCGGTGGTCGACTGGATCTGGTTCGGCTTCATGATGCTGGCGATCGCGACGGGGATCGTGATGCTGCCGGAGGCGCTGCTCGAGCGGCTGACGGCCAACGCGGCGGTGCCTGCGGCGGCCGCGGCGCGAACCGCGGGCGTGGCGGGGCTGGCGCTCTGGCTGGCGCTGGGTACGGGCGGCGCCGTGCTGCTGACGTCGCACCCGGCGGCGGCGCAGATGCCGGGGGCGTCGGCGGAGCCGCCCGAGCCGGCCGGCGTCGACGAGAACTGGCTGGTGCGCAACATCATGTGCCAGTGCACCACCTGCCGGCACAACCTGATCGAGTGCGCGTCCGAGAACTGCGGCCACGCGAACCAGGATCGGATCGCGATCCGCGAGCTCCTGAACCAGGGGCGCACGCGGGAGCAGATCGTCGAATACTTCATCAAGAAGTACGGCGGCCAGGTGGCGCTGGCTGCGCCGCTCGACCGCGGGTTCAACCGGCTGGCCTGGCTGTTCCCCTACAGCGTCGCGGCGATCGCGGCGTGCGGGCTCGGCTACGGCGCGTACCGGCTGGCGAAGCGGCCGCCCTCCCCGTCCGCCACAACTGAAAAGCCCATCACCGATCCGGAGCTTGCCGACAAGCTCGATGACGAGCTCCGCAACCTTGACTGAGCCCGCAGCTCCGCCGGCGCGCCGGCGCCATTTGCCAACGTGGGTCTGGGGCGCCGCCGGAGCGGCGGCGGTCCTGATCTACGGGCTCGCGATCGAGCGGATGCGGCTCGCGCCGCCGCTCGTGCTGCTGGTGCTGGGCGGGATGACGCTGGCGTTCACCGCCGGCGCGGTCTGGCGAATGATCGATCCGCTCGCGCGGCTCGAGCCGCCCGGCACCGGCGCTACGGCGGCGCAGGGACGCGGCTTCATCCGCGAGGTCGAGCGCGAGAAGCAGCTGGTGCTCAAGGCGATCAAGGAGATCGAGTTCGACTACCAGATGCGCAAGATCGCGGAGCGCGACTATCGCGAGATGGTCGAGCGCTATCGCAACCGGGCGATGCGCCTGATCTCGGAGCTGGAGGCGGGCGGCGACTTCCGCGGCCTCATCGAGAAGGAGCTGAAGCTGCGGCTCGAGCTGCCCGTCACCGATCGACCCGCGCCGCCCCCGTCCGTGGTTGCGCCGGCGCCCGCACCCGCGCCCGCGATCGTGCCGGCGGTGTCTCGCCTTCCAGCGGCCGACGCGCGGCTGACCTGCCCGACCTGCGGGACGTCGAACGACCCCGACGCCAAGTTCTGCAAATCATGCGCTGCCAAGCTCTGATAACCGGATTGGCCGCGCTGCTGGCGGCGTCGGCGGCTGACGCGCAGCCCATGATGGGCGGCGGAGGCGGCGGCATGCCGGATCTGTCGCGCATCGTCGGTCGTGCCCTGCCCGATCGGGGGATGCCGCCCGGCACGGTCAGCGTGCGCGTCGCCCGCAAGATGCCGGTGAACGCCGTCGCCGGCGTCGAGGTGAGCGCCATCATCAAGAACGCCGGCGGCGACCTGCGCAAGCGGGCGCTCAAGACCGACGACAGCGGCCGCGTGCTGTTCGAGGGGATGCAGGCCGGCTCCGAATTCCAGGCCGAGGTGACCGTCGACGGCGAGCATCTGCAGACCGAGACGTTCACGATCCCGTCGGAGGGCGGCCTGCGCACGATGCTGATCTCGGGCCTCAGCGCCCGGGGCGGCAGTGGCGGCGGCGAGGCCGAGGGCGAGGCGGGTGAAGGGGCCGCGCCCGCCGGCGGCGGCGAACGCGCGTTCACGCTGGGCGCCACTTCGGGCAACGCCGTGCCGGACGCGTCGCTGCCGGTCGGGACGCTGGACGTCCGGCTGCGCGACGAGAACGAAGCGCCGATCGCCAACCACCCGATCGTGCTCGGCATGGTCAACAAGCAGGGCAGCGTCGACGTCAAACGCGCCACCAGCGACGCCGCTGGCCAGGCCCGCTTTACCGGCCTGCCGACCGGCAAGCAGACCGGCTACGCGGCGGTGATCGACTGGCGCGGCCTGCGCCTGAACACCGCGCCGTTTGCGATGCCGGAGAGCGGCGGTGCCGTCGCGGTGATCCGCGCCCTGGCGCGCACCGCCGATCCGTCGGTGCTGACGATCGGCGCGGGCGGTCGGATCGTCCTGCAGATGCACGAGGACGCGCTGAACATCCTCGAGCTTCTGCCCCTCGAGAACACCTCGGACAAGATGTTCGATCCGGGGCCGGGCGCGTTCGAGATCCCGCTGCCGGCGGAGTTCGTGGGCGCTCAGGCCGCCGGGGAAAACGAGCGCAAGCTGGAGGTGCGCCAGAACCACGGCATCGCCGTTCACGGCGCGATCGTTCCCAAGAAGATGCAGCTCGCCACGCCCGACGCCGAGAAGGAACAGGAAGTGGTCTTCGGTTTCGTGCTGCCCTACCATGGCGACACGCACGTCTTCTCACAGCCGGCGCCCAACGGCATCGGGCAGCTGGCGCTGATCATCGATCAAAAGCTGGAGGGCCTGTCGGCGAGCGGTCCCGGCGTCGGCGAGCGCCGCGAACAGACCTTCGGCGGTCGCAAGTACTGGGCAATCCCGATCGCGGCCGCGCCGCGGGGCGGCACCCTCACGTTCACGCTCACCGGCCTGCCGTCGCACGACACGGTCGGGTCATGGGTCGCCGGCATCCTCGCGCTGGCGCTGGTGATCGGGGCGTTCGTCTTCGGACGGCGGCCACAGTCCGGGGCGGGCAGCAAGCATCGGACGGCGGCCGAAGAACGCGAGCGCCTGGTGGACCGGCGCGAGTCGCTGTTCAGCGAGCTGGTGTCGCTGGAACGGACGGCGCGCGCCGCGGGAACACCCGCGCCCGCCGACCAACGCCGGCAGCTCGTCGCGCGCCTGGAACAGGTTTACCAGGACATCGCCGCCCTGGACGAAGGCGAGCCGCGCGCGGCATGACCAGCCCACTCGTCCTCCGGGCGGTGGGCAAGATCTACGGCGGCCGGCGTGCGCTGCACGACGTGAGCGCCCGCTTCGAACCGGGCCGGGTCGCGGCGGTGCTCGGCCCGAACGGCGCCGGCAAATCGACGCTGCTCGGGATCCTGTCGACGCTGGTGTCGCCGTCCTCCGGCGTGGTCCGCTGGGGCGACGACGCGCTCGAGCGCGGCTCGCCCCTGCGCGCCCGGATCGGATACGTTGGCCACGATCCCGGCGTCTACGGGGATCTGACAGCCCGCGAGAACCTCCGCTTCTTCTGCGCGCTGCACGGCCGCGACGCCGGCGGCGCGCGCGTCGACGCGCTGCTGGCGCGGGTCGGCCTCGGCGACGTTCCGGCGGACGCGACCGCGCGCACGTTCTCGCGCGGGATGTTGCAGCGACTCGCGCTGGCGCGCGCGCTCGCACACGACCCCGCCCTGCTGCTGTTCGACGAGCCGTCGGCGGCGCTGGATCCCGCGGGCGCGGCCTGGCTGCAGGCCGAGCTGGCCGCCGAACGCGCTGCTGGCCGCACCGTCGTGCTGGTGACGCACGACCTGGAAGCCGCCGCCGCGATCGCCGACCAGGTGATGATCCTGCGGCGCGGGCGCGTCGTCCGGGACGAGGCGCGCCCCGGCGGCTTCCCGCCCGACACCTTGCGCGGCCTTTACCGGGAGGCGACCGGTGGCTGATCCCGCACCCGCGCCCGCCCCGGGGTTTCTCCGACAGGCGCTGCACATCGCCGCCAAGGACCTGCGCATCGAATGGCGCAGCCGCGAGGTGTTCGCCACGATGACGTTCCTGGCCGTCGTCGTCGTTCTGATCTTCAGCTTCGCGTTCGTGGTCGAGGGCGCGCGGCCGCCCGCGCCGGTCGTGGCCGGCATCCTGTGGGTCGCGGTCGTCGTTTCGGGCACGGTCGCGCTGTCGCGCGCGTTCGACCGCGAGCGCGAGGGCGAGGCGATCCGATCGCTGCTGCTCGCGCCCGCCCCGCGCGGCGCCGTCTACATCGGCAAGCTGGCCGCCACCGTGGTCCTGATGCTGGTGACGGAGACGGTGCTGACCGGCCTGTGCGTGATTCTGTTCGCCACGCGCATGGACATCCTTCTTTTGCGCGTCGTGCTGCTGCTGGCGCTGGGCACGGTCGGCTTCGCCGCGGCCGGCTGCGTGTTCTCGGCGGCGCTGCTGCGGGCGCGCGGCCGCGACGCGCTGCTGGCGACGCTGCTCTACCCGATCATCGTTCCGATCGTGATCGCCGGAGCGCGCGGGACCGCCCAGCTCCTCGACCTCTCCGCGCCCGATCTGGAAGGCGCGGCCTTCTGGACCAAGTTCCTATTTGCTCTCGACATTCTGTTCGTCACCGCGGGTCTGTGGGCGTTCGAGCCCGTCGTCGGCGGGGATTGAAGGTTCGGGCCCGGATCCGACATGACAAAGCGGGGGGTGTGGGGTCCTGCCTGCTGGGCTTCCATGATTGACGGCCCCGCTCTGCGCAACTAAACTCATCCACGCTTCCGCCTCCCCTTAAGCCCCACCCCCAGGAGGTCTTATGCTGCGCCCCTGTCTTGTGGCCCTGGCCGCGATGGTGATGGCGGTGGGCTGTGCCGGCCAAGGCGCCCCGATCTCGGGAACCGGAGGGAACACCGGAACTGCTGGTAATGGTTCGGGAACTGCCGGTAACGGCGGCCCGGGATCTGCCGGCAATGGCGGCCCGGGAACGGCCGGCAACGGCGGGCCGGGGACCGCGGGCGACACGGGGACGGGCGGCTCGGCGACAGGCACGGGGGGCAGTGGCCCCACGGTCATGCCGCCCAAGAGCGCCCTGACCGATCCTCTGCCGTGCACCACCGCCGGCACGCCCGGCCCGCGCAAGATGTGGCGGCTGACGGGGCCCGAGTTCACGGCCAGCATCCGGTCGATCTTCGGAGACACCGCCGGGGCCGCGCCGATCACCACGGTGTTCAACGATCCGACGAACCTCGGCTTCTCCGTGGACGCGAACTCGCTGCTCGTGCAGGACCTCAACGCCTCGCAGCTCGAGGACAACGCCGAAGCGGTCGCGACCTGGGCGGCCTCCGCCGGCAAGCTCGCGCAGTTCGCCAGCTGCGCCGCCACGACGACCGGAGCGCCGGCCGCCACCTGCGCGACCCAGTTCGTCCAGGCGTTCGGGCGCCTCGCGTTCCGCACCACGCTCGCGACCAGCGACGCGCGCGTCACGTCGTACACCAAGCTGTTCATGTCGGGCACCTCGAACGCGGACGGCGCTCAGGTCGTCATCTCCGCGATGCTGCAGTCGCCGTACTTCCTCTATCGCAGCGAGCTCGGCGCCCAGAGCGGCGGCACCTTCAACCTGAACGCGTACGAGGTCGCGACCGAGCTCGCCTACACGCTGACCGGGACCACGCCCGACAGCACGCTGCTGACCGCCGCCGATTCGGTCAACTCGGGCAGCATGACGATGTCGGCGATGATCGACGCGCAGGCGACGCGCCTGCTCGCCGCCAGCGCCGCCACCAACTCGACCGCCGTCATGGGCTTCATGAACGGGTGGCTCGGTCTGCCGCGCCTGTTCACGACGGCGAAGGACAACACGATTTATCAGATCGCAACCACCGTCCAGAACGAGATGGCGACGGAGTCGCAGAGTCTGATCATGGAGGCGTTCAACGGGGACAGCAGCTTCGGCTCCGTGCTGACCGCGGACCACTCGTTCCTGAACAAGGACCTGGCCACCTTCTACGGATTGCCGACCACCGGCCTCAGCACATCGTTCACCTCCGTGAAGTACGCCGGCCTGGCGCGCGATCCCGGCCTGCTCGCGACCGGAACGATCCTGAACGGCTATGCCCGTCCGGACACGGACTCGCCCACGCAGCGGGGGCACATGGTCCGGTCGCGCATGCTCTGCCAGGACATCAGCCCGCCGCCGCCCGGCCTGAACACGACCTTCATGCCGTCGTCGTCGCCGGAGTCGACGCGCGACCACTTCATCAACGAGCACGAGCAGGGCGGCTGCGCCGGCTGCCACAACCTGATGGACTGGATCGGGTTCGCGTTCGAGAGCTACGACGGGTGGGGACGCTACCGGACGATGGACAACGGCTTCGCCGTCGACGACAGCGCCATCATCTACAGCGATCCGCAGATGAAGGACGTGAACGTGAACGGGCTGACCGGGACCGGCAGCCTGTCCGCTTACCTGGCTGGCAGCGACGACGCCGTCCGCTGCATGCAGCGCTACTGGACCTACTACACGTACGGGGCCAGCACCTGGAGCCAGGACGCCTGCACCTACGACGGGATCTACAACGAGGCGAAGACCAACGGGTTCGGGCTGAAGAGCGTCTTGATGGCCATCATCCATTCTCCGAACTTCACGACCCGCGTGCAGGACCAATAACCATGCCTAGTCGCAGACAGTTCGTGGGCAGCGTCGGCGCCGGTCTTTTGCTGGCGCCCTTCATCAACATGGGGCTGCGCCGGAAGGCCGCCGCCGCCAGCAACCAGTCGAAGCGCGTCCTGATCTTCGCGACGATGGGGACCTATCCGCCGCTCTGGACGCCCACGGTTTCGGGCGAGAGCATCACCAGCTGGAGCATGATGACCCAGCCGCTGTCGGCGGTGGCCAGCAACATCGTGCTGGTCGAGGGGATGCCGAGCGGCAACCCGAACGACGGGCACGGCGCCTCGGACAGCCTGACCGGCCAGGGGTTCGGTTACTACGGCGCCAACGTGGTGAAGATCTCCGTCGACCAGTTCATCGCCAACAACCTGGTCTCCGCCGGCATCAACCGTCCGATCTCCTCGCTGCTCCTCGGCGCCAACACCAGCGACAACGGCGGCATCTCGCAGTTCTACGGCGGCGCGAACGGCGGCAACCTGCCGACGATCGGCTCGCCGCTGTCGGCGTTCAACACGGTGTTCGGCGCGGCGCTGCCGACCGGCACGTCGGCGTCGGCGCTGATGGCCCGCCGCAAGAGCATCCTCGACAACTGCACCGCCGAGATCTCTTCGCTGAAGTCGACGCTCGGCAGCAACGAGAAGGGGAAGCTCGACGCCCACCTGACGTCGATCCAGGCGCTCCAGAACAAGCTGATGTCGACCATGCCGTCGGGCGGCGGCTGCATGAAGCCGATGACGCCGGGCGCCGACGGCACCTTCCAGTACATGACCACCGGCACGATGGACGCGCTGAAGGCCAACCAGGTTCACCAGCAGATCATCGCCAACGCCTTCGCCTGCGACATCACCCGCGTCGCGGCTCTGGAATACGGCAACGACCAGAAGCTGATGGTGAACGCGCCCGGGCTGCCGTACGACGATCAGCACGGCGGCTACATCCACAGCGGCGCCTCGTCGAACTACATGAACCTGGTCAAGTTCGAGGCCTACCTCGCCACCCAGTTCGTCAACATGATCAACCTCCTCAAGGGGCTCGCCGATCCGCTCGACCCGACCGGGACGAAGACGCTGTTCGACACCACGCTGCTCATCTGGGCGCGCGACATGGGCGACGCGCAGAACCACGATCAGAAATCGATGCGCTTCGTGCTCGCGAGCGGCAACGGCGGCTACCTGAAGACCGCGGCGAACGGCCGCTACGTCAAGTCGACCGAGCGCCACGAGCGCATCCTGCTGAACGTCTGCGAGGCGATGGGCATCACCAACTACTCCAAGTTCGGCGACCCCGGCCTGACCGGCACGTCGAAGACGCCGCTGCCGAACATCGCGGCGTAGCCGAAAGCGATCCGTCGTCGGCCGCGACCTGGTCGGCGGCTCCCGGCCGGGTGGGGTGCTCCCTTTCGGGAACCGCTCCTGAAATGGCCGCTGCGCGGCCATCGTCGCTCCTGTTCGCGCTGGC
>Ga0066395_10000182_pt1 | contig 22709 bp, 16 predicted proteins | sample PanSoiPlot1MoBio_FD_61218 | JGI IMG/M metagenome (GOLD analysis project Ga0066395, IMG submission 61218) | Tropical forest soil microbial communities from Panama analyzed to predict greenhouse gas emissions - Panama Soil Plot 1 MoBio | ecosystem: Environmental > Terrestrial > Soil > Tropical... | reverse complement strand
CGGCATCATTTCGCCGGGAATGACCGAAGACGGCGCGCCGCGGTTCCACCGATTCTGGGCATTCGACCGCAAAGGTGAGCGGGAGGCATTCGACCAGGTGATCGATCTCATCTTGGCGGCGCGCGCTCGGCACCCGAACATGCACGTTTTCCACTACGCTGCGTACGAACAGACCGCGCTCAAGCGCCTCGCGAACCGGTATAGCACGCGCATCGACGAGCTGGACGATCTGCTCCGCAACGGCGTGTTCGTCGACCTCTACCGGGTGGTGCGGCAAGGGATACGCGCGTCGGTCGAAAGCTACTCTATCAAAAGGCTCGAACCGCTCTACGGGTTCGAGCGTTCGGTGCCGCTCCGGGACGCGAACACCTGCCTGCGCGAGTTCGAAGCATGGCTCGAGCTACCGGAGATCGCGCGAGGCGACGGAGAGGCGCGGCAGGTTCTCGAGACAATCGAGCGCTACAATCGCGATGACTGCCTGTCGGCATGGCGCTTGCGCGACTGGCTCGAGGAACGGCGCGGCGAGTTGGCGGCGATCGTGCGCGTCGGGATCCCCCGGCCGGGCCCCCGCGAAGACAAGCGATCGGAGGAAGCGGAGAAGCGCGACGCCCGAGTGGACGCAGTTGAGCGGGCCTTGCTCACTGGCGTTCCCGCAGAAGCCGTCGACCGCACGTCGGAGCAGCAAGGGCGCTGGCTGGTCGCCCAACTTCTCGAATGGCACCGCCGCGAGGACAAGTCGGCGTGGTGGGAGTACTTCGATCGGCGGAAGTTGAGGAATGACGAGCTGATCGAGAACGCGGCCACTTTGGGCGGCCTCGAAGCGGTCGGTCCGGTCGCGCTGGAGAAGAGGTCAACCGTCTATCGCTTCCGCTTTCCACCCCAGGAGCACGGATTCGATGTCGGAACCGTGGCCCATGATGCCGCGACCGGCGATTCGTTGGGAGAGGTGCAGCGGATCGACAGCGTGGCCGGCACGATCGAATTCAAGCGCGCCAGCAACCGTCCGCCGCCGACGGCGACCGGCCTCGTGCCTTTAAAGATCTACGGCAAGGGGGCGCCGCGCGAGGCCTTGCTGAGCGTCGGCGAATGGGTCGCCGCGAACGGGACCGCCGCCGCGGGCCCGCATCGGGCGGCGCTCGATCTCCTCCTGCGCACGCCGCCTCGGTGCGGCGACGGTCCCGGCATGCCTCTTGTCCGAGCAGGAGAGGACCTAGTCGCCGCCTGCGTGCGGCTCGGCCTCGCTCTGCGGGAAGGCGTCCTCCCGATCCAGGGTCCGCCCGGCACGGGCAAGACGCACACCGGCGCCCACATGATCGTCGCCCTGATAAAGGATGGTCGGCGCGTCGGCATCACCGCCAACAGCCATCGCGTCATCACCAACCTTCTCGACAAGGTGTTTGACGTGGCGAAAAAAGAGGGCGTCGTCGTTTCTGCTGTCCAGAAGCCCGACCAGGATCGGAGTGACTGCAGCCAGGACCCCTCTGTGAAGTTGGCCGAGGACAACCAGGACGTCGTCGCAGCCATTAGCGCTGGCGCCAACCTAATCGCCGGCACCTCGTGGCTCTGGGCCCGCCCCAAGATGTCGGGCAGCGTCGACACGCTGTTCATCGACGAGGCCGGCCAGACGTCGCTCGCCAACGCTGTCGCCGTCGCAAGCGCCGCACCCGCCCTGGTGCTGCTCGGTGATCCGCAGCAACTAGACCAACCGACGAAAGGCGTCCACCCGCCGGGAGCGGGTGCCTCGGCGCTGGGGCACGTGCTCGATGGCGAGAAGACGATCGCTGACGGCGGTGGTGTCTTTCTCGATCGCACCTGGCGCCTTCATCCCGATCTCTGCGCCGTGACGTCCGAGCTCTTTTACGAGGGGCGCCTAACCTCGTTGGCGGGGCTCGAGCGGCAGCGGATCGATGCGCCGGGGCCGCTCGACAGAACGGGCTTCCGGATTGTCTACGTCGCCCATCAAGGGAACCAGAACACGTCGCCAGAGGAGGTGGAGAGGGTGCGGGAGATCTACCGGCGGCTGACAGGCGACGGTGCGGCTTGGGTCGACAAGTCCGAGACGCCGCGGCCGCTCACCATGGAAGGCGTCCTCGTGGTCGCGCCGTATAACGCGCACGTCGCGGCTTTGAAGGCGGCGCTGCCCGAGGGCGCGAGAGTCGGCACCGTCGACAAGTTCCAGGGCCAGGAAGCGCCGGTCGTCATCTATTCGCTCGCGTCGTCGACGGCGCAGGATGCGCCCCGCGGGATGGAGTTCCTTTACAATCTGAACCGTCTGAACGTCGCGACCTCACGGGCGCGGTGCCTGGCGATTGTGGTGTGCAGCCCGGGCTTGTTGGAGGTGGGGTGCAAGACGCCGCGGCAGGTGGTGATGGCGAATGGGTTGTGCAGGGTGGCGGAGGCGGGGGGATGAAGCGATCGTCTGGGCGGGCGTCATGAAAGACACGAGCACCCTCATGTCAGAGCTGCGACAGTTTGTGGCCGAGCGTGACTGGGCGCAGTTCCACGATCCGAAGAATCTCACCATGCTTCTCGCGTCGGAAGCGGGCGAACTGGTCGCGGAGTATCGATGGATCACCGGAGATGCGGCAGATTCTCATTCGCGTGACGCGGAAGCGCGGAAGCGAATCGCAGATGAGATTGGCGACGTAGGCATCGCGCTGCTGTTGCTTTGCGATCGGACCGGCATCGACCTTGGGGAAGCGATAGCCGCAAAACTTGCGAAGAACCGCGAGCGATATCCGGCAGACCGGTCACGCGGAAAGCCCAGCCGACCAGGGGGCTGACGTCCAAGTGGTGATCCGCACCGTCTACGTTGCCCACACCCACCGCGAGTGGTTCGATTTTCTGTCGACGCTTGCGACGCCGAACGATGCCAGCTCCGCGCTGCAGCTCGACGAGGTGAACTTCTGGTCACCGCGGGCGCCGCTCCCGCTAAAGGCATTCGCGCTCGCCGAGCCGGTCTTCTTTCGCCTGGGTGCGCCGACACGCAGCATCGCTGGATATGGATTTTTCGCCACTTTTCAGGCCGCGGATGTTCACCTTGCGTGGGATCTGTTCGGGACCAAGAACGGGGCTCCGACCAAGGCACACCTCGCGCGCCTTCTCGATCGAAGAACTCCCACCGATCTAGTCAAACCGCTCGGCTGCACGGTATTGCGCGGCGCTGTGTTCTGGCCCGAGCGCCGCTGGATCCCCTGGGGTCCGGAACGAGGCTACCCCGACAGCGGCGTTCAGCGAGGAAAGATTGAGAAGGATTCGGACAACGTGGAGCTGTTGCTCAGGGCGATCGAGGATGACGGCGCCGCGATGCCGCGAGAGCTCGTGCAGCCGTTCGTCCCCACCGAAATGGACGACCGGCACCGAATAGAGGCGCTGCGGGTCAGTCGCGAAGGGCAGGGGACGTTTCGCCTGCGCCTGCTCCAGGCCTACGGCGGCCGTTGCGCGATCACCCACGAGCACACGGAGCCCGTACTCGACGCCGCCCACATTCAGCCGTACCTCGGGCCTATGAGCAACCACGTCCAGAACGGCCTACTCCTGACGAAGGAGTTCCACATCCTGTTCGACAAGGGGCTCGCCACGATCGAGCCGCCAGCGGCCGGGAGGGACGGCTACCGCCTGCTGCTATCGGAACAAATCAAGGAGCGTTGGAACAACGGGCGAAGGTACTACGAGTACCGCGACAAGGAGGTGGCGGTTCCGGAGAACCCGGCGTTAAGGCCGAGCCCGCTTGCATTGGAGTGGCACCGGAAGGAAGTGTTCGAACGGGTGTGAGAGGGGCGGTCACCGGCTGTCGCTGCGCTGCCGTCGAGGCGGTTCAGCCTGCGCGTCAACGTACGCGTCGCCGCCAACGAGCGCGACGGCCTCGAGCACCTCGCCCGCTACCTCGCGCGGCCGCCCGTCGCCAACCGACCGGCTGACCCTGCTGTCCGACGGGCGCGTCGCTCTGCGGTTCAAGCGGCGGCTCTCCGACGGGACCGAAGCCGTCGTTTCAACACCGTTCGAGCTCATCGAGCGTCCTGGCCCTGCGCTTATTCTTCCTACGCTCACGCTCCAGTCGAGTAGCAACTGCGTGCGCCCGAACCATCGACACGATCGCCAAGGACGGTCGCGACGCTAATCATAGTCTGTAGACCTTTAGTTATCGACACTCATAAGCTCCTCCCGAGCGATGGCGAAGAGCGTACTGATTCGCTTCGGCGATAGCGTGCGCAGGGAGCGCGTAGCGCGAGGGCTCTCTCAGGAAGAATTGGCTGCGCGCGCAGGCGTACATCGCACTTACGTGGGCATGATCGAACGTGCCGAGAAGAACATCACGCTCGCGAACATCGAGAAGTTTGCGAAGGCGCTCGGTGTGCCGATCGTCATGCTTCTTAATTCGGGCGAGTAACCGAATGGGCAGTAAGGAACTCAGGGGAAGAGAGGTCTGGCAAGATACTAGTGGTCTGAAGGCGTCCGTTGCGGAACTCGACTTCTACTCCGTTTTCAACGATCAGTTTCGGAACACACAGTTCAGGATTAGACCAAAGCCGAATGAGTTCAGGGATATTTACGTAGATGTGAAGCTCAGCGAACGCGAGTTAGCAGCGATTTACACTCCTGCAACGGCAATTACGCGACATGGCCTCACCCCGGATTATGCAATCGACAACATAGAGGCGAAGAAGTCACTCTACGTCGAGGTCAAGAGACAAGACGGTTGGATTGAAGGAGGGAAACGAGCGGACGGACGAGGAAATGCTCACGAGCGGTCTTGTAAATACTTCACTCCAGGATTGCTAAAGATCCTTCGGGAAAAAGGCCGGCTCGGTGACGGCGTTCTCCCATTTTGGACCGTGTTCCAGGGCGACATCACACGTGACCCGTGCCGGGTGAGGGAGATAACGTGTTGGTACGCGGATCATGACGCTCACTTCTTCTTTTGGAGGGACACAAAGGACCGTCAAGGGTTGCTTGATCATTTCAATAACAGACTCAGACCATTGTTAACCTAAAGGTCTTGTGGTCGCGATCTAACACATCCAAACCCCACTCGGACCAGCCCGCGACAGAGGCTCTTGCGAAGAGCTCGATCCGCCGTTGGGTTGGAAACATCTGTTGGATAGCGAGCCGTGCTTGATCCGGTTTCATGCTGTGTGCTCGGCGGGGACTTCGGATGAGCTGTTGGATATTCCGGGCTCCTCTGGGCTTGGGAATTCTGCCTCGTTTGAATACAAGGCAGAGCTCGCAGTTTGAAAGTGTATATTGCCCTGGGTTGTGGACCATCTTGTCCCACACGAATGCGACCGTCTTGTATTCGAAACCCCATGCTTGGCCAAGTTCAATGGCCTGAGCGAGATGAGGATTTGTCGCCCACATAAATAAGAGACAATCATCAGCGGAAATATCTTGGACGGGCAGACTCATCATTTGGCTGGTCTTTAGCGTCGGGTATTTGAACGCAGCGGAACTGATAAAAATATTTCGGGAGAGGTCAATCTTCTCGGCCGAGGTACTGCTCTTGTCAAACTGGAGTTTTCCATTGTAGTCCCAAGGTGGGTCAGCGTAGATGATGTCGAACCTCCCATTTGGGAGAGCCGGGTATGTGTCCGGCATTGGGTTGTGCTTGATACGCTTCTTGAATTCTTCGTTGTAGACCGAGTATCCGGTTCGTTGCCGCTTCGACATGCTCTGCGAATCCTCCGTGCTAGATCTTCTCCGTCGCTACTTATAGTATGCAGCCTTCAATCCAGTCAACGGCGATTTCATCCGCGTCCGCGGCGTTTTAAGCTGCGCCTCATGTGCGCGCCGCGCCTGCCCTGTCGCCGCGCCGTTCTCGCGGCGGGCGCTGCCGCAGCCTCCTGTGGGGCGCAAATACTCCATCGGCGCATCAAGCCGCGGAACGGGGGGTCTCCGACGGAGGCGGCGTGGGGAATCCATAGCGATGATGGAGACCGCCGAGGATCGGGAGGCTGACGAAGGTCACCAGCGCGATCCCGTCGGTGGCGAAGTTCGTGCTCCACGCGTCCCTGAAGCGGACCAAGAAGGTCTTCGGAGAGAAGTAGCCGGCGACGCCCCTGGTTTTTGCCACAGCCCAAACTATGGACAGACTCAGCGAAAAAAGGATGGATCCGTAGCGTGGCTGCATTCAGGGTGTGAAGGCATGGACCTGAAGGACAAGATCATCGTGACGCTGACCGCGTCGCTGATCGCGGCGCTGGTCCTGGGGCTGGCAAGGAGCGTCTGGAAGTACCTGCATTCACCATACGAGCGCGAGGACATCAAGCATCAGCCGTTCTGGTTGCAGCATCTCCGATGGCTGGTGAACTCCGAGCCAGATCAGAAGCTGACGCCGACCCAGTGGTACTACCGCTACCTGGTCTGCCCGTTCGAGGGTCACGAGTTCCCGCGTAACCTAGAGAACAACGCCGGCCGCTGGTGCCTGAAGAAGAAGGACGAGGGCGACCACGACAGCTGGTTCGGCGTCTGCAAGAAGTGCAAGGCGATGTTGATGTCGTACACGGAAGAAGGACTCGACAAGCTGGAGCGCTCGGGCAAGCGCCCGCATCGCGCGCGGCGCCCGAAGCGGAAATCGAAGTCCGAATAGCAACGGCCGGCGCCTTGCGGGGCCGACAACGTCGGCATGTTCGAAGACGAGGTGCGATGACCGGTCAGTCCGGGTTATAGAATCGATGTGCTGCCAAAAGACCTGAGCACGAGGTCGACGGCGGCCGCCCCAGTTGTTCAGCGCCGGCGCCGCGAGCCGCGCCCAAATCTGCAACGATTCCGCGGTTTCTAGCGCGCGTAGCGGGCCCACGCTACCAACGCCTCGATCTCCTTCAACACAGCGCGCACCTCGATGAGGTCGCCGCGATCCAAAGCCCCCACTGCCTGGGCGACCAAGACGCTTATGCCCTCACTTACACTCCGACACTCCGAGTCCGCTCCGGTCCCTTCCGGTCCGTTTTCCGCCTCCGCAACCCCGCGATTTTCCGCGCCATGTCCGTCGCTGTCCGGCGCAGTCCCAGCGTGTCCGGCCGGAGGCCGCGGGTTCAAGTCCCGTCCACCCCGCCAAGCAACGTTCGGAATCGACTTAGAATTTTCGCCAGTGTAAGCGGGGGTGGACGGGGCGCGACGAGCGGCCCTCCCTCAGCGCGACCGCTCGCTCGTCAGTGGGTGTCGGTGCAACAGCAGCGGACTTGGGTCAGTCCGTTGATGAATCGAATATTGGATTGGCTGCTGCAGCTTGTGGACCCGAGAAAGTCCGGTGGATTTTGGAACACGGCGCAGCCGCTTCCTCCCCAACCGACCCAGCTGTCCGGAGCCAGGGCGCAACCGACGGAACAACTCTCGCCGATGCTGGCGCAGTAGTCATTGCAGTTCGTGACGTCTACTTGAGTGAGGCAAGGCGAGTAGCTCGGTCCGCAGCTTCCACCCGAGCAACAGCCTGACGTCGGGCACAATCCCTGAAAGCTCGATGCGGCGTTCTTGCAGACGTGCCCGCAAGCGCCGCAGTTCATCGGATCGGTCGACATGTTGGCGGTGCACGATCCGCCGCCGCTGCCGCCCGCGTTCGTTCCGCCCGTACCGCTTGATGTCCCGCCCGTACCGCCGGTTGACGTTCCGCCCGTGCCGGCGCTGCTCGTCCCGCCAGCGCCTGCGGTGTCTGTCCCTCCGGTGCCGCCTCGGCTCGACCCTCCGGTGCCGCCGCCGGTGCCCGACGCGCCTCCCGCCCCATTCGACCCGCCGCACGCGGCATCCATGAACGCGAAGGCGCCGACGATTAGCACCAACAGCTGGGCACGGCACAGCAGCATTCGGTTGGTGAGACGCATCGAGCTTCTGATTGTCGGGTCATCAGGCGGCGCAGTCATTCGGAATCACGATGCGGTAAGCTGTTTCCGTGCATCGGGATACGGGCGCCGCTGCCGTCGATCGCTATCATCAGCTCCTGCGGGCGCAGGCGCCGCACGAGCGTCTCGAACAGGCGAACGCGCTTAGCAAGGCGGTGAGAGAACTCGCGGTCGCCGGCCTGAAGACACGTCACCCCGACGCGACTCCGGAGGAGCTTCGTGTGCGGCTGACGGTGCGCCTCTATGGGCGGGACGTTGCCCGACGCCTTTTCGGACGGGTTCCCGCCGACGCAACCTGATGGCCGAGGATCGGGCAACGCCGGATGCAATCGCCGTCGCGCTGCGGGTCGGCGAAGCCATCGAATCCGTGGGGGGCGCTTACTTCGTCGGGGGAAGTCTGGCGAGTTCGCTGCAGGGCGAGCCGCGCGCGACGAACGACATCGATCTGGTGATCGACGTGCCCGCCGCCCGGATCGCCGACCTCGTCGACGCGCTCGGCGATGACTTCGAGGTCGACGTCGACATGCTGCGCGACGCTCTGCTCAACGCCCGAAGCTGCAACATCTTTTATCTTCCGACCGTGGTGAAGCTGGACCTGTTCGCGGTCGGCCGTTCGCCATTTGACGCCAGCGAATTCGCCCGCCGTTCGAGGGTGCTCGTCCGCCCGCCCGCGGGAACCCTCGTGGTCAAGAGCCCGGAGGACACGGTCCTCAGAAAGCTGCTCTGGTATGTCCAGGGGGGAAGCATCTCGGAACGGCAGTGGCGCGACGTCGTCGAAGTCCTTCGCGTGAGCGGTCCGACAATGGATCGCTCGTATCTAGAGTCGTGGGCGGACCGATTGCAGCTGCGAGAGCTGCTCGAACGCGCGATTGGGGAAGCTTCCGGCGGCTCGACGGGCTGAGACTCCCGCCCCGGCCTCGAAGTCGGTGCGCTCTTCAGACGTCATCTCGTTTCGCCGCGACCACACCACTTACACTCTGACAGTCCGAGTCCGTTCCAGTCCGCTCCTGTCCGTCGACTGGGCGTCCCAGTGCGCGATACGATCGTCGGCGTACGACAGGCGAGCAGCTTCGCAAGCGGCATGCGAAAGCGCACACCTCGAAATACGTCCGGCCAGGTCGCGCGCGCCCACGAGATCTCGCCATTGAGAGCCGGAGGACCGGCCGCCGCTGGTGCGCTAGCAAAGGGGCCAGCGCCCATCGACGCTGCGATCAGGACGACTACCCTCGGTCTCAAGAGGCTCACCTCGATCTGACAGCGATGATAAGCGATTGGTTCCTGCTTCCACGGGCCGGTAGGCGGTCCGACCCTCCAGGTTTCGCCTGTCCTGCTACTACCGCGGCGCCAGCTTGGGTGGTCGCCGCTGAGCAGCACCGCGGGCAGCGGTGACCCAGACCTCGCCGGTCTCGTGCAGGACCTCGAAGTAGAGGTGGCACCGCGTTTTCGCTAAGAGACACCGCCTGACCGTGCGGCCGCCGCGCGCAGAGAAGACCGGGAAGGACTCGGGCCGCTCGATGATCGCGGTCAGACCCGCCGCCAGCTCTTGGTCGAAGCGTTCCGGCGCCTTCGACCGATGCGCCCGCCACCACTGCGTGCGAACGAGAATCTGCGCCGCCGCCTCAGGCGCGACGACTAGCTTCATCAGGTCTCGCGTACGCGCGCAAGGAGCTCGTCGCCAGAGATTCCCTGCCCGGCGGCGATCGCTGCCCGACCGCGCTCAAGTTCGGCTTCGAGGTCCGCCCGCTCCTCAGGCGTCATCTCGTCGTCCGCCTCGACCATCACCAGCGTGAGCTCGGTGCCCTCCGGGAGGTCCGTCTTCCCCTCGACCACAATCTGACCGCCTTTGACTCGGGCGTGCAGCGTCGACATGCCCTTACAGTAGCATGGCGGTGCGGACTGGCGATCCGGCGCGACCACGGCACTTACACGCTGACACTCCCAGTCCTCTCCAGTCCGCTCCGGTCCATTTTCCGAAGCCCCAACCCCGCGATTCTTCGCGCCATGTCCGTCGCTATCCGGCGCAGTCCGGTCCTGTCCGACCGGGGACGTCAGGTTCAAGTGCAACACACCACTGAACGGATCTCACGAACGAATCAGCACGCTGGGGACTCTGTTCAGGGTGTGCTCGTCCCGAGCCCGGCACACCCCTCGCAGCAACCCAGCGTCGTGTAGAAATCGACGAGTCCGGACCTGCGTGGCCGGAGCACGCGCTCTCGCCGGGGACGGAACCGATGGCCTGGCACTTCTGGACGCTGAACTTGTTCGGCCTCCTTCCAGCTGCACGGGAAGCCCCAGGCGGGCTCGCCAGGAGGGCGACCGCTGTTGCGACGATCGCAGGATGTCGGAGGATCGGCAGGTGCATCGGCTGCATTCAACCCGAAAGGGCCTTTGTGCGCTCGAAGTTTCAACGAGTCGGGAAGCCATTGTTGACGCGGCGGCGTGGCCGAGCATCAGCGCGGAGCCCTTCGGGCGCACGGGCCCGGAAAGGCGGGAGGAGGGGTTGACGGAGCGCCCCACTATCGGACAAAACCGCTTGTTCGTCCTATCCCCCCTGCTTGTTCCGCCTATTCTCCCGCCTATCCTCGCCAGTGTTTCCCGGTCCATCGAAGCCAATCCGACGCAGAGCATTTAGATGTTCGACATTCTTTGGCGGCTATCGATCTTCCTGTTGGTGTCTGTGCATAGCGTGGGCCTCTTTGCTAAGGGCTCCACCATGAACTGCACTCAGGACTTAAAAGCAGCTCTGGAACAGTCCTTGGACAGCTCCAAGATCGAAACCGCAAAACTCAAGCAGGCCCTGCAGGGAACGCGACCCTTTGAGGTCATCAAGGCCGCCGCTGCACTTGCCCTTCGGGGAGACCGCTCCGGTATAGAGCGGCTCAAGAGCGTTCGAACCTGCACCAACTCCCAGATCGAGTACTTCTACGCCAAAGGCGGATTGATTTTGCTGGGTGAACCGATTCCTTCGTCCCTGCTTTGGAAGCGGTCGGTTTTTCGCGATCGGGAAGAGGTGATTCTTCGCTGCCTCAATCAGATGAGGCCTCGGGGTGAAAGCTCGCTCGAGGATTGGAGCAAGAAGATCTCCGGTGATCCGTACGGCTTATGGCAAAACGGAATTGCGCCGACGATCACTTTACCCGCCAACGCGTCGATGCAGGACGTGCTGTCGAAGTATTTCGAGCTGACGAGTCTCGGATCCGGCAGGGTTAACGCCTTCGAAGTCATGGAAGAGAGATCATTTCGGATTCAGTCCGAAGAATACCGGCTGCTCCGCGTTCTGGCTGATCAGTGGCGTGCGACTCTATTGTTCCGGCATGATCGATCGGGCTGGTGGTCCAAGCAATTGGAGCTGCGCGCCCAGGCCGATGGAGACCCCAAGGAAGAAATCTGGGTCGGCATGCTCAGCAAGAAACCGACCGTCGGCTATCGGAGTCCCTACCGCTTGCGGATCGGTGACCAGCAGATCGAAGTGCGAGCAGAAAATCGCGAAGCACTTGAGTCCTTGGTTGGTCAGAAAGTCGAAATCCATGGAGCCATGGTGGAGACTCCGGCCGCCAGGGGTGCTCCTGGCTCTGAAGCGGCGTCCCGCTTCATCGACGGAATGGTTCCGGCGATGCGGTATCTGGAGGTTCGGTCGATTCGGACTCGGTAGGTTCTGAAGCTACTCACGGGCTGGCACCGACGGACGAAGGTCGGCGGGCAGCAGTGGATCCTGCCCGTAGGGCCCGGGGAATTCGAGGCGGGCGAGTGGACGGAAGGAACGATTGTCGGCCAAAACCCGCGCTTGAAAGTCCTATCCGCCAGCGCGAGCTCCGCGCGCTGCAACGCCGCATGTACGACCTCGGAGAGCCCATCGCCAAACGAAAAGCCCCCGCACTACTGAGGGGCGCGCTGTTTGCGAGGTCTGCGTGGAGCAGGATCAGGGGCGCGAGACCCAGAACCCGAGATTCCGTCATCGGGGTCCACATCGTCCGGCCCGGGCCTGACGCGAGCTCGCAGCTCCGGCGTCCGGTCCACGAGCGCGCTAACCGCATCGTCGATCTCGGGGTGGTAATCCACGACGGGAAAGCCCGTGCCACCCCACGGGGGGCCGCGACGTTCGAAGGTGAGATCCTGCTTCCCCTGATATCGGACCTCCACGCGTTTCGGTCCCGCGGACAGCACCGCGACGTTCGACTTCGCAGGGTCGATCGTGAGCGTACCGACGGTGAGCAGGCCGGTCGCGCGCGTATACGTGACGGGCACCCTCTTCGGAAGTGTGTCGAGGTCGGCCTTCAGCGGATCGGGTCCGGAAAGGCCGGCCGCGACCTGGCTGAATCCGCCCGCCGATTCGACAAAGACCACGAACGCGAGCTTCCGCTCACACGAGCCCAGCGTCTCCTCGACTGCCAGCGCCATGATCGACTGTTCCCTCACCGAGATCGTGTAGAGGTTGACCATGGTCAGGCGCGCGGGCTTCGAGCAAGGGCCGCCGGCGAGTCGCTCCGTGATCTCGGCGTCCAGCTTGTCCGCGGCGACGGCGAGGCGCGCGCGCAGCTCCGGCGTCAGCGGCGGCAGGACGTCCAGGTGACCATACGGAATCCCCCGCTCGTCACCTTCGTGCACAGCCTTGGAGACATCGGGGTGGTCGAACAGATCGCGCGGGTAGATGTCCGCGAGCGCGTACAGGCTTTCGGCCGCGTCAGCCCGCACCAGCCAGGACGGGTCCTGCCGCACCCGATCCAGCAAGGGACCGCGGAACCGCTCGATTGAAAATTTCCGGGCGCCAGCGGCGGCGGTGATCCGGGCCTCGGTCGAGCGGGAGCTCAAGACGGCGATCAGATCCTCGGTGAAGTCGTCACGACTCCCGAGCCGCTTGAGCGCCAGGATGACGTTCGCGCAAAATTCCGGGCTGTCGACCGCGACGGCGCGAGAGAGGTCCGGAACTAAATCGCCCCAACGCGCCCTTTCGATCGCCGTCACGGCTGCCGTGGAACAGGCCGCGAGCCCGCGGCGCAGCATCCGCTCTGCCTCGGCCTTCGGCTCGCCGGTGAGGTCCCGGATCCGCGTGGCATCGGGGCCGTGGTGGATGACCTCGGGACCGGTGCCGAACGTCCGGTCGAACCAGGCATCGTAGTCGCGGTCGGTGGGCCCGCACGGGCGCCGGGGCTTGGCTGATGGGGGCGGCGACGGCGCAGCGGCTGGAGCAATCGCGGTCGTGGCGACGCCGGGGCTGCGCGCCGACGTGCTCGACGCGCAGCCTGCCGCCGCGCACGCAACGGCGAGCGCGATAGCCGCGAACGACGTCTGCAGGCTCGAAACTCTCCTCATCGAAACTCCGGCGTGCCTTGGCCTGACTAGATGTTCACCGGCGCGCCATCATGAGCGATGGATCGTTCTTCCAGTCGACGCCCGGAACGTCGACACTCATAACCCAAAATGTCGCGAGTTGAAATCAAGCCGGCGCTAGCAACGCCGCGAGCGCCTTCAACAGGGCGCGCACCTCGATGATGTCGCCGTGATCCAAAGCCAACACCGCCTTGGCGACCAAGACGCCCATGCGCTCACTTACACTCTGACACTGCGAGGCCACTCCAGTCCGCCCTGGTCCGTTTTCCGTCGCCGCAACCTCGCAATTCTCCGCGCCTTGTCCGTCGCTGTCCGGCGCTGTCCGCTCCTGTCCATCCGGGCGCCGCAGCTTCAAGTCCCGTCCACCCCGCAAACTAACGATCGGAATCGATTTAGAATTTTCGGCAGTGTAAGTGGATTCGGTGCGCCGCTTCCACCTGCGCACCGGCCAGGCGGCCCGGCATACATCGGGTATGCCACGCGTCGACTTCCACCCGCGTTAGTTGATCGGCTCTGCGGCTTCGAGCCGGAGCGGGAAGATTGCGGCCTGCCCGTTGCCGCGCGCCGCTTCCAATCGCCGCGCGCACCCAACCTCTCTGGGCGGGGCCGGTGCCCACCACGACCGAGGAGAGGAGATCTGGGCGAACTCGTCGAGCCCGGCGAACGGGAAGACGATGTGGTGGCCGCTCGCCAGATTCCACGCCCAGAGTTGCGAGTCATCGAAGGCGCTCGTCATGATCCAGGTCGCCAGCCAGCGACCATCGGGGGACCAGATAGCCACCTTCTCGGTCACTTCCGGCGTGCGCACGAGACGGCGGCGGCGACCGCTCTTGAGATCAATCACCCAGGGATCGACGCCCGGGCCCGTGTACGCGATCTTCGACTCGTCGGGCGACAGTTCAACAGCGAGCGCGTGCAGGCCGGAAGGCGGACCGAGGCGTCGTACGTGCCGGCCGTTCAAATCGCTCGTGACGAAGTCCATGCCGGCGATGTCGCCAAAATCTCTTGCCTCGATAAACCGGTCGCACCGCGCTGACCACGCGGAGGCGGCGAAGGGCAGCGCCCAGAGCAGCCTCCGTTTCGGATCGATCACGTATCCCCGGGAGGCCAACTTGCCCAGCCCAAGGACGTCCAGCAAGAGCAGCGCACCGTCCGGGCTGAAGGATGGAAAGATCTGTGTAGACGAGCGCGCCAGCGCCTGACTCTTGCCGCTCTTGAGATCCAAGAGCTCGATCTGTCGCTCCCCAGAGGCGCCGCATTGGTTGTAGGGCTGGAGACACGAGACCAATGCCAGCGAAGCCCCGTCGGGGGAGAGCTCTCCGACATCAGCCGTTCCTTCCAGGGGGCGGCGACGATCGAACTTTCCACTGGCGAGATCGACGATGGCGCCGGCGAAAACGAGCTTTCCGCCGAGCTCGGGAAGAGGGTCTAAGGAGGTGATGGGGGCCGCCTTCGTCCCGCGCGCTCCACCGTCCGCCGGCGGCTGGCGCTGCATTGCGGCCAACGCCGTCTCGACCAGCCTTCGAAACGTTTTCGGCTCCGCGCGCGCGATCTGCCGCAGGGAAGGCGCCGCGCTGGCCGCACTCTCACCGATCTCCCCGAGCGACTGCACGGCCTCGGCGCGGAACACCCGTGGTCGCTTCCTGTCACGCGCGATCTCTGTCAACGGCGCGACGGCATCACTCGCCTCCGGCCCGAGCTTCCCGAAGATGTCCGAGACAGCGTCCAACGCGAACTGGTCCCAGCAGCCGTCCGGATGCCCGGAGACGTCCGATGGAGACCCGGCGCGGCAATCGAACGCGTTCAGTAGGATCGGAACACCCTTGCGCCCGAGCTGCTTGAACGCGAGCGCCTTATTTTCATCCGGCCTCGCCTTCAGCGCCGCGAACAGGGCCGTGATGGCCTCCGGCGAACCGATCCGTGCTACGGCAGGCGCAATCCAGTCCTCTCCTGCGGCCAAGGCGCGCAGCAAGGCGGGCGTATCGGCCGCCGTGAGACCGTCGATGTCACACAGAGTATATGCCGCCACATCGCGAGCCTTCGAGTCCGGGCCGGCGAGCACCCGCAGGAGGTGCGGAACGGCCGCCTTTCCGTCAAGGCGGATGGCTTTGGCCAGCGCCTGGTCGAACTGGTCGATCTCGAAGTTTGCGGGATCCGCCGAACGCGCATCGAGCTGGGCCAAGCAGACCTCCAGGGTGCCGCACAGAAGCCGCTCGTTGTTCGACGCGCCGCCATCCCGCGGGCCACCGAACGCCGATGAAAGACCGAGCCGCATGGCGAGCAACATCGCGAGCGTGCCCCACTTCGCTCGACCAGCCATGTCCACAACCCTACCGCGAAAGGCAGCCTTCAACACGGCGCGCACCTCGATGAAGTCGCCGTGATCCAAAGCCTCCACTGCCTGGGCGACCAAGACGCTTATGCCCTCACTTACACTCTTACACGCCGAGCCCGCTCCAGTCCGCCGTGGTCCATTTCCCGCCGCCGCAACCGACGACCCTACCGGGCGGCACGCGGTGCGTCCTCCAGTCCAAACGGCAAGCGAACCGTGAAGGTCGCGCCCTGATGGGGCTCGCTCTCCACCCCGATGGTGCCCCCCAAGGCGTCGACGATATTTTTGCAGATCCAGAGGCCCAGGCCGAATCCTCCGTAGTTCCGGACGGCGATCGCCCGCTCGAAGCGCCGAAAGAGCTTCTTCCGGTCCGCCGGGTCGATGCCGATGCCGTGGTCTCGGACTCGGATGACTCCCTGGCCGCAGTCGCTGACGACGGTAATTTCGATGGGCCGGCCGGCGCCGAACTTGATGGCGTTGGACAGGAGGTTCGCGACCACCGCCTCGAGGCGCCCCCGATCCCAGAGCCCGCCCACACGTTGCTCGGCCCGCACCGAAATCTCGCATTTGGCCTGCGCGCTCGCGTCGGCGAATCGATCGGCGACGTCCCTGACGACCTCCCCGAGATCGCACGGCGCCCTTTCAAGCCCAAGTCGACCTGCGGTGATTCGCGAAACATCCAGCAGCTGTTCGACCAGGCGCTCCAACCGGACCCCACTGCGGGTGATCTTGTCGATGCGCTCCTTGAGATTGACCGGCCTCCCGTCGTGCGCCGTCCGGCGCAGCAAATCAATTTGCAGGAGCAACGCCGCGATCGGCGTCTTGAGCTCGTGACCCGCGACCGCGACGAAGTCATCTCGGCTGCGCACCGCCTCCTCCGCCGCAATGCGGGCGGTCTGCTCCCGGACGAGGTCGAGCTCGGCCTTTTCGGCTCGCCGCCTCTCTGACACGTCCCGAATCGTCGCCACGATCACCGGACCGTCGTCCATTTCTAGAGGGCTGACGCTCATCTCGACGGGGACTTCGGTTCCGTCCTTGCGCAGGCCATAAAGCTCGCCCCCCGAGCCCATGGGGCGGCTCGCCGGTTCTCGGAGGTAGTCCGCGCGAGCGGCCAGGTGCCTCTCCCGAAAACGGAAAGGCACCAACATTTTGGTGTCCCGTCCAAGCAAGTCGGCGCGGGTGTACCCGAAGAACTTTTCGGTCTCGGCGTTCGCCTCGATGATCACGCCCTGCGTGTCGGTGATGATCATCGCATCGGGGGCGCTCTCGAGGAGCTTCCTGAATCGTTGCTCGGCCTTCCAACTCGCCTCCGCGGCAGCGAGCCGCGCCTCGGCTGCGCGGAGCGCTTCTTGGCTGCGCTTCGTCTCGGTCAGGTCGCGAAGGAAGCCGGTGAAGACGGGCGGGTCCAAGGCCGGGATGCGGCATATCGAGAGCTCCACCGGGAATTCCGTCCCGTCCCTGCGCATCCCCGTCAGTTCGATCCGCTTGCCCAAGAAGGGCCCCTCGCCCGAGGCGAGAAATTTGGCCAGACCGAGCCGGTGCCGGTCCCGTAACGAAGTTGGGATGATGAGCTCGGCCAGCGGGCGACCGATCGCCTCCGAGCGCGCGTAACCGAAAATCGTTTCGGCCGCGGGGTTGAATCCGATCACCAGGCCCCGGTGGTCCATGGAGATGATCCCGTCGAGCGCGACCTCGAAGATCGCTGCCTCGCGGGCGGCTCCCCTCTCGAGCAGCACGGCGCGGGACCGCTGGGCAGCGATCAGGTTGCGGACTCGGGCGCGAAGCTCTCCAACGACAAAAGGCTTCGCGATGTAGTCCTGCGCTCCGCCCGAGAGCAACTGGATGCGCACCTCGGTGTCGTCCTGCCCACTCAGCACGAGGATAGACGTGGTGTCGAGCTCCGGATGGGCCCGCACCTCTCTCACGAGCTCGCCGCCCGAGAGACCCGGCATCCTGAGGTCCGTAATGATCAGCTCTGGGCTGATCGTCAGCGCCTTCTCGACCGCTTCAGCTCCGTCGACAGCGGTTTCGATCCGGTACTCTGGTGCGAGCGCGCGAGAGATCAAGCCCCGCACGGCAGCGTCGTCCTCGACCACCAGGATCCGCGGCCCGCGCTGCCGCTCGACGTTTTCCGACACTTGACCCACTCCACCTTGTTGGCCACCGCGATTGCCGTTCGCGGAACCGATCGCGTATTTTTTTTCGCCTAGCAAGATTCTGGTAGCAACACCCACCTGACTACATCGGAACTTCACCGATTCTGTGCGCCTGAGCGTCACCCGAAGGCCGGCAACCGAACGGGCTGCGCACTAAGTGCCCGCCACAAATTGCTGGGTCCCGGCGTTCGACGTCACCGCGAACGAAAGCGACTCCACGGCGCCGTGCCGCCGCTCCCGCTCGCGCGCGGATCGACGGGCGGGCCGGACAGGTCGGCGATCATGCGCGCGGCGCGGTCGACCAGGATCTGGGGCGTGAACGGCTTGGGCAGGAAATCGACGCCGGCAACCGGATCGCTGGGCGGAACCTGGGAATTCCAGGGGTAACCAGAGACGTAGAGCACCCGCAGCCCAGGCCGCACCGCCTTGAGGCGACGCGCCAGCTCGAGGCCTCCCATCCTGGTCATGACGAGGTCGGTGACCAGCAGATCGATCGGCCCGACGTGGCCATCGGCCCACTGCAGCGCCCGCTCGCCGTCCTCGGCCTCGATCACGACGAAGCCGGCGCCGCTCAGCGCCTGCACGGTCACGGCGCGCACGCGGGCGTCGTCCTCCGCCAGGAGCACCGTCCCCCGATGCTTCGGCGTCGCCTTCCCGCCGCCGGCCACATCGTCGCCGACCTCCAAGTCGCTCTCGCTCGCTCCAACGGCGCGCGGCAGAAACACCCGGAAGCAGCTCCCCTTACCGACCTCCGACTCGACGAACACGCGGCCGCCGCTCTGCTCGACGATGCCGTGCACCGTGGCGAGCCCCAGGCCGGTCCCCTGCCCCACCTCTTTGGTCGTAAAGAAGGGGTGGAACGCCAGCCGGCGCGTCTCGGTGTCCATGCCCGTCCCGGTGTCGCGCACCGACAGCACGACCCAGGCGCCTGGCTCGACTGTCGCCGGCACCGACGACCCTGGCGCGCCTGCCGCCACGTCCATGGCCTGTGTCTCGATGGTCAGCGTGCCGCCGCTGCCTCGCATCGCGTCGCGCGCGTTGCTCGCCAGGTTGACCAGCACCTGCTCGAGCTGGACCGGATCGGCGATGATCGGCAGCAGCCCGGGCTGAAGGGCTACCTGGAACTCGACGTCCTCGCCAATGAGCCGCACCAGGAGGCGCTGCATCCCCGAAACCACGGCGTTGAGGTCGAGCGTCCGCCGCACCATCACCTGTCGCCGGCTGAACGCCAGCAGCTGGCTGACCAGCGACGCCGCTCGGTCGGCTGTCCCGCGAATCTCGTCGAGCGCGGTCCGCGCCGCGACCGGCACGCCTTCGGCCTCGGTCGCCAGATACGCGTTGCCGAGTATGACCGTGATGAGGTTGTTGAAGTCGTGCGCAACACCTCCTGCCAGCAGCCCAAGCGATTCCATGCGGCGCGCCTCGCGCAGCGCTTCCCCCTGCTGTTCCAGTGCCGCGCCTCGCTCGGCCACGCGTTGCTCGAGCAGGCGGTTCGACTCCTCGAGCGACAGCTGCGCGACGTTCAGCCGCCCGAGCAGTTCCTCATTCTCGAATCGCAGCCGGAACGCCTCGGTCAGAGCCCGATTGGTGTTGGCCGCGACCACGACCAGCGCCAGGCCGTAGACGATCGCGAGCAGGCCCATCGCGAAGTGCATCCGATCGCCGCTGGCCATGAACCGCACCGCCAGCGGCAATATCGCAGTCGTCGCAAAAGCCGAGAACGCCGGCAGATGATAAGCCATGGTGCCGGCTGCGCCCGCGACCATGCCACCGATCACGAACACCATGATGAGCTGCGAGACACCGGCGTGCGCGTCGTAGAAGGTCACGCCGGCCGCGCCCCAGAGCCCGCCGGCGAGCGCGACCACAGCCGTGAACCGCCGCGCCCAGCCAGGGGCATCAGTCGGTGCGCGCGCGACGGCGGCGTAGCGCTTGCGCAGCAGCGCGCGAACCCCTGCCACCAACAGGGACGCCACCACCCACATCACGATCGGCCCGTGCAATCCCGGGCTGACCGACTGCCACAGCACCCCGCCCACCACGGCCGAGTTGAACGGGTTGATCAGCAGCATCCAGATGGGCTGCCGATACAGCGTCCGCACCAGCTCGGCCCGTACCGCGCCCCATGAAATCACGCTGCCCCCCTCCCCCGATACCGCATCACTTGTTGCATACCACACGGGTGTGCGCCCGACGGGCTATAGGCTGAGCAACCGACCGCGACCGAAGCGCCTGCGCGTTGCGACGTGAAACCTCCGACGATTCCGCGAGCCGCGGGCGCTCATGAGGCGCCCATCTCGTCACAACGGAACGCAGACGCCGGGCAGGTAGGTGCTATCTCCGCTTGGACTGCAACCGAGCCCATCACAGCAGGGGCCGGAGCTGTTGCAGACGCCGCCCCAGCCCGTGCAGGTGCCGGTCCCGGCGTCTCCCGCACATGGCGTCTGCGACGCCGTCGGCGCCGGCGCGTAACCGGAGTAGTAGCCGCAACCGACCCACTCGGTGATGCCGTTGCATCCGCAGACCATTTCAATGGAGAGGCAGGTGGGCTGCCCGGGCGCCGGCGTTCTGGGAACGCAGGTCCCCGTCGCCGAGCAGCCGTCCGCGATCTTGTACCCGCAGACGAGGTTCGTATCGGCGCAGTCGCTCTCGCGGCTGCACGGTTTTCCGGTGGCGGAATGGCTCGAGGTCGTCGACCCGCACCCGCCCCCGGCGCCGAAGGCCGCAAGGGCCACGACCAGGCACCATCGTCGTCGCATGCGCAGCACTATAAACCGTGAACGCCGTTGCATCGCCGCCAGGGCGATCACCGCGGCATTCGGTCTTCCGTGGCGACCGAGGCGAAACCCGGGAACGCGCGCTTCAACGCGGCGGTCGTCTTCGCATATTCGTTACGCCTGCCCTTCACAATCCACGTGACGATTCCTTCCATCCAGTTCCACGTCGAGTCCGCGGCGAAGTCACCGACGTAGTAGACGCCCCCCGCATCGAGCACCTCGTTTCTCAGCAGGCGGAAGCCGACCATCTCGTTCTGAGTCTCGTTGCCGAAGACGATGTAGTCGACCTGACAGACAGAGGGCGCGATCTTGAAGACCCTCACCGCTGACGATTTCGAAAACTGGATCTTGTACTTGCTGCCGTCATGGCAGTTCAGCTGGTACCAAAGTGGCGACATGCCGTCGATGTAGAATCGGCCGTAAAGATAGGCGCTGTCGCGGCTGTAACTGTCGCTCGGCGACACCCGGATGGAGTGGGCGCAGCCCGGCAAGATTGCGAGCGTGCCCACCAGCGCGACCGATTGTGCAACGCCTCGAACCGCCCGCATCGAGGCAGTTTAGATCGACGGTCGCACCGGGCACTACCGATCCCGCGGAAACCCGAGTTTACTAGCGTGCGTGAACCACCTTCGCCGGCCTGGTCTGGGTGTGCTGACGTTGGCGGTCGTCGCGGCCGCAGTTGCATGGACCGTCGCCTCGGCGTCCGCGCTGTCGATGACGTTCGACGAGCCTCACCATCTGGCCACCGGAATCGAATGGTGGCAGTTCGGAACGTATCGCTGGTGGACGGAGAACCCGCCCCTGCCCAAGGTGCTGACCGCGCTCGGCCCGTACCTGACGGGCGTCCGTCTGCCCGGTCCGCCCGCGACATTGGCAGGACCGTGGAACGCCGGGATCCGGATCCTCGACGACGGCGGGGCGCGCATCATGATGCTGGCGCGGCTGGGGACGGTGCCGTGGCTGCTGCTCGCGCTCGGATTCACGTTTGTGCTCGCCGGGGGACGCGCGCAGGTGCGCCCCGCCTTCCTGGCGACGGCGCTCTGCGCGACGTATCCGCCTCTGCTCGGCCACGCCGGCCTCGCGACGACGGACATCGCGGCGGTGGCGACCGTGCTCGGCTTCCTGCTGGCGCTCGATCGCTGGGCGGCACGGCCGACGCTCGGGCGCGCCGCGGTCGTCGGCCTGGCGCTGGCGCTCGCGTCGCTGTGCAAGCTGACCGCGCCACTGCTGTGCGCGGTGCTGGCGGTGGCGTGGATCGGCGGCCGTAGGTTGGCAGGCGGCGTCGCGCTCGGAGATGACGGCGGCGCGCGGCCGCGCGTGCGGGACCTGATCGGGCAAGGGGCGCTCGCGGCGGCGGCCATGGTGATCGTCGTGTGGGCCGGCTACCGCTTCTCCGTTGGGCGGCTGGAGGATCTACCGCCGATGGACTACCTGGGCACGCCCGCGCTGCCGCCACCGGGCCAGCGCGGCGCGCTGCTGACATGGCTCGCGCGCGTGCCGCTCCCCGCGCCCGAGTTCTGGCACGGCTTCCTGTTCCTGCGCGCGCACGACGCCCACGGTCACCTCGCCTTCCTGTTCGGCGCGACGCGCGAGCATGGGTTTCGCAGCTTCTACCTGGTTGGGCTGGCGCTGAAATCGCCCCTCCCTTTTCTCGTAGTACTGGCGCTGGCCGCGGCCGCCACGACGTTCCGACGCGCGCCGCGTTCAGCCCTCGGGGCTCGGGGCGTCGGCGCGGGGCTCGCGGCGGTCGCGGCGCTGGTGTTCTCGGCGATCATCACCGTGAACATCGGGCTTCGGCACATGCTGATCGTCGTGCCGCTGCTATCGATCTTCGCCGCGCGCGCGATCGTGGCCTGGCTCGAGACTCTCGTCCCGCCGCGCCAGCTGATCGGTGGCGCGGCGATCGCCCTCCTGCTCGCGATCCAGATCGCGGTCGTCGAGCGCGCGCGCCCCGAGCTGATGGCCTTCTTCAATCCACTGGCGGGCCGCGAACCCGGCCACGCGCTGATCGACTCGGACCTCGACTGGGGCCAAGACATGCTCCTCCTGAAGCGCGATCTCGCCGCGCGCGGCGTGAAGGAGGTGCACTACGGGTTGTTCGCCATCGTGAACCCCTGCGACCCGGCGTGGCCGAAGATGATCCCTCTCGAGCCCCGGAAACCTGTATCGGGGTGGATCGTGCTGAGCGAGCAGTTCTATCGGTCAGGGCTGCACTTCAGCTTTCGGCGCGAATCGTGCGCGCCGGGTGCGTCGTATCCGTTCCACGTCGACCCGGTGGACGCCT
>Ga0066395_10000180_pt1 | contig 22929 bp, 23 predicted proteins | sample PanSoiPlot1MoBio_FD_61218 | JGI IMG/M metagenome (GOLD analysis project Ga0066395, IMG submission 61218) | Tropical forest soil microbial communities from Panama analyzed to predict greenhouse gas emissions - Panama Soil Plot 1 MoBio | ecosystem: Environmental > Terrestrial > Soil > Tropical... | reverse complement strand
CCCCAGTTTATCGCGGGGACCACCCTGGGGTAAAGGGATCACGACATTTATTGCGAAACCAGCTTGGCGCGCAGTCGGGCGAACTCCTGATCGGTGATCGACCCCGATTTTTTGAGATGATCAAGCTTCTCAATTTCGTCGGCAACGCTGAAGCCGACCGCACGCCGCACCTCTTCACGAGCCTGTTGCGTCTGTTGGCTGTTTCGCTCTGCCATCCCCTTCGATTGAGTGATCAGGTACGCGAATATTGCAAGATAGGGGAACACGATCAGGGCTATCAACCACACCGCCTTGCCCCAGCCGGATACGTCGTCACGCCGGAACAGGTCGCCTATCACTGTGACGAGGAGCCAGAACCATAGGACGAACATGAACACGGCGAAGGCGTCGGTCAGGAAATTGCGGAAAGTGAAACCTTCCGAGAGGAAGAACATCGCGATCTCTCCTTCTTTCTTTACCGGATGGATCCAGTGCGGGCGTCGCGCGCCGCTTGAGCATTTCTTGTCGCTTGCGATACGCTCCCGATCCCAGCGGGAGTAACTCGGGTGCGTCGCGGTTGATTTGACAGCGGATGCATGCCTCCGCTCGGTGTGTCTGCGGTCTGGGGACGCGGGGGAAACTGAGCCGCACGAGAGTTCGGCGCGTAGCTTCGATGTGCGCAGTCCGCGCCTCCAGCTTCTCCATGCGATGGATCTCCCTGTTCACCCGTTTTCAAGGCGGCGGCGAATACCTGCTTGCGCTGTAGGGGATGCTCGCGGCATGCCGAATCACGCCGATCGCCCGCGCTCGCCCATGCGCGGTTCCTCGCTCGGAATTTCGCCGGGCCGGTACCCCGGCAGCCGCCCCGCCGGAATGATCGACAGAAAGGCCAAACCCGCCATGATCAAGAGACCGATCTTCAAGGCGCGCAGACGCGCCTCGGTATTGACGCGCACCGCCTCCGCCACCTGCGCCGGAGTTGCAGTGGTGTCGGCAAGTACGGTTTGCAGCCGCTCATTGCTGATGAAGTTGATGTTGTCGAGATCGACTTGCGCCTGAATCTCGGGTGTGAGCTTCGGGCTCGCGGCGATGGTGGTCAGCGCGATCATGCTCAACAGCCCGACAAGGAGCGCACCCGCTACGGCCGTTCCGACAGCGGAAGCGAGGTTGTTGGTGGTGCCGCGCAGCGATCCGACATCGCCGGCGAGTTCCCTGGGCGAGGCAGTAACCAGCACGTTGAACAGTAGCGTGACGAGCGCGCCTTGACCGATGCCAAACAGAATCAGCCCAAACAGCACCGGCACCTCAGCCCAGTCGTTGCGCATGACGAAGGCGAGCCACAACAGCGCGACCGTGCAAAGGGTGAAGGCGAACCGCCCGATCTGCCGCGGCGTCATCCTGTCGTAGAGGCGGACGATTAGCATCGCGGCAAAAAAAACCGTGAGATTGAACGGCATCATGGCGATGGCAGTGGCGATCGGGCTTCGGCCCTGCACGATCTGAATATAAAGCGGGACGGAGAAGTTGAGGGCGGCCTCCAGCGCGACGACGGAGAACATCGCATACACGGCCGCCCGCTCCTCGGGGGAATCGATCACCTGGAGCGCGAGAAGAGGAGTCTTGCCCGCCTCCTGGCGCTTGTGCGTCCACATCAGGAAGGCCTGGCCGAGCACGATACCTACCACGATCAGGATTGGCGCGGGAGACAGGCCGAGAAGGCTGAATGGCGCGTTCGGGGTGGCCAGCACGAGTCCCCATCGGTTCAGATTGTTGAAGCCGAAGCTGATGCCGATGATAGCTGTTGCCGCGAGAACGACGCCGATGCCGTCGATTGTGACATCTGGGCGTCCCGCGTCCCGCCTGAGACGAAAGCTCAACAGGAAAACGATGGCGGATACCGCGATCAGAATACCGAACACCGGCCGCCAGCCGATATACGTGCCGAGGACCCCACCAATGATGAAGGCCAGCACGCCGGCGGCTGCACGCGCGGAGCCCAGGGCACCCAAGGCTGTCGCCTGCTGCCCTCCTTTGTAGTTTTCGGCGATCAGCGCAACCAGAGCCGGCACGATCACAGCGCCAGCCGCACCGCATAGCGCCTGGGCGAGGATCATAGTTGCCGCATTGGGGCTGAATGTCATCAGAATCTGCGAGATGCAGAACAGAACGACCGCGGCGCGGAACACCCGCAATGCGCCATAACGCTGACAGAGCTTGGCTCCGAGCATAACGAGGCCGGCGACCAGCATCGAATAGGCCACGATTCCGGTTGCGACGGTTGTCGGTGGAACACCGAAGCTCTTGACCATCCCTCCCATCGCAACCGGCAGCGACGCAACATTGAAGGACATAATCATCTGGCCGAGCGCAATCGCGACCATGGGAATCCACGATGCCCGCTCTTCCTGGTGGATGCCGCTAACCGAGATTGTCTGTGTTGCCATGGCGTCCTCCGAACGACTCGGCGTTTCCGATCGGTGAGGCAGAGCGGCGGCCGAGTTCTGGAGTCTTCGTTCCGTCTTCGGGTTGCGACACGAATAAATCCATGCCCAGTCGCTGTGACAGGAATTTCGCGGCGAGCTGGCCCTTCACACTGTTGCCCGCGGCGTCCAAAGGTGGAGCAAAGGTGCCGAAGCCACCTTTCCCAGGAGAGACCGCAACAATGCCGCCGCCGATGCCGCTCTTTCCCGGCAGACCGATATCGTAAAGCCAGTCTCCCGATGTCTCATACAGGCCGGCGGTGACCATCACGGCCAGGGCGTAGTGGCATACAGCCGCGTCGACCACCCGTTGCTTGGTGACAGGATTAACTCCACCGTCAGCTAGGGTCGCGCCCATAACGGCCAAGTCTCGCGCGCTTACGTTCAGCGAGCATTGCCGGGTGTAGAGATCGGTAGCCTGCTTTGCGTCGCAGTAGATCCGGTCGTAACTCTCCAACAGCCGCGCAATGCTCCGATTGCGGAAATTTGTCTGAGAAGCGGATATATAGACTTCCTCGTTGAAGGGAAGCTTGCGGCCGGCAAAGCGCGAGAGCCCGTCGTGGATGAATTGCCACCGTTCCTCAACGGCCCCGCCCGGTGCAAGGCTCGTTGTTGCGATTGCTCCCGCGTTCACCATCGGATTGGTGCGTCCATTTCCCTGCTCGATGGAGGCAAGAGAATTGAACGGAAGTCCTGTTGCGTTCGCGCCTAGCTTTTCGCGCGCATGTTCAGGTCCGATCGTCTCGCAGATGAGCGCAAAGAGGAACGGCTTCGACACGCTCATGATGGAGAATTCGTAATCTACGTCCCCGGCACTGTAGACTCGTCCACTGGTTTCCACCACACAGACTCCGAACAGTTCGCTCGGGACTCGTGCGAGGGCAGGGTACACCTCCGAATTTTTTCCGTCGGCGTTCGATTTGAAGTGCCGGTGCGCCTCTTCCACAAGCAACTGCACCAGATCAGAATCCGGCAAATGACCCGTAGAAACATATGGCCGCTCAAATCCGTCGAACACCGATCGTGACGCCATCGCACCACTCCCGCCGAACGAACTACTAGCGCAAGCCTACTCCATGCTTAGCTCGCCATATCCATTAAAGCCGCAGACGGTTGAAATGAGTCGACCTACAACCCCCTTTAATCTACAGCGCAGCCAATCAAATATGCAAGGACGCGTTCTCTAAGTAAGTAGCATTGTCGTGATTGTGTACGCCTGCCAACGAAACCCGAGGATCACGTGGTGCCGAACGCTGGCCACTTGTCCATCTGGTCGTCGAATTGCTCGGCCGCTCCCAGATTGCGTTGCGCTCGATCCGGACTACACATGTTTCGACCGCCGCAATGAGGACTCCATGGCCGCAAAGAAATTGAACTATCGTCTGCCTGTATTGACCGAAGACCTGCTCGACGACGCGCAGCGCGCGCTCCTCGCATCCTTACGGGCGGGACCGCGCGGTGCACGGGTCAGGCTCGGCGGCCCGTTCGGCGTCTATATGCATGCGCCCCAATACGGAGAACTGACCCAGCAACTCGGCGCCTTCCTGCGCTTCAAGACCTCACTTGAGCCGCGGCTGTCGGAATTCGCAATCCTGTGCACCGCTCGGATATGGCGCGCCCAGTACGAATGGCACGCCCATGCGCCGATCGCCGCGCAGGCCGGCGTGAAACCTGAGGCGATCCGCGACATCAAGGCCGGCCGCGCGCCGAAAAAAGCCGCCAAGGACGAACGGGCCATTTTCGATTTCGTTCAGGAGCTCTACAGGAAGCGCCGGGTCAGCGAGCGCAACTATAACCGCGTGCAGAGCCTCCTCGGCGACAAAGGCATGGTCGAGTTGATCGGCATTCTCGGCTACTACACCGGAGTATCGATGATCCTCAACGTCTTCAACGTACCGGTGCCGGAAGGCACGACGCCGTATTTCACCGAACCGAAATAGCGTGAACTCAGTGATGCATGCTCTGCGTGTCGCGAGCCGCCCTTGGCGTCGCGCCGACGCCTTCGACGGCGAAATCGACATCAACCGTACCAGCCTTTTCGAACACCAGCGAAGCTTTAAACGGCTTGCCCTTCTCGATCGGCTGCTTAAGGCCGGTCATCATGATGTGCAATGACTGGGGCTTCAGCTCGATCGTCTCGCCGGGCTTGATCTCGATACCGGCCGGCACCGGCCGCATTCTCATGACGCCTTTGTCCATGCTCATTTCATGGATTTCGAATTTTGCGGCGACCGGCGTCGAGCCACTCATCAGCCGGTCCGGTTCGGTGCCGGTGTTTTTTATCGTCAGGTAGCCGCCCGCTACGGTCGCCCCCTTGGGAACCGCACGGGACCACGGGTGATCGATTTCAAGCGCGCCGAGTTTGTAGTCATAGGCGTGGGCGCCTGACGACAACGCGATAGCACCAGCAAGGAAGACGCCGAACTTCTTCATGGAACTGCCTCGACAATCCGAATAATACCCGGGGCCGGTCGATGTTGCGAAACGGCTAGTAGAGCGCGTCAACTGAATTGAAGGGTCTGCAAGACGTTCGCCTTCGTAGGGGTGGCCCTTGGGGGTGGCCCTTGGGGGTGGCCCTTGGGGGTGGCCCTTGTGGCCGCCCGGCAGGCCACAGCCTGCGGCAGCGCGCGGGCGGACACAAGGCCCGCCCCTACGCAATGCACTTCCCCTTCAATTTTGATGAAGCACATGACTAGACCAGCGGAGCCGGTGGGCCGCGATGGTGGCAGCCGCGCCACGCAGGACATAGCCTCCGTTCGGCTCCAATGAAAGAGCGAAGTCGGAGGTAGTATCGCACCACCAATGTCGCCGGAGCGACCAATCTCACCGGCGCGACGCAGACTGGCTCGGTATCAGCCCGATTGCCAATCCCGGCGACTGCTTTACCGATCGCACAAAAATTTAAATCAGCGCGGCAATTACATCGCCCGCGGGGTTTGGAAACGTGGTAGTGTCCCGGCCGTTATGAGTCTGGGCTGGCTGCCATTAGGCCGCCACGAGACGTAAATGAAATCGCAAGAGCCACGGCGGGACGAAGAGAAAGGCCGAGTTGTTTTGTTCCGGCCGCGCATTCCGCGTGCCCGCAATGACAATCTGCGTCAGCCCGGACCGTTGCACTCTCCAGTCAATGACCTGAGCAAATATGAGCATAACCGCGAGAGCGAAAGTTATCGACATCGCATGGTGAACAACCTGCTCGCCTTTGCGGTGTTGAGCCTCATCGTTTATTGCGGCATCTGGCTTACCAACACCATGGCCCAACTGCGCGCCGATCAGGATTGCGCACTGACCGGGCGAACCAATTGTGCGCCGATCAAATTGCCAATTGATTCGCGGTAGGACCGGAACACAGCGTTGTAGCATTGCAGTCGTAGCGGAGCGAAATCCGGGCAGCCGTCCCGCATTTTCGCTCAATGCGGGCTAAAGCTACAGCGCGCTTTCGCGCACAATGACCATATGCTCGAAAAACGGATCGCCAGGATGGATATCCCGGCGATCCGAAATGATGCGATGTATTCAGCGCGCCACCGTTACGACCGCTTGTACGAGTTGTAGACCTGCTTGGTGAAATTGGCGGCGGCCTGGTCGTTGTCGGCCCAGGTCTTGTCGAGGTCGGCCAGCGGCTTTGCGGCCACCACTTCGGCCTCGCTCTTGCCCTCGTTGACCAGCTTCTGAATGCGATCGCGCGCCTCCTTCACCATGGCACCGTACTCCGCGACGCTCGCCTTGTTTGCGAGTGCGCCGTGGCCGACCACGACCTTGGTATTGTCGTTGGCCAATTTCAGCCACTCGTCGGTTGCCCTGACCATGCCGCGGATGTCCCCGCCATTGGCGAAGTCGACCTGCTGATAGCGATGGCGATTGTTCATCACGTCGCCGGTGCAGATCACGTTGGCGTCCGGGAAATAAACCCAGGTGTCACCATCGGTATGGGCATTGTAAACATGGTGCAGTTCGGCCTTGCGGCCGCCGACTTCGACGATCTTTACGCCGCCGGTGTAGGTCTCCTTCGGTACGCCCTCGGGCGGTGCGGGCGGCTGTGCGTTGCCGGTAGTGCCGTTCTTGTTGCCGCCGGCGGCGAGGCGGAGCCTGATGTTGTCCTGCGCAATCACGGTCGCGCCGTCCTTCTGGAAGTTGGCATTACCGCCCGTGTGGTCGCCGTGGAAATGGGTATTGACGATGTATTTGATCGGCAGCGGCGAGATGGCCTTGATGGCGGCCTTGATCTTGTCCGACAGCGGCGCGAACTGGGTGTCGACCATGATGATGCCGTCGGTGCCGACTGCTACCGTGATATTGCCGCCCTGGCCCTCGAGCATATAGGTCTTGTTGCCGAGATCGGTGGTCTTGATCTGGACCTTGTCCCAGTCGACTTGCTGCTGCGCCATGGCGGTTCCGGCCAGCAGCGCCGTAGCCGCAAATGCGGCGAGTGTCGTTTTATACATCGTGGTTCTCCTCCTCAGGGGGTCTCCGGTGAAGTCCGAGTATCCCGGACTGCTGTTGACAGGCAAACCGCCGCCAGCACCCGGTGCCGTCGGCGGCCCGCCCGCGATCTCAATGCAACGTCCCTACGAGCGTCTGAAGGAATTGTAGACCATGCGGGTCCAGCTTTGGGCCTGCTGCTCGTTTGCAGCCCATTTGGCGTCGAGGTCCGCCAGCGGCTTGGCCGCGACCACTTCCTGCTCACTCTTGCCTTCATTGAACAGCTTCTGGATGCGATCGCGCGAGGTCACAAGCATTTCGCGGAACGCAACGAGATTGGCCTTGGTGGCGAGTGCGCCATGGCCGGGCACCACCTTGGTCTGGTCGTTCGACACCTTGATGTAGGCGTCGAGCGCGCGGATCAGTCCCCGGACGTCACCGCCGTTGCCGAAGTCGATAGTGTTGTAGCGGCCGGTGTTGCCGAAGATGTCGCCGGTACTCAGCACGTTGGCGTCGTCGAAGTAGATGTAGCTGTCGCCGTCCGTGTGAGCATTGTAGATGTGGCTGACCAGCGCCTTGCGGCCGCCGATTTCGACGGTCTTGGAGCCGCCCCAATAGGTGTCGGTCGGCAGCGCGTCCGCCGGCTGCGGCGGCGCCTTGTTGCCGGTGAGGGCGTTGGTGGTGCCGGCGGCGAGGCGGACTCGGATGTTGTCCTGAGCGACGATCGTTGCGCCGTCCTTGTGGAAGGCCGCGTTTCCGCCCGTGTGATCGCCGTGATAATGAGTGTTGATCAGGTACTTGATCGGCAGCGGCGTGAGCTTTTCGACGGCGGCCTTGAGCTTGTCGTGCATCGGCGCGAACTGGCCGTCCACCTGGATGTAGCCGTCGGTGCCGACCGCAACCGTGACATTGCCGCCCGCGCCTTCCAGCATATAGGTCTTGTTGCCAAGGTCGGTGGTTTTCACCTCGACCTTGGAGAAATCGATATTCTGTTGAGCGAGTGCCGTACCGGCAAACAGCACCGTCGTGGCCGCCAGCGCAGCCAGTGTGTTCCTATACATTTCGGATCTCCTCCTGTGGTGACGAGCCGTTTACGTCTGACTGAAAGTCCAACTGGCGCTGGCCTGTCAGTCGTCATTTAAAATTCGGCCCGCCTTCCGGGCCGGAGAATGCTCTTTTCTTATGGCACCGGCAAGATGGCTCGTGACGGCCGGCAGCCCGCGTGGAACTTACATCGAGTTGCGCCTCGCCGTGCGCGCGTCCGGTTAACTTCCTTCTAACCCTAAGCGATTATGACGATAACAGCGACGTTTGTAGTGTTCTGGCCGCTGTGCTGCGACTTGGCCCCGGGGCGCCGGACAACCGTCGTCACCTGGCGACTGCACACGGTTGGATATGAGAGTATTGCGTCCCACCCAATCGGCCGATCGGATTTCCAACTGCGCGGTGCTAATGGCGGGAGTGGTCGGTGGCGTTTTGGTGTTTGTGGTGGCGCTGCCGTTGGCGCTGTCCAGCCCGTTCCCGACACCGAAGCAGGGTGAGTGGATTCTCCACAATTCTGCGTTCGATGCGGCGGCGCCGTTTCCGGCATCGTCCGTGGTCCCGCCCGCCATAGAGCCGTTGCGAGCGGAGCCGTCGCTCGCTACGACGGCGCTCAGCCATCCCGCGACCCAACTCGAACCAATGACATTTGCCGAGCGATGGAAGCTGACGATTGCTGATGCTAATCCGATTGCTGTTGCGACGCCGAGCGAGGCGCCAACCATCGAAGTGCCCACAGAGGCAACGCGGTTGGCGCCATCCGCCAAGCCCGTCGAAGCAGCGCCCTCCAAACGGCCGATTGCCAGTATCCCGGATTCTGTGGCCCAATACTTGTGGGAAGTTTACCAGCGCAAGCCCGTCAAGTCGGATTCGACCGGCGACTTCACCTGGAAGGATCCGGCGGCCGCAAAGCGGCTTAGCATGTCGCTGAAGTCCTACGTCATTGGCGGCATGGACCCCGATTTCCGCGAGCAGCTCTACCACGCCGGCCACGCCATGGATGCGGACGGAGTCCGCTGGTCGATGCTGAGCGCGTTTCGCGATGACTACCGACAGGCCCTCGCAGCCGGATTCAAAGCGCATGGCGGCAACTCCCAGCACGGTGGCAGCCACGCGACCGGCGGCTATGGCCACGGCCGCGCCGTCGATATCACCAGCGCCGAGGGCGATTCCACCGCGGTCTGGCATTGGATCGATGTCCATGGGACGAAGTACGGACTGCATCGCCCGATGCCCGGCGCTGACCCTGCGCACATCCAGCCCCGAAGCACATTTCACGACCTTGCCCGCCAATTGCGAGAGGCGCGCGTCAGGCTCGCCAACAAGCTGAGCGGAATCGAAACGGAGCCGGCCGCCGGCAAGACGAAGGTTGCGGACCGGACAGAGGAAGCGAGCGAAGGGCGCCGCGTGCGGAGATGAGTTCGTGCCGGTAGGGTGGGCAACGCGCCGGCACGACAAAGCCTAACATAATTCGTCACGGGCGCGTTGCCCACGCTGTTCGAATCTTTGGACCCGCAGCGCGGGCAAAATCGCGAACAGCTGTCGGATGATCATCCGGCGCCGTGACAGGCGATTTTGCCTACGGTGTTTTCAACACCCATCGCGGAAACCACAGCGAGATTTCCGGCACATATGTAACCAGCATCAGCACGGCGAACATCACGCCGTAGAACGGCCAGATGCGTCGCATTACCTGCTCGATCGTCACCTTGCCGACCGCGCAGCCGACGAACAGAATCGAGCCGACCGGCGGATGACACAGGCCGATACCGAGATTGAGCATCATGATCATGCCGAAATGGACCGGGTCGACGCCGAAATTGACCATGACCGGGAGCAGGATCGGGGTGCAGATCAGGATCGATGGCGCCATGTCGACGAGGCAGCCGAGGATCAACAGCAGAATATTGATGAGAAAGAGGATTACGTTCTTGTCGCTCGAAATCGACAGGAAGAACGCCGTGATCTTCGCCGGCATCTGCGTGAGCGCCATGATGTAGCCCACCGCCGATGCGCAGGCGATCAACGTCATCACCATGGCGACCGTGTTGAGGGTACGATGGATGAGCGCCGGCAGATCGCGCCAGCTGTAATCGCGATAGATGAACATGGTGACGAAGAACGCCCAGACGCAGGCGACCGCGCCGGCCTCAATCGCTGTGAACACACCGAGCAGGATGCCGCCCAGGATGATCGCCAGGGTGACCAAGCCCCATAGCGCATCGAACGTAATCTTGACCGCATCGCGCAGCGGCACCGTCTGGCCATGCGGATGACCATCGCGATAGGCAATGACGAGACATAGGATCATGATTGAGAAACCGAGCAGCAGGCCCGGCACGACTCCCGCCATGAACAGACTGATGATCGAGATCGTGCCGCCGGTCGCGAGCGAATAGATCACCGCGTTATGGCTCGGGGGCACCAGAAGGGCCTGCACCGAAGCCGTGATCGTAACGTTGGTGGCAAACACGCGCGGATACCCGACCTTCTCCATCTGTGGAATCATGACCGAGCCGATTGCCGAGGTATCAGCCACGGAGGAACCCGAGATGCCGGACAGAAACGTGGTTGCCAGCACATTCACGACTGAGAGTCCGCCGCGGACCCGGGTGAAGCCGACCAGCACATCCGCAAAGGCGACCAGCCGCCGCGCCATGCCACCCTCCGCCATGATGGCGCCGGCGAGCACGAAGAACGGAATGGTGAGCATCGCGACTTTGCTCACCCCGTCTGAAATCTTCAACATCACGGCTTCGAGCGGAATGCCGATCCACAGCGCCGCGGCAATGGCCGCGAGCGCCAGCGCGTAGGCGATCGGCACGCCGATCAGGAAGCACATGAACATGGTCGCCAGCAGCACGAAGATGTCCATGGGTGCCTCAGAACAACTCGTCATCGCCGGGCTTGTCCCGGCCATCCACGTCTTGCTTGTCGAAGAGCCCGCCTGAAGACGTGGATGCCCGCGACAAGCGCGGGCATGACATAAGAGAGCGGTCCGCCATCGACATCAATCCGCGGTCACATGTGGGCGCTCGCTCGGCGGCGTGGGTGGCGGCGCGACTCCAAGCACATGCTCGATAACGAACAGCAGCAGAATGGCGCCGCCGAGCGGGATGGGCAGATAGGTGACACCGACCGAGAGCTCCGGAAAATCCGCAATGGTGTTGTGCCACGTGGCTTCAACCAGCTTGGCGCCCCAGACCACCATGAACAGCGCGAACACCGCCACCAGGAGTTCGGCGACGAGATCGACGATCCGCCGCAGCGTGTCCGGCAGCATGGCGACGAAGAACGACACGTTCATGTGCAGTCGGCGGCGATAGCAGGCGGCAGCACCGAAGAACGTGAGCACGATGGTGAGCAGCACCGCCATCGGTTCCGGCCATGATGCCGCTCGATTGAGCACATAGCGCGTGTAGACAGCCCACGGGACGACAGCCGAAATCAGCACCAACGCGCTGCCCGCGACAAGCACGCAGGCGAGATAAAGGGCGTCCATGATGGTGCGGTAGGTGGGGATCATGGACGAACCGGAGCGCGGGCGTCCCGCCCGCATTTGAGAAAGAAAAGGGGCGGGCGGGACGCCCGCGCTCCATTTACTCCGCCTGAATGCGCTTGATGATGTCGGCGAAACGCGGGCCGTATTTATCCCAGACCGGCTTCACGGCGTCCTGGAACGGTTTCTTATCGGCGACATCGAACACCTGGATGCCGGCGGCGGTGGCTTTGCCCATCGCCTCCTTCTCGTAGGCCTCCCACAAAACGCGTTCTTCACTCTGCGCCTCGCGCGAGAACTTGCGGATGAGATCCTGGTCGTCCTTCGAAAGGGTGTCCCAGGTTCGTCGCGAGAACACGACGATCTCCGGCACGATCAGATGCTCAGTGAGCGTGTAGAACTTGGCGACCTGGTAATGGTTGTCGAAGACGAAGCTCGGCGGGTTGTTCTCGGCGCCGTCGACCACGCCGGTCTGCAGCGCGCTGAACACCTGGTCATAGCCCATTGCGACGCCGTTGCCGCCAAGCGCGTTCATCATGTCGACGAACATCGGATTGCCCATGACGCGGACCTTGAGGCCTTTGAGATCGCCAATGTTGCGGATCGGTTTCTTGGTGTCGTAGACGCTGCGCGCGCCAGCATCCATCCAGGCAAGCCCGACCAGCCCGGCATTGCGGTTGTTGGTGACCTTGTCGAGCAGTTCTTGGCCGATCGGCCCGTCGATCACCTTCTGCATGTGCGCGGTGTTGCGGAACAGGAACGGGAGGTTGAAGACGTTGAGATCATCGATCACAGGCCCGAGCGCACCGACGCTGACCCGCGCGATCTGGATGGCGCCGACCTGAACCTGCTCGATCGCCTCCTTTTCGCCACCGAGTTGCATCGCTGCGAACACCTGCACGCTCAAGCGCCCGTTGGTCGCCTTTTCGAGTTTCTTCCCGAGGTTCTCCACCGCGACCACGGTGGGATAACCGGACGGATGAACGTCCGAGCTCTTAAGAACAAGCTTCTGCTGGGCGGCCGCCAGGCCCCCGAGCCAGGCGAGCGCGACGAGAGCAATTGCTGCCGAGAGAGCATGACGCATTGCTGCTTGCGTTCTCATGTGAAATACCTCCCAGAGTGCCAGTTGCGGGCGCACGCGTCAGACATTGCGAAGCGAACATCCGCATGGTAAGTGGTCAGGTCATATTATGACCTGACCACCTCCATGGCAAGACTGGGCGACAGACCTGCCAAGCCTCTGCCGACGGGCCACGCCGCGGCCTTTCGACCGCTGCAGGCGCCGCGCCGCCTCACGCATGAGCTGGTCGATCGCCTCACCGCCGACATCATTGACGGCAAGCTTTCGCCTGGGTCGCGGCTGCCGACCGAGCAGGAGATGATTGCGACCACGGGGGTGAGCCGCACCGTGGTGCGCGAGGCGGTGGCGGCGCTGCGGGCCGAGGGGCTTGTCATCACCCGCCAGGGCGTTGGCGCGTTCGTGGCCGCCAATCCGCGTCGGCCCTTCCGTCTCGAAGGCGGCGAACTCGATGAGCTGCGCGAAGTCATCGGCGTCATGGAGCTGCGCACCGGCGTCGAGGTTGAGGCTGCCGGCATCGCGGCCGAACGCGCCTCTCCAGCCCGGTTCCAGGCCATCAAGAAGGCCTACGAGGCATTGGACCGTGCAATTGCGCGCGGTGATTCGGGCGTTGACCAGGACTTCGCGTTCCATCGCGGCATAGCAGAAGCAACGGAAAATCCGCAATTCGTGCGCTTCCTGGAATATCTCGGCCGCTTCATCATTCCGCGCCAGACCGTGCGTTTCGCCGCCGGTTCCCCGGCTGAGCGGCGGGTCTACCTGGCTCGCATCCAGAAGGAGCACCGCGAAATCATTGACGCCTTGCACGTTCATGCGCCTCAAGCTGCCCGCGCCGCCATGCGCCGTCACCTCGTCAACAGCCGCAAGCGCTACCAGAAACTCGCCGCGAATATCGGTGCGTAGGTGGGCAAGATCGCCCGCTCCACCGAGGTGCTTGTGCCGACACCCTGGCGACTTTGCTTACGCGCGGGACGAGGGGCCGGATCGGGTGGGGATTGTGCTTAAAAGGCCCGGAAAGGGCGGCACCGCTGTGTGCGCGCAATGCCCACCCTACCTATTCCATTCAGGAGGTTTCGATGCAAAAAATCCTGATCACCGGCGCGGCGGGCGATGTGGGCTCGCGGCTCACGGCGCTCCTCAAGGACATCTACCGGCTGCGCCTGTCCGATATCAAGACCCCGGCGGAGCTGGCGGCCGATGCGGATTTTGTTTCGGCGGACCTTGTCGACAGAGCTGCCCTCGAACGCGGTTGCGGGCGTCGACGGCATCGTGCATCTCGGCGGCTTCTCGGTCGAGGGCCCGTGGGACACGATTTTGAATGCCAACATCATCGGCTGTTACAATCTGTTCGAAGCGGCGCGGGTCGCGAAGGTACAGCGCATCGTATTCGCCTCTTCGAATCACGCGGTCGGCTTCTATCCGCGCCGGCGCCGGATCGGAGTGGAGGTCCCTGTGCGCCCGGATTCACGCTACGGCGTCAGCAAGGCATTCGGCGAGGCCGTCGGGGCGCTTTATGCCTATAAACATGGCCTGCGCGTGACCTGCCTGCGCATCGGCAATGTCGCCGACGTCCCCATCGACCAGCGCCGCCTCGCCATCTGGATACGGCCCGAGGACCTCGCACAACTGGTGCGTATCGGCCTCGAGCACCCGGACATCCGTTACGAAATTTTCTACGGCGCCTCCCACAACGAGCGGGCATGGTGGGACAATGCCGCGGCCCATCGCTACGGCTATCGGCCCCAGTTCCGGGCTGAGGATTTTCGCGATGGCGCCCTTGCCGTGCAGGCCAAGTTGCCGAGCGATCCGGTCGGTGACTGGTATCAGGGCGGAACCTTCTGCAGCGACGAATACAGCGGCGGGGGAGTGGTAGAATATTGAGCGCCGTAGGTGGACAAAATCGTGACCCGACCGAGATGTTTGCGCACATATGAACGGCGACTTTGCCCACGGGGGCCACCGGAAAGCCGGACAGCGCGGGCATTGCCGTCGGGGGTGATCCGGCGAGTGGCAACGCCATTGAAGTGCTATGCGCACCCTGCGGTGCTGCGGGCGCGCCACTTCGTGGCGCACCCGAGCGCAATCATTCAATCGTATTGAAGATGACCCCGGCTCTAGATTGGGTGTCCACCGACGCTGAGGGAGACCTGCGCGACGCCATTGACGCCGAGGGCGCGTGCCGCCGCCGGGCTGAGATCGATCACCCGCCCATGCACGAAAGGTCCCCGATCGTTGATGCGCACGACTGCGGAGCGGCCGTTGCTGCTGTTGAAAACGGTGACCATACAACCGAACGGCAGCGTCCGGTGGGCCGCCGTCATCGCGCCGGCAGCCATGTGTTCGCCGTTCGCGGTGACGTCGCCGCTATAGACCGAGGCAAGGCCCGATCTTTGATATCCCCGTTCGCTGCGCGCGACCGGCACGGATGACCTGGTTTTGGCATGGCGAACCCCACCGTGACGGGCTTTGGCGAGGTGACGGATAATCGCGTGGCGCGTACCTGCCCCTCCGGAATGGCCAACGCCTGTTTCAGGCGGATGCGAGCGGGCGAGCAGCGGCCCAATTTCGGCGCCTGTCACAATGATGAGGGTGAGCGCGCCGGTGAGGGCGGCAATCTTGATGGAACGACGACGCGTCGTGCATTGATGTTTCAATACGCATTCCTTTCCTGCTTGTTTGCACTGGCAACTGGTCATCCGGACATGCCAACACTAAGCACGGCAAAGGCCTGACCTTTGGCCTGACGTCGTCTTAGCAATGTCGGATGATCCCCTTCCAATCGAGGGGAGGGCGGCTTTTCGACTGTAACTGTGACCGCATTAGGGCCGCCCAATTGCCTTCTATTGGCCACCCATTGGCATTGCGCTATGCGGTCTGCTTCGCTATACGAACCGCGGTCTTTAAGCGGGCAGCGCGGCTGCGCTCTAGCGGGGTATCTTTGCGCGACTCGGCGCGCTCGCAGAAAGCCCTCACTTTCCAGGAACTTATGCGATGTCCTCAACGTTCGATACGGTGGCCAATATCATCGCCGAGACGTGCGATATCCCGCGCGACACGATTAAGCCGGAGAGCCACGCAATCAATGATCTCGGCATCGATAGCCTGGATTTTCTCGATATCGCCTTCGCGATCGACAAGGCCTTCGGGATCAAGCTGCCGCTGGAGCAATGGACCCAGGAAGTCAATGACGGCAAGGCCACGACCGAGCAGTACTTCGTGCTCGACAATCTGTGCGCCCGCATTGACGGACTCGTCGCCGCGAAGGGGGCTTGACCGCCCTGCTTGCCATGCGGCTTGAATATTTTCAGCTGATTGACCGCATTATCGAGCTTGATCTCGATGCCCGCACCGTAAAGGCGCTCGCCCAGATTCCCCAAACGAGCACGATTTTTGAGGGTCATTTCCCCGGTCATCCGTTGATGCCCGGTGTGCTGCTGATCGAATCGATGGCGCAGACATCCGGTTGGCTGATCATGGGGTTGACCAAATTCGAGCGGATGCCGTTCCTTGCTTCGGTGCGGGAAGCAAAATTACGTACGTTCGTGTCGCCGGGTCAGACTTTGGCGCTCACGGCACGCATCATCCACGAGGGTTCGGGTTTCACCATAACCAAAGCCGCCGTAGCGGTGAATGGCAAAACGGTTGCCGACAGCGAGATTACGTTTCGCGTGATGGCCTTTCCGGACCCGAAATTCCGCGACGGCATGAAGCTGGTAGCAGCTGCCATCGGCTTTCCACCGATGGCCAATGGCTAAGACATGAAGCGGGAGACCTGGATCACCGGCATCGGCATCCTGTCGTGCCTGGGCGAAGGGCGCGATGCCCATTGGCAAGCCCTTGCTGACGGGAAGGCCAATTTCGATAAGGACGGATACCTGCCCTACATCGTGCATCCGCTTCCGCCCATGAGCTTTGACGCCCAGATCCCCAAGAAGGGCGACCAGCGCCAGATGGAGCCGTGGCAGCGCATTGGCGTCTATGCGGCAGGGCTCGCCCTCGACAGCGCCGGCGTCAAGGGTAATGCCGATATTCTCGGCCGCATGGACATGATCGTTGCCGCCGGTGGTGGCGAGCGCGACCTTGCTGTCGACGGCGCGATTTTATCCGCACTGCCTAAGGCGGGCGCAAAGCCCGACGACCGGGACCGCTTCCTTAACGAGCGGCTGATGAGCGATCTGCGGCCGACCTTGTTCCTGGCGCAACTCTCAAACCTGCTCGCCGGCAACATCTCGATCGTGCACGGCGTCACCGGATCGTCGCGCACTTTCATGGGGGAAGAGTCCGCCGGCGTTGACGCCGTGCGGATCGCACTTGCCCGCATCGGGGCCGGCCAGAGCGATATCGCCCTTGTTGGCGGTGCGCAGAACGCCGAGCGCAAGGAAATGCTGATGCTGTACGAGTTCGGCGGGTTCACCCTCAAGGGGTCGTTCTATCCCGTGTGGGATCGCACCGCACATCCGGGATTCGCACTCGGCTCCATGGGCGCATTCCTGGTGCTCGAAGCGAGCGAGCATGCGCGCGCGCGCGGCGCCAGGCCGCTTGCCCGGCTTGCCGCGGTCGTTAATGCACGCTCTGACCGCAAACCCGGCGACGTCACGGCGATGCTCGCGAAGCTGTGGGGGACGTTGCCAGCCATTTGCCCCGACTGCGCCGTCATTTCGGGGGCCACCGGCGCGGCGCCCGCAACTACGGAGGAACGCGATTTCCTCGACACCCACCCCGAAATCGCAGTACGGGCCACCGGGAGCCATATAGGCCACGGCGTGGAACCGCAATTCGTCATGAATATCGCGCTTGCCGCGCTGGCAGTGGAGCGCGGGACCCTGCTTCCGTCGCACGATCCGTCAGAGCGGGCAATGCCCGCCGCCCTGACGCAGGCCGTCGTCACCGGCGTCGGCCATTGGCGCGGCGAAGGTCTGGCGCTGGTGGAGGCGGTGCAAGGAGCAGAATGTTAGCTGTTGAAGGCGCAAGTGACCAACTTACGCGCCGATTTCAGGATTGAAACGTGCTAGCGTTTGATTCTTGCTGTGGCCGGACAGTGAGATGCAACAAGCAGAATTCCGTTGTTGTGTTGTGCGGCGCATTATCGTCGCGACGGTCATGTTTGCACTGTCGCAGGCTCAGGCCGCGGCAGCCATGGATACGCCAAAGGACGAAGGGCCGGCACCATCTGCGCCTGACCAGACTGTGCCTTTGCCGCCCGATGCTCTACGCCACCTCACCGATCCGGAAGGACTTCGCTCCAAGTTGGAGTGGGCAGGATTACAATTAACGTTCACATACTACGGCGATGCGTTCGGAAATCCCTCCGGCGGCGTGATACAGGGTCTCGGATACGACGGTCGGTTCGGGACGATCGTCGACGCGGAGGCCCTTGAGATCGTTTTCATGTCGTCCTGAGATCCCTCTTGGAGCCTGACGTATAAATCTGCTAGCCGTGATCCGGACGGGCGGGGCTTGCGATGGCGCGACGGTCGTTGAAGCGATCTCCTGCCCTCCCCGTCAACCGGGGACAGGTGAACGAGGCGGGAGAAAACATGGCTGCCATACGCGATAAAGCGGGACGTCCGATCGTGGTGGTCACGGGGGGCGGCATCGTCACCTCGCTCGGCGCCGGCAAAGCCGATAATTGGCGGCGCCTCACGGCGGGGGAATCCGGCATTCGGGAAATCACCCGCTTCGGCACCGACATGCTCAAGACCAAGGTGGCGGGTACGGTGGACTTCATTCCGCTTGAGCCCTATTCAGCGCCGGCGTTGTCGGAGTGCCTCGCCGAGCTCGCCGCCGAGGAAGCGATTGCGCAATCCGGTCTCGGCTCGCGAGGCCGCTTTCCTGGGCCTCTGTTTCTCGCCGTCGCTCCGATCGAGATCGAATGGCCGCAGCGCGCGGAACTGGCCAAAGGCTCAGGCGCAAACGCATCAGTGAGCTATGAAGACCTGCTGCGTGCGGCTGCATCGGGACGGTACCGGCCCTACCATGAGCGGTTTCTGTTTGGCTCGGTCGGCGAAGGCCTAGCGGCAAAGTTCGGCACCACCGGCTCGCCGATCTCGCTGTCGACGGCCTGCGCGTCCGGCGCCAGCGCGATCCAGCTCGGCCTGGAAGCGATCCGTCGCGGCGAAACCGATGCGGCGCTTTGCGTCGCCACGGACGGCTCGGTCAATGCGGAAACTCTGATCCGGTTTTCACTGCTCTCTGCCCTTTCGGTGCAGAACGATCCACCTCACGCGGCGGCGAAACCGTTTGCCAAGAACCGCGACGGCTTCGTAATGGCGGAAGGTGCCGGCGCCCTCGTGCTGGAAAGCTACGAGGCGGCGGTCGCACGGGGCGCGAAAATCCTCGGCGTCGTTGCCGGCTGCGGCGAGTTGGCGGACAGCTTTCACCGCACCCGATCGAGCCCGGACGGCAAGCCGATCATCGGCTGCATCAAGAGCGCCATTGCGGATGCCGGGCTCGTGCCCGACGACATCGACTACATCAACGCGCATGGCACCGGCACGCCGGAGAATGACAAGATGGAATGCATGTGCTTGTCGGCGGTGCTGGGCGAGCGCGTCAAGAACGTACCGATCTCCTCCAACAAGTCGATGATCGGGCACACGCTGTCAGCGGCCGGTGCCGTCGAAGCGGTGATCACCCTGATGACGCTGGAACATCAGCGCATTCCGCCGACCATCAACTATCAGGTCCCGGATCCGACTATCCCGCTCGACGTGGTGCCGAACAAGGCCCGGGATGCGCGCATTCGAAATGTCATTTCCAACTCGTTCGGCTTCGGTGGCCAGAACGTGTCGCTGGTGATGGCGGGAGAGCCGGCCTGATGACGCCGGCACAAGGCGCGCGCCGCGTGCTCGTCACCGGCGGTGGGCGCGGTCTCGGCGCGGCCATCGTCAGGACGCTTGCGGCAGCCGGCCACGACGTGACTTTCACATACCGCTCCTCCGCCCCCGAAGCTCAGGCCACCGTCGAGGCGCTGACCGCCGCCTATGCAGAGCAGAATTTCAACGCGCTGCAGATCGATCTCGCCGACCGCGATGCGGTGGCGGCGTTCACGGCAGCGCTGGGCGACGATGCGCCCTATGACGGCCTTGTGCACAATGCCGGCCACACCTACGACGCCCTGGCGATGATGATGGACCAGGCCAAGGCCGAGGTCGCCATGCAGGTTAACTACTGGGCGTTCACCCGTCTGGCGAACGCGCTGCTGCGACCGATGATGCGCGCCAAAAATGGCCGCGTCGCCGCGATCGGCTCGGTGACGGCTCTGCAGGCCAACCAAGGCAATGCCGCCTACGCGGCGTCCAAGGCGGCGCTGCTCGGCTATGTCCGCACACTGGCGGTCGAAGTCGCGCGCACCGGCGTGACGGTCAACTACGTGGCCCCAGGCTTTGTCGATACCGAGATGCTTGCACCCTATGCCAAGTTCCGCGACACCATGGAAGCCCAGATTCCGGCGCGCCGCTTCGCGACGCCGGACGAGATTGCGTCGGTTGTGGCTTTTCTGATGTCACCGGGCGCGTCCTACGTCACCGGCGCGGTGTTGCCGGCGGACGGCGGACTGTCGGCGGCGCTCGGGGTCCACCGGTAGCCGCGTTCACGGGACGGAACAAATCCCCCTACCACCACCGTCTTCGCCAGCCCCAGCCCGGACCGTAATAGATTCGTGGTCCGTAGTAATAAGCCGGGCCGTACACGACCGCCGGCGGTGCGTAGTAGCCCGGCGCTCCGTAGACGACAGGCGGCTCGGGGCCATAGCCTTGGCCGTAACCGGGTGGCCCGTAGGGTCTTGCCTGTCGCGACGCCCCGACGCTGAGGTTTCGGGCGATCGCATAACCGCTGTGTTCATTCCACGTCACCTCGCACCATTCCCCGCTGCAATTGGTGATCCGGACCGTGCTTCCGGCCGGAATGGTCGTGATGATCTCCGAGTCCGTGCCCGGTCCGCTGCGCAGATTGACGGTCGCAGTGACAGCGGCAGACCTTGGGCGGCTCGCACGAGCAGGTGCGTGCGTGGCTGGGCTATCCGGAGGCGCGGCATCCGTCCGTTCCTGCCCGGCCGCAGGCGGATCTTGTTGCGCGTGCCCTGGTGTTGCCACTGCCGTGGCAACAACGATGCTCGACGCCACGCTGAGCGTCTTGAACTGGAAAGGCATGAAGATCCTCCTCGCCGACAAACGCCCCGCTCCCGGTCAATGCCAGGAAACGCCGTGTAATCCCATCAGCGTGACCAATTTGCGGCCGATCCGGGGTGACGAGGGGCTTTGCATTGCAATTTCTCGCGCTGCCGCTATCCGGCTTTTACCAGGTGACGATCGAATTGAAAGAAGAAAAGTAAACGGGCTGATTTTAATGCCATTGAGCACGCCCAAAGGGTCTCGGCCCTCAAACAGGCGTTGGCTGATTGGACTGCACGCTGTGCGGAAAGGGCGGGTGAACCATTCGGATCAATACGGGCCACCAAAATGGTCACTGCTGTTGCTGCGAGAATAACAACCAAGGGTCTGGTTTTCTGTGGACCTGGTCGGTTCCTACGCCGACGTCGAAGGGCTTGGTGCTCAAGTGCATGTTTTCCGCGAGCTTCAATTCCGCCTCGACGTTGAGGCGCCCCTGGCAATGAGAAAACTCCCTTGGCGTGCAATGACGCGGAAATCAAAAGAGCCCCGGCGATAGTAATCCAGCCCCGTGTGGCACAATAAACCTTGGAGTCGTGTCAGTGACATTTTGACAAATATCAGGGATGATGATTACCGCGCTGCTTGAGATTAATGTTCGTAGATTGGGGATCAAAGACGTTGCGTGGCCAACAGGTTCCCGGCATGCCCTGTTTGTTGTTGCGCCCTGCCTCGCAAGCATCATCTGCTCAGCATCCATCGCGCAGGCGCGTGGGTCGCGATCCGGCTTATTTTCCGCGAGCGTGGCTCCAAGCTGCTCGACGCAATGCGTCGCGGCGCGCGGCCTTATCCAGTGTCCACATTTTTGGATACTCCCGAGCACCTTGTTTGCGCGGACTATGCAATGCAGTCGACACCGTGCAGGCTGACAGTTGAAGTGCGTGTTCATGTGCCGGTGATGCTCGAGCTTTTCGCTTTCGCCAGATCCGTCGACCGAGACCAACATGAATATAGCGTTGAAATGCGCGTAAAAGTCTAATTGATTTTTGTCAATGCTTCTGCCAATTGGCATCCTATAAAAACGGAATGAGGCTGCCCGTTAGAGCAACGGACCAATTGCGGACAATGGTGCTCATCTCCTTGCGCGTACCTCGCCGGTGACCGCGTTTTCCGCCCAACGGCCAGGCGTGCACGATATGATCGGCAACGTGAGGGAACGGACCGCCGATTGGTACGCGCCCAGGCACGAGGCCGACACGGCGAAGCCGTGCTGCGTTCCGCAAAATTCACGCAGCGGGGCCGAGGAGGGGAGCTACGACCCCCGCCAGCCCGATACCAAGATTCCCGCAACGTCATCAAAGGCGGCTCGCACCTATGCGCGCCGAACTACTGCCGCCGCTACCGCGCCGCGCGCCACGCGCAGGAGGTGAATACGTCCACCAGCCATCTCGGCTTCCGGTGCGTTGTGAGAGGAGGGAAGAAGTCATGAGTTCGAGGAAAGATCGAGACGAGACCACGACCCAGACCGCGACCACAACGGAAGATCGCGCGCTCAATCGGCGCAGCATTCTGCTCGGCGGCACAACGCTCGCCGCGGCATCCACGCTCGGAGCAACGCTTCAGAACGCGCCATCGCCGGCGCAGGCACAGCCTGCGCCGTCCGGCCAGCGGCCGAACATCGTCGTCATCATGGGCGACGACATCGGCATCTGGAACATCGGTGCATATCACCGCGGCATGATGGCCGGTCGGACGCCGAATCTCGACAAGCTGGCGGCCGAAGGCATGCTGTTCACTGACTACTACGCCGAGGCGAGCTGCACCGCGGGCCGTGCCGCGTTCATCACCGGCGAGCTTCCCATCCGCACCGGTATGACCACGGTCGGCCAAGCCGGCGCACCCACGGGCCTCCCGGCGGAGGCGGTGACCCTCGCCACCGTGCTCAAATCAATGGGCTACGCCACCGGCCAGTTCGGCAAGAACCACCTGGGCGACAAGAACGAGTTTCTGCCGACCGTGCACGGCTTCGATGAATTCTTCGGCTATCTGTATCACCTCGACGCGATGGAAGACCCGGCGCACCCTGCCTACCCGCAGGAGCTGCTGAACGTTGTCGGGCCGCGCAATATGGTCCACTCCTATGCGACGGACCGTGATGATCCGACCGTGGACCCGCGCTGGGGCAAAGTCGGAAAGCAGCGAATCGAGGATGCCGGCACGCTCTATCCCAAGCGGATGGAGACCGTGGACGACGAAATCCGCGACTTTGCCTTGAAGTTCATTGAGAAGGCCAAGGCCGACAACAAGCCGTTCTTCCTCTGG
>Ga0066395_10000178_pt1 | contig 23047 bp, 19 predicted proteins | sample PanSoiPlot1MoBio_FD_61218 | JGI IMG/M metagenome (GOLD analysis project Ga0066395, IMG submission 61218) | Tropical forest soil microbial communities from Panama analyzed to predict greenhouse gas emissions - Panama Soil Plot 1 MoBio | ecosystem: Environmental > Terrestrial > Soil > Tropical... | reverse complement strand
AGGAGGCCGCGCGCTGGTCAAAGGTGATCCAGGACACCGGCATCAAGCTCGATTGAATGCGAGAGATCCCATGAAACTTCGTTCGCTTGCCCTTCTCATCCTATCGCTGCTGGCGATCTCGCCCGCCACCGCGCAGGAGCGCGCCGACAGCTTCCCCAGCCGCTCGATCAAGATCGTGGTGCCGTTCCCGGCCGGCGGGCCATCCGACGTGCTCGCCCGCATGATTGGCCAGAGGATGACAGAGGACTGGGGCCAGCCGGTCGTGGTCGAGAACCGGGTCGGCGCCAACACCGTGCTTGGCGCGCAGCAGGTCGCGAAGGCCGCGCCCGACGGCTACACGCTGCTGATGGCGATCGACTCGACGCTGGTGATGAACCAGTTCCTCTACCGCACGCTGCCCTACGATCCGTTCGCCGACTTCGCGCCCATCACCACGGTGACCAAGACCGTCTCCGTGGTGGCCGTTCGCTCCACCGACGGGCCGAAGAGCGTGGCCGAGCTGATCGCCCACGCGCGGGCTGCACCCGGCAAGCTCAACTACGGCGCCGGCACCATCACGGCGCAACTGATGGGCCATCTCTTTCACAAGGCGGCCGGGCTCGACATCGTGTATGTGCCGTTCAAGGGCACGACCGAAACCACCACCGGGCTGCTCACCGGCAGCGTCGATCTCATCTACGCCGCGACGGTGACCGTGACACCGCTGATCGAAAGCGGCCAGCTGCGCGCGCTCGCCAAGCTCGACAGCCGCGCGCCGGCGGTGCTCGGCGACCTGCCGACGCTCGCGACAGCCGCCGGCCTGCCCAATCTCGACGACATCTCCATCTGGCTCGGCCTCGTCGCACCCGCCGGCACGCCTTCGCAAATCACCGACAAGCTGGCGCGCAAGGTGGCGCAGATCATGAACAACCCGGATGCGATCGAAAAATCGCAGCGCATCGGCAGCTATCCACTGACCATGTCGCCGGCGGAGTTCTCGGCATTCATGCACAAGGAAGCGGATCGCTGGGCGAAGGTGCTGAAAGAACTCGATCTGCGATACGACTGAACGCTATTCATCTCGGAATGCGTTATCGTCTTGCCCACGGAGCAAACCCTGAGTCATTTTCGCACGCGAATTGCAGGGCATGCGAAGAGATTGGAGCGTGTAAATGCACCGCATCACGGGTGAATGGCGTTCACCAACAGACCTCATCCGGAGGAGACGCGAAGCGCCGTCTCGAAGGATGGATGCACGGCATGGGCTCGCTACTATCCTTCGAGACGCGCCCTTGCGGGCGCTCCTCAGGATGAGGTCAGCGGTGCGATTTCAAACTCAAGCGCCATCGGCACAGGCTCGTGACAAGAAAGGATTGGGTGCCACCCTGGTCGCCTTTGCGATCTTGGGCGCAATTGCGAAACCGCACGTCGCCCACGCCCAGACCTACCCCACCCGACCCATCACCATGAACGTACCGTTCGCGGCCGGCGGGCCGACCGATACGATCGCGCGCGTCATCGCCCAGCGCATGTCGATGACGCTCGGCCAGAGCATCATCATCGAGAACGTCACCGGGGCGGACGGCACCATTGGGGTCGGCCGCGTTGCCCGCGCGGCGCCCGACGGCTACATGCTCAGCGTCGGCCAATGGTCGACCCATGTGCTCAACGGCGCCGCCTACGCCCTGCCCTATGACCTCCTCAACGACTTCGATCCCGTCGCGCTGCTGACGACCAATCCGCTGATCATCGTCACCCACAAGGGCGTACCTGCCAGCAATCTCAAGGAATTGATCGACTGGCTCAAGGCCAATCCGGAGAGCGCCATGGGCATCGGCTCCATGTCGCATCGGGTCAGTGCGGTCTATTTTCAGAACCTTACCGGCACCCGGCTTACACTCGTGCCTTATCGTGGCGCCGCGCCCGCCATCCAGGACATGATGGCCGGCCAGATTCAACTGATGTTCGACCAGGCCGCGACGTCCCTGCCGCTGGTGCGCGCCGGCAGCACCAAGCCCTATGCGGTCACGGCCGCAACGCGGCTTGCCGCGGCGCCCAACCTGCCGACCGTCGATGAGGCCGGCTTGCCTGGATTTCACATCGCGGTGTGGACGGCGCTGTGGGCGCCCCACGCCACCCCGCGCGCCGTCATCGACAAGCTCAATGCGGCGGCGGTCGAGGCGGTGGCCGATCCGGCCGTGCGCAAGCGGCTCACCGAGGAGCTCGGCCAGGACATTCCGCCGCGCGAGCAGCAGACCCCGGAAGCGCTCCATGCCTACCAGAAGGCCGAGATCGAGAAGTGGTGGCCGCTGATAAAGGCGGCCAATATCCGGCCGGAGTAGGATGGGTTGAGCGAAAGCGAAACCCATCAAGGGCTGTCCTCACGGCACGGCTGCTGATGGGTTTCGCTGACGCTCAACCCATCCTACGCGACACGTCCGCCCAGCTCGTCCTCGATGTGGGCGCGGATGATGTCGTCGAACGACGTCTCGGCACGAAAGCCGAGCGCTGTTGCGCGGCGCGCATCGAAATTCTGCGGCCAGCCGGCGACGATTTTCGCAATCGTCTCGTCCGGCTCGCGGCGGATGCGCCTGGCAACATCGGCCCCGGCGACGCGCGCAAGCGCCGCGATCTCCTCGCCGACCGTGCAGCAGAGGCCCGGCATGGTCAGATTGATGCGCGCGCCGATCCGCTCGTTGGCAAGCCCGGCGGCGTGGACCAGAAAGCCTACCGCGGCGCGCGGGCTGGCGAACCAGTGCCGTACATCTTCGGAAACCGGCAGCGCCGCCTCCTGCCCGTTGAGCGGCTCGCGGATGATGGACGAGAAGAAACTTGACGCCGCCTTGTTGGGCTTGCCGGGCCGCACCACGATGGTGGGCAGCCTGATGCCGACGCCGTCTAAAAAGCCGCGCCTCGTGTAGTCGGCGAGCAGAAGCTCGCCGATCGCCTTCTGGGTTCCGTAGGATGTAAGCGGGGTGAGGAAAAACTCATCCCCGATGGCATCCGGAAACGGCGCGCCAAACACCGCGATCGAGGACGCGAACACGAGTTTGGGGCGATAGCCATTGCCGACAAGGCGGATGGCTTCGAGAAGTTCGCGGGTGCCGGTGAAGTTGACCCGATAGCCCTTCTCGAAATCGGCTTCGGCCTCGCCGGAGACGATCGCCGCGAGATGGAAGATGACATCGGGGCGGTCGGTCACGGCTCGCGCGGCTGCGCCGGGCGCTGACAGATCGCTCGCATCAGTCGCGACCGCAAACGGCGCACCGGCAGGCTTCTCCGGCGCGACGATATCGCTCAGCATCACCCGATCAATGGCGCGGTCATTCAATGCGTTATCGCGAACGAGCCGCCCGATCAGCTTGCGGCCGATCATGCCGGCCGCACCGGTAATGAGAATGTGCATTCGCCTGCCCCTACAGCGCCATGCCGCCGTCGACCAGGTGGGCCTGGCCAGTAATGTAGCTTGCCTCGTCGGAAGCCAGAAAGAGCGCGAGCGCAGCGACTTCCGCCGCCGTCCCGAGGCGCCCCATGGGTTGGCGATCGATGAAATCCTGGCGAACGTTGCCGATCGATTTCCCGGTCGCCTTGGACAGGTCCTCGACCCGCCCGTCGAGCGAGGGCGTCGCGATCGTGCCGGGACAGATCGCGTTCGCCCGGATGCCCTGCTTGATAAAATCGGCGGCCACCGCCTTGGTGAGCCCAATGATGGCGGCCTTGGTGGCGCCGTAGACGTAGCGGTTGGGCACCGCCCGGATCGATGACACGGCGGACGAGATGTTGACGATCGAGCCGCGCTTGCTCTCGACCATCCCGGGCAGGAAGGCGCGCAAGGTGCGGTGCATCGATTTGACATTGAGGTCGAAGGAGAAATCCCAGTCGGATTCGCTGCAGTCGAACACCGTGCCGTGATGCACGAAGCCCGCACAATTGACCAAAATGTCGGGCGGCCCAAACGCCTTTATCACGTCCTGCGCGAGCGCTTCCACGGTGGCGGTCGCGCGAACGTCAAGCTGCTCGCGCCGTGCGCATCGCAGGTCTGCAAGCTTTTTGGGATCGAGATCGGTCGCGATCACCTGCGCGCCTTCGGCGCTGAACGCCTCGCAGATGGCGCGCCCGATGCCCTGCCCGGCCGCCGTCACGAACGCGACCTTGTTGTTGAGCCGTTGAGTCATGAAACCGCCCCCAGTTCGAGCCGCAGATGTAGGATGGGTTGAGCGATAGCGAAACCCATCATGCGCAGGGACGCGTTGAGCAGTTGTCGATGGGTTTCGCTCCGCTCAACCCATCCTACGCAGATTCGATTCATCGATCGACCTGTGGGTTCAATGATTATCCCGCGGCACCCCGAAAGTCTGGGCAACGCGCTGATACTTCACGGCCGGCTTGAGCACCATGCCGTCGGCGAGCTGGTCGACCATGGCGCGCTGGATCTCCTGCCAGGGCGTCTGGCTGGCCGGGAACTTGAAGCCGCCGCTGCCCTGCAGAGCAAGGCGGCGCTGCGCAAGTTCTGCCTGCGAGATCAGCATATCGGCGCTGCCCTTGTTGAGATCGATGCGGATGCGGTCGCCGCTGCGCAGCAGCGCAAGCCCGCCGTTCGCCGCTGCCTCGGGCGAGGCATTGAGGATCGACGGCGAGCCCGAGGTGCCGGACTGGCGGCCGTCGCCGATACACGGCAGCGACGTAATTCCGCGTTTGATCAGCGCCGCCGGCGGCTGCATGTTCACCACCTCGGCCGAGCCCGGATAGCCGATCGGCCCGACGCCGCGGATCACGAGAAGGGTGTTTTCGTCAATGCCGAGCGCCGGATCGTCGATGCGGTGGTGGTAGTCTTCCGGCCCCTCGAATACGACGCAGCGCCCCTCGAAGGCGTTGGGGTCCTCGGGGTTCGACAGATAGTGCTCGCGGAATTCCTCCGAGATGACGGAAAGCTTCATGATGGCGGAGTCGAACAGATTTCCGCTCAGCACCTTGAAACCAGCGGCCGCCCTCATCGGCTCCCCATAGGGGCGAATCACGTCGGCATCCTGCGATTTGGCCTGGGCGACGTTGTCCCCGATGGTCTTGCCGTTAATGGTCATGGCATCAGCGTGAATATGCTTCGCCTGCATCAGCTCATGCAAGACTGCGGGCAGGCCGCCGGCGCGAAAGTATTCCTCGCCAAGATATTTGCCGGCCGGCTGCATGTTGACCAACAGCGGAATATTGAGACCGATCTGCTCCCAATCGACGATGCCGAGCTTGACACCCACGTGGCGCGCTATCGCGTTGATGTGGATAGGGGCGTTGGTCGAACCGCCGATCGCGGAGCACGCCACGATCGCGTTCTCGAATGCCTTGCGGGTGAGGATATCCGACGGCTTGAGGTCCTCATGCACGATGGCAACAGCGCGCAATCCGGTATGATAGGCGATCTGCGCCCGTTCGCGATAGGGCGCGGGAATCGCCGCGCAGCCCGGCAGCGACATGCCGAGCGCCTCCGCGAGCGCGTTCATGGTCGAAGCGGTGCCCATGGTGTTGCAATGGCCGATCGAGGGCGCCGACGACGCGACGGTGTCGATGAACTCCTTATAGTCGATCCGGCCGGCCGCCTGCTCCTGGCGCGCGTTCCACACGGCGGTGCCGGAGCCGGAGCGCTCGCCCTTCCACCACCCATTGAGCATCGGTCCGCCCGACAGGACGATCGCCGGCAGGTTGACGGTCGCGGCGGCCATCAGGCACGCGGGCGTGGTCTTGTCGCAGCCCGTCATCAGCACGACGCCGTCGAGCGGATAGCCGTACAGCACCTCGACGAGGCCCAGATAGGCGAGATTGCGATCGAGCGCCGCGGTCGGGCGCTTGCCGGTCTCCTGGATCGGGTGCACCGGAAACTCGAATGCGACGCCGCCGGCATCGCGGATGCCTTCGCGCACGCGCTTGGCAAGCTCAATATGATGACGATTGCACGGTGCGAGGTCGGAGCCGGTCTGGGCAATGCCGATGATGGGCTTGCCGGCGCATAATTCATCCCTGGTGAGGCCGTAGTTGAGGTAGCGCTCCAGATAAAGCGCCGTCATGCCGGGATTGTCCGGATTGTCGAACCATAGCTGCGAGCGCAGGCGGGGTTTGCTGGTCATCGGCGTGTTGCCTCGTTGTTGTTGGGTCTCTTCTCTCTCCCGTCTTCGGGGAGGGTGGCGCGAAGCGCCGGGTGGGGTGACACAGGCGAGGCTGTGCGGCGGAAAGAGCCCCCACCCGACCTCGCTTCGCTCGGCCACCCTCCCCGAAGACGGGGAGCGATTAAAGGGAGGCTGCGGTCATGCGCAACTTCCCTGCCTCATGGGAAATAGAGCGCAGCGCCGCGGTGGCAATCGGCCGGACTTGCGTCTATGTCAATACGTCATTGGAAATTCGGTTCCCGGTTTGCCGTGAGAGGCCAAGATGCCGACGATCTACGATTTCAACGACCGCGTTGCCGTGGTTACGGGCGGCGCCCAGGGCATCGGCCGCGCGATTGCGGCACGCCTGCTCTATGGCGGCGCTACCGTGTGGCTGTGGGACCGCGATATCGCGCTGGCAAAAACCACCGCCTCGGAGCTCAAATCCGTGGGCCCGGCATTTGCAGCGCTGGTGGACGTGACCGACCTCGGGGCGGTCGAGGCTGCTGCCAAGGCCGTCAACGGCGGCCGCATCGATATCCTCGTCAACAACGCAGGAATTTCGGGACCCAACATGCCGACCTGGGAGTACCCGCCGCAGGAGTGGGCGCGGGTGCTGGCCACAAACCTCACCGGCACGTTCAACTGCTGCAAGGCGGTGGCGCCGGTCATGATCGCGCAAAACTACGGCCGCATCGTCAACATCGCCTCGATCGCCGGCAAAGAGGGCAATCCCAACGCCTGCGCCTATTCGGCTTCCAAGGCCGGTGTCGTGGCGCTGACGAAATCCCTCGGCAAGGAGCTGGCCGGCTATGACATCGCGGTCAATTGCGTCACGCCCGCCGTCGCCAAGACGGCGATCTTTGATCAAATGACCAAGGAGCACATCGACTACATGCTATCGAAGATCCCGCGCGGGCGTTTCGTCAAAGTCGAGGAGATCGCCTACCTGGTCGCCTTCTGCGCCTCGCAGGAGTGTGCATTCACGACCGGCGCGGTGTTCGACATTTCGGGTGGGCGGGCGACGTATTAAACATGTACTTTGACCGAGTCATTTGCCAATCGGTAGACGTCTCCTTCGCGCCCTATCGCGGTCTATGACCGGAATACTCTGCTGAATATCCTCTTCGTTCAAAACCTTGAGGATTTCCCGCGTGCGGGCGACCACATCCGCTTCGCTCCAGTCGCCTCCACGAAACAAAATCAAGCTTGGTTCAGTAGTCTGAGCGATGGCCAGCAGGCGGGATAATCGAGGTCGGCGGTTATGACGGTTCCGCCGTTGTGCTTGGCACGCGCGATGATTTCTTCGTCGGTTGAGCGATTCAATCCGACTTCGGCCGCGTGAACTGTGTCGTGGCCTTGCGCCACAAGCCATCTCGCCAAGGTTATCGACAGCGGCATGTCGACAAAAAATTTCACCGCGCAAGCTCGAGAGTCTCATCCTCGGCGAGGTAAGCCGCGTACCGCAACGCTTCGTTAATATCTTCGGGCTCGAGATAAGGATAGTTAGCCAAAATCGCCTCGCGGGTCTCTCCCACTGCGAGCAAGCCCAACAGCCGAGCGACCGGGAATTCGGAGCCCGCGGATGCGGGGTTTGCCAGTGCAAACGGCTGGATCAATCGTGATGCGCTGAAATGTCATGGCCTCAAAATAGCGAATGATGGCTTCAGGTGCCAGTCCTTGACGTTACTAAGGCAAATGATTGCGAAGGCTGCCCGAGATCCCGTACGCTGGACGAAAGCGAAAAAGCCCGGGAGAACGCCCATGACCTCGAAAATCACCCGCAAGCAGTTCCTCGCCTCCGCGGCTGGGCTTGCGGTCGCCATGCCGGCGATCTGGCGATCCGATCGCCTCTACGGCCAGGGCGCCGTCACGCTCAAGCTCGGCCATCCAGATACGCCGCTGCACCCGACCCAGACCGTGGCGACGAAGTTCTCCGAGATGGTCGCGGCCAAGACCGGAGGCGCCGTCCGCATCCAGGTGTTTTCCGGCGGCCAGCTTGGCAGCGAGGTCAACATCGTGTCAGGCATGCAGACCGGCATCGTCGACATGGCGTTCCATACCACCGGATTCCTGGAATCGTTCTTTCCGCGCATCCAGGTGCTCGATCTGCCGTTCCTGTTTCGCGACCCCAAGACCGCCGAAACCCTGCTGGACGGTCCGATCGGCCAAAGCCTCCTTGCCGACATGCCCGCAAAGGGCATCTACGGCTTCGTGTGGGGCCACTACGGCTGGCGCGAGACCGAGACCGCAAGCCAGCCGGTCCGCGAGCCTTCGGATCTCAAAGGACTTAAAATCCGCATCCAGCCCGGCGCGGTATTCGCAGCGAGCTTTCGCGCCTGCGGCGCCATCCCGGTGGTGATGGACCTGTCGGAAGTGTACATCGGCATTTCGCAGAAGACCGTCGGCGGTGTCGAACTGCCGTTCCTCGCCATCGTGTCCTCGAAAATCTACGAGGTGACGAAATTCGCCGGTCTCACCAACCACGTCTACAACGCCGGCGCCCTGATGGCGAGCAAGGTCAAGTTCGACCGGCTGGAGGCCGCTCACCAGAGGGCGATCCGCGAGGCGGCGGCAGAAATCCAGCCGATCTGGCGCACAACCGTGGCGCAGAAAACCGAGGAGGGCCGCGCTTTCTGTGCCCAAAAGGGCATGCAGATCGACGACACCAACTTCGCGGCGTTTCACGCCACCATGACGCCGGTCTATGACGAGTTCCGCGACAAGATCGGCGCCGACCTGGTGAGCCAAGTGATGAAGGCGGTTCAGGCGTAGTGACGGCCGTCGTCAACGCGCTCGCCAATGCGGTTCTCGCCATTGCGCTGCTCGGCGAACTCGGCGCCGTGTTCGTCAATGTGATTTCGCGCAGCATTTTCGACACCGCCTTTCTGTGGACCGACGAAATCGCAAAGCTCGCGCTATCGACGCTCGCCTTCGTGGGCGGGGCGGTGGCCTATGGGCAGGGCCATCACACCTTTGTGCGCGTCGGTTTGAACGCAATCGGCCCGCACCTGCGCGAGGCCTGCCTGGTCGGGTCCGATCTCACCGTGCTGCTGATCGCCGCCATGACGGCTTATGCGTCGATCTTCCTGATCGAAATACGCTGGAACGAGGTGACACCGATCCTGCAGATCCCCGCTGCCTGGATTGTGGTTCCGCTGAGCGCCAGCATGGTCCTTCTCATGCTGCACGCCGCCAAGCGCCTGTTGCTGGCCCCGCGTATCACGGTCGTGTCGGTCGGCGCCGTCTTCATTGCCGCGCTCACTCTCGCGTTGGCGACGCGCCCGGCGTGGCTGCCGTGGTTTGTGGGCGACGGCGCCATCGCGGCCGCGCTGGTGCTGTTCTTCGTAACTATTTTCGGCGGCCTGCCGATCGGCTTCGCGCTCCTGCTGAGCACCACCGCCTACCTGTGGCTGGCCGACACCGTGCCGATGGTGGCCTTGCCGCAAAACATGGTGGACGGCACCGGCAACTTCGTCCTGCTGGCGCTGCCGTTCTTTATTCTGGCCGGCCTCATCATGGAACGCGGCGGCATTTCGCTGCGCCTCGTGCGCTTCGTGCACGCGCTGGTCGGCCATCTGCGCGGCGGTCTGCTCCACGTCATGGTGCTCAGCATGTATCTGGTGTCCGGGCTGTCCGGCTCGAAGACCGCCGACGTCGCCGCAGTCGGCTCGGTGATGCGCGACATGCTCAAGAAGGAAGGCTACGACGTCAGCGAGGGCGCGGCGGTGCTCGCAGCTTCCGCCGCCATGGGCGAAACGGTGCCGCCGAGCATCGCCATGCTGGTGCTGGGCTCGATCACCACCCTCTCGATGGCGGCACTGTTCGTCGGCGGCATCATTCCGGCCGCCGTCGTCGCCGCCTGTCTCATGATGCTGATCTGGCTGCGCTCGCGGCACGCTAACGCCCGTGTCTCGCGCCGCGCGCCGCTGCGCGCCGTAACAACGAGCGCCATCGGCGCCGTCCTGCCGCTCCTCATGCCGGTAATCCTGTTTGCCGGCATTCTGTTCGGCATCGCGACGCCCACCGAGGTGTCGTCGTTCGCGGTGGTATACGGGCTGATCCTGTCGTGCCTCATCTACCGCGAGCTCGATCTGGCGACCTTTGTGCGCACCGTGCTCGACAGCGCCATGCTCGCAGGCATGGTGCTGTTCATCCTCGGCGCGGCCTCCGGTTTCTCATGGGCGCTCACCGTCGCCTATCTGCCGCAGCGCCTGGTCGATCTCCTCCACGGCATCCACAACAACGCCGAGCTGTTCGTGCTCGGCTCGATCGTGCTGCTCATCGTAGTCGGCTCGGTGCTGGAAGGGCTCCCTGCCCTCATCATCCTGGCGCCGCTGCTCTTACCGATCGCCGGCGGGATCGGACTCAGCGAACTGCACTACGGCATCGTGCTGCTGATCGCCATGGGAATCGGTGCGTTCCTGCCGCCGGCCGGTGTCGGCTTCTACGTCGCCTGCGCCATCATGCGCACCGACATCGAAGCTGCCTCGCGCGCGATGGTGCCCTATCTCGTGGTTCTGATCATCGCGCTTCTCATCGTCGCATTCGTGCCGTGGTTCACGGTGTCTCTGCCGCACGCGCTCAATCTCGGTGGATGAGCCGATTCCGGTCAGGTGGAACAAGACGTAGGGTGGGCAAAGCGAAGCGTGCCCACCTGGAGCTTGGTGGGCACGCTTCGCTTTGCCCATGCTTGGCGTCGGCGGATGACCATCATCCCCGCAAGATCACGATGTCGAACACCTCCAGACGGGAATCCGGCTCCAGGTCGCGCGCCAGTTCGGGCGGCGGCGGCAGTTCCTTGGCGATCAGCAGTACCCGGGCGTTGGCAGGTGCGTTCAGCAGGAAGGGATCGCGCTGGTTCAGCGATTCGCCGTCGAAGTACATCTGCGTCACCAGCTTGTCGCGGCGGCTCTGCACGATGAAATGAATGTGCGGCGGCCGGATCACGCCCTGGCCGGCCGGATAGGCGCCCGGCTTTATGGTCTTGAAGCGATAGCGGCCTTCCGCGTCCGTCCGCATGACGGCGAAGCCTTCGAAGTTGGGGTCGAGCGGCGCCGGATTGGTGTCGTTCGGATGGGTGTAACGGCCGTGGGTATTGGCCTGCCACGTTTCGATCTTTGCCTGGCGCACCGGCTCGCCGTTGATGTCCAGGACACGGCCCATCACGTTGATCACTTGCCCGGCCGCGCGGTCCGGTTTGCCCGGCAAATGGGTGAGATCACCGCCCGGGTCGGGCATCTTACGGACCGGGTAGAACGGACCGAGGATCTGCTCGGGGGTGCGCTGGCGCGCCTGCGCGAGCGCACGCCGCAGCGGAGAGCATACGCTCATGGCGGCGAAAGCTGACGCGATCTGCAGCACGCTGCGGCGGTGCAGGCTGTCGTTATCGTGCATGGCTGCCCTCCTTGCGGGTACTAAGGCTGCGTTGCTGCCCGAGCCCCTATCATCGACCACTTTGATCGGTTTGACGAGGACGCTTCAACGCGTTCGCGGTTCACCCTTTTGCGATCGGCAGCCGCAGGTGCCGGCAAGGGGAGACGCGTATTCAACGCGGCAACGTTTTTTCAAAACAACTCCAAAACCGACACGCAGGTGCGGCTTCGACGCCGCGCCTCAACGTGCCTGTGCGGCGTTCCATCGCAGGGCGAGCGGCCGAGCTCACCAAAAATTAATTCGCGGGACAGAGGCGCGTAACGTTCGGGCGATTATCCGAGGCCCATGAAAGCGCTGATAACGCCGAATGAGGCGTTGATTACGCCACAGAACTCGGAGAAACAGGTATGACACAACGTAATTACCAACCGGCCGGCACATGCCTCGCATCGCGCCGGATTGCCCTGCTGGCATCCGTTACCGGTATCGGCATCGCGGTGCTGGCAGGCGGAATGGGCCTGCAAACAAAAGCTCCCGCATGGATCTCCCCCGCAGCAGCGGCGGAAACCGCCGCGCAGCCGCGAGGCTTTGCTGACCTTGTCGAAAAGGTGAAGCCCGCCGTCATTTCGGTACGCGTCAAGTTCGATGCGACCGCGCAACGGACGGGCGCGGACCATGACGACGAGATGACGCCGTTCCGGCAGGGTTCGCCATTCGAAAAGTTCTTCCGTCAGTTCGGCTTCGAGGACATGCCGAAGGGCATGCAAAACCGGCAATTCAGAATACCGCAGATGCCGCAGACACCTAGGACTGCCGGCGAAGGCTCCGGCTTCTTCATCTCGGCTGACGGCTATGCGGTGACCAACAACCACGTGGTCAACAATGCCAAGACCGTGCAGGTGATCACTGATGACGGCAAGACCTTCTCGGCGAAGGTCATCGGCACCGACGCAAACACGGATCTCGCGTTAATCAAGGTGGACGGAAACAACTTCCCGTTCGTGAAATTCGCCGATCGTGATCCGCGGATCGGCGACTGGGTCGTGGCGATCGGCAACCCGTTCGGCCTCGGCGGCACCGTCACTGCAGGCGTAGTTTCCGCCCAGGGCCGTGACATCGGCTCCGGCATCAACGACTTCATCCAGATCGATGCCCCGATCAATCGTGGCAATTCCGGCGGCCCGACCTTCGACCTCGACGGCAACGTGATCGGCGTCAACACGGCGATCTACTCCCCGTCCGGTGGCTCCGTCGGGATCGGATTCGATATTCCGGCTGATACCGCGAAAATGGTTGTGGCTCAGCTCAAGGATAAGGGCCACGTCACCCGCGGCTGGATGGGCGTGCAGGTGCAGGCAGTAACAGCAGATATTGCCGACAGCCTCGGCCTGAAGAAGGCGGAAGGCGCGTTGGTCAGCGAGCCGCAATCCGGCAGCCCAGCTGCGAAGGCCGGGATCCTGGCAGGCGATGTCATCTCGGCAGTTGGCGGACATGACGTGAAGGATTCGCACGATCTTGCCCGCAAGATCGGCGCCATGGCGCCCGGAACAGCCGTCAAGCTGTCGATCCTGCGCAAGGGCGAAGCCCAGACCGTATCCATGACGATCGGCGAAGTGCCCAATCAGCGCCAAGCAGAAGCTGGCATCGACCAGCAAGGCTCTGCCGACAACGGCACACCGCGCCTCGGGCTCACGCTTGCCCCCGCAGCTGATGTCGGTGGCGCCGGCAACCAAGGCGTCGCCGTGACGGCGGTCGATCCCGACGGACCGGCCGCGGAGCACGGCATCAAGACCGGAGACGTGATCCTCGATATCGCAGGCAAGACGGTGTCGAAGCCCGAAGACGTGCGCCAGGAGCTTGCGAGCCTGCACAAGGATGGGAAGCACTCGGTGTTGATCCGGGTGAAATCCGGCGATTCCACCAGGTTCATCGCTGTTCCGTTCGCCAAAGCGTGATCCCCGAAGGGGCGGCCCGCCGGCTCTAACGGCGGGCCTGCCCTCGGGGACGGGCCTGGTCGTGGGGACGGTGCTGAGACCGTCCCCACTCCTTTAACCGGATTGCATTGGTATTCTTCGATCCCTTGCACCTTTTCGCAAAACGAGAGGGTGGTGGACGAGATTCGGGATTTGCGGCACGATCCGGATCGCTTCCTGCGACAGGAGTTCCCCATGGCTGCTCGTCTTCGTCACATCGCCATCTCGGTTCCGGACCCGGAAAAAGCCGCTAAATTCTTCGAGGAAGCTTTCGGCATGACGGTGGCGGGCCGCGCGGGCGTCGGGCTTTACGTGAGCGACGGCACCATCAATGTTGCTCTGCTCAAGTTCCCCGGTGAGGTGCCGGGTTTTGCGGCCGGCCACTATGGCCTCATTCATTTCGGCATGTGGGTCGATGATCTCGACGAGGCTGCCAAGAAGGTGGTAGCTGCCGGTGGCTCCTATTACATGGGCCGCGCCGACAACAATCCGAACACCTACTACGAGGTCAAATATAAGGACCCCGATGGCGTCGTCTTCGACCTTACCCATACGGGCTGGGTCGGCGCCGTGAAGGAAGTCGAGCCGGCCGAGAGCGCGATCGCTGCCGAATAGATCTTCTGTGCCACGCCAAATGCCCCCTGCCGTGATCATCGCCGGCGGCGGGCCGGTCGGGCTCATCGCAGCATTGACGCTTAGCCGCGCCAGCATCGCGGTGACGCTGTTTGACCAGGGCGACATCGTCCATTCCGAGCCGCGCGCCGCCACTATCCATCCGGCCACGCTCGACATCCTCGAGGACCTCGGTGTTTACGCGCTGATCGAGCCGCAGGGCATCGTGTGCCCGATCATCAATTATTACGACGGCAAGCTGCTGCTCGCCTCATTCGATCATATGCTATTGAAGGGCGAGACGCGGCATCCCTGGGTATTGCAATGCGAGCAGGACAAGCTCTCGCGCACCCTGTTCGGCATGGCGGTGGCAGTGCCGAACATCACATTCCGGACTGCGACCAAAGTTATCGGCTGCAGCCAGCGCGACGACGCCGCGGAGGTCGTCGTCGAGGACGCCAACGGCCGACAAGAGCGGCACCGGGCGCTTTTTCTCGTCGGCGCCGACGGAGCGCGCAGCACCATTCGCAAAGCGATCGGCGTGGAGTTCCAGGGCTTCACCTATCCGGAACGCTTCATGATTATCGGCACGCCCTATGATTTCGCCGACGACGGTTACGCCTATCGCAATTACATCGCGGACCCGGAGGAGTGGTACAATCTGTTCAAGATATCGTGGCACGGGCCGCCGGGCGTCTACCGCCTCGTCGCGCCGGTGCGCCTGGACGAGCCGCTTAACGGCGACCTCGCGCTCGCGACCGCGCAACGCAAGTTGCAGCGCTTCAACCCGCGCCCACACGACTACGAGATCGTGATCTGCAATTGCTATACGGTGGCCCAGCGCGTTGCCGCGACTTTTCGCAAAGGCCGCGTGCTGCTCGCGGGCGACAGCGCCCATCTCAACAGCCCCATCGGCGCCATGGGCATGAACAGCGGCATCCACGACGCCGTCACTCTCGCCGAGAACCTGATCCGCGTGCTGCACGGGGAGGAAAGCGACGCCGCCCTCGATCGCTATGTGCGCCAGCGGCGGCACGTGGCGACCGCCCACGTACAGACCGCCACCATTGCCAACAAGCAGAACATGGAGCAGCGCGATCCGGTCAAACGCCAGCGCTATCGCGACGAGATGCGTCGCCGCGCCGAAGACCCCGCACTCGCCAAGGCGTTCCTGATGCAGACCGCTCTGATCGACAGCTTGCGGGATGCAGCGCAGATAACATAAACAACTCTGCCTTTCGGTATGAATTTCCCATTAATCGGATATTCGCATTTCGTTTTTGCTGATGAAGACGAGTTCTTTGATCAGGATCAATGCCGAATACTGGCAAAGAGCAATAGTCTTAACATTGAGGCGATAGGCCTTCAGTGAAGAAAAGGAGAAGTACCATGCGCATGACGACACTTGCAATCACGGGTGTCCTCATGGCCTGTGTCGCAGTGCCGGCAGTGGCGGCACCAAAAGCAGGGTCATGGACACCGACATATGCCGCGTGCGAAGACCTCGCGATGAATCGGGGCATTATGGTAACTGAGCGTCGCGGATCGGAAGCGGGACCATCGCCGTTTCGGCAATTCATGGTCGCCTGTTTGGCGGGCAAAGTTGAGGGTAAGCCGGTTGTCACTCCGCGAATTGCAACGGCGCCCCAGATTCCCGGATTGTGGGATAAATGCGATGCTCTCGCGTCCCAACGGGGAGTCGCAGAAAATGAACGCCGTGGCTCAGAGGCGGGACCTTCAGCGTATCGGCAATTCATGGTCGCCTGCCTGACGGGCAAAATAAAGGGTTAGTCAACGAGCGCCTTGGTCGGTTCGTCTGAGCTTAGGGCGTGGAAGCTTAAGCCTAAATAGTCGATCGTCTAGCTCGATTCGGTGCGGCCGCGCGGCGGCCGCACCGAAAACGTTTTGTGGGAAGCGCGCGTTTTCAGTGCAGCTTTCGAAGACTTACGGGCGCGGTGGAGAGGAATTAACAGCGTGCAGCGGACAAAGCCCGGCCTGTGGACCCAGACGTCCGCATTTCGATCGGACATCCCAAAAATTGCCATGATATGCGGGCTGATTTTTGGGTATAATGATTGCACGGGCGAGGAGAAACTGGAGAGAATCAAATGTCTAGGCGAATGCTGGACTTGTCGGTCGCCGCCATGGTGGCGTTGAGCCTTGCGGGTGTTTCGAATGTTGCATCGGCCGCGCCGTTTGCGGACCCGCTCGCGATCAAAAACATTGCCGGAACGAACGTCGAGACGGTGTGGGGCAGAGGTTTCGGCTGGGGCTTCGGAGCCGGACTGCTCGGCGGTGCGATTATCGGCGGGGCGCTGGCCGCGCCCTACTACCACCCGTACTACTACGGCGCTCCATATTACTATCCGCCGGCCGCTTACGGCCCGGGCTACTATCCGGCTCCAGGTTATGGGGGCGACACCGCGGGATATTGCGCGAGTCGTTATCGGTCCTACGATCCGACAACCGGGACATTCCTCGGCCATGATGGGCTGCGCCATCCCTGCCCGTGACCGGACCGATCTCGAACGTAAGGGCCGCCCCAGAGGCGGCCCCTTTTTTGATTTTACAGCGGGGACGGCCCGATGTACTTGCGCTTCACGTCGTGACGTGAACTTCTCCCATTTCCGTTGCTCGCGATCATCGCTTCAAACTCGCGTGTGGCGCAGTCGGTCCGATCGCGGCGCGAATAACGATCTGACGTCCCTCGCGCAACACCAGCAGTTCGGCGATCTCGTCGATCCGCAGGAGCACCATCCTGGTGCGCAGATGTGCCGCATCCTGCACCGGCGCGCTGTCGAATGCCGTGACGACGTCGCCTGATTTGAGGCCGGCGGATTCCGCCGTCGACCCCGCCTCGACTTTGACGATCACGGCGCCTCTTTGCCGGGGCGGCAGCTTCAGGTCCCGCCACAGCTTCGCATTCGTGTCTTCAAGGGTGACCCCGAGCGCGCCGCGGTGGATCCCGCCATATTCCAGAATCTGGTCGACGATGGAGCGCACCATATTCAAGGGAATCGCAAATCCCAGGCCCGGATTGCCTTTGCCGGGGCTGACGAAGGCCGTGTTGATCGCGACCAAACGACCCCGCAGGTCGATGAGCGCGCCTCCGGAATTCCCCGGATAGATTGCCGCGTCGGTCTGAATGAAATCTTCGTACCGCACGATGCCCATGTTGCTGCGATGGAGCCCGCTGACGATTCCCGACGAGACCGTTTGACCGAGCGGCAGAGGATTGCCGATTGCAAATACGGACTCACCAACTTCGAGCGTGTCGGAATCGCCAAGCTGTATCGCCGTCAGGGCCTCGGCTTTCACCTTGACGACTGCCACATCGGTGTCGGGATCGCTGCCCAATTTCATGGCGTCAAGCTCGCGGCCATCGGCCAGCCTGACCGTTATGGTTTCGCCGCGGCTGATCACATGGTGGTTGGTGACGACGAGCCCGGCGTCGGCATCGATCACCACACCGGAACCGGTAGCGATGACGTCGCGGCGCGCAACAGTCGGAACCTTGGGGGCCACCCCCGTTTTTCGACGCGCGTTCGATGCAGCGGTTGCAGACTGCGCGACCCGCCCTCTGGCCTCGACGTCGATGACGGCGGGCAATACCGCCTTGAGAATCGCTGGGAGCGTAAGCGCTGCATCGCTCTGTCCGCCCAATTCGAGCGGCGCGCCGGCATCGGCCGCGCCGCTCGCAGCGACGGCAATTGCGGCACCGAGCCAGATCGCTTTGATGATTCGCACCATGGCGCGTTTCTCCAGTGGTTAAGCGGCACGCTTCCATCACGCGACATGCATAGCGATCATCTCACATGAACAGTATGAGCCACCTCACCAACATCTGATGGCGCGCGGAATTAACCAGTCGGTGCACTTCGCCGATCAACGCTGACGGCACGGCCACCGCGACGAATTGGCGTTTGGTGACGCACATCACATCGCGAATCAGGGCAGCGACTTAAAAGGGGTCGCATGATCCAACTCCAATCAACGGAGATGCGCCATGAGGCTTCTTGCTTACACGCTGATGCTGTGTTGCTGCGCCGCTGCTACTGCTGCCGGGGGCGATTCCCGGGAAATGAATCGCGATCGTCTCATTATCTGCAGTCAGTTTGTAATTGACGATCCGGATTACAGGATGATCCGCGATGCCACGCCACGTTGCTATCGCTTCCCCAACCGGATTCGCGATTGCCATGTCAACCTATGGGACTGGTGCGATCGCTGACGAAAGCAGAAGCGATCCGATTTAAAAGGTATACAAGACGTGAGCTGCCTCTCAGGAAAATTCCCCGGGACACCGTTTCGGGGAATTTTCTTTAAAATCATTTCTCGCGAGCAAAAAATAAAGGATTGGAGCTTCGAATCGGCCTTCTCGTCCGGGCGGCATTGACGACGGGCGGGCCGAACCGTAAGCATGATACCGCGGTGTGATCTTGACCACATCTATTCTGCCCGCATATCGGCTATAGTCCGGCGCATGATTACGACCAAAGACATTCCGCCCACGCTTCGCGATGCCGATAAGCGTGCGGTGCTGCAGAATAATTATCTGTTCAGCAAGCTCTGCGCGAAGCATATCGACCGCCTCGCGGCCTGTATCGTCGGAAAATCGGTTCGGCGCGGAACCAGCATTTTCGCCAAGGGTGATCCTGGTTCGAGCCTGTTTGCGATCTCCCAGGGGACAGTGAAAATCATCGTACCATCGGCTGATGGTCACGATACGGAGTTCAACCGGATCGACAAGGGCGACATATTCGGGGAGATCGCCCTGCTCGACGGCCGACCGCGAACGGCAGACGCGGTGGCGATCACGGATTGCGAACTGTTCGTCATCGAGCGACGGGATTTCCTGCCGTTGATTCGGGAGGAGCCGGAGATTGCGCTCAAGCTGATCGAGATCTTGTGCGTAAGGCTGCGGCAGACCACCGAGCAGGTCGAAAATTTGATGTTTCTTCATCTGCCCGGTCGGCTTGCCAAGGCGCTCCTGCGCCACTCCAAAGATGACGGAAGTGAGCGAAAAGTGGTCGTCACCCAGAAGGACCTCGGCAACATCATCGGCATGTCGCGAGAGAGCACAAACCGGCAATTGCGGATTTGGGAAGAGCAAAAATGGGTCCGCCTCGAACGGGGCGCCATTGTCATCCTGTCACCGAAGGAACTCGACCGGATTGCCGAAAGCGATACTGAAGGCGGCTAGGATTCCGGTCCTCGTAGTGCGGTCCCGTTCGGGCCTCAACCGCTGTGCGAAAACAAAAAACCCCGTCGCGCGGCAACGCACCAGAAATTGCGCCAATACTGTGATGTGGATCACACTCGCTTCGCCCGACAACCAGTTACGATCCGCCAGGTCACAAAGATGGATCGGCGGCCATGTGCACCTCATGGGTGGTCACTTCAAATGCCAAACGGAATAGACGTGTCGACGACGCGGTCCTGATGAGGCGGATCGCCGCCGGAGACAGAACCGCGATGCACATGCTGTTTTCGAAGCACTACGTTTCGGTCTATCGGTTCGTGTTGCCTCGGTTGTGGGACAAAACTCTGGCCGAGGACGTGACCAGCGAGGTGTTCCTTGAGGTCTGGCGCCAGGCCGGCCGGTTCGAAGGCCGCTCGGCGGTCCTCACCTGGATCCTGGCGATCGCGCGCCACAAGGCTTTCTCGGTTCGCCCCCGCCTCGATCAATTGCCATTTGACGAAAGCGGGGCAGAGGCGATCCGGGATAGTGCCGACGCCCCGGACACGATCCTGCAAACGCGCGATCGCAACAGATTACTGCGCAAATGCGTGACCAGGCTGTCGGCGCAGCATCGCGAAATCATCGACCTCGTCTATTATCAGGAACAATCCGTTGAAGCGGTCGCTACAATTCTTGGGATTCCCAGGAACACCGCGAAGACGCGGATGTTCTATGCACGCCGGCGGCTGGCTGATGAGTTGAAAAGATTTGGAGACGACTACGCCTCGATTTGAGGCGCTGCGGCTGAGAGCCCAATGCAGCCGTAGCCCGGATCAAGCGCCAGCAAAACCCGGGAGAGGCGATGCGATGTGAAAGGGCGATCCCGGATTTCGATGCGCTCAATCCGGCCTACTTGCTGTCCTCAGGTGGCGAGCGAGACCGGCTTTCTCTGATCACCGATCGGGCGCCCCTCGCCGCTTATCCTCCGGAGAAATGGCCCCACCCGCGCATCGCCACACTTGGCGACGTTGAATCGCAGATATGGCGAGTTCTCCAGGTTTGGCCTGAACACCGCGCCGGGCGCTAGAACAATCCCATGCTTGCGGGCTTCGGCCATCAGGGTTTCGGAGTCCGGGATATGGGGAAAGCGCGCCCACAGGAAGTGGCCGCCGGCGGGCTCGCAGAATACCGTCATGCCGGCGCCCGCCAGCAGGTCCAGCGCGGCACTGCGCGCCTGTGCAATGCGAACGCGCAGGCGCTTCAGGAATTTGCGATGGTGGCCCTCGACCAGCAGCCGGTGGACGAGCGTTTCACTGAATTGCGATGAGGTGATGCACGACAGCACCTTGAGATTGGCAATCGCATCCGCGATCGGCGGCGACGCCACCGCAAAACCGACCCGCAGGCTGCCGGACAGCGTTTTCGAGAAGCTTCGCACATAGATGACATGATTGAGCTGGTCGAGCGTCGCCAGCCGCGCGCCGGGACCGCCGATGTCGCCATAGGTGTCGTCCTCGATGATGGTGAAGTCGAATTCTTCCGCAGCCTGGAGCACGCGATGCATTACCGATGGACTCATGTCGGTCCCGGTCGGATTCTGCGTTCGGGTCTGAGTGAAGAACGCCTTCGGCCGGTGCCGCGTGAGAAGCTGCTGCATCGCAACGATATCCGGCCCATCGACATTGCGGGGCACGCCCACCAGCCGAATGCCGCTTTGCCGCAGAAAGCCGAACAAATTGTAATAGCCGGGATCATCGACGAATGCAGTGTCACCGGCACTCAGCAGGTAGCGGGTCACGAACTCAAGGGCTTGGCTGGTGCCGCAAGTGAGCACGATCTGGTCGGCCGTCGCCGTAATGCCGATCTCCGCAAGTTTGATTTGCAATTGCTGGCGCAGCGGCAGGTAGCCCAGTGGCTGCCCATAATGCAGCAGATGCCCGCCGGGTTCTTGGCCGAGCGCGCGCACAACGCGCTCGATTCCTTGGGAATCGAGCCACTCGTCGGGCAGCCAGGGCCCCCCGACCTCGAGCATGTCGCTGCTGTCTTCAAGGCCCTGACGGATCAGCCAGGCGACGTCGTAGATGGGGCGCCGGCCTCCGCCCTCCGGATTGCGGGCGCCCATTGTCCGTACGGCCACGTAAAATCCGGAACCGGGGCGAGATTCGAGGTAACCCGCGGCCACCAGGCGGGCATAAACGTCAACTGCGCTGTGGCGGCTTATGCGCCGATGGCGGGCCAAGTCGCGGATCGAGGGAACGCGTGCGCCCGGCGGCAGCTTGCGCGTGTCGACGTCGCGTTGCATCGCAGCAACGATTTGCTCGACGGCTGGTGTTGCCTGCCTAAACGTGGGGTTTGCGCCCTTCGAGCTTGGTGCATTGGTGTTCGGCGCAAATGACATGCCGATTTCAACCTTCGAGTCGCGTCCGCCAGATCGCTCTCGATTCGACAGAACTGTACCGATACACTTTCAGATACAGTTCTGACAGTCCAAATGTCAACTGTCTGAGTGTCATGTGACATCCGGCCGGCTGTCAAGCTCACGGAGAAAGGGCAACCCGCGGGACGCACGGATCATCGTCCTGTGCCGCCGTCACGGACTCCTTCGTCTTTGCGAGTTCATATTTTGCGAGTTCGTCTTGCGCGGCTCACGGCAGGCTGAAGGCCATCAATTCTCCGAGGGGGCCACCACCCATGCCGCCCGGCAGAAGCGAGCCGCCGCCGACAAACAGCGTCTTGCCGTCACTGGCCGCGCCGGCGGCGTGGCGGCCCTGCGGCATCGGGGCGAGCGTGCGCCACGTATTGGCCTTGGCCTCGAAACCTTCGTTTTCCGTAAACGTTCGCTTCTCTTGCGGGAACTCACCGCCGAGCACAACGGCCATGCCCTTGTAGAAGGTATAGGCGAGACCGCTGCGGGCGGTCGGCAGCGGCGGCCCCGATGTCCACGTGTTGGTGGCCGGATCGTAAATGTCATGCACGTCGGTGCGGTCGGCGGAGGTCGTGAAGCGACCTCCGATGGCGTGGATTTTGCCGTCGATCGCAACGACTGCCATGTGATCACGCGCCTTCGGCAGTGGCGCGAGCGCCGTCCATGTGTTGGTCGCGGGATCATAGACCTCGTTGGTATCGACCGTGGTGCCTGCCGGGTTGCGTCCGCCGATCGCATACACCTTGCCGTTAAGCGCCGCGACGCCGACGGCGCCGCGGCCCGCCTTCATCGGAGCAAGTGCGCGCCAGGAATCGTTCGCCGGATCATATTCGAACACCAGCGGCTGGCCGTCCCGGTGGACCGAAGCGACGAAGCCGCCGACCGTTATGATCTTGCCGTTCACCACCGCGACTCCCATGTGGTCGAGGCCGCGCGGCATCGGATAGCGCACCCGCCACTTGTCGGTCGCGATGTCGTATTCCTCGTTGTGCGGGACCGAGGTGCCGTTGATCGAGCCGCCCACCGCGTAGACCTTGCCGCCAACCTCCGCGAGCGACACCTCGGAGCGGGCCGTGATCATCGGCGCCTTCTGGGTCCAATGGCCTGCCCCGCCGCCCGGCGCTGCGGTCTGCCCGTGCACCAACAGCGGGACGCCGGCGATTGCAACGACGAAAGCGCACAAGGCGGCACGTTGGACTGTTCTCATGACGAATTCCTCCAGGTGGTTCGCCGCAGTCTAAAGCGCATCTCGATCGCTTTGAATTACTTTAGCGCATGAGGGCGTCACCCTCCCCCTTGTGGCTGATCTATGCACATTTCTTCCCGAGGGTATAACCGTGCCAGATACGGTCGAATTCGGCGAGGC
>Ga0066395_10000175_pt1 | contig 23075 bp, 22 predicted proteins | sample PanSoiPlot1MoBio_FD_61218 | JGI IMG/M metagenome (GOLD analysis project Ga0066395, IMG submission 61218) | Tropical forest soil microbial communities from Panama analyzed to predict greenhouse gas emissions - Panama Soil Plot 1 MoBio | ecosystem: Environmental > Terrestrial > Soil > Tropical... | reverse complement strand
ATGGCATGGCAACGGCCGTGCCGCGGCCAGCGGCGCGGGAATCGGCGGCGATCGGCGCGGCGGCGCGCGCGCGATTGAACGATTCGTTCAGCGCAAGCCGCGCGAGTTGCGCCGACCGCGCACGAGCGCCGAGGCTACGCGCGGCCCTCGGCTCGGCGACTGCGCGCCGCTCGCCACTCGCGGGTCATCGCCGTGCGAATCAGGCGCGCCGCGCGGCGGTCGCGTCCCTGCGATTCGTGCAGCACCGCCAAACTGTGAAGCGTCGCCGCGATCGCCGGATGGCCGGCCGGCAGGAGGCGGCGGCGGATGACGAGCGCCCGGTGATAAAGGCGGGCCGCCTCGGCCGGATGTCCCTTGGCGTGGCGGATGGCGGCCAGGCCGGACAGCGTCACCGCCAGCTCGCTGCCGTCGCGCTGCGGGTGCCGCCGGAAAATCTTCAGCGCCCGCCGGTAAAGCGGCTCTGCCTCGTCGATTCGATCCTGAGCGTCCAGCAGCGCGGCCAGCGCCGCGACCGCGATCGCGACGTTCCGCTGGTCGGATCGGGCGGCGCGCTCTTCGGCGGCGAGGCGCCCGCGCGCGAACGGCTCGCCGAACGCGGGCCGCTCGCGCGCTTCCTCGGCGACCCGGAGGGCGCTGCGGTACAGCGGCGCGGCGCCGTTCATGAGACCGAGGTACTTGCACAGCGTCCCGACGGCGCGCGCCCTCTCGGCAACCAGCGGTGCCATCAATGTTCCGCCCCGTCGTACGCGACCGCTCTCGTCTGCCCGCCAACCTGGCCCTCCTCGATCCGGCGGAGGTGCCACATGACCGTGGCGTACGGCGCGCTCCGCAGCGGCGCGACACAGATCGTCTGGTCGGCGGCGACCGTGAGGTTCACGAGGTTGGGGACACCGGGGCGAAGGCGTTTCGCCGCGCCTGTCAGCCGACCGGCGCAGTCCGCCGCGGTGCCGTCCTTCCGAGGCGCGGCGTATAGCGCGAGATCGTCGCGACCGTCGACGTCGACGTGAAGCAGGTACGCCGGCCCCGTGATCAGCGCCCACGTCACGTCGCCCGTGATCCGGGCCGTCGCGTGGAGATCGAAGGCCCCTGCGCCTTCTGCCGGCACCGTCGCGCAGCCGCCGCCAGTCGCCAGCGAACCTACGAAAACCGAAAACCGAATTGCTCGAATCACGCGAAGCATGGCCAATTTCCCCCCGATGGCCTCAATGGCAAGCGTCGTGCCATCCGCGGCGACCGTCCGGAATCAGGAAACGGCGGCCCGGATCGCCGAACTGATATGCGCAACTTGCGCGCCGATCGCACAAATCGTCGGTTAGCGTCGGGAAGCGTCGGGGGCCCGCGTCAGCCGTCGACTTGCGGCCGCTTGATGCCGTACTTCTTCAGCCGCTCGATCAGCGTGCCGCGCGCGATGCCGAGCTTCTTCGCGACCTTGGTCTGATTGCCGCCGAACTCGGCGAGCAGCTCGAGGATGCGCGTCCGCTCCGCGGCCTCGGCGGGCGAAAGGACCAGACCCTCGGGCAGCGGCGACGCGATCGCCGCGCCCGCGTTACCGGGCGCCGCCGCAGCGACGCCCCCGGCCGCCAGGTGCGGCAGCCGCAGCTTGTCGAGCGGCAAGACCTCCGGGGTGATCTCGTTGCCCTCGCACAAGACCAGCGCGCGCTCGACGACGTTGCGCAGCTCGCGGATGTTGCCCGGCCAGGCGTAACCGACCAGGACGTCGAGCGCCTCCGGCGACAGCCGGGGCGCGCGCCGCTTGGCGGCCGCGGCCCCCTCGGCCAGGAAACGGCGCGCGAGCGCTTCGATCTCGTCCGGCCGATCGCGCAGCGGCGGGATCGTCAGCGACATGCCGTTCAGGCGAAAGTACAGGTCCTGGCGAAACGTCTTGGCCGCGACTGCCGTTTCCAGGTCGTGGTTGGTCGCGGCGATGAAGCGCACGTCGATCGGCCGCGCCGCCAGCCCACCGACGCGCGTCACCTCGCGGTTCTCCAGCGTCCGCAGCAGCTTCGTCTGCAGCGACGTCGGCATGTCGCCGATCTCGTCGAGGAACACCGTGCCGCCCGCCGCCGCCTCGAGCAGGCCCGGCTTGGTCTGCGTCGCGCCGGTGAACGCGCCCTTCTCGTGTCCGAACAGCTCGCTCTCCAGCAGCGATTCAGAGATGGCCGCGCAGTTGATGCAGACGAGCGGCCCCTTCGCGCGCGGCGAGCTGCGGTGGATCCAGTCGGCCAGCACTTCCTTGCCGGCGCCGGTCTCGCCCAGGATCAGCACGTTGATCAGGCCGTGCGCGGTGTGCCCGGAGGCGGCGCGTTCGGCCAGGCGGTAGAGCTTGCGCATCACCTCGGACTTGAGGACCGGGCCCTTGCCGCTGTCGCCCTCGGGACCGCGCAGCAGCGCGGTGGCGCGGCCGATCAGCGCCTCCGCCGTGCGCCCGTCGGCGGGATAGGTGGCGACCGCCGTCTGGACGCCGAGCCCCGCGGTGCGCACCCGCCGCGCCGCCTCTTCGGTGATCGCGCGCGCGCGCTCCGGGTCGGTGTCGAGCAGCAGCCCCTCGTAATCGCCGGGCGCATACTGGGCCAGCAGGTCGCCCGCCCGCAGCGCCCCACCGATCAGGTCGGCGGCCGCGCCGGCCGGCTCTTCGTTCTCGACGCGCACGCGGATCACGGCGAGCGCCGCGCCGCTGCCGGGGGCGCGCCCGCACGCCTCGTCCAGCCGATCTTCGAACGCGCCGTGTCCCTGGAAGCGCCGGCGCGGCGGCGCCGGGCGGCGCCGCTGGATCATGAGGTGCGTGAATCCGATCGTGACGGCCTCGCCCAGCTGGATCGGCAGGCGCCGGCCAGTCTCGATCCGCTCGCCGCGCAGGAACGTGCCGTTCGAGCTCGCGAGATCCTCGATGGCGATCGTCCCGCTCGCGTCGATGTGGAAGCGCGCGTGCACGCGGGACGCCAGCTCGTCGGTGATGCGGACGTCCGCGGTGTCGTCGCGCCCGACGCTGACCGAGCCGCCGGCGGGCAGCGGGTGTGTTTCGAACAGATTGGGCGCCATCACCGCGAGGTGCAGTGAACCGTCGGCGCTTCTTCCCGGGCTGCTGCTGGACCTGGATTCGTGGACGGTGGGTGCGGGCATTTTCTGGCGCGGGGCCGGCGGCCGCCGCGGCTACCGCAGCTTACGAGCGAGGCGGCTCAAAAAGCCAGTCCCAGAATCGCCCCCTGCCGGGCCGGACGGCGAATCATGCTGAAGAGCGGCAATGACCGCGCCGGCGCTGGCGAAGCGGCGCTCCGGGTCGCGTTCCAGGCAGCGGTTGATGGCGGCCTCCCAGCCCGCGGGCGCATCGGGTGCCACCTCGCGCAGCGGGCGGGGCGGCGAGTGACGGCGCATCAGCACGGTCGCCAGCGCCGACCCGGCCGACTCGAACGGCCGCCGCTTGCTCAGCATCTCGTACAGGATCAGGCCCAGAGCATAGATGTCGGTGGCCGGCGTGGGCGGCCCGGGCTCGGCCTGCTCGGGGGCCATGTACTCGGGCGTTCCGAGCAACTCGTCGCTCTCGGTCAGCCGCATCTCCGACTGTTCCTCCGACAGCGCGATGCCGAAGTCAGTGATCACCGCGCGCTGCGCGAACCGCCCCGTCGGTGGCGCCAGCAACATGATGTTGCCGGGCTTGAGGTCGCGGTGGATGACGCCGGCGGCGTGGGCGGCGTCCAGACCATCCGCGATCTGGGACGCGATCGGCAGCACCTCCTCGGCTGTGTACGGTTCCCCGCCCTCCAGCCGATCGGCGAGGCTGGCGCCGGCGAGCAGCTCCATCGTCAGGAAGAACCGCGCGCGCCCGGCCGTCCCGTTCTGCATGCCCATGTCGAAGATTCGACAGACGTTGGGGTGGGTCACCTTGCGCGCGATCTGGATCTCGCGCCGGAAGCGTTCCAGCTGCACGGCGCTGCCCGCCACGCTCGGCTTCAGCGCCTTGAGCGCGACCGAGACGCCGAGCGCGGTATCCAGCGCCTCGTACACCTCGCCCGTCCCTCCGCTGCCGATCAAACGGACGATCTTGTAGCGGGTGGCGACCACGTCGCCGGCCGCGAACGCCGATGGGGCGGACGGAGGGCCGTTCTTCTCGCCCGCGTCGCTGGTCTTCGTCAACAGGCCGCTCCACGCCATTTTTCGGACGTACATCCCGAATTGTCAAACGGGCGAGGCGGCGACGATTCCCGCCGGTCACTGCGCTTTTGCCGGGCTTCAGGTGCGGATTTCGCGCGGTCGCCTGCTCCGCCGCCGCCCGAGCTTCTTCATGGCGCGCGCGTAAAGCACGCGCACCGTCGCGTCGCTGACCCCGAGATCGTATGCCACCTCCTTTTGCGTGCGGCCGGCCGTGATCATGTCGAGGATCTGCCGTTCGCGCGGCGACAGCCGTCCTGGCTTCTCGCCGGGCGATACGAGCAGCCAGCCTCGAATCTCCGGAAGCGTCTCCAGCTCTGTCATCGTCATGTCTTCCCCCTGCCAAGCAACCGCCGTGCCCGGCCAACGGCGGCTTGCCGCCGCCTGTGCACCAACGGTCGACGAGCCGCGGATGCCCAAACTGTGCAGATAAAGGTCGAACAGATTGTCCAAGTCGTTCCGTCAGTGGCGCCGGCGCGCGCCGTCTGGCGATGGCATCGCGGTTGCTGTCGGTCGTTGTGTGTCCGACGTTCCCGCGCTCCAACCCGCCGCCGCCCCCGAGGGGCCGACCTGCTTCGGCGTCTACCGGGCGGTCGAACGGATCGCCGAGGGCGGGATGGGGATCATCTTTCGCGCGCAAGATATGCGCGGCGGTCCACCGGTGGCGATCAAGACGGTCCGCACGTCGCGCGAGGCGGACGCGATCGCGATCCAGCGGGAGATCGTCACCCTGTCACGCGTGCGGCACCCGGGGATCGTTCGCCTGCGCGGTTACGGCGTGCAGCGCAGCGGACCCTGGATGGCGCTGGAGTTTCTCGACGGGCGCACGCTGGACGGCGAGATGTCCCGCTACTGGCCCGACACGACGACCGGCGCAGGCGAAGGGCGCCTGCCGTCCGACGAGCGGCCCACCGCGCCGGTGCGCGCGCCACAGATTCGCTCGGCCGGGATGCGCCCGCTGTTTCCCGTCGCCGGCGGCGGCCATCTGCCCGAGGTGTTTTCGATCGTGCAGAAGCTCTGCCTCGCTCTCGAACACCTGCACGGGAGCGGGATCGTCCACCGTGACGTCAAGCCCGCCAATGTCTTCCTGGGTCGCGACGGGCGCACGACGTTGATCGACTTCGGGCTCGCCTGCGCCGCCAGCCCGACGGCGCCGATGGAAGGCGGCGCGATCTGCGTCGGCACCCTGGAATATGCGGCGCCGGAGCAGATCTGCGGCGGCCCGCTCGATCAGCGGGCCGACATCTACTCGCTCGGCTGTCTGCTGTACGAGCTCGTGACGGGCCAGGTCCCGTTCCGTGGTCGTTCGATGAGCGAGATCGCCGAACGCCAGATCAAGCGCGAGGCGATCGCGCCTTCGCAGCTGATGACGGACGTCCCGGCCGATCTCGACGAGCTGATCCTGTCGATGCTGGCCAAGGCGCCCGCGCAAAGACCAAGCGGCGCGGCCGAGATCGGGTGGCGGCTCGCGCGGATCGAACGCCGCCGTCAGGGACCGCCGCCGCTCGGGACGGCGCAGCTCAGGTCCGCCATGCGGAGCCAGCTTTGACCATAGACGTCGGTGTGCGCGATCGCGAAGCCGCTGCCGTCAGGCAGCGCCGCCGCCGCCACCGGATCGCCGCCGACGCCGTAGCCGCCCAGGCCCGTCGCGGCGATCAGCGACGTGCTGACGCAGGTGGCGGGGTTGGCGGGATCCAGCGCGCAGCCGTAGAGCTGGTGGGTGGTTACGCCCTGGCTCGCGTCGGTGGCGGGGAACACCGTCAGCCAGAACCCGACCGGCCGATTCTGGAGCGTGATCGCTGCGACCTGGGCCGTCGCCCGGTAGAAGGTGCGCAGCTGCGTGTTCTGGCCCAGCGACTGTCGCGACAGATCGAATCCGATCTGGGTCAGGCGGACGGGGTTGCTGTCGAACAGCAACAGACCGCCGCCGTAGGCGATCGCGGACGCGTTCTGCGATCCCAGGAAGCCGAAGAAGCTGCCGTCGTCGGCGCGCGCGGCCACCTTGCCGCCGTTGCTCAGCACCGCGAGCCGCAGGGCCGTCGACGTGCCCCACGCGATCAGAACGTCGTTGGACTGGGTGGCCAGCCCGTAGAGACGCCCGGTCTTGAACGCGTCCTTGTCGGCGGTGCCGAGGACGCCCGACCAGGGCTGCCCGCCGCCGGCCGCGAAGCTGACGAAGTTCTCGTCGGTCAGCACGACGACGTCGGTGGGCAGCGCGATCGCTCCCAGAATGTGCTCGCTGATGGTGGCGGTGGCGGTGCCGAGGCGCGTGCCGCCCATCAGCGTCCGTCCCACCGACGTCGCCGCGAAGTCGCCGGTCGTCCCGCGCGCCACCAGCAGGAAGCGATCATCGTGGTAGGCGCCGAACTGCGCGTCGGACTCGAACTGGAAGCTGCCCAGCGCGGTCCCGTCGCGCGCGAACGTCCGGACGTCCAGCTGCGTGGACGTCCGGTTCATGACGGCGATGGCGTCGCTGCTGGCGGCGACCGAGAGGTGCATGGCCACTCCCGATGTCTGCGTCCAGGGCAGGAGGATAGCGGCGGCAACGCAGCCGGACTCCGTTGCGTCGAGGCGCATGATGCGGGCGTCGGGCAGCAGCGTGGGGCCGTCGGCCGTGCCGACCGGTCCGTCGGACGGCCCGCCGTCGGTCCCCGTCACTGGACCGCCGTCGGACGGGCCGATCCGTCCCGTCCCGTCCCCCAGGTCCAGGTTGCGCTTCGAGCAGGCCGCCGGTATCAGCAGCAGCGGCCAGAGGATCCAGGACGCCCGGCTAGAACGGTGCAGCATTGCCCGCATGTCTTAGTGCCCCGGCACCCCCGGAAACAGGTCACCCAAAAATCAGGTCGGCCGGGCGCCCGCGGCGAACGAATCCCAGAGCGCCCGGACCAGTGGGGACGCGAGCTTCCGGCGCTGGGTGCAGACGCCGACCCGGAACTCGCCCAGGGCGGCCCCGCCGTCGTCGACGTCCAGGACGGAGAGCTTGCCGGCGAGGGGGCTCTCGTCCAGCACCAGCCGCGGCACGATGCCGACGCCGCAGCCCAGGCTGACCAGGGCGAGGATCGCCTCGCTGCCCGGCACCTCGCCGTAGACGAGGGGCGCGATGCGCCGGCGCCGGAACCAGCGGTCGGCGCTTTCGCGCGCGTGCCCCGACGCGGGCAGCACGACCGGCAGCGCCGTCCACGGCAGGGGCTGCTGATGGCAGAGGCGTTCGACCTCGCACGCCACGCGTGGCGCCGCGAACACGAGCGGTGTGTAGAGGAGCACGCGCGACACCAGCCTGCGCGGCAGCTGGGGCGGAATCGCTGCGACGCAGACGTCGACGCGCCCATCGGCGAGCTGTTCCAGCGCGTCGGCCGCGTAGCCGGTCTCGAGCTGGATGCGGACGTCGGGGTGGCGCCCGCGGAACGCGCCCAGCAGCTCGGGAAGGAAGCTCTGGCAGGCGGTCACCGACGCGAAGATGGCGATCGTCCCGGACAGGCGGTCCTGAGGACCCTTCAGGTCACGCTGCAGCCGCTGCCAGCGCTCCAGCGTCTCGCGCGCGTGCTCGGCGAAGCGCCCGCCCTCGGCCGTCAATCGGACCGAGCGCCGATCGCGTTCCAGCAGCATCGTGCCGGTCTCCTGTTCCAGGCGCTGCACGGCGCGCGACAGCGTCGACGGGCTGACGTGGCAGGCGCGGCTGGCGCGCAGGAAATGTAACGAACGCGAGAGCGCGAGAAACATCCGTAACCCATCGTAATCCATGGCGATATTTCATCATCCCTGTTGTTGCATAAATTGCAACACAGAAATGACGATAAGTCATTTTACGCAACGTCGGCGGTCGCCTAATCTTGCCGTCCAAGCGGAGGTCCTTCCATGAGCTTCTCGTCCAAGATTTTTTCGGTCGACACGGTCAAGATGAGCGATCACAGCGAGCAGATCGTCAAAGGCGGCCGTCACCTGTTCCCGCTCCTCGCCAAGGCGTTCGCGGGCGTCAAGCAGATCGGCGTCATCGGCTGGGGATCGCAGGGGCCGGCCCAGGCCCAGAACCTCCGCGACTCGCTGGCCGGCACCGGCATCAAGGTGAAGGTCGGCCTGCGCGGCGGCAGCTCGTCGATGGCGGAGGCCCGCAAGGCCGACTTCACCGAGCAGAACGGCACGCTGGGCGAGATGTTCGACGTGATCAAGGAATCGGACATCTCGCTGCTGCTGATCTCCGACGCGGCCCAGGCTGAGCTGTACCCGAAGGTGTTCGAGAGCCTGCGGCCGGGCTCGACGCTGGGGCTGTCGCACGGCTTCCTGATCGGCCACCTGAAGAACGTCGGCGCCAAGCTGCCCGCCAACATCAACGTCATCGCGGCCTGCCCGAAGGGGATGGGGCCGTCGGTGCGGCGTCTGTACGTTCAGGGCAAGGAGGTGAACGGCGCCGGCATCAACGCCAGCATCGCCATTCACCAGGACATCGACGGCCGCGCGACGGACTACGCGATCGGCTGGTCGGTGGCGCTCGGGTCGCCGTACACCTTCGAGACGACGCTGGAGTCAGAGTTCAAGTCGGACATCTACGGCGAGCGCGGCATCCTGCTGGGCGCCGTCCACGGCGTCATCGAGGCGCTGTACCGACGCTTCGTCGCGCAGGGGATGAGCAAGGACGCCGCGTTCCTCAATTCGGCCGAGTCGATCACGGGGCCGATCTCGAAGACGATCTCGAAGCGCGGCATCCGCGCCGTCTACGACGGGCTGGACGCCGATGGTCGGGCGACGTTCGAGAAGGCGTACACGGCGGCGTATCCGGCGGCGCGCGAGGTGCTGGCCGAGATCTACGACGAGGTGTCGACCGGCAACGAGATCCGCGGCGTCGTGCTGGCGGGCGAGCGCCTGAAGAAGCAGCCGATGGGAAAGATCGACGGCACCGAGACCTGGAAGGTCGGCGCCGGCGTGCGCGCGAAGCGCGACGAGGCGAAGACGCCGGTCAATCCGTTCACGGCGGGCGTCTACATCGCGACGATGATGGCGCAGATCGACATCCTGCTCGAGCACGGCCACCCGTACTCGGAGGCGGCGAACGAGTCGGTGATCGAGTCGGTCGATTCGCTGAATCCGTACATGCATGCGCGTGGGGTCGCTTACATGATCGACAACTGCTCGACGACGGCGCGCCTGGGCGCGCGCAAGTGGGCGCCGCGGTTCGACTACCTGCTGACGCAGGTGGCGTTCGTGAATCTGGACGAGGGCCGGGCCGGCGATCCGGCGCTGATCCCCGCGTTCAAGAAGAACTTGATCCACGATGTCCTGGCCGTTTGCGCCGAGCTGCGTCCAAGCGTGGACATTTCTGTGTCGTGACGGTCACGGCCAGGTTTCGCGACGGAAGGTGGCCCGTAAAACCTCATTGAGACTCAATAGAAGTAAGTTGCGAGAAAGGACGCGACGGATCAGATTCTGCGCCGTCTGATCGATGTGGTCGGACGGAAGGACAGGAGAAGCAAAAAAACGCAAAAGGCAGGGGATCGCAGGATCCCCTTTCATAAGAGAGGAGTGGTTCGGTTATGTGGATCGTGGTGACGGGGTTGATGATGCTGGCGGGGTCGGTGGTCAGGGAACATGGACAGAACATCGATGACTTCGGGTGGCGGCGGGGGGCAGAGCAGTCGGCTTCGTGGGACGACAAGGGCGGGGACGGTGACGGCAAGACGGTGGTGACCGTGATCGCGGGACCGCCGATCGGGACGGTGTCGATGGGTGGCGGTGGAGATGAACGAGGCGCGGACGCGTCGATGTCGACGACGCAGTCGCAGGTCGAAGGCGAGTGGGACCTCGCGTGCGAGAGCAAGCGTGGCAACCACCTGGTGTTCGATCGCGAGTCGATCCGCGAGATAGGGAACGCGACGTTGTTTCGGTGGGCAGCCGCCGAGCGCGCTCCCGAGTCGGAGGACGCGGTCTACACCGCGGTCGCCGACTGTGGCGCCAAGAGCATCGAGGCGCACTGGCCGGGCAAGCGCACGGCGACGCGCGCGGGCACCTGCGGGCGGCATCTGGTCGAAGCCGTCTGCGCGGCACGCGCACACTAATCGCGCTTAAAGGACGGCCGTGTCCGTCCCCCTCTCCCGCTTGCGGGAGAGGGTCGGCGTGAGGGCAAGCGCTTGCGGCAACTTCCGTCCGAGGGGATTATCTTCGCCTCATGACGGACTTGGTCCTGACGTTACTTGGGCCCGATCGCCCGGGGCTGGTCGAGCTGGTCGCGGGCGTGATCGCGGCGCACGGCGGCAACTGGCTGGAGAGCCGGATGTCGCACCTCGCCGGGAAGTTCGCGGGGATCTTGCGCGCCGAGCTGCCGGCCGATCGCGTGCAGGCGGCGCTGGAGTCGCTGGAGTCGCTGGAGTCGCGCGGCCTCAAGGTGATCGCCGAGGCGGCGCCGGGGACCGATCGCGGCCCCGGCGACCGGAGCATGGACCTGGAGCTGGTCGGCCTCGATCGGCCCGGCATCGTCCGCGAGATCTCGCAGCTGCTGGCGGCGAGCGGCGTCAACGTCGAGGAGCTGGTGACGAACCGGACCAGCGCGCCGATGTCGGGCGAGATGCTGTTCGAGGCGCGCGCCCACGTGCGCGTCCCCGCCGGCATCGATCTCGCGTCGCTGCGCGCCGGGCTCGAGCGCCTGGCGAACGACCTGGTCGTCGAGGTGAAGCTGGAAGAGCGCTCGCGATCGTCCTAGCCGGTCAGGACTGGATCGCGCCGATCAGGTTCATCAGCAGCCCGACGACGTAGTTCGCCGGCGCCGAGATGATTCCGATCCTCTGGCTGCCGATCACCACCAGGACCAGCAATATCGGCGACAGGCGCACGATCGATTCCCACTGGGGCCGCCAGCTGTAGGGGATCAGCCCGTCGACGACCCGACTCCCGTCCAGCGGCGGGATCGGAATCATGTTGAAGATCGCCAGCGTCACGTTGATCTGGATCAGGATGAGCAGCAGCGGCGCCATCCCGAACTTCGCGTGAAGGGCGTCGGGTGAGAAGCGGGCGAGCAGGCCGAACGCGACGGCACACAGCACCGCCAGCACGACATTCGCCAGCGGTCCGGCGGCGGCGGTGATGATCATGCCCGTGCTGATGTTGACGCCCTTCCGGAAGCGCGTCGGGTTCACCGGAACCGGCTTGGCCCACCCGAACGGGATGTGGAGCAGCGGTAGAATCAGCGAGCCGAACGGGTCGATGTGCGCGATCGGATTCAGCGTCAGCCGCCCCAGCTTCGACGCCGTGTCGTCGCCCAGACGGTAGGCCGACCAGGCGTGCGCCCATTCATGCACGGTCAACGAGAGCAGCAAGGGGACGAGGTACATCACCCCTTGCGCGAGCCACTGTGAGATGTCGCCAGGCAATTTATTTCAGAGTCTGACTGATGCCACTGCGGAACTCCAACATCTTCGCGGTGACCTTCTGCTTCTTCAGCGCCGCGGCCAGCTCATCGGGAGTCCCCTTCAGCATCGGGTACGTGCCGAAGTGCATCGGCACGACCGTCTTGACCTTCAGCAGCTTGGCGGCTAGCGCCGCGCCCGTCGGGTCCATCGTGAAGTGCCCACCGATCGGCAGCAGCGCGATCGTCGGGTGATAGCGGTCCGCGATCAGCGACATCCCCGAGAACACGTCGGTGTCGCCCGCGTGGTAGATGACCGGCCCCTTCGCGATCTCGATGACGAAGCCCATCGCCGGCCCGCCGTACTTCGGGCCCGCCTTGTCCTGGCCGAATCCGCCCGAGTGCACCGCCTCGACGAGGTGAATGGTTGCGTCCTTCACCGTCGCCGTGCCGCCGATGTTCATCCCCTCCGAGTTGGCAGCGCCGATCAGGGTGGCGAGCTCGAACGACGTGATCACCTTCGCGCCGGTCTTCTTGGCCAGGTCGGCGCTGTTGCCGACGTGATCGCCGTGGCCGTGTGTCACGAGAATCGCGTCCAGGGTCTTCGGCTGCTCGATCTTGGGCGCCATGGGATTGTCCAGGAACGGATCGATCGCGATCGTCGCGCCACCGGGCGTCTGGATGATCCAGGCCGCGTGCCCCCACCAGGTCGCGGTCGTCGCCGTCGGCGCCGCCGGGGCGGCGGGCGCGGGCTGCTTTCCGGGGACGACGGGCGGCGCCATCCCGGGCTTGTCGGCGATGGTCGGCGCGGGCGCGGCCGTCGGTGCGGCGGCCGGCGTGGCGGCGGCGTGCGCCGCGGGCGCCTTCTTTTCCGTCACGTTGTAATCGATGTCGGCGCGGGCGACCGACACCGCACCTGCGACCAGTAGCGTGACACACACGATCGACGAGCGATTCATGAACCTCCTCCTTCCGCGGCGTGGAAAAGCTGGCGGAACTGTACCGCTTTTGCGGGCGAAAGGCGTGGCACCTGCAGGATCGAAGTTTCACATTTCTTCACACACGCGCGCCGCCGATCGCTTGACAATCGCTCATGCATCAATTAATTCGAAGCCTGGAATTAATTGACGTATGGCAATACGTGTTCGCACCGCCCGCCGGGCCCAACCGGCCAAGCTGGCCAACTTGATCGAAGAGATGATGAGCCACATCCATCGCCGCTCGGCCGACGACACGCTGGCCGTGATGAACGAGGCCGGCCTGACCATGGCCCAGATGGTGGCGCTGCATCTGTTGACCCACCTGGGCCCCGTCTCCGTGTCGTCGATCGCCGCCTGCCTGAAGCTGTCGCCCCCCGCCACCAGCCATCTGGTCGATCGCATGGTCGTCGCCGGGTTGGTCGGCCGCACCGAGGATCCGATCGATCGCCGCCACAAGCGCATCGAGATCACGTCGACCGGCCGCGAGCTGATCGAAGGGACCAACGAGCGGCGCACGCGTGAGTTCACCCGTGTGCTCTCCAGCCTGACGGGTGAGGTGCAGGCGCAGTTCGGAAAGGTGCTGGCGCGGGTCGTCACCGAGCTGAAGGGGCTGCCCGATCGGGACGAGGTGCGCGAGATCGTCGGCAAGGAATTGCAGAAGCGCGAGGCGCAGGCGGCGCAGGTGGAACAGATCAGATCGAACCGGAGGACCAGAGCATGAAGGCGATTGTTTCCGTCAAGGACGCCGTCAAGAACTACACGCTCGGCAACGTGGTCGTGCCCGCGCTTCGCGGCGTCACGCTGGACGTGGTCGAGGGCGACTTCATCGCGATCGCCGGCCCCTCGGGCAGCGGCAAGACGACGCTGCTCAATCTGATCGGCTGCGTGGACACGCCGTCCTCCGGCACCGTCGAGGTCGAGGGCAAGGACACGCGGCGGCTATCGGAGCGCCAGCTGACCACGCTGCGGCTGCACACGATCGGGTTCATCTTCCAGAGCTTCAACCTGGTTTCGGTGCTGAGCGTCTTCCAGAACGTCGAGCTGCCGCTGCTGCTGCAGCGCCGGCTGTCCGGTCCCGAGCGCGCGCAGCGGGTCATGGCCCTGCTCGACAAGGTCGGGATCCGCGAATACGCCACCCACCGTCCCAGCGAGCTGTCGGGCGGACAGCGGCAGCGCGTCGCCATCGCGCGCGCCCTCGTCACCCGTCCTGGCATCGTCCTCGCCGACGAACCGACCGCGAACCTGGATTCGGTCACCGGTCAGAACATCCTGGATTTGATGAAGGAGCTGAACCGGACCGAGAAGACCACCTTCATCTTTTCGACCCACGATCAGCGGGTCATGAAGCACGCGAACGCGATCGTCCGGCTCGCCGACGGCAAGCTGATCGATCGCGTCGCGCCCAGCGCGCTGGGCCTGTCGGCGATGCAGCCGGGGGGGACGCCCGCATGAGGGCCTGGTTCAGATCCTGGTTCGCGACCTTCGGGATCACCGCGCAGATCGCGTTCCGCAACCTGTTCGCGAGCAAGCTCAAGACGGCCATCGTCGGGGGCATCATCTTCTTCGGCGGCTTCCTGGTCGTCGCCGGCAATTCGCTGCTCGACAGCCTGGTCGCGTCGATGAGCCGCAGCGTGATCGGCAGCGTCGCCGGGCACATCCAGGTCTACAACGCCAAGTCGAAGGACCCGCTCGAGGTGATGGGGCGGATGATGATGGGCGACCCGGACATCGCGCAGCTCGACGACTTCACGCAGGTTCGCGCGTCGCTGCTCAAGGTGCCGAACGTCAAGTCGGTCGTCCCGATGGGGATCAGCGGCGCGCTGGTCACGTCCGGGAACACCATCGACCTCGCTCTCGAGAAGCTGCGCAACGCGGTCTACGCCCGACGCGACGCCAGGACCGACGCCGACAAGGCGAAGGCCGAGGCCGCCGTCGCGAGCGAGAAGGGGCACGTCAGGCAGATCGTCTCGGTGCTGCAGGGCGATCTCAAGAACGCGAAGACCGTTCTCGACGAGCGCGCCATCGACAAGGAGGATGCGGCGGCGGTCACCCGGGCCGCGTCCGATCAGTTCTGGCAAGACTTCGACAAGGACCCGCTCGACTCGCTCGAGTTCCTCGAGAACCGGATCGCCAGCCAGGCCGCCGACGCGGATCTGCTCTTCCTGAATTACGTCGGCACCGATTTCCAGGCGTTCCAGAAGGCGTTCGACCGGATGAAGATCGTCGACGGGACGATCGTCCCGCCCGGCAAGCGCGGCTTCCTGTTCGCCAAGAACGTCTACGAGGAGCAGGTGAAGCTGAAGGCGGCGCGCCGGATGGATAAGATCAAGGAGGGCGTCGAGTCGCAGGGCGAGACGATCGCCACCAACCTGGATCTGCAGCGAATGGTGCGGGAGAACGTGTCGCAGGTGCGCGAGATCCTTCTCCAGCTGGACGCCGCCAAGACCGCCGACTTTCGGACCAAGCTGCAGCGCGAGCTCGGCAGTCAAGAGAGCGACGTCGGCAAGCTGCTGGCGGCGTTCTTCCAGACCACCGATCAGAACTTCCGGCAGCGCTACGACTTCTTCTACAAGGAGCTGGTCCCGTCGCTCGAGCTCTATCGGGTCCGGATCGGCGACACGCTGACGATCAAGGCCTTCACCCGATCCGGCTACGTCCAGTCGGTCAACGTCCCGGTCTACGGCGCCTTCGAGTTCCAGGGTCTGGAGAAGTCGACGCTGGCGGGCGCGCTGAACCTGATGGACCTGGTCTCGTTCCGCGAGCTCTACGGCTTCATGACCGGCGAGAAGCTGGCCGAGATCCAGGCGCTGCAGAAAGAGGCGGGCGCCCGCGAGATCAACCGCGAGAACGCCGAGGCCGAGCTGTTCGGCACCGCGCAGCCGGCGGACAAGGGCGACGAAAAGCCCGCGCCCCGCCGGGTCGAGGCGACCACCACCCCGGGTGTCGCGCCGGTGATGCACGATCTCGGCGAGTCGCTGGGCGGCAAGCTGCAGCGCGAGGAGGCGCGCAGCCGCGTCTTCCCGCCCGGAGAGGTGGAGCGCGGCGTGGTGCTGAACGCCGCCGTCATCCTCAAGGACCCGAAGAAGATCCGCGAGACGATGGCGGCTATCGAGGCGCAGGGGAAGGCGGACGGCCTGACCCTGAAGGCGATCGACTGGCAGACGGCGGCCGGCCTGATCGGCCAGTTCATCAACGTCATCCGGATGGTCCTCTACATCGCCATCCTGATCATCTTCCTGATCGCGCTGGTCATCATCAACAATGCGCTGGTGATGGCGACGCTGGAGCGCGTGCGCGAGATCGGCACGCTGCGCGCGATCGGAGCCCAGCGCCGGTTCATCCTGGCGATGCTGGTGATCGAATCGCTGGTCGTGGGGGCGATCTTCGGCGGGCTGGGGGCGGGGTTCGGCGCCCTCATCGTGAAGCTGGTCGGGCGGGTCGGCATCCCGGCCAAGTCGGACGTCTGGTTCTTCTTCTTCTCGGGCCCGCGCCTGCACCCGTTCATCGGCACCAGCAACATCGTCGCCGCGTTCTTGATCGTCCTGATGGTCAGTGCGTTTTCGAGCTTCTACCCGGCCTGGCTCGCGATGAGGGTCACCCCGCGCCAGGCGATGCAGGAGGACGAGTAGTCATGTCCAAGCTGGCTGTCGACGTCATGATCGCCTTCCGGAGCCTGGTGCAGCACCGGCGGCGCACGCTGTTCCTCGGCACCGCCATCGCCGCGGTGACCGCGCTCCTGGTCCTCTTGAACGGCCTCTCCACCGGCGTGGAAGAGACGATGATCGACACGGCGACCACACTGTCGACCGGGCACGTCAACGTGGGCGGCTTCTTCAAGGTCACCGCCGGCCAGGCGGCGCCGGTCGTCACCGACTACAAGCGCGTCATCGAGGTCGCCAAGAAGACCGTCCCCGAGATGGCCTTCGTCGTCCACCGCGGGCGCGGCTGGGCAAAAATCGTCTCCGACACCGGGTCGATGCAGATGGGCGTCACCGGCATCGACGTCCGCAGCGAGCCCAAGTTTGCATCGGTGCTCCAGCTCGTGAGCGGCAAGCTCGACGACCTGGCCCAGCCCGGCACGATCCTGATCTTCGACAACCAGGCGGAGAAGCTGGGGGTCAAGGTCGGTGACGCGGTGACGATCTCGGCGCCCACCACCCGCGGCACCAACAACACCGTCGACGTGCGCGTGGTGGCGATCGCCCACAGCCTCGGCCTGCTCAGCACCTGGAACTCGTTCATCCCGATCGATACGCTGCGGAAGCTCTATCAGTTCAACCAGGATTCGACGGGGGTCGTGCAGATCATGCTCGACCGGAAGGACGTCGATCGGAAGATCCCGGAGATCTCGGCTCGCCTGCGCCAGGCGCTGGAGCAAGCGGGCTGGCGCGTGATGCCGGCCGACCCGCGCGCCTTCTGGATGAAGTTCCAGTCGGTGGCACGCGAGGACTGGACGGGCCAGAAGCTGGACGTCACCAGCTGGGAAGACGAGATCTCGTTCATGACCTGGACGCTCAAGGCCCTGAAGGGAATGTCGGTCGTGCTGATCGCGATCCTGATCGCGATCATCGTCATCGGGATCATGAACACGATGTGGATCGCGATCCGCGAGCGCACCCGCGAGATCGGGACGCTGCGCGCGATCGGCATGCACCGACGCGAAGTCCTGTGGATGTTCCTGCTCGAGTCGATCATGCTCGGCGTGTTCGCGACGGTGGCAGGGGTGACGGCGGGCGCGGCGATCGCCGCCGGCCTGAACGCGCTGCACGTTCACGTTCCGACGGGCCTGCAGTTCTTCCTGATGTCGCCCTACCTGCACATCTCCATTCACAGCTCGGCGCTCGTCCGGTCGGTCGTCGGCATCACCATCGTCACTGCGTTCGCCGCCCTCTATCCGTCACTGCGGGCGGCGCGCCTCCGTCCCGTCGTCGCCATGTCCCACTTCGGTTGAGACCCCCATGAAACTGACAAAGCTCACAACGTCGTTCACGTTCGCATTTGCCCTGCTGGCGTCGCTGCTCGTCCACGGACGCGCGCACGCCGCGCTGAGCACCCCCGAGATGGTCGAGCTGCTCAAGGCCGTCGATGATCGCCAGAAGAACAACGGCGACTGGCGGGCGGGCGCTTACCTCGAACAGAAAGAGAAGGACAAGGTCGACGTCGTCTACGAGACCGAGTACTACCGGCGCTCGCAGGACCAGAAGTTCATGATCCTGTTCACCAAGCCGAAGTCGTCGGCGGGGCAGGGCTACCTGCGGATCGACAAAAACCTCTGGTTCTACGATCCGTCCGTCGGCAAGTGGGAGCGTCGCACGGAGCGCGAGCGGATCGGTGGCACCAACTCGCGGCGCTCCGACTTCGACGAGTCTCGCCTGGCGGAGGAATACGACCCGTCCGACGAGGGCGAGGAGAAGCTGGGCGCCTACACCGCGCAAAAACTCATGCTCAAAGGGAAGGCTGGCATCGACCTCGCCTTCCCGGTGATCCGGATCTGGATCGACAAGGCGACCAAGAACGTGCTCAAGCGACAGGAGTACGCGCTGTCCGGGCGCCTCCTGCGGACCTCGTACTACCCGAAGTGGAAGAAGGTCCTCAGCGAATCGAAGAAGGCGGACGTCTGGTACCCCGAAGAGATCCGCTTCTATGACGAGGTCGAGAAGGCGAACCAGACCCTGGTCCTGATCCGCGCCGTCGACACCCACGCGCTGCCCGCGAATCTGTTCACGAAGGCCTGGCTCGAGAGCAAGAGCAGGTGAACCCGATTCGAGCGGGCGGTGTCGCGGTGCTGCTGGCCGCGTGGACCGGCACGTCCTGGGCCCAGGGCGGTCGTCCGAGCGACGCCGACATCTTCGGCGGCAGCGCGCCGGCGCCCGCCGTGCCGCCCCCGACCGCCCCCGCGAAACCGCCGGCGCCCGAGAAGCCGGCCGCGCCGCCCGCGCCCGAAACGCCGGTGGCCCCGGCGGGCGCCAACCAGCCGCCGTCGTCGACGCCGCCCGCGGCCGCCGCCGAGCCGGGCGGGACCAGCCGTGATCAGTCGGTGCTCGGCGAAGGCGAAAATATCCAGCACCTTTCCGATTACCAGGCGCCCGAGAACCCGCTGCAGATCGGCGGGCAGATCTACCTGCGCACGCAGAGCTCGGCGTTCCAGGGCGGGCACCCTCTGTTCGGCTCGCCGCAGTGGGCGTTGTCGGCGCCGTCGCTGCTCGACGTTTATCTCGACGCGCGCCCGAACCCGCGCGTGCGCGCGTTCGTCCTCGGTCGCATGAGCTTCGACCCGACCCGCCCCGTCAACGCCAACACGACGCCGCTCGGCACCAGCGGCGGGCAGGGCGCCTTCGTCGGCACGTCCGCGACCGGCTTCACCACCTTCAGCACCGGCCGCGGCCCGAACTCGCTGCTCGATCAGATGTGGATCCGGTTCGACGTCCTCGAAACCGTGTTCGTCACCGCCGGCAAGCAGCACGTCCGCTGGGGGACGGGGCGCTTCTGGCAGCCGACCGACTACCTCCACGCGCTCAAGCGCAACCCGCTGGACGTGTTCGACGCGCGCGGCGGCACGTCGATGCTGAAGCTCCACGTCCCGTGGGAGTCGAAGGGCTGGAACTTCTACGGCGTCGCGGTCACCGAAGATCCGACCGACGCGACCGCCAGCCTGACCCAGGTCGCCGCCGGCGGCCGCGCCGAGCTGATCATCCTCGGCGCCGAGGTCGGTCTCGACGCGCTCTTCAAGCGCTACCAGCGGCCACGCGCCGGGATCGACATCTCGACGGGGATCGGCGACTTCGACGTCTACGCGGACGTCGCGATCCGCGCCGGCGAGGACTTCAACGTCGTCTACAAGCTGCCGGATGATCAGGTCACGACTTGCGAGACGCCCGGGGCGCCGCCCGGCGCGCCGCCCGCTCTCGAGACCAGCGCCGCAGCCACCTACGGCGTCAGGCCGCTCTCGGGCGTCAAGACCCAGACCGTCCTCGGCGCCAACTACTCACGGAAGTACAACGACAACGACATGTGGACGGTCGGCGCGGAGTACTTTTACAATCAGCCCGGCTACACCGACGCATCGCTGTACCCGGGCCTGCTGTCGAACAACACCGGCGTGCCCCAGCTGAACTTCTTCTACACCGGGCGGCACTACGCGGCGCTGTTCGCGTCGTTCCCCGCGCCGTACTCCTGGAACTACACGACCTTCACGCTGTCGACGATCGGGAACATCTCCGATCGCTCGTTCGTCTCCCGCCTCGACTACTCCCTCACCGTGCTGACCCACCTCACGCTGGAAGCGTTCGCGGCGGTCCACTTCGGCTACAAGGCGGGCGAATTCCGCCTCGGCGCGGACTTCTCCGAACAGACCGCCACGCTGCCCGGTACGACGCCCCCGATCTGTTTCACCATCCCGGCCGCCTCGTACGACCCGCTGCTGTTCGACTTCGGCGTCGCGCTTCGCTTGAAGATCTGACTACAGCCCCTTCTTCGGGCGGGGGATCTTGTAGGCGTCCAGCTTCGAGACGAACGTCCGCCGGGGGATCCCCAGCATCTTCGCCGCCCGGCTCTGGTTGCCGGCGCACGCGGCCAGCGCCTCGATGATGCGGTCCTTCTCCGTCTGCGCCAGGCTGCTCGCCGCCGACGTCGTCAGCTTCTGGCTCTCGGTCAGCGGCCGCTCCAGCGGCATGTACTGCGCATCCAGGATCGGCCCCTCGCACAGCAGCACCGCTCGCTCGATGACGTTCTTCAGCTCGCGGATGTTGCCCGGCCAGCCGTACGCCTCCAGATGCCTGACGCTGGCCGGCGGCAACAGCGGCGGCTGTCGCCCGAGGTCGCGGCAGATCTGGCGCAGGAACGTCTCGGCGAGCGGGCGGATCTCTTCCAGCCGCGACCGCAGCGGCGGGATCGTCAGCGTGATGCCGTTCAGCCGGTAGTAAAGGTCGGCGCGAAACGCGCCGCGCGCGACCTCCGCCTCCAGATCGCGGTTGGTCGCGGCGATGAACCGGACGTCGATCCGGCGCGGCCGCACGCTACCGAGCCGCGCCACCTCGCGTGTCTCCAGAACACGCAGCAGCTTGGCCTGCGTCGACAGCGGCAGCTCGCCCACCTCGTCGAGAAACAACGTTCCGCTCGCGGCGGTCTCCAGCAGGCCTGGCTTCGCCTGGACGGCCCCCGTGAACGCGCCGCGCTCGTGCCCGAACAGCTCGCTCTCCAGCAGCGTCTCGGACAGCGCCGCGCAGTTGAGGCAGACGTACGGTCCGCTCCGGCGTGGCGACGCGCGGTGCACCGTCTCGGCGAGTAACTCCTTGCCGACGCCGGTCTCGCCGGTGATGAGTACGTTGATGGTGCCGGCGGCGGCCCGCTCGGCCAGCTCGAGCACGCGGCGCATCGCCTCGCCCGCGCGCGGCGCCGACGGCGGCGCCAGCGTGATCGGTATCAGGCCCTCGTCGCGCAACGTCTCCGGTCGGAGCAGATCTGCCTGGGCGGCGCGCCGCTGGACGATCAGCACCGACGATCCGATCTGGATCGTCTCACCGATCGCGATGCGGACCCGCTCGCCCGGTTTGACGACCTTGTCCTTGACGCGGGTGCCGTTCACGCTGCCGACGTCTTCCAGGTACATCGCATCGCCCACGTGCAGGCAGGCGTGCGTGCGCGACGCCAGCGGGTCATCCACCCGGACCGAGTTGCTCTCGCCCCGGCCGATGGTGAGGGCACCGGACGCGGGCAGGTCGTAGGTCGCGTAGGCGTCACGGCCCACCACCAGCAGGAACGCACCCGCCGTGTGATCCCCGCCGTCCGCGGCGTGTGCCTTGGCCGTTTCCCTCACGCTCACAGCGGCCGCAGTATGCCTGACGGAGGCCGTCCGGCGGCAAGACGATTGCACAAGTTGTGCAGAACGGCACAAGTCGCGCACAAGTTGTCCCAGTAAACTCAATGAATTCCAGGTGGTTAGCCTGGCATGGCCGTTGCCTAGGAGAAGCGGCCAAATGGCAACCACGGAAGAAAGGGTTTCGGATTACGAAGGCGTCCTGTTCGCCCGGGCGATGCGGCTGGCCCGCAGCCACTCGGACGCGTGGGACCTGGTCCAGGACACGTACGAGCGCGCGCTGCGCGGGCAGTCGTCGTTCCAGCCCGGGACCAACCTTCGCCTCTGGCTGATGACCATCATGTACAACCTGTTCCTCGACCGCTGCCGGCGGCAGACGCGCGAGCCGCGCACCGTCGCCATCGACGAGGGCGACATTCCCAACCCCGAGGCGTACGCGCCCGAGCCGTGGGAGAGCATCACGAGCGAGCAGGTGCACGCGGCGGTCGCGGATCTCGAGGGTCCGTTCCGCGAGGTCTACGAGCTGCGGCTGATCAACAACTGCAGCTACGACGAGATCGCCGACAAGCTGACGATCCCGCGGTCGACGGTCGGCACGCGCCTTTTGCGCGCTCGCCAGAAGCTGAAGAGCCGGCTGCTGGATCTCGCCGCGGCTTAAGCGTTCGTCGCCGATCTCCCGCGATTGCGCTGACGCCGCGCCGCGAAGCTAATCGTCACGCGTCTTTGCGCGCCGGTTCCGATTGGGACTTCGGTCGCGGCTTTATCGAGTAGTCTTGCGCGCGGAGGGTGGCTGTGAACTTCGCGGCGTTCTTGAATCACTGGTGGAACCTGCCGTTCCTCGTGATGGTGGGCCTCTGCGGGGTGTTCTTCGTGTTGCAGGCGGTGGGCATCCTGGGCGCGCACGCCGACCACGACGCCGACGTGGATCACGACGTCGACGTCGACCACGACGTGGACGCGGACGCGAATGCCGACGCAGATGCGGATGCCGACGCAGATGCGGGCGGAATGACCGCCGCGTGGCACGAAACGCTGGCTTTCCTCGGCGTCGGTCGGGTTCCGTTCATGGTCGTCTGGGTGACGCTGTTTCTGTTTGCGGGGTTCAGCGGCATCTTCATCAACCGGGTGCTGTTCGTTCGTTCGGAAGGCGCGTACCGCGGTTGGTGGTTCGTGCTGGTTTCGCTGGCGGCGCTGGTCGTCGGTCTGGTCGGCGTGCGGATCTTCTCGCGTCTGGCCGCGCGTCTCGTCGATGTCGGCGGCCGCGGCGCCACCGCCAAGCACGAGCTGGCCGGGAAGATCGGCGTGGTCGCCTCGCCGGTGCTGGACAGCCGCTTCGGCGAGATCCGGGTGCACGACGATCACGGCAATGAGCTTCTCCTTCACGGCTGCGTGCGCGAGGGCGAGGCGTCCCTGGCGCGCGGCGCGAAGGTGGTGCTGGTCAGTTACGACGGGGACAAGCAGCTGTTCTGGGCTGCGGCCTGCCCCGAGGTCGAAGACGAGAAAAGGAGCTGAGTCATGGGGTCTCTGTTCAGAGGCATCGAGGTCTGGCAAATGGCGGTCGGGTTGGTCGGCGCCATCACCCTGTTCGTGCTGGTCTTCTTCGGGGCGATGGCGCGCTTTCTGAAGCGCCCGTCGCCGTCGGAGGCGATCATCCGGATCGGACGCGCCACCACGGACGTCTTCATAGCGCGCGCCTGCTGGATCGTGCCGGTGCTGCACCGAGCCGCGACGATGTCGCTGTCGACCATCGGGCTCACCATCCGGCGCGAGGGTCACGAAGCGCTGGTCACCAAGGACTTCATCT
>Ga0066395_10000173_pt1 | contig 23187 bp, 19 predicted proteins | sample PanSoiPlot1MoBio_FD_61218 | JGI IMG/M metagenome (GOLD analysis project Ga0066395, IMG submission 61218) | Tropical forest soil microbial communities from Panama analyzed to predict greenhouse gas emissions - Panama Soil Plot 1 MoBio | ecosystem: Environmental > Terrestrial > Soil > Tropical... | reverse complement strand
ATCCCGATGCCAAGGCACCCAGGTCTGCCATTTCTTCATTTTTCCAAAGAAACCCGCGTGCCACGAAACAGTCGCCATCCCAGCAGGCATCCGGTCCGTAGATCAATCCGAACGGGTCCGGCAGTGAATCATCTGCCCACCCGACAAATGAGCCATCATTGTTCAAAATGTGTGCTCCGAAGATAGAAAAGTGGCTGTTTGGCCCCCCGAACGTGCCGATGAAAACAACCTTGTAGCGAATGTTCTGCTCTCGCGCGCTAGAGGTTATGGATATGTTTTGAGAGTTGAGCGTCGGGGACAGCGCCAATGTAAGAATCGCCGATATCAGAGTTATCGTTCGTTCCGATTTCATGTTGCCCTCCACGAATTTCGCGTCACTATTTCCCACGCCCGTCGATCGGTGCAATGCAAAATTAGTCACCGATCGATCACATTTCGATCACGGCGGCAACTAGCTGAGCTGGTTTTACTTACACTCTGCACTTCGCGTTGACACACGACGATTAGCCAAGAATATTGAGCATTGCCGGTGGTAAAATCCGAGGCTCTTTGAGGCATTTCGTGTTGGGAATTGGCCGACCAGAACGAGTTGTCCGTTTTGAAGGACTTGAGCTCGACATTCGCACCGGCGAGCTGCGCGTTGCCAAGGGCAAAACAGTTCAGCTTTCAGAACAGCCCCTGCGAATTCTGGTTGCACTGTTGGAGCGTCCCGGCGAGCTCGTGTTGCGGGGGGACCTACGCAAGCGGCTGTGGCCGAACGACACAATAGTGGAGTTCGAACACAGCATCAGCGCGGCCATGAACCGGCTTCGCCAAGCGCTCGGCGACTCGGCGGAAAATCCAAGATTCATTGAAACGCTTGCGCGCCGCGGCTATCGCTGGAAAACTCCGGTGGAGTGGGTGGAAGCTACACAAGACGCACACCACACACCTTCTGCGCCCGAGGACCAAAACCCAATCGGCAAGAAGGTTTCGCACTATCGAGTGCTGGAGATTCTAGGAGGCGGTGGCATGGGCGTGGTCTACAAAGCCGAGGACATCAAGCTCGGACGCCGCGTTGCACTGAAATTCTTGCCTGACGAATTGGCCGGCGAAGCCGCAGCCATGCAACGATTCGAGCGCGAGGCGCGAGCCGCGTCCGCACTCAACCATCCCAATATTTGCACGATCCACGCAGTCGAGGAGTGTGAGGGGTACCGGTTCCTTGTAATGGAGCTGCTTGAAGGCAAGACGCTGCGAGACATAATTGCGCGACAGGCAGATTCAAAGAGCGCTTTCGAAATCAAGCCGGTACTGGATACGGCGCTTCAAATCGCAAGCGGTCTTGAGGCAGCGCACCTGAAAGGCATCATCCATCGCGATATCAAACCGGCAAACATCTTCATTACCGACCACGGGCAAGCGAAAATACTGGATTTCGGCGTTGCCAAGCTCCATGAGTCTGAATCTGCGGAGCCTCAACCTCGATTATCAACCGAACAAGAGCCGAAGCAGGGATCGAGACCACTGCTGACCCTGACGCGCACCGGAGTCACCGTCGGGACCGCCGCTTACATGTCTCCGGAACAGGTACGAGGGGAACGACTGGATCCGCGCACCGACCTGTTCTCGTTTGGCCTAGTGCTTTATGAAATGGCAACCGGGCAGCGAGCTTTTCCAGGCGACACAGCGCCAGTACTGCATGATGCCATCCGCAACCGAGCGCCGGTTCCCGTGCGGGAGCTGAATCCTCAAGTTCCTGCAAAGCTGGAAAATATTATCTACAAGGCAATCGAGAAGGACCGCAGTATGCGGTATCAGGGCGCAGCGGAAATTCTTGCTGACCTGGAGTCCCTGAGAGTTGACACGAAACCGCGTCGCTCTCGCTGGTGGGCGGCCGCAGCTGGTGTTACAGCACTATTGGTCGTGACTCTGGTTTTCTGGTCCGCGGGGAGACGGACGCAGCAGTCAACGACGCCTGAGGTCAAAGTTCGACAGCTCACGGTTAATTCCTCCGATAATCGCGTTTTGAACGGTGTCATCTCTCCGGATGGCAAGCACCTCGTCTACGTCGATATGAAAGGCATGCACCTGCAGACAATCGACACGGGAGAGACTCGGGCCATTCCGATGCCGGACGATCTCAAGGACCAGAACGTAGAGTTTGCATGTGTTACTTGGTCTCCGGACAGTATCCATTTCTTGTGCAACGCTTATCCCGTTGGAGGTGACAGATTTCTTGTGACGGAAAAAGATCGTTGGAGCATTTGGGAATTCTCGGTGCAGGGAGGGAAACCGCGAATGCTTCGTGACATGGCAATTGCGTGCTGCTTCGCGCCGGACGGATATCAGATTGCGTATGGCGCGAATAGAAACGGGGAAATCTGGGTCATGGATGCTAACGGCGCAAATGCGCACAAAGTTCTCGACAGCGGAGACGATAGTAGCGTCATTGCGCAAGTGTGGTCCGCGGACAGCCAACGACTCATCTATAGCCACGAAAAAGGGCCAAACCTTCTCAACATGTTGAGCCGTGACTTGAGAAGTGCCACAACTACTGAGATCGAGACCGACTTTGGGAGAGACGCAGAGAATGTGCTGGCATTGACCGACGGCCGATGGGTCTTCGGGGAAGGAGAGGCGGGAACCATCCGCTCGTGTAACTTCTGGCTGGAGAGAAATGATCTCCGCACAGGGAAACTGATCGAGAAGTCGCGGCGATTGACCAACTGGACTGGTTTCTGCATGAATCCGACTAGTGCAACCGCAGATGGCAAGAAGATCGCATTCCTTCAATACTTCGGTCACCCGACCGTCTATGTTTCAGATCTCCACTCTAGTGGGACACGAATCAGCAACCTGCGTCACTTCACACTGACTGACACCTGGGATTATTGGTGCGCCTGGACACCAGACAGCAAGGCACTCATTTTCCATTCCACTCGCGGCGGCCGTGAAGCGATTTACAGGCAATCGCTGAACGGGGATTCGCCGGAGCTGCTGGTGCCAGATCGGAGCTCGGAGGGGTGTGATGTAAGTCCAGATGGTAAGTGGATTCTCTACGTTCAGGGTCCTAAATCCGACGAACCCTCGGGGCTGCGTCAACTCATGAGGATTCCAATTGGCGGCGGTACACCCCAGACGGTGTTCCCCTTGCTGCCTCGCCAACTTGGGCCAGAGTGTTCCAGGTCTTCATCCAACTTGTGTGCAATTGTTGAACTGATCGAAGGCCGAAAGGAGGTTATTCTTACGGCTTTCGATCCGGTGAAAGGGCTTGGGGCTGAGCTCGCGCGAATCCCACTCGATTACAAACCGGAAGATCCCGGCGTGATTCTTTCGCCTGACGGGACGCGCATAGCAGTTCTAGCGGCCGAAAACCGCATCAAGATTCTTACGATTCGTGGCGAATTGATCAATGAAATCCAGGTGAAGGGTCCAACCAGTCTATTCAACTTTAATTGGGCGCCGGACGGTTCGGCAATCTTTGTCACTGGCGCCATTCCGGGCGGACATGTGCTTCTGCGAGCGAGCTTGGATGGTCAAACCCGGCGCGTAACTGAGAGCCACTCGCCAGATTTCATCGCCGCCATGCCATCGCCCGACGGCCACCACCTGGCGTTGACGGGCGTAGGCGATACCGCAAACATGTGGATGATGGAGAACTTCTGAAGGCCCTCACTCACGTCGTGACCAAAACGATCGGGTACCCGCCACTGTCTTTATTCCAACTCAAAATTGAAGTTCTGCCTTCACCTGAATCATCCGCGACGATAGGCCTCTCCCATAAACGCCGGTTGGCGCACTCGCGCTATAAACGATCTGACCAAATGTAGACGCGCTAGAAAATCCGTCGGGCATGCCAAAATTCGGGTGGTTGAAAACGTTGAAAAACTGAAGTCCAATTCCGAGTAGTCCCGTATCCCAACCCGGCAATCTGGTGTTTTTCATAATCGTCAAGTCGGCGGTGAAGTAGCTAGGGCCATGAAAGCGATTGCGTCCCTGTGCGAAATTTACGACCGAACCACCGCACGGTTTCGAAGGATCAGTGGCATCGGGCTGATTTCCCATGTTGAAGTCCGTGATGCAACCTGGCTGAATGAAGTCCGCCGCAAGATTCGGTGTGCCGCCGGATAGCGTCAATGGTGTCTGGCACGGCCGTGGGACGGCTGGAATCACAGCTCCACGACCACATGGCAACTGTTTGCCAAGAGGATGAGCCGGCACAGCGTATAGCTGTCCCCCAAAGTTCTTCGTCGCAGACAACACGCTGGATGTCAAATTGTCATAGGCGGTGTATCGGAACCCGCCGCGCGCAAATATGGTTCCCGATATCTGCCAGCCGGATACCAGATAATCCGGACCGCGATGTCCAAGCAGGGTTTTCACCGGAATTTCCCAGACGTAGTCGGCATTGAATGAGTGGCGAATATCGTAGTCGGCTGGCCCATAGGCGCCGTGAGGATTGTTGGGATCCTGCGGGTTGATAGGGTTACCGCCAGCTCCGTTGACGAAAAGAAGCAGGCCTCCATTAGAGCCTTCGTCGAATGCACGACCATAGGTGTAGTTAGCTTGCAGGAGGCTCTGGCCCTCTGCCGCAAAGCGATGCTTGAAGGACGTCACCACACCGTGATAATTCGAAACGCCTACGCTCGTCATGCTGTTGACTGTGCTAAACCGCGGATCCGCGCAAGGTGGAATCGGCGGGCTGGTGCATTCTGCCTGAGGCAGACTGCCAAAACCGTAGGCATTGGCAGAGGTGTTCTGGATCAGTTCGTGGAGGCCATGATTGCCGAAGTAGCCGATTGTCACCGACGTGTTGGCCCCAAACAGCTGCTGCATTTCCAGGCTCCACTTTTGATACTGGGGTGAGAGAGTTTTGCGGCCGGGATTGACGAAAGCCGGAGTGAAGCCCGAGATTTGACTACCCGTGTGGAAGGCATCGAGAAAGGCCTCATTTGAGTTCCTAGCGTCAAGAAACAAGCTAGTGGTTTCACCTGGCGCAATATTGTTGTTGAAGACACCAAATTGATTGTTCAGTGGCGGATTTTGACTAAGGGATTCGGCGAGGGCACCGGGTAAGGAATCATAAAAAATTCCAATGCCTCCGCGGACCACCATATTGTGCGATATACCGATTGGTTGCCACGCGAAACTGATTCGTGGAGCCCACAAAATCCTATTCAGGTCGGGATATGCGTTCCGCTGATCGATCAGTATTGCTTTGTTGTATGGCTGGCTGGGATCATGAGACAGAGATTCGAACGGGCCATGCATCCGCGCAAAACAGCGGTCAGCGCAAACTGGATTGGACTGGTGCTCTACTCTTAGGGCCAGAGTGAACGCCACGTTGGGTCGTGCCCGCCAATCGTCCTGAGCGTAGACACCCAGATTGTAAAATGCGACGCGCTGCGAGCGGGCCGAGGCAAAAGACTGATACAGTGCCGAGAAATCAGCCTCTCCACCGTTTGCGTCAAACCCACCTTGATAAAAGGCATCCAATGAGAAAGGAAGTATATCTCCGGCCGAGTTAAAGCTGTACAAGAAGTCGTTGTGATCCACTCGTAAAAAATTGATCCCGATGCCGAGTTTGTGGCTGCCTCGAATTCCGGTCAGGTCATCCGCAATTTGCCACTGCGTGCTATTCGTTCCTACCGGGGCACCAAGACTAATACCGAGATTGCTGAAGCTGCAGCTCCCGCCGTCGCACCAGCCGAGTCTTGTCGGAAACGTGGCTTGGGTCTCCGTAAGATTTTTCGGCTGGAAAATCGCACTTCGCCACCACCCGCCCAACACGAATTGGTTCGCCGCCGAAGGCCCGATCGTGTGCGTCTGCACCAACTGGCCTTGCCACCACGGTTGATCAGTATCGAGGTTGAAAAGCGGGCTGATGGGATCAACGATGCGATTGATACCGTGGTCATATTGCACCAGGAAAAAAATGCGGTCTTTGACCGTCGCGTTCCAATCGACTCGGCCGGAAATTAGTGTTTCATTGATAGGCAGTGTTCCGTTCGCTACGAAGTTCACGGCGCACGGCAGCCCACCCAAGGTGAAGGAAGGATCACAACCTATCGGATCGAAGAAATTCCCAGGTTGAACGATATGTGTTCCTCTGGCAGCGTCATAGAGATCGAAAATCTGACGGTAGAATCCATGGGAAGCAGAAGTTGCTCCAAATTTTGTGTCAATATTGGCCATCGTTGCTGATTCAAATTCACTACTGGGCACGACTGTGGGGAAGACCAAGGGCAGCGTCAGATGCAAACCCTCAGCGTTAAAGAAGAAGAAAATCTTCTCTTTCCTGAGTGGCCCGCCCACCGATCCGGCCCATTGGTTGGCGATCGCGAAGGGACGCGGCTGGCGAAAGGCATTGTTGATCCAGTCATTCGCGTTCAACACGCGGCCATTCCAGAAGTACTCTGCATTTCCGTGAAACTCATTGCTCCCGGATTTCGTGATGTAATTAACATTCGTTCCGGCAAGAGTGCCGAATTGACCGGAGTAGCCATTAGTTATTACCGTCGCTTCCTGGATTTGGTTCTGACCAAGCATTAGCCCCAAAGGCCCCGTCTGATTTAGATTGAGGGCCATGTCATTGTCGTTCATCCCATTTAGCGTGAAGAGATTCGACGTGCCAGGCATGCCTAAACTGGAGAAGTTGCCCGCGCCGCCGTCGGTGTTCATCACTACGCCCGGGGCAGTCTGTGCGATGTAGGTCAGATCACTTCCGGAATTCGGCAGAGCCGAAATCTGTTCCCGATTGACGGCAGTCGAGAAATCGGCGCTCTCCGCTTGAAGCAACGGCACTTCGCTAGTGACGGTGATCTCGGTGGCCGGCGTCGCAATTGCCAGTGCCATATTCACCGATACCACAGGCCCAAGCAGCACATCCACGGTCTGTCGCCGCTCCCGAAACCCGGCATGCGTCACGGTCAACGTATATGTGCCGGGCAGCAGAAAGAAAAATCGGTACGCCCCCTCTCGATCGGTTCTTGTGGATTGGGTTGTACTCTTGGTTCTGTCCTTGATCTCAACATCCGCGCCGGCAAGTACCGCATTGCTCTGATCAGTGATGACTCCCGCTAGAGCGCCGGAAGTTGTTGTCTGGGCTTTCAATTTCTGGCAGGCGCACATTAAAAGGATCAGCAGTGCAAGCGCTGGGCGGAGCGGCCAGAGTCTCATCGAATCCACCCCAGGAGATTCAGTGAGCACACAAACTCACGAGGATCACATCATACCCTGACAAGATGCTTCGAGTGCCCCGTTTTATCTGCGGGTAAGCGATTGATCAAAGGTGAGTTGAAAAGAAATTGTGACCCGAGTTCTGTGATCGATCGTCATTGCGTCCTGGATACTTGGATTATGAAGGAATGCTTAGCTTCGCGGATAATGGAGAACACGCACAGTTGGAGGCTGAAACCGGGGACAAACACATTTACGCGCTGGAACAAACTCCGGCCAAGGAAAGCAAGAAAGAAAGCGAATATTCTGACTTCTTAAGCTTAGAGGGGCTGCTCCCATCTGCAAGCATCTCTCCAGCGGTGTCAGCAGCCCTATGCTTTCAGAAGGTACTTTGTCATCAATTCAGCAACTGTGTGAAGCACGTGAGAGACTCCGGTTGTTACGGAGACGACTAGAAAAGGCAGATGCCCGGTAATGCCAACGAAGGCGATGAAGCAGCCTAGAACGTCCCATGCGTTGAACGTTGGAGCCGAAGCAGACAGAAAGACGTAATCGAAGTACTTCTTCCCAACGATCCAGAGCGCGATCCAGCCACTAATTGAACCTACGAAGTTCAGCCAGCGTTGATACCACTGCCACACGGACTCGTGTCTTCGGCTCTTAGGATCAGTTATGAAGATCACGACCGCATGTTGGCCGAACCAAGCGCTCGCGAGAATAGCGAAAAACCAGTAGAGGTAGATCAGGTATTGACTCATGGCGTGGGCGCATACTAGCAAAAGAGCAAATGAAAGCCAAATAAGGCACTTCTGATTGAGCGGGGTCGCTTCCTGCTGTGTGCATCTGCTGACGGCTTCAGCGACCCTAACATAATCAGTCAGGGAGATAGGCACGCGATGAGCAAGGTCCAAGAGTTGAGAGACAAATTGAAAGCAGTGGCGGAAACGGTCGGCCTCGATTGGTCGCTGGAGTTCACTACCGGATGCTTTGAGGATAAGTGGTGCGGTAACGTCTCTTTGTCGGTACACAAAGTCCCGAGGATAGACGTAGCGGTGCCAGTAGGCAACGCCGACAGCATTGAACACTGCGCACAACTCCTTATCGAGAGAATCGACGACGCACTCAATGATCTTCGGAAACTACACGCATTGCCGCTGCCGAACTAACGGTTCAACAAACTCTGCCAAGCCACAGTCCGAGCAGACCGATAGTAGCGAGTTTCATCCTGCAGCGTGACTTTTGGTTTAGTTTGGGTTCACCAAATGGCCGGCAATGCTCACTCCGAATTGCCAAGTTTTCGGCAGCGGCGCAGGTAGCTTGTCAAGCCTTCTAACTCCGCTCAAGTGAAGAGAGCTTCCGCTTGATTCAGGCGCCCGGGCTTGTCCAGGTATCGGGCGCCACTAGCCCGGGCTTGGAAGAGGGAGGCACTCCTGATCAGGAGTGCCGACGGGGCGTCAAGAAGGTCTTGAGCGAAATTAATTAAATCCTCTCTGACCCACAAGTTTTTGCCAGGTCAAGTACTAACAACGACGATTAGGCCAGGGGGCTCGCATTCCCATCAGCTTGATTTCAAACGCGAGTTGCTCATACTGGTCCTCCACATCTGCCAATTCGCGTTGGAGCTGACGCCTCCGTAATGCCAAGCATGCCAGGTTTCTCCATTCTGAATCGTCTGAGATTTTCTCGGCTTCGTCAGATTTGTCTTTAACGTACATTTTCTCCTCCAATATCACCTCGGATTTCACCCTCATGCTCCCGTGCATTCACACATTCGCTGTCGCACGCACGCTCCGGCCAGTGGCCATGAAGGGCGAAAAAAGCTAGTTCTTCACCAGTGCGGCCTGCATATCTTTGTTCGTCCTGCTTCCAGAGCTTTCGCAACTCCTCGCGCTCCATCTTGTCGATTCGGCTCATTCCCCGCGGAGGCTCTGGGCGCTCGGGGTACTTGCCGGCTGAAGCCCAGGCCAAGAGTTCGTCGTCTGACAGCGCCTCAAGGAAGCGTTGATTACGAACCCAAGCCCTGAACTCCAGTTCTCGCTCCAACCGCTCGATCCGGCTGCTAGTTGTCGTCGCCATTGTGGCCTCCCGCCTCCCTCTCTGGATCACTTCTCAGCAGTGGAATTCGAATCACCCCAAGCGACGATTCCAGTTTCGATATGCGGCGTTCCATAGCCCCCTGCTCCAAAGAACGCAGCAGGACTCCGGCGAGGTAGCCAATGCCCTTTGCCACTCGCGGATCGAGTTGCCCCGTCGAAGCTGATTGATCGAGTCTGTGATCAGAGCGGAGACTTCGGAAGCATTCTCGAGCGTTATGTCGGGAGTATCGGGCGGGAGCACAGCGGCAGGGCGGCTCCGTTTGATGCCACCGTCGCGTCGCGCACGTTCGACGGTAGTTGATTGTTCAAGGTCGTGAAAGACACACACCGATTTTCCAGTCTGCGCGTCCGCGTCACACTTTGATCCATTCTTCTTAAGGAACCGACATTTGTCGGGCATAATTTTACCTACCTAGGTAGGGGATACCCTTAGGACTCAAGGGCTAGATTGTTAGGAGGCCAGGCAGAGCACCAAGAAATCGTCGGGAGTTGAGGGGGCCGCACCCCGCCATTGTCTTGCCAGCGGTCCCCGCGACCGTACCAAAAGCGTACCAAATACCGGCGAATATACCGGTATTTCCGGTTACGAGCCCTATCTAACCTGTTTAAAGTCAATTGCCGGTGGGTGGATGGAGATCGTGTGAAGATGGCACTCTACCGCTGAGTTAAGCGCCCGGCCTGTAAACCAAGACACTAGCAGCGTTTCTATCACGGTGCCAAGCTGGTGTCCTCTACTGTATTCGCACTCATTATACTCGACGAAATCCGAGCCAACGCAACCGCGCCCATGCCGCGAATCCATCACCGCGCCGAATAGTAGAAGCTGGCGCCAAGAACGTATCACTCGGGGGGCGTGGCGAATCAGGCACGTGGGTGGATCGGCGCGGTCGCGTGGTGAATCGTAATGCTAAGATTCCGGCAATGCCACAGCGCAAGGGGATCAAAGATGTGATGAAAGTCGCTCGGCGCCGTTTGGCGCACTCGGGCAAAACTTCGCATCGAGATGGCGCTGAGCTCGTTGTCATCACGGGCATGAGCGGCTCCGGCAAGGCCTCAGCGCTCAAGGCGTTCGAAGATCTTGGTTACTACTGTGTGGATAACCTGCCGGTGGAACTGATCCCGCGTTTTGCCGAGCTCGCCTTGCAATCGGGTGAGATTCCCCGGACCGCGCTCGTGGTGGATGTCCGCGAAGGCGCGCAACTCGACAAGCTTCCGTCAATCCTGAAGTCCGTGAAGCGGATGATCCCGACTCGGGTCATTTTTCTCGAGGCGAGCGACGCGTCGTTACTGCGCCGCTTCAGCGAGACACGCCGGCCGCATCCACTGGGGACTCATGCTCCGGTGCGGGCTTCGCTAACAGCCGAGCGGCGGCACCTGCGCCCGATCCGGGCGATTGCCGACATGGTGATCGATACTTCCAAGTTCAACGTACACGAGCTGCGTTCGCACCTGACGGATCGATTCAAGCAAAAATCTGGTGGCGACAAAACGATTCTCGTGTCGTGCGTGAGCTTTGGATACCGGCACGGTGTTCCGGATGACGCTGATCTTGTGTTCGACGTACGGTTTCTGCCGAATCCGCATTTTGTGCCAGAGTTTCGTCCGCTTACGGGAAGGCATCCGCGGGTTGCGAAGTATATCCGGTCATTTCCGCAGACGCAGGAATTCATTACGCGAATTTCGGAATTGCTGGTTTACTTGCTGCCTCACTACATCCGGGAGGGAAAGAGCTACCTGACGATCAGCTTCGGGTGCACTGGCGGACAGCATCGCTCGGTAATGATGGCGGAGGAGGTGGGCAAGCTGCTGCGCAAGGCGGCATATAAGGTGAAGGTTGTCCACCGGGACAGTCCAAAGTAGAACAAGCTCCAGATATTGGGTACCAGACGCTGCGGCCGGCGCTGAAACTGGAGGCTTTCTGCAGTTCTGACATGTAAAATTAAAGTCACAGCATGATTGAGTCTTCCCCTAAAGGCGCAGATTTGCTTCGGCAAGAGGAGTATTGATGCGCCAAATAACCCGCCTGTTGCGCTACGTCCTCCCCTACTGGTGGCAGTTTCTTGCATCGGTGGTGCTGATGGCGGGAGTAGGATTGCTCGACGCCTTCCGTTTGCTGCTGATCGGCCCGATCTTTGACCGCGTTCTGAACCCTGGGTCGCAGACCCGCACTATCCAACTACTAAAGGTTCCTTTCACGGACCATGTCATTCTGCTGCAACAGTTAGTGCCTTCTCATTTTCAGAATCCCTGGACAGTTGTGGCGTTCGCGCTGGTCGCAGCGACTGTGCTGAAAGGAATCTTCGATTACATCGGCACATACCTGGTGAACTATGCCGGGTTCGGCATGATCACCGACTTGCGCGACAGCCTATACGACGCAATCCTGCGACGCTCCGCGGCATTTTTCTCGAAACACACAACGGGCACTTTGCTGTCGACGATCATCAATGACATCGAGCGCGTGCAGTATGCCATGTCGAGCGTACTGTCGGAATTTCTCCAACAATTCTTCACGTTGCTGTTCACGGTGGGCGTCGTCATATTGCTGGGCGGGAAGCTGGCGTGGGTCCTTCTGCTGTTTGTGCCGGTGATTCTTTATTCATCGCGGAAAATCGGACGGCAGGTGCGCACGACGACCCGCACAGGCCAGGACAAACTCGCCGAGATCCAGAACATCCTGCACGAGACGATTACCGGCAACCGTATCGTGAAGGCCTTTGGGATGGAGAATTGGGAGATCTCCCGTTTCCGGAAAGCCGCCAAGCGCCTTTTCCGGGCCAACCTGCGGTCAGTGGCGGCGGCAGCGATTAGCTCTCCGCTGATGGATATTTTCGGATCGATCGCGATCGCGTTGCTGCTTCTGCTCGGCCGCGACCAGATCAACCGGCACGTATTCACGGCCGGAACGTTCCTCGCGTTTATTGTTGCGGTTTTCAAACTTTACGACCCGGTGCGGAAGTTTGCGCTCTTTAATAACAGTTTCCAGCAGGCGCTTGGAGCATCGTCGGAAATTTTCCGGTTTATGGACATCGAAGACGAGGTGCCCGAACGGCGCGATGCTAAGCGGTTGGCGCGGTTCGCTCACGGAATCCAGTTCGAGGCGGTCGGATTTTCATACGAAAACGGCGAGGGCTCGCGCGAGGTGCTGCACAATATCAATCTCGAAGTGGCCGCCGGCGAAGTAGTAGCGGTAGTGGGATCGAGTGGCGCCGGTAAGAGCACACTGGTGCATCTGATCCCGCGCTTCTTCGACGTCTCCAGCGGGCGCATAGTAGTCGACGGCAAGGATGTGCGTGATCTGACGCTGGCGTCGTTACGGTCGCAGGTTGGCATCGTCACGCAGGAGACGGTGCTCTTCAACGATACGGTGCGCAACAACATCGCTTATGGCCAGCCCCATGTCTCGCAGAAAGAAGTAGAAGCGGCGGCGCGAGCTGCGCTCGCGCATGATTTTATCCAGTGCCTTCCCGAGGGCTACGAGACAACAATTGGCGAACGGGGTGTGCGTCTTTCCGGAGGAGAGCGCCAGCGCATAGCCATTGCGCGCGCAATCCTGAAGAATGCGCCAATTTTGATACTGGATGAGGCTACTTCGGCGCTCGACAGCGAATCGGAGTCGCTGGTGCAATCGGCACTGCAAAATTTGATGACTGGGCGTACCGTGTTGGTGATCGCGCACCGGTTGTCGACGGTCCGTCGAGCGGACCGCATTGTGGTTCTCGAAAATGGCACCATCAGCGATATTGGCGCCCACGAGGAACTCATGCAAAAGTTGGGCACGTACCGTCGACTGTACGAACTGCAATTTGCAGAAGTAGAGAGAGTCAGTGGTTAGTGAATAGGCCGAACTCAAACACTTGCTATCGACTGATCACCGTCCACCTCTATCTCATATGGCCCTACGTTCAATGACGGGATTTGCGCAAGTCAAGGCGCAGGTCACTCCGGCGCTTGCGTTTTCCCTGATGCTGAAGTCGGTGAACCATCGCTTTCTCGATCTGCATTTCCGAATGCCTTCTGACACTGACGCGCTGGAAATGAAGCTGCGCCGGCTGCTTAAGGAAAAACTCGGCCGCGGACACGTGGAAGTCACGCTCAGCCTGGAGCATATTGGCGGTAACGGTGTCGCACTCAACCGCGAAATGGTCAACAGCTACGTGCAAGCTTTCCGCACGGCATCGGCCGAATTCGGCGTGGGCGGCGAGCCTGATCTCAATGTAGTTCTTCGAATGCCAGGGGCAATGGACTCTTCTGCCGAGAAAGTTGGGGAGGATCTCGAAGCGGCTGTCATGGCGAATGTCGAAGAGGCGTTGGCAAAGCTCAATCAGATGCGCGAGGAAGAGGGCCGTGGCACCGCCGCCGAACTACGAGAGCGCATGGCTCATTTGCTGAAAGCTGGCGCAGGCATGGAAGGACATCGCAACGCGATCTTGCGCAGTTACTCCGAACGACTGCAGTCGCGAATGCAGGAGATGCTGGGCGCGCAAATTGACAAAGAGCGAATACTCCAGGAAGCCGCGGTGCTTGTTGACCGCAGCGATATCCAGGAAGAGCTGGTCCGCCTGCAGACTCACGTCAAACATTTTCTCGGCCTGCTTGATCAGGGCGGCGAGGTCGGGAAAAAATTGGACTTTCTCCTCCAGGAAATGAACCGCGAAGCGAACACTCTACTTTCGAAGACTTCCGGATTGGCAGGCGAAGCGCTAAAAATTACTGAGATGGGCCTGCTGATGAAAGCGGAGATCGAAAAGTCACGCGAGCAGGTACAGAACCTGGAATGAGTATCGTCTACATTGTTTCCGCGCCTTCCGGCTCAGGCAAATCCACGCTGGTCAATGAATTGTTCAAGGTAGTGAAGGGACTGGATTTCTCGATTTCCTACACCACGCGTCCACCCCGCGGCAGCGAGCAAAACAGCAAAGAATATTTTTTTGTGAGCAAATCGGAGTTCGAAAGCATGATCGCCAAGGATGAGTTTCTCGAACATGCGAACGTCTTCGGAAACTACTACGGGACTGCACGCCGGTTTTTGCGGGAGGCCGAAGCGAGGGGAAACGATCTTCTGCTTGATATCGATGTGCAAGGCGCGGCGCAGATCAAGCAGCGAATTCCCGAGGCCGTCAGCATCTTTATCCTGCCCCCCGATCGCGACACGCTCGAGTGGGTTGCGCAACCGCGGGCTCGATTCGGAGTCGGTGATTGTCCGCCGTTTGGACACGGCCCGGCGAGAGATTGAGAAATACTCGAAATATGACTATATACTTGTAAACAACCGGCTCGAGCAGTCCACCGACGAATTGAAGGCGATTGTCCAGGCGGAACGGTTTCTGCGATCCAAGCGTCAACTGCCGCCCGAGGATGCTCATCTTCTGACGATCGCCAATGCCAGCCGGCTTGATCAGGCACGGGAACGCGTGCAGCCAATCTTGGCGTCTTTTCTTTCGCCAGCGGCACGCGGGAAGTGAATTTCGGGGGAGAGTATGAAATTGATGGACGGCTTCGACAGTAACTATCGCTACATCCTGGTAGCGGCGCGGCGGGCACGACAACTGCAAGGCGGCGCGCCGCCGGTGATCGACACCGGATCGCGCAAACCCTGCCGCATCGCGCAGGATGAAATTAAGGCCGGCAAAGTGAAGTGGCTGATTCCAGACACGCCGAAATCGGCGGTCGAAGCAGCGTCCGAGAGCCTCGAAAAGACATTCGGGGAAGACGCGTAGAAGTTCGCGGGCGACGAGTTTTCCGGCAAGGTGGTTTGCGCGCTTGCCGTTGTTCGCATGCGACAATGTTCCCCGCGTTGTAACGTGCGTGACCGGCCGTTGCACCTTCGAGCGGCGCGTCCGCATCCACATAATGGGATGCTGGTTTGCTCTGGAGATTCGGCTAACCGCAGAACTATGAAAATCGCTCTTGGCGTTTCCGGCGGAATTGCGGCTTACAAAGCAGCAGAGATCGTCCGGCTGCTGCAGGATCGCGGGATTCGCGTGCAGGTCATCATGACCCGTGCCGCGCAGGAATTCGTGCGGCCCCTCACCTTCGCCGCGCTCTCTGGAGAAAAAGTCATTACCCACCTTTTCGGGTCGGAAGATCAACCCGCCAATGTGGAATCCGCGATCGAGCACATAGCCGTCGCACAAGCGATAGACGCGTTGCTGGTTGCTCCGGCGACGGCTGACGTGCTGGCCAAGTTCGCGCAGGGAATTGCCAACGATTTCTTGAGCACACTGTATCTGGCGACTACCGCGCCCATAATCGTGGCACCAGCCATGAACGTCAATATGTGGAACCACCCTGCGACGCAGGCAAATCTCGAAATCCTGCGCACGCGCGGTGTGAAAATCGTGGAGCCGGGGACCGGATATCTGGCCTGCGGCATGACGGGTGCCGGCCGCCTCGCAGAGAACGAAGCAATTGTGTCCGCCACGCTTGCAGTCCTTGGCGCATCGCAGGATTTGACCGGAGAGACAGTGCTCGTAACGGCGGGGCCGACGCGAGAGAAGATCGATCCGGTGCGTTACATCACCAATCGTTCCAGCGGTCGCATGGGATATGCCATTGCGGAAGCTGCGTTACGGCGCGGCGCGCGCGTGCTGCTGGTGAGCGGGCCGACGGTAATTGCGGCGCCTGATGCCGCGGAAGTCACGCGCGTCGAAACTGCTGAAGAAATGCGTACGGCGGTGCTCAAACTCCTGCCCGAGAGCACCGTGGTTATCAAGACCGCGGCTGTTGCCGATTTTCGTCCGAAGGATGCCGCTGGCCAGAAGATCAAGCGTAAAGGTCCGATGACGCTGGAACTCGAACCAACACCGGACATCCTGTCGGAACTGGCGCGGCACAAAGATTCACAAATAGTCGTGGGTTTCGCGGCGGAAACAGAAAATGTCCTCGAGAATGCCCGCAAGAAGCTGGCCTCCAAGTCGCTGGATGCGATCGTCGTCAACGACGTGTCGAGGGAGGGTGTGGGTTTTGATTCTGACCGGAACGCCGTAACGATCATCGCCCATGACGAGATCATCGAGGTTCCTGAGACCTCCAAGTGGGAAGTGGCACAGCGTGTACTCGACCAGGTCGTTAAGCTACGCAAGCGCAACCGAGTGACATCCAGATAGGAGATTCCCTATGCACGTGTTGGCTCTGAGCGCACTTGTTGCGTTAGGCGGGATCGCTGTCACTCAAGAATCACCGGTTCCGGTTGAGAAGGAACCCCGCCACCATGTTGTCTTGAGCAACGATTCGATCATCGTGATGCACGTGACGATTCCTGCCGGCGAGAGTACCCTCTACCACACCCATTCTCATGACCGTGCAGCCGTTCACTTGACAGCGAATTCGCTTACTTTTCAGTTGCCAGGCAAGCCGGAGAGTGCCCCGGACAACTCACGGGTCGGCGAAGTTTCGGCGTCAGAGCAACGCGAGGGTGGCTACACGCACCGGGTGCACAACCTCGGTCCGGGCACTTTCGAAGTGGTGGATGTTGAATTCCTCCAGCGGCCGAAAGAGAAATCGGAACCGGCCGCTACCGTTGCGGCGGAGAATCCGAGTGGGCGCCTCTACAATTGGGTACTTGCGCCAGGCGCGAGTTCGACGGAGCATACTCACAACCGGCCGTATTTGATCCTTGCTGTTACGCCTTTTCCCCTAAAAATGAGCGCACCCGATGGGAGGTCGCTATCAGAGCAAGTGAAAGCAGGCGACTTTCATTGGATCGATTCCAAGGTGACCCACACTCTCACGAATGAAGGGTCGAGCGAAGCGCAAATCGTCGAAATCGAACTGAAATAGCTTCCAACCGGATTTGCTATTCTAATCGGCAATGCCCCACACGCTGGATCCGGAATTGCGTCGCGCTCTTGGCGAGCGTATCCGCTTCTATAACGAACTCGGAATCTATGATTTCTACAGGCGCGAATCGGTAGAACCAGCGCCAGGTGCGCCTGCTGCGGTCCTAGAATCAATAACCCAGCCAGAACTGAGAGAAGAGATGAGTCCAGGGAAATCCTCTGCTGCGACCGTGCCGCCGGTCGCTGAGGAAGATATGTTCGAAGTGGTCCCGCCCAAGCCCGAGCAAAAAATCGCGGACCCGGTAAAGGCGCTGAAGGTGATTCGCGAAGATCTCGGTGATTGCACGCGTTGCGTGCTGCACAAGCAGGGGCGCAAGCAGATCGTGTTCGGCGTCGGAAATCCAAACGCGGAACTGATGTTTGTGGGCGAGGGCCCCGGCGCGGATGAGGACGAGCAGGGCGAGCCGTTCGTGGGGCGCGCCGGACAATTGCTGAATAACATGATCAAGGCGATGGGCCTACGGCGAGAAGACGTCTACATTGCGAACGTCGTGAAGTGTCGTCCGCCGGGAAACCGCACGCCGGAGCGCGAGGAGTGCGAGACCTGCTCGCCATTCCTTATGCGGCAGATCGCAGTGATCAAGCCGAAAGTGGTCGTGGCTCTAGGGGCGGTGGCGGCCAAGACATTGCTGGCCATGAATTCGTCGATGGCGCAATTGCGCGGACGGTTCTACGACTTCAAGCCGGCGGGCGTCCGGAGCAACGATCCGGACTGGCAAGGATGCAAGCTAGCGGTGACGTATCATCCGGCGTTCCTGCTGCGCGATCCGCGACAGAAGGGCGAGGCGTGGAAAGATCTGCAGATGGTGATGAAGGAGCTGGGACTGAAGGTACCGCAACCCGGTCACTAGTCGCTGGTTGCTAGTCGCTAATATTTGCGCGTATGGGGCAGCCACTGCCTGTCGCCATACCCATTCACGATAGAATCGCCCGCTAAATGTCCCTCTTTTGCGATGTCGCTCTTCCCGTGCCGCTCGACATGGCATTCAGCTACGCCATTCCCGCCGGGATGGAGCCAGTGGTGGGCGGGCGCGTGCTCGTGCCCTTTCGCGAGAAGCGCATGCCGGGCATCGTCGTCGAACTTTATGACCGCGAACCCAAGGTCAAGACAAAAAAGGTCATTGAAACGCTGGACGCGGTGCCTGTACTCGATCAGCAACTGCTGAAACTCGGCCAGTGGATCGCAGACTACTATCTGGCGCCGATCGGCGAGGTTTTCCGCACCATGTTGCCGCTCTCGGCCGAGTTCAAGCGGTCCATTTTGTATTGCATTACTGACACGGGTCAGATGGCATTGCACCTCGCGGGGATGGAGGGATCGCCCGGTCGCTCACGCCGCACTCACGAGGAACAGCTTGTTGAGTTTCGCGTTCTTGATTACCTGGCCGAGCGCGAGAACGCGCGGGAAGAGAGCCTGCGCAGCGCCACAGGTGCTCCCAGAGCTCTGCTCACGGGCATGATCCGAAAGAAGTGGATCGCGCGTGAGGATGTGTCGGCGGCGCGGGAATCGTCGAGAACGTCGAAGGTGGCGATTTTAGTAAGTGCCGAGGTAGAAACGCTCGCTGCGTCACCAGAGACGGGGAAGTCGCGGTATCAGGAAGATCAGCCCAACGGTGAGGCACGCTTCTTGAAGCCGGTTTCGGGCGAGGATGAGACGCCCTCGCGACTGCCGGCGGTACGCCGGCGCTACGTACTCAATGCCAATCAGCGCACGCTAATTGAGACGCTAGCGGCTGCGGGAGGCAGGATTACAGTGGAGATGTTGCGCGGGCTCGACATTCCGCGCACCACTCTGGCGACGTTGGTGCGACGAGGCATGATCCAGTTGGTCGATGAGCCGCAGGAGTTCACTGTCTCGAAGATAAAGCCGCGGCGATCACCGTTTGAATTCGAGTTCAGTACGGCGCAGAAAAACGCGCTGTTGAATATCCGCAGCGGCGTTGCCTCAGGAAAATTCAGCGGCATGTTGCTGCATGGCGTAACGGGATCAGGCAAGACCGCCGTCTACTTGGCTGGCATGCGGGAAGTGCTCGAAGAGGGGCGGTCGGCGATTCTGCTCGTTCCAGAGATCGGCCTGACGCCAGCGGTAGCGGCCGACTTGCACCAGGTCTTCGGCGATGAGGTAGCGATCCTGCATTCGGGGCTCACCCACGCCGAGCGTGCTGAACAGTGGCATCGCATCAAGCGTGGAGAAGCGCGGGTTGTGGTCGGCACTCGCTCGGCCGTGTTTGCGCCGGTCAGCGATCTGGCTTTGTTAATCGTCGACGAGGAACAGGATTCTTCGTACAAGCAGGAAGAAACGCCCCGGTACCATGCGCGCGATGTGGCGGTAATGCGGGCCAAGATGGCCGGTGCGGCAGTGGTGCTGGGATCGGCGACGCCATCGCTCGAGTCGTACTACAACTCGCGGAAAAACAAGTATGCGCTGGTGGAACTGCCTGACAGGGTGGAACAGCGTCCGTTGCCGGAGGTCGAGATTCTCGACATGCGGCAGGAATTCCAGGAAACCGGGCAGGAGCAGGTAATTTCGCGCAAGCTGGCGGCGGAGATACGAGAACGCCTCGAGAAGAAAGAGCAGGTCATGGTGCTGCTGAATCGGCGTGGCTACTCACCGGTCGTTCTATGCAGGGCTTGCGGGAAATCTCTGGAATGCCGAAACTGCGCGATTGCGCTCACGCATCACAAGCGCGAGCACAAGATGGAGTGCCACTACTGCGGGTTCATCGCGCCAGTGCCGAAGAAATGTGCGCATTGCGGCAGCGAGTACGTGTATTTCGTGGGAACTGGATCCGAGAAGCTGGAGGAGTTGCTCCACGGTATGTTCCCGCAGGCGCGCATCGGCCGGCTGGACCGCGACACCGTCCGCGGCCGTGAGGACTTCGAGCGCACGCTCAATGCGCTGAACGAGGGCGAACTGGACATGCTGGTTGGCACGCAGATGATCGCCAAGGGTCACGACATCCATGGCGTGACGCTGGTGGGAGTGGTCGGCGCCGATATCGCACTCGGGCTACCAGATTTTCGCGCGGCTGAGCGCACCTTTCAGTTGCTCACGCAGGTGGCAGGGCGAGCCGGGCGCGGCAATGCGCCCGGCAAGGTCGTATTGCAGACCTACTTTCCCGATCACTATGCCGTACAGTTTGCCGCGCAGCACAATTTTGCAGGCTTCTACGACAAAGAATTGCAATTTCGCGCGTGGATGCACTATCCGCCGTACAGTACGATTGCGAATGTCCTGATCCGCAGCGAGAAACTTGACGATGCGCTCGGCTGGTCGCGAGAACTCGGGCGGTGGTTTGAGAAGACGCGGCACGAAGGCATCCGCGTCTTGGGACCGGCAGCCGCGCCTATTGTCCGGCTGAAGCGTGATTTCCGCTATCACTTCATTCTGAAATCACCCAGCCGACAGAAGATGAATGCATTGTTGCGGGCGATGCTGGCAGGGGCTGCGGCGCGCAAGATTCCACGAACGCAGATCATCGTGGATGTCGATGCACTTTGGTTGATGTAGAAGCTGCGAGCCGATCATCTCTTGTGCAGTAAGTGACGAGCCTTGTCGCGCACTGTGTGCACGAACTCTCTTGCGTCGCTTTTGAGTTCCGGCCAAACGTCTCTTGCCGACGCGTGATTGAACGGCGCCGGAGTAAAGCTAAGCACCAACATGAGAAGCGCAAATGCCGCAATAATCCGGCGTCCTCCTCTCACCGCCGGACGAGGTTCGACTGGCGGATGCCGCATCGTCATAGCGAGCAGCACGGACCACAACAACCAGCCGGTCCAAAAATATCTGGCCAAGGGAATGAGTGCCAGAACGGTGAGAATCGAAACCGTGCGATGCAGCCGCGGAGATATCGAGTAGAGAATGTGTCCGCCGTCGAGCTGCCCGCCTGGAAGTAGGTTTAGAGCTGTGGCAAACATGCCTACCCAAGCGGCCGTTGCGATTGGGTGAAAGGAAAGGCTTCCGAGAGGCGCACCCAAATGCAGAAAGCGCGCGCACCACTGGAATGCCAGTGGGAAGCCCAATTCAAGATCGGTCGATGTCCGGTTAGCCAATGGATGTGAAAGTGAGAGGCCGTAAACAAGTGCACCACAGGCTGGAATGAATCCAGCAATCGGCCCTGCCACTCCGATATCGAAAAGGGCTGCGCGTGAGGGGATCGGGCTTTTGATCCGAATGAAGGCGCCCAGCGTGCCTATCAGGCTCGGAAATGGGATGAAGTAGGGAAGAGTCGCGTACACCCGGTAATGACGCGAATACAAATAGTGTCCCATCTCGTGAGCGAGCAGAATGAACATCAGCGTGAGCGAGAAAGGAAGTCCCAGAAGAAGGTTCGACGGCTGTTGCAGAATCCAGTCGATTGGGAAGAGCGAATGACTCTCCTCTGCGAGCGAAAACACGGGTCGGCTGTGCAGAAAATTGTCCTGCATTCCAGCGCCGACGATCATCGTCGTGAGGAATGTCGCTAGCAGCAGCACGATATGCAGCCAGACCCGCTGACGCGGTGGCTGGATGACCCAGACCGCGGGAGGTGTGCTGTCTTCGAGCTGACCAGAAAGAGACTGCGAGGGATTCGACATGCGGGGGGAATACGATTTTGGATTGTTGACTATTGATTGTTGATCGAAAGCTAATCTTCGACTATGAAGCTACTCTCACAATCGTCAATCAAAAATCATCAATCCGCAATGTTCTCAGTCGATCGACTGTAATTCCTTGCCGGGCTTGAAGCGGACGGCTTTCCCGGGCGGAATCGAGACTTCGGCGCCGGTGCGCGGGTTGCGTCCTATGCCCGTTTTGCGCGGACGCACGTTGAATACGCCGAAGCCGCGCAGTTCGATGCGGTCGCCGGTGGCGAGAGCCTTCTTCATGCTTTCAAAGACGGTCTCGACCGCAAGTTCAGCCTTAGTCTTCGTGATACCGGTGCGATTGACTACTTCGTTGATTATGTCGAGCTTGATCACGGGCGTCTCCCGCCTTCGAAATGCAAAGCGTTCTTCAAGTGATTGATGCTATGGGAGATAGGGTAGATTGTCAACGGGGTGACCATTCTCGTAATATGGCAGCAAGCCCAGCCAACTGAATTTGCGATTGGTGATTTGAAGTTTGCGATCGAAACCCGTGAAAGTTCTCGATCACACCTGAAATTACTGATTATAAGTTACCTATTACAATTTTTTCGATTCCCAGAGTCTCAAGGAGGCCCATGATTAAGTCTGACCGCTGGATCCGCCGGATGGCACAAGAACACGACATGATTAACCCCTACTCCGAGAAGCAGGTAAGCCAGGGGGTGATCTCGTATGGCGTCTCCAGCTACGGATACGACCTGCGCGTTTCCGATGAATTCAAGATTTTCACCAATGTCAACAGCACCATCGTCGACCCAAAACATTTCGACGAGCGCTCGTTCGTAACGGTTAACGCCGACGTGGCGATCATCCCGCCCAATTCGTTCGCTCTGGCGCGCTCGGTGGAGTACTTCAAGATTCCGCGCAGTGTTTTGACCGTCTGCGTCGGTAAGTCGACCTACGCGCGTTGCGGGATCATCGTCAACGTGACGCCCTTCGAGCCGGAATGGGAGGGCTTCGTGACCCTCGAAATTTCGAATACCACCCCCCTCCCCGCCAAGATCTACGCCAACGAGGGACTGTGCCAGATCCTGTTCTTCGAGTCGGACGAGATCTGCGAAACCAGCTACGCCGACCGCAAAGGCAAGTACCAGGCGCAAAAGGGAATCGTGCTGCCGAAGCTGTAGCATCAGTTGCGAATTGATGGCCGCTAGTTTCTGGTCCTAGCAGTTTGTGAAACTCCCTCTCATCGCCTTTCCGAGGTCGTCGTAGCTGTGTGCTGTAGATCACAGCGCCATTTTCTTTTCGGCTGCGATCATAGACCTTTCGCAGAGGAGAACTATGAAAGGCGACTCAAAGGTCATAAAACAACTCAATGATGCCCTCAGCGCCGAGCTAACGGCAATCGTGCAGTACATGACGCAATCCGAGATGTGCCAGAACTGGGGCTATGCGGGCCTGGCGGCGCGCACCAAAGTGCGGGCAATCGAAGAAATGCGACACGCTGAAAGCTTGATTGA
>Ga0066395_10000172_pt1 | contig 23189 bp, 19 predicted proteins | sample PanSoiPlot1MoBio_FD_61218 | JGI IMG/M metagenome (GOLD analysis project Ga0066395, IMG submission 61218) | Tropical forest soil microbial communities from Panama analyzed to predict greenhouse gas emissions - Panama Soil Plot 1 MoBio | ecosystem: Environmental > Terrestrial > Soil > Tropical... | reverse complement strand
CGACACGCTGCTGGCGCGCATCGTCCGGATGGTCGGCGACGCCCAGCGCAGCCGGGCGCCCATCCAGAAGCTGGCCGACGCGGTCTCGCGCGTGTTCGTGCCCGCGGTGGTGGCCGCCGCCGCCGCGACGTTCGTCGTCTGGGCCGCGATCGGACCGCCGCCGCGGCTCGGCTACGCGCTGGTCAACGCCATCGCCGTTCTGATCATCGCCTGTCCGTGCGCGCTCGGGCTGGCGACGCCGATGTCGATCATGGTCGCGGCGGGCAAGGGGGCGAGCGCCGGCGTGCTGTTCAGGAACGCGGAGGCGATCGAGAGCCTGGGAAAGGTCGACACGGTGATCGTCGACAAGACCGGGACACTCACCGAGGGCAAGCCGCGCCTGACGGCCGTCGTCGCCGCGTCCGGTTTCGCGGAGGCCGACCTGGTGCGGCTCGCGGCGGCGGTCGAGCGCGGCAGCGAGCACCCGCTGGGCGCCGCGATCGTCGACGGCGCCGCCGATCGCGGCATCACCGTCGATGCGGCGGCGGCCTTCCAGTCGATCACGGGAAAGGGCGTCAGCGGTCGGGTGGGCCTGCGGCGCGTGGCGGTCGGCAACCGCGCCCTCATGAGCGATCTCGGCGTCGACGTCGCGGCGCTGTCTGCGCGCGCGGACGATCTGCGCGGCGACGGCGCCACGGTGATGTTCGTCGCCGCCGACGGCAGGCTGGCGGGCCTGCTCGCGGTCGCGGATCCGATCAAGGCGACCACGCCGGATGCGCTCGCCCGCCTCGCGCTCGACGGCGTCCGCGTCGTGATGCTGACAGGCGACAACCGCGCCACCGCCGCCGCGGTGGCAGACAAGCTGGCGATCACGGAGTTCGTGGCCGACCTCCTGCCCGAGCAGAAGCTGGCCGAGGTCAAACGTCAGCAGGCGGGTGGCCGCGTCGTCGCGATGGCGGGCGACGGTATCAACGACGCGCCGGCGCTCGCCCAGGCGGATGTCGGCATCGCCATGGGCACGGGCACAGACGTCGCCATCGAGACCGCGGCGGTCACGCTGGTGAAGGGCGATCTGGGCGGCATCGCCCGCGCGCGCGCGCTGTCGCGGGCGACGATGGCCAACATTCGACAGAACCTGTTCTTCGCGTTCGCGTACAACACGCTCGGCGTGCCGATCGCGGCGGGCGCGCTCTATCCCGTCTTCGGGCTGCTGCTGTCGCCGATGATCGCGGCGGCCGCTATGTCGTGGAGCTCGGTTTCAGTGATCGGCAATGCGCTCCGGCTTCGCCGGGCTCGGATTTGAGCTGCCAGCCGCCGCCGGGCTGCCGCTCGCGCGCGTCTTCTCGGTATTCGCTGCGCGCGTCCTCGGCCAGCAGCTCGCACGGATCGAACCAGTGGACGGTGCGCGCCGAGGCGAGCAGCGGCGGCAGGTCGCCCGCGAACTCGGGGCTGGCCGGACAGCGGTGATGCCACAACGCCTGGCGCTCCGGCGCCCGTTCGAAACAGAGCAGCTCTTTGATCCCGCCGTTGCAGTTCGTCGCGACCAACAGGAACGGGCCGGGCAGCGGCGTCCCGTCGGGCACGCGCAGCACCAGATCGTGGTGGAATTCGCCCTGTTGCCAGTGATCCACCAGATCGTAGCCGCCGAACCGGGTGGTCAGCTCCGCGAGCAACGACCCCAATCCCAGCTGCTGCGAAAGCGCCCCCAGCACGGAAAAAAGCTAGCACGCGTGATCCGGCGGCGCCTGTAACCGCCCGCCTGATCCCGGCATCCGATTCTCATGAAACCCAAACGAGGGGCCCCAATGCCACGGATGAGATTGCTGCTCGAGTCCGATCCCTCGCTGCCTCCGGACGTCCGGAAGGCGATTTCACAGGGGGATCGCGCCGCGCACCTCCACCTCGTCGACCTCGGTCTGAACGAGTGCGAGGCCGCCGAGCTGCTCGACGAGCCGCCGCGTCAGGAATGGCTCTGCGCCTAGTCCGCTGACCGAAAAGGGCCCTCGACGGTCCTCAGGTAAACAGACGAACGAGGGCCAGGACGAAGCTGCTCCAGACGTTGGCCCCGTGCTGCGTGCCGGTGAGCGCCGGTTTCTTCACCGTCCCGCCGACGTGCATGTCGATGTCGACGCGCAGGTCGGGCAAGTTGTTGACATCGACGTAGATGGCGCCGCCGTGCGAGCGCAGGCGGATGTCGAGGCGCGCGCCCTCGATCTCAGGATGGCCGGCCAGCGGTCCGGCCTTGCCGCCCGCGCCGGCGCCCGCGCCCTTCGATTTTTTCAGGGCGTCGGCGCGGACGTGCGCCGAGCCGACGTCGACGTCGCCGGACACCGCCAGCTGCCGCTGATCGCCGCGCACACGCACCGCGACCGTCGCGCGATCGACCACGGCGCCGGGCGCCGCCGTCAGCCCGTCGGCCTCGGCGGTGATCGGCAGATCGATCCGCGTCACTTCCAGCTTCCCCGTCCCGGCCTCGCCGGCGACGTCGATCTCGCCGCCCGCCGCGTGCACCGGCTTGCGGCCGACGAGCGGCACGGAGACGTCCAGGCTGTCGAGCGCGACGCGCGCGCCGAATCGGCCACGCTTATCGCTGCCGTCGATCCGTCCGCTCAGACGGGCGCTGGCGTTCAGGCGGCTGACCGCCGGAGTCGGAAACCGCTCGGCGTGCAGGACCACCGGCAGCCCGGAGGTGTCCAGCACGTTCTTCGTGAGGCGGAGACGTCCGCTCGGAATCGACGCCTCGATCGGCAGCGCCGCCAGCTTCATCGACACCGGCGTGGCGACGGATATGGCGCCGCTGACCGCGACGTCGCTCGCTTCGCCCCTGGCGTCGGCGGAGAGGTCGACCTCCACCGATCCCGTCAGCCCCTTGAACCACCGGCGCGCGAACGGAGCGGCCGCCCCCAGCTCCAGGTGACCGCGCAGCGTCGCGTGCTGCCCGTCGTCGTGACTCTCGCCGGCCAGCTCGATCCAGCCGGCGCCGCTTCGGAAGCGCGCCGGGCTGAGCGAGAAGCCGTCGCCGCCGCGCGCCCGGGCCACGATCTCGTTGTCGGCGTGCAATTCGATCGACGCCGCCGGCTTGCCGCGCGGATCCAGCGACGACAGCGACAGCGTCAGCTCGGACAGCTTCGCCTCTGCGGTGACGGGCGTGCCGGGCGCGATGCGCGCCACGCCCGCTCCGGAGACGAAGCCGGTCATGGCCAGGCCCTGCGGCAGCGGCGGCAGGAAGGGCTGGAGCGGCAGCCGCGTCAGCATCAGCGTCAGCTCGCCCTCGAGGCCGGACGCTTTCGGTGCGAGCCGGCCGTCGATCGCGATGGCGTCGGCGAGGTGGCCGCGCGCGCGCACGGCGCCGTTGCGCTCGGGGGTGATTTCGATCGTGCCGCCACCCAGCGACGTCCTGGCGAAGGTCACGCCCGCCAGCGTGAACTGGCCCGCCAGCGACGGCGCGGTCGGTTTGCCGACGATGCGCACGCCGCCGGAGATCGATCCGCCGACCGGCAGCGACGTGCTGGAGAGGCCAGGCAGCCGCGCGATCGGATAGCGGACGACGCCGACGTCCAGCGCGAGGCGCCCGGAGAGTCCGATGCGGCCCGAGGCGATGAGCGCGCTGTCGCCCGGCCCGCCCAGCGGGAGATTGCCGAGCTCGATGGTGGAGTGGTCAAGGTGCAGCTCGGCGGTGGTCGGCAAGCGGACCGCCTCGCCGAGCACGGTGATCACGCGCGGGTCGACGAAAGTCATGTCCAGCGCGAGCTCGTCGGTCGTTCCATGCACGCGCGCGCGAAACGACAGCGCGCCGCGCGCGAAGCCGCTTCCGATCAGGCGTTCGATCTGGAGGCCGCTCCCCTGCACCTTCAGATCGAGACGGGCCGGCAACAGCCAATGCCGCTCTTCGGGGTTCCAGAGCGCGACGCGCCCCTCGGCCGCGAAGGTCCCGCCCCACATCGACAGCGCGAGGCGCGGGATCCGCAACACGCCGTCCACCAGACGTGCGCCCGTCAGGCGCACGACCGTCGCGCCGGCCGGGGGCTTGACCGATTTGCCGGCGACCAGCGCGACCGCGCCGCCGCCGTCCTCGGACTCGGCGGGGGTGATGACCAGCGTGCTGCGAACCAGCTCGGCGTCGCCGCCCAGGAGATCGACGCGCGCGTGCAGCAGGCCGTCGAGGGTGGCGCCCGCGAACGGACGCAGCGACGACGGCAGCAGCGGGCGCGCGTCGAAGTGCGCTGCATCGATGGTAGCGTCGAGCTGCAGCCTATCGAGCGTCGCCTGGACGTCGACGTGGCCGCGGGCCGGCGACGCCAGCGACAGCCGCTCCAGGCGAACCAGGCCGGCCATCGGTTCGGTGGTCAGGCGGCAGCCGACCCGCCGCGCCTCGATCTCGCCGCTCGTGACGTCGAAGCCGCGCAGCTCCGCTTCGATGGCGATCTGATCGAACGGTTGCGTGAAGCGCAGCCGCAGGTCGGCGCCAGCGCCGCCCACCTTCACCCGGTCCGCGAGGCCGCGCCGCGCGATGATGGCGTTCACCGCGTCGGCGGCGTCGGCCATGTGCGCCTCGAGATCGATCCCGGGGTGCTTCGAGGCCGGCGACAGACCGTAGATACCCGAGAAGACGCCGCCCCCCGCGGTGCGCGAGGCGCCGTTGACGACGCCCGACGCGTCCAGGCGGATGTTGTCCGGCGCGTCGGCGGTGGTCGCGACGCGATCGATCCGTCCGCGCTCGAACGGCCAGACGACCCCCTTCGTCCGGCCGAGGATCCGCAGCTCGCCGCCGGCGCGGACGTCGACGTCCTTGACCTCGAACGTGAACGTCTTCGCCTTGAATCCGATCGCGCCGATCGCGTGCGCATCGTGCAGGACCAGGCCCCAGGTCGGCAGATCGAACGTCACGTCGATGCCGTCCAGGCGCGCCCCTTCGATCGACAGCTCGGTGCTGCTCGGTTTGGACGGTTTGCGCGCGGCGTGCGGTACGCCCTCGAACGCGGCCACGAAGCCGATCTTCTTCGACTCCTTCATGGTGGCGAAGCGCCAGCGCGCGTCCTTGATCACCAGATCGTGGATGGTGATGCGCGTCGGCCGGCGGCGGACCTCGATGCGCGCTGACACCTGTTCGATGTGCAGGACCTCCGTCCCCTCGGGATCGGTGATGGTCAGATCGTCGACCGCCAGCGGGGCGGGCTGCTCGCGGACGAGCGCGATCACCGTGCCCCAGCTCCAGCGCCCGCCGCCCACATGGATGTGGCCGCGCGTCTCGGGCATCAGACCTTCGACGAGCTTTCCGAAGCGCTCGCCCTGGAAGTAGATCGGCGCGCCGACGGCGATGACCAGCGCGAGCGCGACGAGCCCCGCGGCCGCGTAGCCCGCGATGCGTCCAGCCTTACGCAGGCGGGGTCGTCGTGTCATCCTCTAGTAGCCGTGGCGGGTCGCACGTCACTTAGTTTCCCTTACTTCGTCGGTTCGCGCGCGGGGATCGACGCGTTTGATGGTTACGATCACAGGAGGTCGCTCGCGTGATCCGCGCGCTGCTGGTGGCGCTGGCGCTGGTGGCCGGGCCCGGGGCGAAGGTCACGGGTGGCGCCGTCCTGCACGTCCGCGGGTCCGAGATCGTCGACGGCAAGGGTCGGCCGGTCACGCTGCGCGGGGTGGCCTTCGGCAACGACGTCTGGACCAACGTCCGGCTGCCGCGGCGCCATCACGACGAGACCGACTACCAGCGCGTCGCCGCGATGGGGATGAACGCGGTGCGGTTCTACATGAACTACCGGACGTTCGAGAACGACGCCGCGCCAGGTACGTATCTGGATGACGGCTGGCAATGGTTGGACGACAACATCGCCTGGGCGAAGCGCCACGGCGTCTACCTGATCCTGAACATGCACGTCCCGCCGGGCGGCTTCCAGTCGCTCGGCAACGGAAAGGCGCTCTGGGATCGCCCCGAGGTGCAGGATCGCCTGATCGCGCTCTGGACGGCGATCGCGCGCCACTGCAAGGGCGAGGCGACCATCGCCGGCTACGACCTGCTGAACGAGCCGGTCGTGACGAGGTCGGCCGACCAGTGGCACGACCTGGCCGGGCGGATCGCCGCCGCCATCCGGACCGTCGACGGCGAGCACATGCTGTTCGTCGAGCGGCTGAATTCGATCGGCGGCGACTGGAAGGAGGACGCCGACCGCAACTTCTTCCGGATCGCCGATCCGAACACGGTCTACGAATTCCACTTCTACAAGCCGTTTCACTTCACGCACCAGGGCGCGTCGTGGGTGCCGTTCACCGCCGAGAACGTCCGCTACCCCGACGCGCGCGCCGAGATCGAATGGTTCTTGCTCGACCGCAAGGCCGGCACCGAGACCAGCCCGAAGCTGCCGCCCGGCGACAGCCCCTGGACGTTCTACCCGGGCGCACCGTTTCGGGTCGACGACGCGGCGATCGTCGTGGGCAAGCCGGTCCTGGTCGTCAAGAACGCCGGTCCGGGCAAGGTCTGGTTCGACGACCTGACGCTGGAGCAGCTGGACGACGACGGCAAGACGGTCAAGCGCGTCGTCTGGCAGCAGAACCTGACGGGCCTGCGCGGCTGGTTCTTCTGGACCAAGGACGGCAAGGGTGGCGCGGTCCGATCGGAGAACGGCCATGGCGACGGCGCGTCGATCGTGGCGGCGGGCACCGTCGGCGACGCGAACCTGGGCAGCGACGTGCTGCGCTTCCGCACCGCGCCCGGGGCGACGTATCGCCTGTCAGGCTGGATGCGCGGCGAGAAGGTTCCGCCGGCGGCGACCTGCCAGATCCGGCTGGACTTCTTCACGTCGCGCGCGCCGGTCCACGACAGCGATCGCGCGTTCCTGGAACAGGAGGTCGATGCTTACGTGGCCTGGGGCAAGCGCGAGAAGGTGCCGTTGTTCCTGGGCGAGTGGGGCGTGATTCGCGGCGGGTTCGACCAGGATCGGGGCGGCCTGCGCTGGGTGGCGGACATGCTGGACATCATGCGGGCGCGCAAGCTGTCGTTCACCTACCACGCGTACCACGAGGACGGCTTCGGGCTTTACAGGGGCGGCGGCGCGCTGCCCGATCCGGCCCGCGCCAACACGGCGCTGATCGATCTGTTCACGACGACGCTGAAGAAGAAGTAGCGGCGCGGCGCGCTACATCTTCTGAAACACGCGGACGTAGTCGATCTCGTAGCGCGCAGGGAACGTCGTGTTCGACGGGTCGCCGCCGTTCTGGCCGCCGATGGCCAGGTTCAAGATCATGTAGGCGGGCTGCTTGAACGGGCTGGTGCCGTCGGCGTTCAGCATGTCAGAGAGGTTGCTGGTGTTCATCAGCGCGTCGTCCAGGTAGAGGTCGATCTTCGTGTCGTCCCAGTCCATGCGCCAGACGTGGAACTTCGACGACCACATCGGATCGTTGAACGACGAGATCGCCTTGCTGACCGAATCCCACTTCGCGGTATACGCCGTCGCGGTGCCGCAGGCGACGTTGGCCAGCACCTTGCCCTGATAGAACTCCATGATGTCGATCTCGCCGTTGGACGGCCACTGGCCGCTGTTGCCCAGCGTCCACCAGGCGGGCCACATGCCGGGATCGGTGTCGATGCGGCCGCGCATCTCGAAGCGGCCGTACTGCCAGCTGTGCAAACCGCTGGTGAGCAGGCTCGACGACGTGTACTGCGCGTACTGGCGGTTCTTCTTCCAGTCGCTGCTGCCCGCCTGGTAGTTCGGGTTGGCCTTCTGTTCCCGACGCGCTTCGATGATGAGCAGGCCGCCCGACACGGTGGCGTTGTCCGACTGGTACCACTGCAACTCTTCGTTGCGGACGAAGCCGGTCTCGTAGCGCCAGTTGGCGGTCGAGGGGCGTCCGTCGACGTCGAACTCGTCGGACCAGACCAGCTTGTAGCCGGCCGGGACGGCGATGCCGGCGGCGCCGCCGGAAGCGGATCCGCCGCTGCCGCCGATCGCGGATCCACCGCTGCCGCCCGCCGCCGTGCCCGCCGAGCCGCCCTGGCCGGCGGCGCCCGATGCGCCGCCTCCGCCGCCGGTCGAGCCGCCTGCACCGGCGGCAGCGCCGCCCGATCCCGTGGCGCCGGCCACACCGCCGCCGCTCGCGCCCGTGCCGGCAGATCCGGACGTGCCCCCACCCGCACCGGTGTTGCCCGATGCGCCGCCGCCCGCGGCGCCCGTGCCCGCGCCTGCCGCGCCGCCAGTCCCGCTCTGATCGCCTGTCTTACCGGCGCAGCCCGCGCCGATCGCAAGCCACACGGCGGCCAGCAATGCCCCGGACCGCGACACGCCTGAACTTTACCTCAGCGCCGGGAAGATATGCGCGGGGCCGTTCGTTTTTTCGTCCGATACAGGCCAGAATAGGAGCCGCGATGAAACCCCGCGTCGATCAATTCGAAAAACGGAAGAAGGAGTTCGCGCGCAAGGAACGGCAGAAGAAGAAGGCGGAGCGGCGAGAAGAGCGCGAGCGCGAGCGGGCCGAGCGCCCCGCCATCGATTCCGGCGAGGATCCCGACATCGCCGGGATCGTCCCGGGGCCGCAGCCGCCGCTCGACGTCGAGTAGCACGATCTCTTGAAGCCCGGGGGCGCGCCCGGACACCGACTGTCCGGACATACACAGATATGGCCAGGCGCGCGATGACAGGGACCACCCCGACGATGCGGATGCTGGTGCTGCTGGGTGGCATCGCGCTCGGTTGCAGCGCGACGATCGGTCCGCACGGTGGGACGGGGGGCGATTCGGGGTCGGGAGCTGGCGGGTCGGCGGCCACCGGAACGGGTGGCGCCGGCCAGGCGGGGTCGGGGGCCGGAGTCGCAGGCGCCGGCGCCGCCGGCACGGGCGCGGGCGGATCGAACGGCGGCGCAACGGCGAGCCGAGGCGGCACGACGGGCAGTGGCGGCTCCGGCGGTGGCGGCGCTGGAACGACGGGCGCCGCCGGCAGCACCGGCAGCGGTGGCAGCGGTGGCAGCGGTGGCAGCGGTGGCTCGACGGGCGCGGGCGGCTCCCCGACGGCGGCAGATGTCTGCACGCGCTGGAAGGCCGATCGCGCCGACGTCAGCGAAGGGACCTGGACCGGCAGCGTCGCGTCGTGCACGCCGGGCGACATCGGCGCGACCGCGCGCGCGAACGCGCTGCGGCTGGTGAACCTGTATCGCTGGTTGGCCGCGCTGCCGCCGGTGACGACCGATCCGACGCACGACGCGCAGGATCAGGCGTGCGCGCTGATGATGCGCGCCAACAACATGATCTCGCACATGCCGCCGACGACCTGGACCTGCTACACGGCGGACGGCGCCACCGGCGCGTCGAACTCGAACGTGTCCAGCGGACCGGCGGTCAGCTCGGTCGACCTCTACATGATCGATCCGGGCAACGCGACGACAATCGGCCACCGGCGCTGGGTGCTGTCGAACTCGCTCGGCCCGATCGGCATCGGCGGGACCGACAAGGCGTCGTGCATGTGGACGCTGACCGGCACCGGCAAGGCAGGCAAGCCGTGGATGGCCTGGCCGGCGGCGGGGATCGTCCCGCTGCAGGCGCTGTCGCAGAAGGGCGGCATGACGGTCGATTCGACGGGGTGGACCGTCCAGAGCGACAGCATCAACCTGGCGGGCGCGCAGGTGACAGTCACCGTCGACGGCACGGCGCAGCCGGTGACGGTCACGCAGCTGGACGCCAACTACGGCGCCCGCTACGCGATCCGGTTCAACCCGATGGGCTGGACGACGCAGGCTGGAAAGACCTACTCGGTGGCGGTGTCGGGCATCCCGACGGCGATCAACTACACGGTCCAGATCGTCGACTGTCCGTAATCATTTCGGGGCCCTTGGCTCAAGGGCCCCGGATTCCCGGCCGAGATCCTTCCGATTTCTCGTACGTCGGGAGGGTCCATGCCGAAAGCGCCGCGCACCGCCCTGGGGGTCGTCTGGTCGTTGTCGTTCGTGATTGCAGCCGGGTGCGCCACGCCGCCGCCCGTCGCCGTGCCGGGCCTCTCCCTGCGGAAGGTCGTCATCTACCGCAACGGCGTCGGCTACTTCGAACGCGGCGGTCACGTCGAGTCGGAGAGCGTGCAGTTCAAGGTCCGCAACGACGAGGTCGGCGACTTTCTGGCGACGCTGGCGGTGCTCGAGCGCGGCGGCAGCTCCGTGCGGTCGGCGTCGTTTCCGCTGGACGTCGAGAAGGACGATCCGCCGCCGTCGCCCTCGCCGGCCGCGGGCAAGGCGGTCGGCCCGGCCGGTGACGATCCGAACAAGCTCAATCGCGTGATCATGTCGCTGGACGGCAAGGAGCACGACCTGCAGGTCGGCTACATCGCGCAGACGCCGGTCTGGCGGCCGTCGTATCGGCTGGTCGTCGACAAGGACGCGGCCAGCTTGCAGACGTGGGGAATCGTCCAGAACCTCTCGGGCGAGGACTGGACCAACGTCTCGCTGTCGCTGGTCGCGGAGGCGCCGCTGGCGTTCGACGCGTCGCTGGCCACGCCGGTGATCCCGACGCGGCCGACGGTGACCGACGGCGGCGACGTGATCGCGGTGGTGCCGCGCGCCGAGACCACGCTCGCCGAGGCGCCGCCGCCGCCCCCGCCATCGCCCGTGGCCACCGCCGCGCCCGCGCCGGTCGCGCAAGCCGGCGCCGACAAGGCCGCGTCGGCGCCGCGGTACCGCTCCGCCAAGAAGGGGAAGCGGTCCGCCGCCCCGGCCGACATCGACAGCCTGGGCGGCGGCGGCGGCGTCTACGCGGGCGACTTCGGCGGCGCCGGGACCGCGATCGCCGGCGGGGAGAGCGGTCCCGCCTATTCGCGCCAGACCCGCAACCTCGCCGCGCTGGCCGCCATCGGCGTGCAGTCGGGAACGACGCGCTACGATCTGCCCGCCGCCGTCACGATCCCCGACAAGAGCGCGACGATGGTGATGCTGCTCGACCAGCGCGTGCCCGGCGAGATCATCGCACTCTACGCGCCCGACGGCGGCGTGCCCGGCTCGTCGTCGCACCCGTTCCGCGTCGCGCGCTTCACCAACAAGACGGGCGGCCTCTTGGAGAAGGGGCCGCTCGCGATCTTCTCGGACGGCGCGTTCGTCGGCCAGGGGATGACCGACCCGCTGCCCGACGGCGGCACCGCCACCGTGCCGTTCGCCATCGATCGGCGCGTCGCGGTCGACGTCACCCACGAACACCGCGAGGAGGGCGCGCGCCTCTTCCACATCGAGGGCGCCGTGCTGACCATCGCGCGCGATTCCGTGTCGCTGACGAAGTACCGGCTCAAGAACGGCGCCGACCACGCCGCCAAGCTGATGATCAAGCACCAGCGCGTGGGCGGCGCGCGCATGAACGGCTTCCCGGCCGGCACCGAGGAGAACGTTGGGACCGGCAGCGCGCTGGTGCCCGCGACGCTGGGGCCGCACGCGACGATGGATCTGACGCTGGACGAGCGGCTGCAGACGACCCGCGCGGTCGACTGGCTGGAGCCGCTCGCCGACGACGCGGTGAAGGCCTACCTGCGCGACAAGCACGCCGACCCGGTGATCGCCGCGCAGCTGAAGGCGGCGTGGGAGGTCCGTCAGGTGCTGGCGAAGGAGAACGACGAGCGGCAGAAGCTGGCCAGCGAGGAGGCCGATCGCCGCCGCGCCACCGAGGAGACGCGCCAGAACCTGAAGGCGCTGGAGAAGAACACGGCGGCGGGCGACCTGCGGGCCAAGCTGACCGAGCGGCTGGCGTCCGATTCCAGCCGGCTCGACGTGCTGTCCAAGAAGCTGATCGAGGTGAACCTGAAGATCAACGAGAACCACGTCCGCTTCGGCGAAGAGATCCGCGCCATCAAGATGCTCCAGCCGCTGGCCGTCGAGTAGGCAGCGGCCAGTCGTAGTTCGACAGCGCGAAGGCGCCGAGCTGCGACACGCCCATCGCGCCCAGAAACAGGCGCTCGCCGAACGGCCGATCGCCCGCGAAGGCGAGCGACGCCGCCAGCACGCACAGCCCCTCGCCGAGCTCGATGTACGCGTGGACGCGAAACGGGATCAGCTTCCACATGCCCTGCGGATAGTCGGTCAGGCGCGTCAGCAGGAAGTGCACGATCGCGCCGCCGATCGCGATCGCGAACGCGGCGCCGGGGAGGCGCAGCGCGAACGCGCCCGCCAAATAGATCAGCACCACCAGGTCGTCGAGCCAGCCGTGCAGGCGCGCGCCGATGAGCGGAAAGATCATCTCCCGGCCAGCCTAACTCATGCGTCAGGTCCACGACGCGGCTCCGGCGCAGATCCAGCCGCAAGCTCGTGCGTCGGTTCACGCCGCGAACGACGATCGCGCGACCGGCAGCGTGATCGGCGCCGCAGATCCGCGACAGACGACCGAGCAACCCGACGGCCGGGGAAGAAACCAAACCATGCACCGGTTTCAGAGGCAGACCATGAGAATTTCGTTTTCGACGGCGAGCGCGGCGCGGGCGGCGGCCAGCATCTTCGAGCAATACGGCTTCACCGCCAGCCAGACGGGTAAGGATGTCGTGACCAACTGCCCCACGCTTCTGGCGGCACCGGCGATCGAGCGGAGCATCGGCCTCGAGCTGGTCGAGGGGATCGAGTTCTCGAACGGGACCCACCGCAACGGCACGACCTGAAGCGCCTCCCTCCGAACAGCGGAGGTAGGTATCTGGCGACAATGTGGGATGGGTGGCACGGGCCGCCGAACGCGAGATTGCAGGCGCGGCCCGACCCCGGCGCCACTCGCTTTCCCGGCTGAGGTCTCTTATGCTGCGGGGGCTTGCTGAAGTAGTTTCGGCCTCCGTTTATTTGGGACCCCCTGGCCGGTAAGGAGCGCTTATGTCGCAACTCGGTTTTCGTCTGACGCCGCGTCTCGCGTTGGGCATGGCAACGTTGTTCCTGTCGACGGCGGGACTCGTCGGCTGCACCGCCGGCGTCAATGCGACCGGCAACCCCGGCCGCGCCGGGTCGACCGGCACCGGAACGGGCGGAACGATCACCGGTCTCGGTGGCAGCGTCTCGATCGTCGGCACCGGTGGCACGACCGGTTCGGCCGGCACGGGCGGCACGCTGCCCGTCCCGCCCGGGTGCGGCGACGGCATCAACAACCAGGGCGGCATCGAGCAGTGCGACGACGGCAACACGATCGCGGGCGACGGCTGCAACGGCGCCTGTCACGTCGAGCCGAACTGGACCTGCCCGCCGGCCGGCGCGTGCATGCGTTCATTCAAGTGCGGCGACGGCGTCATCAACCCGGGCGAGGTCTGCGACGACGGCAACACCACCGACGGCGACGGCTGCAATGCAACCTGCACCGTCCAGGACGGCCGCTACACCTGCGTACCCGGCAAGGCCTGCGTGCTCTCCTCGATCTGCGGCAACAAGCGCGTCGAGCAGGGCGAGAACTGCGACGACGGCAACGCCAACAGCGGCGACGGCTGCAGCTCGACCTGCCAGCTGGAGATGGGCTGGGTCTGCCCGGCGCCCGGCTCGCCGTGTACGAAGGCGCCGCGCTGCGGGGACGGCATCGTTCAGGTCGCTCAGGGCGAGGTGTGCGACGACGGCAACATCACCGACGGCGACGGCTGCTCCTCGAACTGCAAGGTGATGGGCGCCAACTGCACCTGCGTGCCGGGAATGAAGTGCTCCTGTCCGATGGCGATCTGCGGCGACGGCATGCTCGAGGGGACGGAGAAGTGCGACGACGGCAACACGAACAGCGGCGACGGCTGCTCGTCGACCTGCACGATCGAGAAGGGCTACATCTGCCCGCTGGTCAAGGCGCCGTGCGTCCCCGATTGCGGCGACGGCATCCTGACCGGCAACGAGCCGTGCGATCCTGGGATCGCCGCCGAGAAGGACGCCTGCTCGGCGAATTGCCGCTGGAACCCCGGCTGGGCCTGCACCGGCAACCCGGTCACGGCATGTCACCCGACGACGTGCGGCGACGGTAAGAAAGAAGGGTCAGAGGGTTGCGACGACGGTAACACAACGCCGTTCGACGGTTGCTCGGCGACCTGCGTGCCCGAGCCCGCCTGCCCGTCCGGGGGGACGCCCGGCGCGTGCACGGGCAAGTGCGGCGACGGCATCGTCCTCTCCGGCGAGCAGTGCGACGATGGCAACAACCTGTCGGGCGACGGCTGCTCGTCGACCTGCATGCTCGAGTCCGGGTTCATGTGCAATCGACCGCCGCTCGGAGACAGCATCGTGGTGCCAGCCATCTACCGCGACTTCAGCTATCACAACCCGACCGACTTCGAACCGGGCGCGACCGGCCAGATGGCCATCGTTCCGAACCTCGTCAAAACCATGCTGGATGCGACGACGGGCAAACCTGCCTTAAACATGACGTATACGTACATCTTGAGCGCCGCGACATTCGCCGAGTGGTACACCGACGTCGCCGGCGTCAACAAGACGTACGCGCGGACGCTGACGCTGTACAACAACGGCAACGGCGGCTACGTCAACCGCTGGGGCAAGAACGGCGAGCAGTGGCCGATCACGAAGATGGCCTACTACTGCGGCAACGTCGGCGCCGAAATGCTCGACGCCAACGGGAACCCGATCCCGTGCACGTCGCGCTACGCCAGCTCGACGGATTGTCAGACGCTGGACGCGATGCCCGGAGCAAAGCAACTTTCGTGTACGCAGAGCGGCGGGAACTGGGTCGCCGTCTACCAAATCGGCGCGCTCGACGGGACACCGACGTTCTTCCCGATCGACGACGTCCCGGGTGCCCAGCTGGAGACCAAGCCGGCGAGCCTCCCGCCCCCCTATGATCCCAACTGGAACAACGAGACGCCGGCGGTGCAGCACAACTTCAGCTTCACGAGCGAGATCCGCTACTGGTTCCCCTACGACTCGACCCAGACCTACAAGCTGGACTTCCTCGGCGACGACGACGTCTGGATGTTCGTGAACAAGAAGCTGGCGGTCGACATCGGCGGTATCCACACGCCGCAGACTGGGACAATCACGATCAGCAACGCCAACGCCGCGTCTTTCGGGCTGTCGAACGGCGGCGTCTACGAGGTGGAGGTGTTCCAGGCCGAGCGCCAGACGACGTCGTCCTCGTTCAAGCTGACGCTGTCGGGCTTCAACGCCGGCACCAGCGTCTGCGGGCCGATCTGCGGCGATCACGTGGTGACGCCGCCCGAGCAGTGCGACAACGGCACCGCCAACAACACGGGCGGCTACAACAAGTGCACGCCCGACTGCCAGCTCGGGCCGTTCTGCGGCGACGGGATGGTGACCGACAGCGAGGAGTGCGACAACGGCACCAACAACGACGCGTACGGCGCGAAGTCGGGCTGCGGCCCCGGCTGCAAGCTGCCCGCTCGCTGCGGCGATTCGATCGTCCAGACCGAATACGGCGAGCAGTGCGACCTCGGCGCCAACAACACCAGCTCCTACGGCGGCTGTACCAGTCAGTGCCAGAGCGCCGCCTACTGCGGCGACGGGGTCAAGAACGGCCCCGAGCAGTGCGACGACGGGGCCAACGACGGCACCTACGGACATTGCGGCGACCCGACCATGCCGCTGCCCAATTGCAATCTCGGCCCGCGCTGCGGCGACGGCATCGTGCAGGACGCGTACGGCGAGGAGTGCGAGCCGACGTCGTCCAACGATCCGAACTGCACGGCGGCCTGCAAGAAGCCGGGCGTCTGCGGCGACGGCGTCGTGACGGCGCCCGAGCAGTGCGACTACGGCACCGTCATGAACGACGGCTCGTACGGCGGCTGCGCGCCGAGCTGCATCCTGGCGCCCCACTGCGGCGACGGCGTCAAGAACGGCCCGGAGGAGTGCGACGACGGCGTCAACGACAACAGCTACGGCGGCTGCTCGCCGCAGTGCAAGCTGGCCGCCCACTGCGGCGACGGCCACACCGATGCGCCGTACGAGCAGTGCGACGACGGCGTCAACAACAGCCCGACCGACACCTGCTCGACCACCTGCAAGTTCAACATTCTGTAGGTCGGCGGCCCTTCGTCCAGGGCTGACCGCGCACCGCCGGGATGTCTAGGTTGAGGGTGGACATCCATGCGGGAGGGGCACATGAACGCGATTGCGATGCTCAAGCATCAGCACCGTGAGGTCGAGGCGCTGTTCAATCAGATGCACAAGGCGAAGACGGGCGGCGCGCGCCGGGCCGTCTTCGAGCGCATCGCGGACGCGCTGGCGGTCCACGCGGCGATCGAGGAGCGACATTTTTATCCGGCGGTGAAGGAACGTTCAACCGAGGCGATCCTGCTCGAATCGCTGGAGGAGCACCTGGCGATCAAGCGCGTCATCGCCGACCTTCTGAAGCTCGACGCCGGCGACGGGACGTTCCCGGCCAAGGTCAAGGTGCTGGAGGACGAGGTCATGCGCCACGTCGAGGAAGAAGAGGGGGCGCTGTTTCCGCGGGTGGAACAGATGTTCGACGACGAGGCGCTCGAGTCGCTCGGCGACGCGATGGAAGAGACGCAGACCGCGCTCTTGCAGGCGGGCAGCCCGCGCGAGGCGGTGGCGGCGGAGACCGGCCGGGCCGCGTCGATCTGACGCGATTCAGGCGATGCAGCGGATCTCGGCGGGCGCGGGCAGCGGGCTCGCCGGCGGTCGGTGCAGGGACACCACGCGGATCAGCTCGTCGACCTCGAACGGCTTTCGCATGACCGGCGCCGGCGGTCCGATCGCCAGGTGGCGTGGGTCGGCGGCCGTGATCAGCACGCCCTGGATTCCATGGCGCGCGGCGCGTCCGACCAGATCGACGCCGCCGATGTCGGGCATCGTCATGTCGGCGATGATGAATCCGGGCGGGCTCGCGCTGTCCAGCACCGCCATCGCCGCGCGCCCCTGCGTCATCCCGTGCGCCGGAAAACCTTCGTCGCGCAACATCTCGACAATCAGCGCGTTGACGTCCGCATCATCGTCGACAACCAGCACCCACCATGGAGAGGACATGGTCCACTCATGTATCACGTCCGATCGCCGCTGAATCTAGGGCAACCCCGTATTAGGGTGACGGGAAAGTGACCGAAAAACTGGTGTCTTACTGCGCGGTTATCGAGTCGATGTGGAAGACGACGTCGAGCGGCGTCTGGATCGTTCCGCCCTCGTACGGATCGCCCGTCGCGAACTGAACGCCGATCTGACGGATGTCGTTGGCCTTGAAGCCGGTGACCGAGCTCTCGGCGGCGGTCAGATCCAGCGTCAGCTCCATCCACGTGAGGTAGACCGCCTCGAAGCTGGTGTATGTGCCGGCCGCGAACGTGTAGCTGGAACCGGAGCCGGCGTGGAGCTGCACGCCGCCGGCGAACGCGCCCGAGTCGAGCATGACGAACGCGTGCAGCGTCTTTCCCGTCAGGTCGAGCGACGACAGGTTGATCGCGGCGTCGACGTACTGCTTGTAGTCGGAGTAGCTGACACCGACGTTCAACGATCCCATCGACGGCATGCCGGCCGTTCCGTCCCACGTCAGCGTCGGCGTCGTCGGTGAATTGGGGCCCGCGAGGTTCTTGGGGTTCGGCGGCTGGCTGTCGTAGTTGCTGAGCGCGAACCCCTGCACGTCACTGTCGAACGTGTAGTTGACGGCGGGGGGCAGCGTGCCGCCGACGACGCCGTCGCTGACGGTGTCGATCTGGAAGACGGCGTCGACGGGACTGCCGAACGCGGTGCTGACGCCGTCGCCGCCCGTGTCGAACTTGACGCCGATCTGCACGACCATGCTCGGGTCGAAGGTCGAGTCGGCGGCGTGCGCGGCGTCGAGATCGATCGCCAGCTCGGTCCACTGGCCGACCGTCATCGTCGTCCAGACGCCGGCGGCGAACTTGTAGCTGTCGCCGGTGCCGGCGTGAATCTGCGCGCCGCCGCCGAAGCTTCCGGAGGTCAGGCGGACGCGCGCGCGCAGCACGCGGCCCGACAGCGCCTTGCGCGGGCTGAGGTTGATGACGGCGTCGGCGTACTGCTTCCAGTCCGTGAAGTGCGCCGTCACCTTCAGCGAGCCGGGATCGGGGTTGCCGACGGTCGTGTCCTGCACCAGCGCCGGCGCCGGGTTGGCGGCGCGCGCCGGATCGGCGAGGTTCATGCGGCCGGTGTCGGCGTAGTCGTTCAGCACCCAGCCCTCGACCGTGTTGTTGAACAGGTAGGCGAACGTCGCCGGGTCGGTGTTCGACGTCGCGCCGCCGGTGCCGGTGGTGCCGCCGCTGCCCGTGGTGCCGGCCGTGCCGGGGCCGATGCTGCCGGCGGTGCCGGGGCTGGTGGTGCCGGCGGTGCCGGGGCTGGTGCTGCCGGCGGTGCCGGGGCTGGTGCTGCCGCCGCTGCCGATCGTGCCCGCGGTGCCGGTGCCGGTCGTCCCCGCGGTGCTCGTGCCGCTGCCACCCGTGCCGCTGCCGAGCGACTCGCCCTTGCTGCAGGCCGCGGCCAGCAACGCCGCGACGAACAATCGGCTCAGTCTAGTCATGAGAGATGGGGCCGAAGCTATCATGAACGGCGGCGCCGCCGCGCCTGACGTCGGGCCCTCAGGGTCGATGCGGTTGTTCATGACGTCTTTACTATCGTGTCACGAAAATACTGATTCTGTTTACGACGGCGGCGGCGCATCGTGGATCGCATGTCGAAGCTACTGATCCCCCTGGCGGTCGTCGTCGTGCTCGCGGGACCGGGCTGCGATCTGACCCAGAGCGGAACCCTGAGCGAAGGATCGACGCCGCCGGCGCCGCAACCCGAGGCCAGCTCGCCCGCGACGCCCGACGCCCCGGTCGATGCCGAGTTTCCCTGCGAGGTGCGGGCGGTGCTGGAGACGTACTGCGCCCCCTGCCACACGGGGGAGACCTACAGCCCCGCGTTCACGACGCGCGCGGATTTCCTGGCCCCCCGCGGCGACGCCGGCACGTTCGGCCAGTACGCCGCCATGCGGGTCATGAACAACCAGATGCCACCCTATAACGCCACGGCCGTTCCGACCGCCGCCGAGCGGGCGGTCCTGATCGACTGGGTAGCGGCGGGCATGCCGGCCGGCCCATGCGGGCCGCTCACGCGACCGACGACGCCCTGATCCGGTTCAGCCAGTCGAGGCGCAGTCGCAGTCGCAGTCGCGCAACGCCGCGAGGTTGCCGGCCGCGCAGGTCCGCCGGATCTGGCGACCGAGCGCCTGACGTGCGCGGTGCAGCCGGACCGCCGCGTTGTTGGCGGTGATGCCGGCGCGCGCGGCGTACGCGCGCAGCGGGGCGCCGTCGAGGTCCACCCGGCGGATGATCTCGGCGAGCTCCGGCTTGAGCGTGCCGACCAGCCCGGTCACGCAGCCGCAGACCGCCTCGAGGAGGCCGGCGTCGTCGCGGCCCCCCGCCGCTTCGCCCGCGTACGCGGTCAGCGCGCGGCGCTCGGCGTCGCAGCGACGGCGGTGGTCGGCCAGCGCGTTGCGCAGCAGGCGATAGAACCAGGCGATCGCCGATTCGCCGGCGCGCAGGCCGCCGCCCCGGTCCATGCCGCGCAGGTACGCCTGCTGCAGAATCTCCTCGGCGGCGTCGCGCGCGCCGACCCGCTTCTCCAGGAAGGCGAGGAAGCGCGCGCGGTTTTCCACCAGGACGGCGAGCGCCGGCGCCGCGATCCGCGCGGACGCCGGCGTCGCCTCCGCGGCCACGTCAGCAGCAGCCGGGACCGCAGATGGGGCAGTCGCAGTCATCGCATTCGCAATCCGGGCCGTCGTCGGCGCGTGGGGAACCCACTTCATCCTGAGGGATCCCGCCGGGCCGTGCCAGCTCGGCCTGCGCCGCTGGGGCGCCACCGCTCCGGGTCGAGGTCGAGGTTGTTCGGGTCATTTCGGCTCCTTTCTGTAGATGCAGACGGATGAGGGCGCCGGGGATTACAGCCCGCCCCCCGGACGCCTAGGTTCGTCGTCAGGACAAAAGAAGGAGGCGGCCCATGGCGATCAAGCAGCTGAATCCCTACCTCAACTTCAACGGCACGGCCGGGAAGGCGATCAGGCTCTACGAGACGGCACTGGGGGCGAAGGTGGACAACGTCATGCGCTGGAACGAAGCGCCGGGCTCGAAGGTGACGCCCGAGACCAAGGACCTCGTGATGCATGCGCGGCTACGCATCGGCGACGGCATCCTGATGGTCAGCGATTCGCAGCCGACCCAGCCGGTGACGGCCGGGACCAACGCGCACGTGACGCTGGACTTCGACGACCCGACCGACATGGCGCGGAAGTTCGAGGCGCTGTCGGGCGGCGGCGGCAAGATCACGATGCCCCTGCAGGACACGTTCTGGGGCGCGAAGTTCGGCATGCTGACCGACGCGTACGGCGTGTCGTGGATGTTCAACTGCGAGACCAAGAAGAGCTAGGATCGGAGGCGCGTGAAGCAGAAGAAGCGACGCAACAAGGAGAAGGTCGTCGAGCGCGACGCGCGCGGCCGGGCGCACCTCGTGATCGAGCGCGACGACGAGGGGCGGACGGTCGGGATGGCGCTGTCGCGGCCGCTGTTCGGCGAGGCGTGGCAGAACGACGTCGCGCTCGCGGCGGCCGGGTCGGCGCACGCGATGCTGGCCGACGACTACACGTTCGCCGCCGCTGCCGAGGTCGGCAAGAGCGCGATGGTGGGCGCGTCGAAGCTGGTGGACGGCGCGCTGGCGCAGTCGCCGGACCGCCCGCCCGCCTGCCGGGCCGGCTGCGCGCACTGCTGCTACCAGGCCGTCGGCGTGACGCCGCCCGAGGTTTTCGCGATCTACGACCACCTGCGCGCGACGCGCACGGCGGGCGAGCTGGATGCGGCGCTGGCGCGCGTGCGAGACGCCGACGACAGGACGCGCGGCCTGGCCGCCGCCGCGCGGCTGTCGCCCGACCACCCGTGCCCGTTCCTGGAGGACCAGCGCTGCTCGATCTACGAGGTGAGGCCGCTGTCGTGCCGGGGCACGAACTCACTCGACGCCGCGGCCTGCGAGCGCAACCTGCGCGATCCCGAGGCGCACGCGGCGTTCGTGGCCGGCACCGCCAGCGTTCCCTGTTACCTCGAACCGATTCGCGCGTTCCACGCCGTCACGGCGGGTCTGCAGATCGCGCTGGACGAGCTGCACGGCCTCGAGGTGCTGCCGCTGGAGCTGACCGCCGCGGTCCGGATCCTGGCCGACGATCCCGACGGCGTGCCGGCCCGCTGGCTGGGCGGCAAGGATCCGTTCGCCGCCGCCCGCGGCGGCGACAACACGGACGATCCGCGACACGAAGAGCTGAGCGGCCGGGTGAAATGACGGAGAAGGCTAGGCCTTCAGCGTGGTCAGCTCGCCGGGGTTCTTGAATCCGGCGGCGCCGTTGGCGTCGCTGTAGTCGGTCACGCCGAACGTCGTCTGCGGCGTGAAACCGGTGACGTTCTTGCCGAGGGCGTTCAGCAGCGTGACGTACAGCTTGTTGAGCGGCACGTTGCCGGTGCTGGAGCCGGTGTTGAAGCTGACGGTGGTGCCGCCGTTGCTGCAGCTCGCCTCGCTGTTGCCGGTCCCCAGCGTCTTCGTGTCGACGTTGATCGACTGCCCCTGCTTCAGGTAGCCGCCGCCGCTGCCGGCGATGACGATGGGCAGGTTGTTGTTGTTGTGGGCGTTGCCGTCGGCCAGCTCGGGCAGCCACATCACCATCGAGTTGTCGAGCATCGACATCCCGTTCTCCTGGATGCTGTTGACCAGGTGAACGAGATTCGAATACCGACCGGCGTACCACTGATCGATCTGGTTGATGTTGTCGATGACGTTCGCCGCGCAGGTGCCGCCGACGGCGACGCTGCCGTTGCGGTGCGACAGCCCGTGGTGGTCGGACGTGTGCATCATCCCGTCCCAGGTGAACGTCACGAACCCGGGCCACTGCATGATGATGACGCGGTTCGCGTCGCACATCATGGTCAGCGCGATCAGGTTGATCATCATGTCGCCGCCCGCCTTGAAGGCCGTGGCGGTGTCGCGCGCGGTCGCCGCCTGCACCGTCGTCGACGTGATGCCGAGGTTGGTCGCGCTGGTCGAGTTGCACGCCGCGCTGACGACCTTGACCTCCGTCGACCGGAGCAGGTCCGCCCAGTTGGACAGGCTCTGCTTGTCGGCCATGCTCATGTCCATCCCCTGGAGCGTCGTCAGGTCGGACTTGACCAGGTCGAGGATGCTGTTGCCTTGGAGGACGCTGTAGTCGGCCGGCGTCGTCGTGCCGGTCGAGAACAGGCCGGTCAGGTTGCTGTAGACGTTCTTCGGGTTGGTCTCGGGCGAGTACGGGGTCGCCACGTCGCTGTACGACAGGATGCCCTTCACGTTGGCGAACGCGTTTCCGACCGACAGCACGAGGGGGCTCTTGGTGCCCGGGTTGACCATGCTGGCCGCCACCCAGTCCAGCGACTTGCCCGTCGCCCAGTGGCTGCCGTCCGGCTGGATCGGCGCGGCGGTCAGCTTCGATCCCATGCCCTGATCGTGCGGGTCGAAGTAGCCGTTGATCGTCCCCTTCGGGAACATCGCCAGGCCGCGCGGGAACAGCAGCTTGCTCGCCACGTCGGACAGCGGCGCCAGCGTGGTCCCGGTGAGAGAGGTGGCGTCGATCGTCCCGTTCTCCACGGTCGGGAACCACCGGTTCGTGAGGCAGCCGTTCTGCGTGTAGAAGATGACCAGCCGCTGCGGACCGGTCGGGCCGGCAGCCTTCGCGCTCCGCGGCTGCAGCGAGCTCAGGAAAGGCGCCGCGAGCGACGCGCCGGCAACACCCTTGAGAAAGAGTCTTCTTTTCACGGCAGCTCCTTCGCGCGATAGCGGAACGACTGAGTTTGGGTGAGGTCGGTCAGCATGCTGAGGATGGTGTAGCCGGGCTGTGCCATCTTCCCCGCCATCATCTGCACCGTGCAGACGTCCTGGTTGGTCAGGTCACGCTCGTACGAGTACGTGACCAGCCGCTGCGCGTAGCAGCTCTGTCCCTCCGTCGAGTTCGCAATCGCCGTCATCAGGTCGATCGGGCCGGTGACGTGAACGGTGTTCCCACCGATCTCGACGTCCGCGACGCTGTTGATGGCGGCGCCGGACGCCTTCTCCGTCGTCTGCCAGGTGCCGATGCTGTCGTACGCCTCCAGTGCGAAGCCGGGCGGGTTGACGATGCTGGCGTGGCATCCGGCGCACGCGTCGGCCGACGTCTGCGCGGTCACCATGTCGCGGTTGGTGTTGCCCGTCGCCGGCAGCGGCGTGTTGGCGGCCCCCGGCGGCGGCGCCGGAATCTGCCGGCAGAGCACCTGCTTCTCGATGAACGCGCCGCG
>Ga0066395_10000166_pt1 | contig 23682 bp, 24 predicted proteins | sample PanSoiPlot1MoBio_FD_61218 | JGI IMG/M metagenome (GOLD analysis project Ga0066395, IMG submission 61218) | Tropical forest soil microbial communities from Panama analyzed to predict greenhouse gas emissions - Panama Soil Plot 1 MoBio | ecosystem: Environmental > Terrestrial > Soil > Tropical... | reverse complement strand
ACGTTCAACCGATGTGATCACCTCGACCTGAGTCTTTGCCATTGTGACTACTCCTGCGAATAGTCACGTGACCTCACACACCCAGGCGCTCTGCAAGGCGGCCTTTACCGGACGGATACCGCGTCACGAAACATAGGCTTGTCGGTAACGCTCTCGGCGCGGGCATTGAACGTTGCCGGCAGCTGCTTCAGCGACTTTTTCCACAAATAGGGAACGAGGCCCTAGCTTGCGCATTAACCTTGATTACCGAGGGCGGGGGACTTCGGAGACCACCATGCTCCCCACCTTACTTACACTGATCGCCGCGGCGGCGATTGCGCTGGTGCTATGGTGGGCCATATCTGAGGGATGGCTAATCCCATCCTCATCGCCGGAAGGGCCGTCACCGAGGCCGCCACACCGGGCATCAGCACCACCGACACCGGCCGCACCACCGACGACGACAGCAGCAGCACCACCGACAACGAAAGCACCACAAACAGCAGAGGCAGCACCCGCCGCAGCAGCTGATATTGCGAAGCTGAACGACAACATTGCCAAACTCGCGGCTGCTGTCGATAAGCTTAGTCAACAAATTGCTAGCCTTGATCGCCTATCGAAGTCTGACACCCCGCGTAGACGAGAAGCTATGCGTGTCATACGTTGTGGCGAGACCGCTTACGTCGTCTCCAAATCGTTTGCTATCCGCGACCCTACCATTGACAGTGACCGGCACTTAGAGGCACGAACGGCCCGCCGCATCCTGTATCTCCCACGCTGACTGGCATTCAGCCTATCGCGGGGCCGGATTGCATGGAAACGGGTCACAGCTAGCATAGCGCCCGCTCCTCAGCGATTGTTTCTATTGCGACTGCCTCAGAACCTTCCCTGTCGCATTGTACTCTCGCAACAGTGAGAAAATCTCCCCGTCCGACAACGTGTCGCCGTAGCTGCCGATGATGAACAGAAGGTCAGCCCCGGCGCCGAGTCGCTCCATGGTGATGCAACGCTCTTTGGCTATTTGGGCCTTTAGGTGCTGCGTCATCTTCGCTGTACGGCGATGAGCTTCTTGGGATCCATGCCAAATTCCTTGGCGGCTTCCCTGATGGCGATATCGGCTGTGGGCGCCTCGACTTGGCCTATCCACTTCGCCTTGGCGGCAGCCTTGTAGATATCCCAGCGCAGCATCGTCCGACGGTCGTGGCTTGCGTGCCAGCGGGATCACCGCGGCGGTCACTTGGCAGCCTCGTAGCGTGCGGCGATCGCAGCCTTGGCCTCGTCTAGCGTATCGCACGCCCAGTGTTCGGTGGCGGTGCCGCGGGTGCCGTCTGGAGAAACCACATCCATTTCATGCCGTCCGGCAGTCGCATCCGATAGATGCGACCGACCCTCACGCTCCTCGGCGGCCGTCAATTGAGGCGTAGTACGGGTGTTGCTAGACTCTTGGTCAGCCATGGTGACAGGACCTTTCTGTCGCGGTGGTTAGGGCTGGCCGTGGCGCTTCCAACACCGCGGTCGGCCCGCTCATTACCGGTTCAAGGCCGAAATCCGTTCAAACTCCTTGTTCGATGATGGCGGTGGCGGCGCGTGCCAGCCGGCCGGCGTGATCTCGGGAGAGTGCTACCCTTCACCAGCGAGGCGGTGTGCTTTTCGCGCATGAGCTGCGCCAGGGCCGGGGTGAAGACGTTGTCGACCAGCCATTGGTAATCGTCACGCTCCATAGCCGCCATTATGTCGTCTTTGGCCACGTTGAACCGGAAATCGGGCGGCTGGTCGGTCACGAGGTGAGCCCTCTGGAGAGAACGGGCTGTAATCTTGCCTCCTCCTTGCCCTGACACAATTTCTAATATTAGATATCCCCATGGTCAATATCTAATATGAGAAATTGTTCGAATGACAGTCAAAAGAAAGGTGGGTCGACCTCTCGTCGGAGCCACGCAACTCAACGTTAGGCTCCCGCCGGATGAGCTTGCGGCACTCGATGCCTGGATTGCGGCGCAGGATGATCCCAAGCCGACGCGCCCGGAGGCGCTGCGTCAACTGGCGCGCAAGGGACTGGGCAAATCGAAGCGATGATGGGCGGTCAGTTTTCCGGCCAATTTCCGGCCAACGAGATCAAACAGTCCGTAACCAGACAGCACAGCAGCTAAGGACGAAGTGGCGGAAGTGCCGATTTTATCGACGCTTCGGCACGCGACATAACTGGACAGAATGTGCGGTCCCAAACTCCAAAACCGGGGGTTGGGGGTTCGAGTCCCTCCACTCCTGCCACTTGCAGAAAATCTTGTGCATTTTCAATTTGCCAGTCACCGACGGACTCGGTATGTGCCAGTGTCCACACACCTCTCACGCATACGCTTGGCCCTTCTTGCGGCAATGAGGGACCGAGGGGCCAGAGGCCCAACTCCCAAACACTGACGGCTCTATTTGAGTCGGGGGAACGCAACGCACCGGCATGCGTTGGCCCCTTGCGCGCGGTTTGATCCCTCACGCGCGGCCGCACGTGGCTCTGGCCGCCATTTTCGCCCAATTGTAGCACTCCGGCGGCCGGGGTCCCACGCCGAAAAAACGCCCGCGCTCTCACCGCGCCGGGGGTGCACTTGTGCTCGACACCATAGGTCAGAACTCAGGGGTGGGCACCGGAACTCCACCAAGGCGCTCGCAGCCTTGCAAGAGGGACGCGCTGATAAGGTCCCGCCCGAGCGCGGTCGGGTCGGCGCGGTTCCAAGGATTTTTCGCGGTAGAGTCCCCTAATGCCGCACAGCCCGGTTCGTTTGGAGGCACGAGCGAAGCTTCGTCAGAGGCCCAATGGCGAGGCTGTGGCGAGAGTTTCGGCCGGGGATGCTTGCAGTACGCGCGTTCCGACATCTGTGATCCGTATTCGCTCAGCCATCGTCACGACTGCGAATCCGGTTCGAACAAGGCTCGTGAGCATTTCAGGCGAGAAGCCATGCGCGATCAGCACCGCTTCGGTGCTGCCGATCTCGCCTGCATCTGACAGCATTCGGAGTGCCCGACGCCATTCGGGGCTCAATGGGATTTTGTCCATAACAGCAACAAGATACGAAGGCCCCCCTCTATATAGCCGAACATTACAAAGCCGTAATGTCAAGTTGTATAAGCTGTGCCCACTACAAAAAGCCGAAGCGCCGCCTTTTTCCCAGACCGAGGAGCGATGTGTTATCCATTTCTGATGCAGGGCGGTGCGCTAGTTCCGATACCCGAGGCGATCATCTGTCTCAGGTCGGCAAGCGAATGACTGGATAGATTGTGGTGATTACCCCCACCCTCATGGTCGGGGAAGCCCTCGCGCTAACTTGGCCTCGTCCTCACACGATGGGGCCATCTTATCGTCGCTGCACCGCGATCAGTTTCTTTAGGTCGGCGACACCGAATGCCTTTGCCGTTTGCGTGATGACCGCGTCCGCGTCGGTTGCCTCAGCGGTGCCCAGCCTCCTGGCCTTCGTGGTAGCGCGGTAGGATTCCATCGGTACAGGGATATCGGCAAATCAACTGTGGCCACTGCGCGCTGTCCTACTTCGGTGATCTCCACGCGACTAACATCAATCACGCGACCATCCGTTCGCACGACTTCATCAGGTGTCGCGATTGCGAGGCCGGCGCGGACCAATGCGGTGATCGTCTCGCGGGTGAAACGGTAGCCGAGGAGAAGTGCTATCGTCGCCCCATCCGGGGCGTTCGCGAGCACAACAAGCGCGCGGCGTTCCTCGACACTCAGAAGACAGCTTGCCATACCAACAGCATCGCGCCCCAACCCCGAGCCACCAAAAATAAGCCCCTGCAGGCCGCCGCTGAGGGACCATGCGCCCGTCAATGCAACGTAAAGCGGACCGGGCCCTCGATTGCCATCTGGCCGGAGTCCGTGATCTTGACCCGAGCGACGTCGACTGTCCGGCCGCGATTTCTCACAGTCGCGCGTTCTGCGGTAACAAGTCCGTCACGCACCAGGTCGAGTAGTTCAGACGTGAACCGAGCTTGGAAGATCGGATCAGTGCTGCCGCGTTGTCCTGTCTCGGCAAGCATTTCTAGCACCCGACGTCTTCGATGGCTCATGGCATATCCAAACTCTGTGCTTTTAACGCGAAGTGGAATCAGAATTTCACCCTAGATAGAAACCCTCTGCCAACGGATCCGGTCATGCGCTGCGCTTAACTCGATGGGCCGCGGACGGGTTCCCGCTAACCGCTGCCGAGAGTCCCAGCGTCCAGTCACTTCGCCTACCGGCAGCGTCGCGGAATCCATATCAATCCAAGAGCGCCTTGCGGCCGGCTGATCCGCATCCGGGCAACCACGATTGCCTCTCCGCCGACATGCCTCCGCTGCGGCCACACTGTCGCGAGCCCGTTCCCGTATAAGCCCCCGCACAGTTGCACCCATGACGCCAATTCTCGACACGGTGGGCGCATCAAGGCCTTAATACCCCGATCAGGTCGCGAGCGCGGCCCGCCCCGCTTCCGTAAGCCGGAACTTGGCCACCTCGATCAATTGATCACCGACGCGGACTCGCTCGGCGGTTATGGTTATCAGGTCATCGCGGACAAGACGCGAAAGCAGTGCGATGCTGAAACCATGCACCCGCAAAATCCCTTCGGTGCATCCGTTCAATCCGCCGTCCGCGATCATGGCGAGCGCGCGGCGTTGCTCGACGGTGAGTGTCATCGGCACTGTAGACTTCAGGCGGCTGTCTGAGGGCGGACTGACAATGGCAACTCATGGTCCCTTAGATGATGGTGGTGTATCGCGCGGCCGGCGACACCCGCATGGAGCCCACGGATCACAGGCGGTCGATCATTGAACGTGCGATGATCTGAAGGGGACGTTGCACCTGCGGTTCGGTCCCATCGTTGCCGCGCGGCGAAGATGGCAGGCGCGCCGGCAACGCCAGCGCCCCAACGCCGGAATGCTCCATCAGATACATTTGATTTAGTCGTGCCTGGCAAGTTCAAGCAGCACCTCGCAAATCGAGTCGACCGAGAGCCCATAGATACCGCTGTAGCTATCAAGCAAGGCTTCGAGATCATTGCGAAGCGGATCTTGCGAAGCTGGTATTCCCTCTCCCGTTAAGCCGCTTTCAAATTGAACCTGCGCGCTCGGGGCTATTCGAGGATCAATGGCACACCCACGAAATGCGGCTTATCACGCGGCGGGATGCTTGGCGCGTAACGGAATGTCACACCTCCTTAAGAAATCTGCGGGAACCGTTAATCCGAGGCCGGCAGCGGATGGTAGTCCACCACGGCGCGCCCGCGCTGCCGTCCACTGCATCACGGCGACTATGTATGCGAATACGCCCGTACACGACCCTTCAAAGAGCCGTGCCTATTCATCCGACGGTTTCCGAACTCATCCCGACGATATTCGGCGAACTCGCTCCACTGTAGCGCAGCTTTTCCCGGTGAAACGATGCTACTTCTGAGGTGCGCACCTTGCCACGACGTTAACGCTTGCAGTGGATTGACCAAAAATTGCCGCGGCAGCCACGCATGCCCTTTCCGTCGGAAAGGTCAAAGTGGTCATTTGCACGCCCGAAGTCGTGCCCGAAGTCGCCGTGGCAATGATGACCATGTAGTGCGAGATGTCGGGCCTGCGCACCTGTGCGGATGCACCGCTGCCAATGGCCAGAAACATGGTGGCGGCGCTGATAACAATCGCTCTCATCACGACCTCCTTGGTTGCGGTAGCAGCATTATACCGCGTCGGGTGGCGGTTCAGGGAAAGGCATTTTCCTGCGGCTAGCTTAATTCTTGCCGAACTCGGAGTCCGGGACCCTCAAACTACGGCATAGCCAACAAGAGCAATGTTTCGTCCCGCCGTGACGCGATGCCCGCGCGCGGCACAATGGCTGTTGGCCATTGCGTGTTATGAAGACACTCGATCGAGGATCGCGAACCCATGAGTTGCAAGCGGCCCACGAATGACGTTAGCCTTCGCGCCGGGCAACCGATCAGGGCGTCCGACGACAATCGTATTGACATAAGCACGTGGGAGGGATTGATGCCGCGCATCGGACGCAGGATTGCCTGGATTGGTTTCGTTGCTGGCGTACTGATGCAGCCGGCCTTATTGCAACAAGTCTTGGCGGAGCCGCCGAAATTCCAGGTCGACGCGACTTGGCCGCAGACGCTGCCGAGCAACTGGATCATCGGCACCATCGGCGGCATCTTCGTCGATGCGCAGGACCATATCTGGATCAACCAGCGCCCGAGCTCACTCGATGCGCGCGAGAGGCGCGCAGCGACGGCAACGGATGTGATCTGCTGCGTGCCCGCGCCGCCGGTAATCGAGTTTGACCAAGCCGGCAAGGTGGTGCGGGGGTGGGGCGGAGACGGCCCCGACTACAAGTGGGGCAATGACGGGCACGGCATCTTCGTCGACCACAATGATTTCGTCTGGGTCGGCGACAACGTCGAGACCGGCGGGCACATCTACAAGTTCACCCGGGACGGCAAATTCGTCATGCGGCTGGGTAAGCCCGGCACGCCCCGCGGATCGAACGATACCGAACACCTCAACCGCCCTGCCGATATGGTGGTCGATCGCGAGACCAACGAGATCTTTGTTGCCGATGGATACGCCAACCATCGGGTGATCGTATTCGACGCCGCGACTGGCGCCTATAAACGCCACTGGGGCGCCTACGGCAAACCGCCGACCGACGAGAAGGTCAACTGGGACCCGAACGCCCCGCCGCAGCAGTTCGGTAATCCAGTGCATTGCATCACCATCACCAACGACGGGTTGGTGCTGGTATGCGACCGCAGCCACAATCGAATGCAGATGTTCCGCAAGGATGGGACCTTTGTGCGGGAGGTCTTCGTCCTGAAGGAGCGCGCGCCCGGCACCATCGGCTCGATCGCGAAGTGGCCGGACGCGGGCGAGAGCTATCTCCTGGTGGTCGACGATCCCAACGGCCAATTCCATGTGATCAATCGCGCGGACGGAAAATTGCTGGCCTCATACGGCCGCGTCGGCCACCAGCTTGGCGAGTTCTACAACCTCCATTTCATCGGCATCGACAGCAAGGGCAATGTCTACAGCGCCGAGGTGCAGGGCAAACGCGTGCAGAAATTTCGCAACCTCAGCGGGCTTTGATGGCGCGGATTCGCTTGGCGTTTTTTCGGCCAAGCGACCGCTCCAGCCGATCTGAAGGGGACTGGAGCATCGGCCGAAGTCATAACGGTGGAGGGACGCGCACAAGCGGCGTCCTCCAATATTGCTGCTGTAGGGGCGACCCTTGTGGTCGCCTGTTCTTGGCGGACGTATGGATGGATGGTTTAAGATTTGGCCCTGATCGCGCCTCGTTGACACGGTCGCCGACCCCCTCACCCGCAAAGCGGGCGACCACAAGGGTCGCCCCTACACATCATCTGGCCGGGGCTGTCTTGGTCCTTAAGACATGTTGCGCTTCGACGCGCGCGCCGACACCCGGCGTTCGCCTTTACCTTCCAACGATGCCGTAACCTCGCGGCACACAGGCAACGAAGCGTTCGACCACCGGACTGAGTCCGGTTCTTCACAAGTTCCTATCACACCTGCGGTGCGGAGATCCATGGTGTGCGGCTGTCGTCCGAACTGCCGGCCGCAACGATGACTGCGATCCGCGATGCCCTCGTGCGCCATCGGGTCGTGTTTTTCCGTGGCCAGGGCCATCTCGACGAAGCCGAGCATCAGGCCTTCGCATGGCTCTTGGGTCCGATCGTTCCGCACCGACTGCGCCGTCGCTCGCCGGCACCGAAGCGGTCCTCGATATCGACGCCGAGAACGGCCGGGCGAGCCAATGGCACACGGACGTCACCTTCGTTCCGGCGTTCCCGCTGTTCTCCGTGCTGCGCGGCGTGGTGATTCCTCCGGTCGGCGGCGACACCGTGTGGGCCAACACGGTTGCTGCCTACGAGATGCTACCGCCGATGCTGCGCAGCCTCGCAGATCAGTTGTGGGCACTCCACGCCAAATGCCTACGACTATGCCGCAACGCGCCCGAACGCCGCGGCCCGGCAGCTGCAACGCTACGAGACCGTGTTCAATCGACGGTCTACCAGACCGAGCACCCGGTGGTGCAGGTGCATCCACTAACCGGGGCACGGGTCATCATCCTCGGCTGTTTTGCGCGCAAGCTCCTCGGCGTCAGCTCGGCAGAGTCAGCCCATCTGTTTGCCATGCTGCAGGATCACGTGACGCGGCTGGAAAACATGGTGCCCTGGCGTTGGTCTGTGGGCGACGTGGTGATCTGGGACGATCGCGCGACACAGCACAAGGCCATCGATGACTACGGCGACGAGGCGCGCATCGTGCGCCGCGTGACAATCGATGGGCCAGTATCGGTGGGCATTGATGGTTGCAACGGCAAGGCGCGCAGCGGTGGCGCAGAAATTAACGCAGCGGCTTGGCAAAAGGACGGCGGGAGGACGGCCGCTCGACTTCTGCGTCGGTGAAATTCGAACCCTCCCTAAGGGCGACCAAGCGCGGCATCATCTCGCTGCCGGGGGCTCGAATTTCGTGTCATTTCGGCTAACATCGCGATCCCTTCTGCGGTCAACGCATAGGGTGAATGGAGATCGCAGCCGCGTTTTTTCACCAAACGCTTGCGCTTGAGATACTGCATCAACGCGTTGATCGATTGGAGCGGTACACTCACCGCGTTCGTCACATCTCTGATTCGCAGTTCTCCCGACTCAAAGATAGCCGATAGCACCCTGCGAACACGATCGGATTCGACGGGTGGGCGTGGCGCCTCCGCGCGACTGGCGGATTGCAGATATTGAGGATGATTCAAGCCGGCTTCGGTCATTCGATATACACGGCCTCCCCTCAATCCATCTGACGTTTCAATGAGTCGGCGGACAAGCAAACGCTCAAGTATCCGCCGAATCTCGCTCTCGGGTACCCCTGCTGCGATCCTGATCTTGGTGGCGTCGGTTGCATACTCACGTGGGACCGCTGACAACACACGTTCTTCGTTGCGTGACAGCACCGACGTTTTGCTACCCGTACGCATAACGATCCAAAAGGGGTTCTCCGGGTCTGCAAGGCTTACATGGCCGCCTGCGTGCAGCCTGATCACAAGCTGGCGAACGGCCTCACGCGTTATCCCCAGTTTTTTGGCGATCTCACTGCCCTTCGTTGGTTGATCCAGTAATTTGAGCAGGCGTCGCCCGGCGAGACCCGGTAACCCACGGCTTCGTCGTGGCCGATCCGGCACCGTCTGGAAGCAGCATGTTTCGCCTTGCGATGTCGCATGCCATTTTTTGGCTTGGTCGTGTTTGGCAAGTTCAAGCTGAGCCAATGTGCCAAGCGCAGCCGCTGTTCTCGCCAGGGAAAGCTTCGCCTCCACAGCAATTTTGACCTGGGACTCCTTGCCATGCCGAAGGGCGATCAGACAGGCAGCCTGCGGCTTGGTGAGGAGAAGATTTCCGGCCTTCGGCATGCTGTGACCCTCCGGTTGATTCGGCTGGCCGCAGTATGCGCCATCGCGCCACCCTCCACTGAGGCGCTACGACAGCTTTCCACAAGGTGATCGGTGCGCGACAGCGCAGTTCGCGACCTTGGAGCGTGTTTCGATTGCGTTGCATCACATATTGTATCGTCGAGGGCTTGCGTGGGCGGCGCCGAACCCCGGCGACGATCTCGAGAGGTGCCAAATGCTTCAATCTCACCCGGGTCCCCCCTAAGCCCACAACGACAGGCAAGCCATAGTATTCTGTTCTCGCCCGCCGATCCCTCTGCTACATTGGGCTCGCCTATAGTGGGAAGGCTCGCCATAAAGCGGATAATCGGCAACGGACGCGCAGGTCCGGCAAAGCCGAAGCGGCCGTCGACCGACCCGCGAAAAACATCTGGGGAGGGTGGCCGTGATACCCGGTTCCTTTGCTTACCATCGTCCGACCTCTGTCAACGACGCAATCAGGCTGCTCGCCGATTTTGGCGAAGAGGCGCGTCCGCTCGCCGGCGGTCATAGCCTGATACCGATGATGAAGCTCCGACTGGCGACGCCTGAACATCTCGTCGATCTCGCCGGCATCGCGGACCTCAAGGGCATCCGTACCGAGGGCGGTGACATCGTCATCGGAGCTATGGTGACGCAGCATGAGATCGTCGGTTCCGACCTGCTGGCCGCGAAAATTCCTATTCTGCGCGAGGCATCGCTGCTCGTTGCCGATCCGCAGGTCCGGTACGTAGGCACACTGGGCGGTAACGTGGCGAACGGAGATCCTGGCAATGACATGCCGGCGGTGATGATGTGCCTGGGCGCGGGCTATGGGGTCGTCGGCAGCAGCGGCGAGCGAACGATTCCGGCACGAGAGTTTTACCAGGGCGCGTACCTTACGGCGCTCAAGCCTAGTGAAATCCTCACCAATATCCGTATTCCGGTGCCGGCGGCGGGCCATGGCTTTGCCTACGAAAAGCTTAAACGCAAGATCGGGGATTACGCGACGGCCGCTGCCGCAGTTGTTGTGACCATGAGTGGCGGCACGGTCGCGACCTGCTCGATCGGCCTTACCAATGTCGCAGACACGCCATTGTGGGCCGAGGAGGCCGCAAGGATCGTGACCGGTTCCACGCTGGACGCCGCCACCGTGAAGAGAGCGGTCGCCGCGGCAGAGGCGATCACCTCGCCTGCTTCCGACGGCCGCGGCCCGGCCCATTACCGCACCAAAATGGCTGGCGTAATGCTGGCCCGCGCGCTCGCCAGCGCCAAGGCGCGCGCACACTGAGTTTCGGGAGCTATCCATGGCCAAATCCCATGTATCCATGACGGTGAACGGCAAGGCGGCCGAAGGGCTGGTCGAGCCGCGCACCTTGCTGATCCACTTCCTGCGCGAACAGCTCAATCTCACCGGTCCTCACATCGGATGCGACACCAGTCATTGCGGCGCCTGTACGGTCGATCTCGACGGCAAGTCGGTCAAGTCCTGCACCATGTTCGCCGTGCAGGCGAACGGCGCCGACATTCGCACGATCGAGGGCATGGCTGCGGCCGACGGCACATTGCATGTGTTGCAGGACGCCTTCCGTGAGATGCACGGGCTGCAATGCGGGTTCTGCACGCCAGGCATGATCATGCGCGCCTACCGCCTGCTGGAGGAGAACAGAAACCCCTCGGAAGAAGAAATCCGCTTCGGCATTTCCGGTAACCTGTGTCGTTGCACCGGTTATCAGAACATCGTGAAGGCCATTCAATATGCGGCCGCGAAGATGAACGGCGTACCCTTCAAGGAGGCAGCAGAATGAACGATCAGACCCCCACTGCCGCCGAACGCGCCGAAAAGCTGCAGGGCATGGGCTGCAAGCGCAAGCGCGTCGAAGACATCCGCTTCGTTCAGGGCAAAGGCAAGTACGTCGACGACCTGAAGCTGCCCGGCATGCTGTACGGTGATTTCACGCGCTCACCGCACGGCCACGCACGCATCAAGAAGATCGACACGACGAAGGCCGCGGCCGTGCCCGGGGTTGTGGCAGTGTTGACGGCCGAAACCCTCAAGACCGTCAATCTCGCATGGATGCCGACGCTCGCCGGTGACGTCCAGATGGTGTTGGCCGACGGCAAGGTGCTGTTCCAGAACCAGGAAGTCGCGTTTGTGATCGCAGAGGACCGCTATATCGCGGCCGATGCCGCCGATCTGGTCGAGGTGGAATACGAGACGCTGCCCGTCAATGTCGATCCGCTCAAGGCCATGGCGCCCGACGCGCCAGTGATCCGCGAAGACATCAGGGACAAGACCGAGGGCGCACACGGCAAGCGCAAGCACTACAACCACATCTTCGCCTGGGAGGTGGGCGACAAGGCGCCGACCGACGCTGCGTTCGAGAAAGCGGATGTGACCATCAAGGAACTGATCGTCTATCCGCGCGTGCACCCCTGCCCGCTCGAAACCTGCCAATGCGTCGCGTCGTTCGACAAGATCGCGGGCGAACTCACGCTGTGGGGTACCTTCCAGGCCCCACATGTCATCCGTACCGTCGGTTCGCTTATCTCGAAAATCCCCGAGCACAAGATCCACGTAATCGCGCCCGACATCGGTGGCGGCTTCGGCAACAAGGTCGGCGCCTATTCGGGCTACATCTGCGCGATTGTCGCCTCGATCGTCACCGGTCGGCCTGTGAAATGGGTTGAAGACCGTATTGAAAATCTTTCGACGACGGCGTTTGCGCGCGATTTCCACATGACCGCCGAGATCGCCGCCACCCGGGACGGCAAGGTCAAGGGGCTCCGCGTCTATACCGTCGCGGACCATGGTGCATTCGACGCCTGTGCCAATGCGAGCAAGTGGCCGGCCGGCCTGTTCAGCATCATCACCGGCTCCTACGACTTCCCGAACGCGCACGTACTGGTCGACGGCGTCTACTCCAACAAGGCGCCGGGCGGCGTCGCTTATCGCTGTTCGTTCCGCGTGACGGAAGCCGCTTACTGCATCGAGCGCGCCATGGACATCATGGCGCAGAAGCTCAACATGGATCCAGCCGAGTTCCGCATGAAGAACCTGATCCGGCGCGAACAGTTCCCCTACACCTCCGCGCTCGGCTGGGAATACGACTCCGGCGATTATCATACCGCCCTGGCCAAGGCGATGGAGACCGTCGGCTATCAGAAACTGCGCGAAGAGCAGCGGGCGAAGCAAGAAGCGTTCCGGCGCGGCGAGACGCGTGAGCTGATGGGCATCGGCGTCGCCTTCTTCACCGAGATCGTCGGCGCCGGACCATCGCGCAATTGCGACATCCTCGGGATTGCGATGTTCGACTCCGCCGAAATCCGCATCCACCCCACCGGCACCGGGATTTGCAGGCTCGGCACCAAGTCGCAGGGCCAAGGTCACGAAACAACCTACGCCCAGATCATCGCCACCGAACTGGGGCTGCCCGCCGACAACATCACGGTCGAGGAGGGTAACACCGACACCGCGCCTTACGGACTCGGAACCTATGGCTCGCGCTCGACGCCAGTATCAGGCGCCGCAACCGCGATGGCCTGCCGCAAGATCAAGGCCAAAGCGCAGATGATCGCCGCTTACATGCTCGAAGTGCATGACGATGATCTCGAATGGGACGTCGACCGCTTCCGCGTGAAGGGCGCGCCTGAGCGCTTCAAGACCATGACCGAACTTGCCTGGGCGGCCTACAACAAGGTGCCACCCGGCATGGAGCCTGGCCTCGAGGCGGTGAACTACTACGATCCGCCCAATTTCACCTATCCGTTCGGGGCGTATATCTGTGTCGTGGACGTGGACGTCGATACCGGCATGACCAAGGTCCGGCGTTTCTATGCGCTCGACGACTGCGGCACGCGCATCAACCCGATGATCATCGAGGGGCAGATTCACGGCGGCCTTGCCGAGGCGTTCGGCATCGCGATGGGACAGGAGATCCATTACGACGAAACCGGCAACGTAACGACGGCCTCGTTCTTGGACTATTTCCTGCCAACCGCGGTTGAAACGCCGAAGTGGGAGACCGACTGGACCACGACGCCGTCGCCGCATCATCCGATCGGCGCAAAGGGCGTAGGCGAGAGCCCGAATGTGGGTGGCGTGCCGTGCTTTGCGAATGCGGTTAATGACGCATTCGGGTTCCTCGGTTCCACGCACATCCCGATGCCGCACGACCATTGGCGCACGTGGACGGCGGCCGACAAGCTCGGGCTGCACGCATGAGAGCTTTGTGAATTTGACACGCGAAGAAATATCCGATCGGCTGGCCGCAGCCGGGTATGTGGCCGATCGCGACCTTGCCACCGCGCTCTGGCTTATGGAGTTTCTAAAACGCCCGCTGTTGTTGGAGGGCGAAGCGGGTGTCGGCAAGACCGAGGTCGCCAAGGCGCTCGCTGCGGTGCATAAGGCGGAGCTAATCAGGCTGCAGTGCTATGAGGGCCTCGACCAGAACGCTGCGCTCTACGAGTGGAACTATCAGCGCCAGCTCCTCGCCATCAAGGCGCGCGAAGGTGCCGGCGAGAATGCGGAGGCGATCGAGGAACACATTTTCTCGGAAAAGTATCTGCTCGAACGTCCGCTGCTCGCCGCCATCCGCCGTCCCACGCCGCCGGTTCTGCTGGTCGACGAAGTCGACCGGGCGGACGAGGAGTTCGAGGCATTCCTGCTCGAACTTCTCTCGGATTTCCAGGTCAGCATCCCGGAACTCGGCACCATCAGCGCGATCTCAATCCCGCGCGTGGTGCTTACCTCCAACGGTACGCGCGAATTGTCCGATGCGCTGCGCCGGCGCTGCCTTTATCACTACATCGATTTTCCCGATGTTGACCGCGAGGCGAGAATCATCCTGACGCGGCTGCCCGGAATCGATACTTCGCTCGCGCTGCAGGTCGCGCGCATGGTCGCGGCGATTCGCAAGGAAGACCTGCAAAAGGTGCCCGGCGTTGCCGAGACGCTCGACTGGGCCGCAACCCTGGCCGGCCTCGACATCCATGAAATGCGGCACGAACCGGAACGCGTTCACGAGACCCTGATCTGCCTGCTCAAGACGCATGAGGACTGTGCGCGCCTCACCCGTGAGGTAACCGACCGGTTGCTGGGCAAGGTGGCGTGAGGCGACTCCCTCCCCGTCTTCGGGGAGGGTCGGGGTGGGGCCTTGTCCACTGCAGGGCGATTGTGGCTATCACTCCCGGATAAATTCGGGGAAGGAATTAGGAAGTTTGGCTTCTCTGTGCCCAGCCCAAGACCCCACCCCAACCCTCCCCGAAGACGGGGAGGGAGAAGCGAGCGTCGGCCCCCGTGCGCGCCGACGCATTGCGGGCTTCTCACGCACCTTGCGCGATAACGGCTTTCGGGTCGGGCTCGCGGAGAGCCGCGATGCGCTCGCCGTCCTGGCGTCGCCAGCGGCCGTCCGTCCGTCATTGCTCAAGCCTGCGCTGCGGACGCTGTTCTGCGCCACGCACTCGGATTGGGAGCGCTTCGACGAAATTTTCGACGCTTATTGGAGAGGCCGCGGCATGCGCCGCGTGCGCACGCTGACCGGCACACCGACGGAAAGCCGGACCTCGCTGAGGCAACTGGCGGAAGCTCGCGAACAGGCGCAGCCGGCAGGGGTACCGGATCATATCGAGCAACGCAGCGGGTCGGTTGGGGATCATTCAGCTGCCGGACGCCCGCGGCGCCGCGGCGCCTCGCGGACCGAGAGCCTTGAGGTTACCGATCTGCGCCACATTGTCGATCCTGCCGACATCATGCGCGTGCACGCGCTCGCAGCGCGCCTTGCCAAAACCATGCGGGCGCGGCTCGTACGCCGCGAGCAGGTGCGCAAGCGCGGGCGGCGCATCGACTTGCGGCGCACCATTCACCGCAACGTATCGCACGGCGGCACGCCGATCGACCTCGCCTGGCGACGACGCAAGATCAAGCCACTGCGGCTCGTCGTGCTGCTCGACGCCTCCGGCTCCATGAGCGTCTACACCGCATTTTTTGTGCGCTTCCTGCACGGCGTCGTCGACGCCTTTCGGGAGGCAGAAGCCTTCGTGTTTCACACCCGGCTTGCGCATGTATCGGCTCCCCTGCGAGACCGCGACGTTGGCCGCGCCGTCGATCGGCTGTCCCTAATGGCGCAGGGCATCGGCGGCGGCACCCGCATCGGCGAAAGCCTCGCCACTTTCAATCGCTGGCACGTGCGGCGAACCGTCAACTCGCGCACTGCGATCATCATCGTCTCCGACGGCTACGACACCGGCGAGCCCGTGCAGCTCGCGGCTGAGATGCGGCGCTTGCGTCGGTACTGCCGCAGGATCATTTGGCTCAATCCGCTGATCGGCTGGAACGATTACAGCCCGCAGGCGCGCGGGATGCAGGCGGCGCTTCCCTATATCGATCTATTCGCCCCCGCCCATAATCTTGAGAGCCTGGCCGCCCTCGAACCCTATCTTGCCGGAATATGACGAAAGAATCTGTCGATGATGCATGATCGACGATCGGGCCGGCAGACGCTATACGCGGCCGGATCGCATCCGACCGCTCAACCACAAGGTCAGGTACTACCAGCCGGCCGGGCCGCTGGACGTGCCGCGCTGCCACAGGGCCGACCGGGATCAGCGAAGGCAGGGTCGTTGATACCGGCCGCCACTTTCGCATCTGGCATGCGGAAGCTGCATTCACCGCTGTTTCGACTTGGCCTCGCCCGACAGCCCCTGGGCACCACGTCGGCGTAATCCAGCCTAAAAATTAAGCAATAGCCGCATTGAGCGAATTTCTATTTGCGGTTATGTAATTTTCTTGGCACGTTCTACTACTTACGTACCCTCAGCGATGCATCTACCGTCTTTACCGATGAAAAAAAGGGCGCGCGGAATGCCTCACCCGATCGATGTGATGGTTGGAAAGCGCATCCGCTTGCGCCGGGTTCAGCTCGGACTCTCACAGACAGAACTTGGCCAAAAACTGGGCGTCACATTCCAGCAGATTCAGAAATACGAAAACGGCGCCAATCGCGTGAGCTGCAGCCGTCTCTACGAAACAGCGAACGCGTTGGAAGTTCCTATTGGTTTTTTCTTCATGGACTCGGCGAATGCCGGCCTTGAGCTTGCGGTTGCCGAACAATTTGACGTGCCGGATCTGAAGGACGGCATTCACCTGATGACGGCATTCCGTCAGATTCCGAGCGCTGCCATCCGCAAGAGCTTCATTGCATTTGTTGAAACCCTTGCGGGTGAACTGAATGGTGGAGCCCACTGATCGGATTGTTTTGGCTCTGCAAGCCAGAATTGAAACCGGCACTTTCTCGGAGGCGGATGACCGGGTGCCCGCTTCCGAGCAGCCGTCACCCGTGAAATTGCATTGAACCGCTGGCGCGGCAACTCTACGCTGCCCCCCGTGACTCGGGGAACATCCGGAGGACATCGTGCGCCAGCGGACCGCAACTCTCAGCTTGATCGCGCTTCTGTGCGCCATCGCCTGCACAGCACTCGGGCAAGCCGCCGACGTCGTCGCCATCAACGGCAAGGTGTTCACCGCTCGCGACCGCGCCGAACTCGTACAGGGGTTCGCCGTCAAGGGGGAAAAATTCATTGCGGTCGGCAGCACCGAGGCGATGCGCGCCCATGTGGGCGCAGACACCAAGGTGATCGATCTTGCCGGTCGCTTTGTCACTCCGGGGCTCGCGGACGGTCATTTCCACAATGAGGGCGGCGGCGCGGGCATTGATCTCTCGTCCACGCGATCGATTGCCGACCTCCTGGCGGCAGTCGGGGCAGCGGTCGCGCAGGCCAAGCCCGGCGACCTCATCGTGAGCAATTCCGATTGGCATGAAGCCCAGCTCCGCGAGCAGCGGCTGCCGCTCGCCACCGAGCTTGATCGTGTTTCCGCGACCCACCCGGTCGTGCTGGTGCGTGGCGGCCACGACTACATCCTCAACTTGGCCGCCCTGCGGCATTGGAATATCACCAAGGACACCCCTGTGCCCGAAGGCGGCGCCATCACGCGCGATGTCAATGACGAGCTGACGGGCGAGCTGGTCGACAACGCCAAGCGCCTCGTTACCCTGCCGCCGCCGAAGGCCATCACAGTGGCGGACGTCCTCACGACTCAGCGCAAGGTCAATACTTTCGGCATCGCCAGCGTGCGAATTCCCGGCAGCTATAAGGGCGAGTTCTTCCAGGCGCTCGACGCCATCCTGGCGGCACGGCGCGAAGGTGCCCTCACCCTGCGCTACAACATCTATCTGCCGGGCTCTGGCGTGCGTGATCCCGCGCGCATCCGCGAGATCATCGAAAAATCGCCGCTCAAGCAGGACGAAGGCGACGAATGGGTGCGCATCGGCGGCATCAAGCTTCTGGTCGACGGCGGCTTCGAAGGCGGGCACATGTCGGAGCCGTTCGCCGGCGAATACGGCAAGGGCGGCACCTTCTATGGGCTCACCGTGGTGCCGCCAAAGGAATACAATGCCGTCGTCAAGACCATCAATGACCTCGGCTGGCGCGCCACCACCCACGCGGTCGGCGACGCCGCCATCGACCAGGTCCTTGATGCCTACGAGGCCGCCAACGCCGAGCGGCCGATCGCCGGCAAGCGCTGGGCGATCGAGCATCTGTTCGTGTCACGACCTGATCAGCTCACGCGCATGAAGAAGCTCGATCTCATCCTGTCGGTGCAGGACCATCTCTATCTGGCGGCGCCGGCTCTGAAGAACTACCTGGGCGCAGCGAGGGCGAGCCAGATCACTCCGGTGAAAAGCTATCTCGATGCCGGTTTTCTGGTCGCGGGCGGCACCGACTCGCCGGTCGTGCCGTTCAACCCGTTCTTCGCCTACTACCACTTCCTCACCCGCGACACGATCACGGGCGGCGTCTACGGAGCGAACGAAGCCGTGACGTCGCGCGAGGACCTGTTGCGCATGATCACCATCAACTACGCAAAGTTCACCGGCGAGGACCGCATCAAGGGTTCAATCGAGCCCGGCAAGCTTGCGGATTTCGCGGTGCTGTCGGAGGATTTGCTGACGGTCGCGGCCGCGAAAATTCCGACCATGCGGGCGCTGCTGACTTATGTGGGCGGCCGCGAGGTGTTTCGCGACGGAGAGATGAAGTAGCGACCTAGGGGATGACGTTTAACGGGCGCGCACAAGCGGCATCCTCCAACATTGCCCCTGTAGGGGCGACCCTTGTGGTCGCCCGGTTTAGGCACCGCGCGTCGCTGAGCGGACTGGTAAAACCCGTCCTGGGCAATCCTAAATCGTCCGTTGGGCCCCGCAACAGAGCGACCACAAGGGTCGCCTCTACATCATCCTTAGGCCGGCCTGAACTGTCATCGTTTTTCAGGGTGCTCCGATCCCCTGCTCCAACAGCTTCACCAGCGCGTGGAGCGTGCGGTTGACCCGTGCCGGCAATCCGCGGGCATCGCACTCGCGCACCACGTAGCCGTTGAGGTGATCGATTTCGGTCGGGCGGCCGCGTTCCAAGTCCTGGGCCGTGGAAGAGATCGCGTGCGGCATGGAATCCGCAAAGCGCAGCGTCGCCTCGACCGGATCAGGCATCGCAATTCGCACCCCCTTCGCCTCCGCGAGCGCGACGATCTCGCTAACGGCCTCGGCCATGACTTGCCGCACCTCGGGCATGGCCATCATCGGCCCATATCGGCTGCGTCCGAGTGCAGACACGGCATTGTAGGCGCAATTCAGCGTGAGCTTCCACCACAGCTCGCCCTCGACATTGTCGGAAATGCGCGTCGGGATGTTCGCGCCGCCGAGATACGTGGCAAGCCTCCTGAGCAGTGTGTCACCGACGCATGGCGGGCCGGGCTCGCCGATGACGAGATCGCCGCGGCCATTGTGGCGTACGACGCCGGGCGCCGGGATTTCCGCCGCCACATAGACGACCGCCGGCACGACGACGTTCGCGATATGCCCGCGCAGGCGCTCGACATTGTCAACGCCGTTCTGCAGGCTGAGCACGACGGCGTCGCGCGCCAAATGGGGTGCGATCGCCCGCGCTGCCACCTCGGTGGCGGGGGACTTCACGCTGAACAGCACCAGGCCGGCGCCGGCAACGCCGGCTGGGTCGGCTGTTGCGGACAGGGGTATTGCCGCCTTGAAGTTGATGCCTGCAAACCGCAGTCCGTGGCGCGTAACTGCGTCGACCAGTGCGGGTCTCCCGATCAGCATCACCGTGGCCCCGGCGCGCGCCAGCATGGCGCCGAAATAACAGCCAACGGCGCCGGCGCCCATCACGGCAACATGCCCAAAAGCGTTTGTCATCGGTACTCCGTGGCGCGCAACCCCCCCCGCCTGCTAAGATGCATAAACGCCGTTTCGGAGCCAGTCATCCTGTATTGCGGTGAAACTCCTCGTTGGGCTGATGGGTTTCGCTGGCGCTCAACCCATCCTACATGGTGGAAACACGCCAACCCGTAGGATGGGTTGAGCGCCAGCGAAACCCATCGCGGCCGCCCCATCTCGACGTAGAGACACATCGGAGGAATCATGGACGCCAAGCAGTACCCCGTCACTCACACGGACGCGGAATGGCACCGGCTGCTCACGCCGGAGCAATACCAGGTGATGCGCCAGCACGGCACCGAGCCCCCCGGCAGCTGCGCGCTCAATTACGAGAAGCGTCACGGCACCTTCACCTGCGCCGGCTGCGATCAACCGTTGTTCGTATCGAAGAAGAAATTCGACAGCGGCACCGGCTGGCCGAGCTTTAACGATCCGGTTGAAGGGGCGGTCGAAACGTCGACCGACAGGAGCTATGGCATGACCCGCACTGAGGTGCACTGCAGCCGCTGCGGCAGCCATCTCGGTCATGTCTTCGAGGATGGCCCGCCGCCGACCCATTTGCGTTACTGCATCAATGGCATCGCGATGAATTTTCAGCCCGAGAAGGGGCAGGACGGATAAGGCAGCTTTCCCCTTCCCGATGTGGGCTCTCAGCATGTGCTAACGGCACTCGCCGATGTGCTCGCCTTCGATGAAGACGCTCGAATTGACGAATTCGCGGCCACCCATGGCACCCTTTGATGTGATCGTCGCCGAGTAATGCTTGGGAGTGTCGAAAGTGAAGTCGCCGGACACGTCCATGTCCATCTGTCCGGTACACCGCATGCGCCATCGCAACGCCGTCGCGCTTGAGCTGAATTCGACGCGTTCGCAGCCGGAATTCACAGTGCGGTATTCCGGCGAGAAGGTCGCGGCGGTATCACCGGCCTGTTCGGGCGACAGACAGCGCGTCCTCGTCTGAGGGGCGGTCCTGTTCCCGTTCATGACGATCGTCTCGGTGAGCTTCCATTCGCCAGGTGCGATGCCGTCGGCTGCGGCGTCGCTTGCTTTCACGCAAAGCGCAGCGAGCAACGCCATCCCGATCAGCCCTGCGGCACGGGACAGCCGGTGAACATGAAACACAGAATATTGTGGGCAAGCGAGAAGCGAGACGTGATTTGTCATCGGAAGGCTTTCCCTCGGTGAACCGCAAGTCTATCGTTGCCTGCCGGCGAACTTGCTGAGATAGATGTAGATCACCGGTGTGGTGTAGAGGGTCAGGAACTGCGACAGCAGCAATCCGCCGACGATGGCGATGCCGAGCGGGCGGCGCAGCTCCGATCCAGCGCCGGTGCCAAGGGTGAGCGGCAGACCGCCGAACAGAGCTGCCATGGTGGTCATCATGATGGGCCGATAGCGCATCAGGCTCGCCTCAAAGATCGATTGCTCCGCCGTCAGATTCCGACTGCGTTCCCCGACCAACGCGAAATCGATCATCATATGGCGTTCTTCTTGACGATACCGACCAACAGGATGACGCCGATCGGGGCGATCAGCGAGAAGTCATAGTGCAGCACCATCAAGGCGAGAAACGCGCCGACACCGGCTGACGGCAGGTCGAAAGTATGGTGATCGGATGGATGAAGCTCTCATACAGAATGCCGAGCACGGTCGGCGCTTACCGCTTAGATCACGAGTTCTTTGTGAGCTTTTCGCTCATTAGGATGGGAATCCAAATTAGCCCGACGAGGATCAATGGCAGCATGGTAAGGAATTCCCAGTGAAGGACGTGATAAGCAATGTCGTCCTGATACCCAAACGATGTGGCGAGAAAGACCACCACCATGACACATGGCGTGGCAAGTATGAGAAGCAACGTGAAAATGCAGAAACATGTACGCACCACTTTGTTGACAGACATGGTTGCCTTGCCCAACAGGACTTGCCATGAGCGGCAGCATGATCCGAGGTGCTAGCCAACTCAAGTGCACTTCGGTGCGATCGAGATATATCCTCGCCCGCACGCCGTTCATTCTGCAGCATGAAGTCGGGCGGCTTCGCGCTGATCGCCGTCCGATGCGGCCTGTTGGGTTTTTTTTCCCGACCGAAAAAACCCGACGAACTTGCTGAGGTAGATGTAGATCACCGGTGTGGTGTAGAGAGTCAGGAACTGCGAGAGCAGCAGCCCGCCGACGATGGCGATGCCGAGCGGGCGGCGCAGCTCCGATCCGGCGCCGGTGCCGAGCGCGAGCGGCAGGCCGCCGAACAGAGCCGCCATGGTGGTCATCATGATGGGCCGATAGCGCATCAGGCTCGCCTCAAAGATCGATTGCTCCGCCGTCAGATTCCGACTGCGTTCCCCGACCAACGCGAAATCGATCATCATGATGGCGTTCTTCTTGACGATACCGACCAAGAGGATCACCCCGATCAGGGCGATCAGCGAGAAGTCATAGTGCAGCACCATCAAGGCGAGAAACGCACCGACACCGGCTGACGGCAGGGTCGAAAGTATGGTGATCGGATGGATGAAGCTCTCATACAGAATGCCGAGCACGATGTAGACCGCGATGATCGCGGCGGCGATGAGATACGGTTGCGTCGCGAGCGAAGTCTCGAACACCCTTGCGGAGCCCTGGAAACGGGCCGTAAGGGTCGCGGGCTTGGCCATGGAGCGTTCCAGGTCTCCGATTGCCGCCACTGCGTCGCCCAGCGAATAGCCGGGTGCAAGATTGAACGACAACGTGACGGAGGGAAACTGATCCGTGTGGTTGATGGTGAGCGGCGACACGGAAATCTCGTTTTTGGTCAGCGCTGACAGCGGCACCAATTGTCCACTCACGGTCGAACGCACGTAGAGTTTCTGCAGCGATGAAGCGTCCTCCTGATAGTTCGGGGTAACTTCGAGAATGACGCGGCGCTGATTAAGTTCGCCGAAGATGGTTGCCACTTGGCGCTGTCCAAAGGCGTCGTACAGGTTATCGTCGATCGCCTGCGGGGTGATTCCGAAGCGGCCGATGGCATCGCGATCGATTTTGAGCATCATGCGCGGTGCGGTCGCCTGCAGGTCACCCGTCACATCCTGCAGCTGTGGAAGAGCGGCGAGCTTCGCCAACACGATCGGAGCCCACTGAAACAACTCCGCCACGTTGGGGTCCTGCAGCGTGTATTGGTATTGCGTTTTGCTTAGTCGCGCGCCGATCTGCACGTCCTGACGCGCCTGCCCGAACAACGCGATGCCGGGGACCACCTGCGTCGCCCACCGCAGCCGGCTCAGCACTTCGGTCGCCGTTGCGTTGCGCTCAGCAAGCGGCTTGAGATCGATCTGCAGGCGACCGGTGTTAACGGTCGGATTGGCGCCGACCCAGTAATACACAGTAGCGACATCCGGGTCTGCAATCACGACCTTGGCGAGTTCATGAACGCGCTCGACCATGGCGGCGTAGGATATGTCCTGGGACGCTTCGGTGGTGCCCTGGATCAAACCGTTGTCCTGCTGCGGGAAGAAACCTTTCGGAATGACGACGTAGAGGTAGATGGTGGCCGCCATGGTGGCTGCCATCAGACCCACGATGAACAGGCGGTGGCGCAACGACCAGCGCAGGCTCGCCGCATACCAGTCGAGCGTGCGCTGGAATCCGATTTCGAGCGCCGCAACGATGCGGTGCTCCGCGCCCAGCGCTTCGCGGGGGCGTAACAGCCACGCGCACATCATCGGTGTAAGCGTAAGCGAGACCACGCCCGACATAATGATGGCGATGCTGACGGTGACGGCAAACTCGCGAAACAGGCGTCCGATCAGGCCACCCATCAGCAGCAGCGGGATGAAGACGGCGGTCAGCGACAGCGTCATCGATACGATGGTGAAGCCGATTTCGCGCGACCCGATCAGGGCAGCCTGCAACGGCCGTTCGCCAGCCTCGATGTGGCGCATGATGTTCTCGATCATCACAACTGCGTCGTCGATGATGAAGCCGACCGCGATGGTCAGCGCCATCA
>Ga0066395_10000164_pt1 | contig 23769 bp, 19 predicted proteins | sample PanSoiPlot1MoBio_FD_61218 | JGI IMG/M metagenome (GOLD analysis project Ga0066395, IMG submission 61218) | Tropical forest soil microbial communities from Panama analyzed to predict greenhouse gas emissions - Panama Soil Plot 1 MoBio | ecosystem: Environmental > Terrestrial > Soil > Tropical... | reverse complement strand
GTCAGCCCGCCCTGGATGCCGATCGGGACGTACACCGCCGCCAGCGTGATGGTCATGGCGACGACGGGCCCGACCAGCTCGCGCGCACCGATCAGCGCGGCGTGGTACGGCGTCCGCCCTTCGCGGATGTGGCGTTCGACGTTCTCGACCACGACGATGGCGTCGTCGACGACCAGGCCGACCGACAGCACGATCGCCAGCAACGTCAGCAAATTCAGCGTGAAGCCGAACGCCTGCATCAAGAAGACGCCGCCGATCAGCGACACCGGGATCGCGACCACCGGCACCAGCGCCGAACGGAACGATCCCAGAAACAGGAAGATCACGATCATCACAATCAGGATCGTCTCGCTCAGCGTCTTGACGACCTCGCGGATGGCGTCCCTGATGTAGGCGGTGGAGTCGTAGGCGACCTTCGCTTGCAGGCCCGTCGGCAGCTCCGCACTGATCCGATCGACCTCCTTGTTGACGTTCCCGATGACGTCGATGGTGCTGGCGCTCGGGAGCACCCACACCCCCATGAACACCGCCTTCTGGCCGGAGAACCGCACGTCCTGGTCGTACTCGTCGGAGCCTAGCTCGACGTCCGCGACGTCTTCCAGCCGGACGAGGGCGCCGTTCTGCTCGCGGATCACCAGCCGCTTGAACCCGTCCAGCGATCGCAGGTCGGTCGTCGCCGCCACGTTCAGCTGCGTCAGCCCGCCCTTGGTCGTGCCCGCGGCGGTCAGGTAGTTGTTGGCGGCCAGCGCGCGCCGCAGCTGCGACGGCGTGACGTTCAGCGCCGCCATGCGATCGGGCTTCAGCCACGCCCGCAGGGCGAATGTCCGCGCGCCCAGGATCTCGGCGCGCTGCACGCCGCCGATCGCCGACAACCGCGGCTGGACCACCCGGATCAGGTAGTCGGTCACCTGGTTCTGTTCCAGTACGTCGGACGTGAAGCTGAGGTACATCGCGGCGATCTGCGCGTCGGACGGCTCGACCTGGATCGCCGGCACCTGCGCCTCGGGCGGCAGATCGGCGCGCACCTGGTTGACGCGCGAGCTGATGTCGGCCAGCGCCTCCGCCGAGTTGAAGTTCAGCTTCAACCGGACGTTGATCGTCGACAACCCGAGGACGCTCTGCGATTCGATGTAGTCGATGCCGTCCGCGGCGGCGATGGCGCGCTCGAGCGGCGTGGTGATGAATCCGCGCACCAGATCGGCGTTGGCGCCGACGTAGACCGTCCGGACCGACACCGTCGCGCTCTCCAGCTTCGGGTACTGGCGCACGTTCAAGCTGCGGATCGCCTGCAGGCCCGCAACGATGATCAGCGTGCTGACCACGATCGCCAGCACCGGCCGGCGCAGGAAGAGGTCGGTGATCTTCATGGCGTCACCGGTTCGGGGGGTGCGGCGCCAGCTCGGCCTTCGCCTGCACCGTGTTGTCGACGATGACGGGTGTGTTGTTGCGCAGCTTGAAGGCGCCCGCGCTCACCACCTGCTGGCCGGCCGTCACGCCCTTGGTGATGGCGACGAAGTCGCCGCGCGCCGCCCCCGTGCGCACGAACTGCTGCCGCGCAATCTTGACCGTCTTGCCGTCGGGCGTGGTGTCCATCCCCGGCGAGCCGGGCTTCTTGTCCTCGATGACGAACACCGAATCGCCGTACGACGCGTGAACGATCGCGGTCGCCGGGACCGCCACCACCTCCGCCTTGGTCGGCTTGATGACGTCGACGGTCACGAAGGTGCCGGGGCGGGGCGCATCGGGCAGGTCCGGGATGGCGGCGCGAATCTTCACGTTGCGGGTGGCCAGATCGACCGTCGGGTCGATGGCGCTGATCGTTCCGGTCAGCGGCTCTTTCTTTCCCTCCATCGTCACGCGCACGGGCAATCCCACCGCGACGCGGGACAGTTCCTCCTGCGGCAGCGTGAAATCCGCGAACGTCCCACCCATCGCGTCCAGCGTCGTCACCGTCGTCCCGGGCGTCAGGTACTGGCCGACGTTGACGGCGCGGATGCCCAGCCGGCCGCGAAACGGCGCCCGGATCACCTTGCGATCGACCTGGGCGCGCAGCGCCGCCGTGTCCGTGGTCGCCGTCTTGAGCTGCGCCTCGACATCGTCCAGCTGCGCCTTACTTATGACGTTTCCGGCCGCTAACTTCCGGGACCGCTCCGCGTTCCGTCCCGCCAGGTCCCGGCGCGCGTCCACCGACGCCAGCTGCGCGCGCTCGACCTCGGCGTCCAGCTCCACGAGCACCTGGCCCTCTTTCGCGATCTGCCCCGACTCGAAACGGATCTTGCTGACCGTCCCCGGGACCTCGTTGCTGACGGCGACGTTGCGAAGGCTGGAGATGCTGCCGACCGCCGAGACTGTCGTCTCCCAGGTGTCCGCCCGCGCCTCCGCCGAACCGACCGCCTCGGGCGGCGGCCCCATCACCTTGAACTGCTTGCCCATTCCGATCAGCTTCCCGATCTGGGCGCCCTTGATCCCCCCCAGGACGGCGACGACGACCAGCAGGCCGACCGCCACCAGGAGGTACGTCTTCCATCGTCCATGTGTCGCCACGGCCCCAAGTCTAAGGTGCGGCGGCTGAGCTGCTAGCCCGAACTGACTGATTTCACGGTGCCGTCGACTCGGAGGTAGGCTCTCGGTCCATGAGCTTCACCAGCGTCACGCCCATCCTCCGGATCTTCGACGAGGCCAAGGCCCGGGAGTTCTACGTCGGGTTCCTGGGGTTCAAGGTGGATTGGGAGCACCGGTTCGCGGCGGACATGCCGCTTTACTTGCAGGTGTCGAAGGACGGCTGTGTTCTTCATCTGTCCGAGCACCACGGAGACTGCTCGCCCGGCGCGGCCGTGCGGATCGAAACGAACGAGCTCGAGCGGTTTCACGCCGCTCTGACTGCCAAGCCGTATCGTTACGCTCGGCCCGACATCGAGGAGATGTCGTGGGGGACGAGCGACATGTCGATCAAAGATCCGTTCGGCAACCGCTTGACGTTCTTTCAGCGCAAGCGGGACGTGGCGGCGTAGGCGAGCCAACCGGGGGCGAGGGAAAGCTCGCCGTAGCGTTCCAGCCGCTCCCAGGTGAAGCCGGCCTCGTCGAGGAGCGATTCGATCACGGCGGGTTCGTAGAGGACGAGCGTATGGGTTTCATCGGCGCGCCGGAACAGATCGCCTTCGCGCGCGAAAAGGCTGATCTCCCGGACCAGACGGCCGCGCGCACGGTCCTCCCGTTCGACGAGCCCGATCGCGGCGTCGTCGAGGGGCCAGAAGCCGCGACGCTCGCCGGTCGGACCGCTCCGGCCGGGAGCGGCCACGTCGAACAGCAGCAGGCCCTCGGGCTGCAGCTGCCGTTTGATGTCGGCGAGTCGCGCCGCGAGAGCGGAACGCCCGGCGCGCGGATCGGCGGCGTAGCTGAAGACCTCCCCGACGGCGGCGACCGCCACGCACGGCGGCAGCTCGACATCCCAGAGCGACGCCTCCACAAACGTGCCTGACGACGCCACCCGGCGCGCGATCTCCAGCATGGCAGGAGAGACGTCGACGCCCCACAGATCGAAGCCGGCGGCGAGCGCGCCGGCAGCGAGGATGCCGCTCCCGGTACCGAGATCGACCACGCCCCCCTGCGCGATCCCCGCCCGGGAGAGCCGGGCGACGAGCTCGCCGGTGGCCGCGGCGGCGAGCGCGCCGAAGCGCTCGTGGTGCAACCGGGCGAGCGCCGTTCCGTAGATGCTGGAGGCGTCCAATTCGCCGAGCCGTCAGTTCGGGCGCCGGCGCGCGCGCCGCAACAACCACCCGGCGCCCAGCAGCAGCGCGACGATCGCCGAGGAGCCAGCCGGATCGATGGCGCACCCGCATCCACCCTTGGTGGATCCGCCGCCGGTGATCCCGCCCGAGCCGCCGCTGCCCGTCCCGCCGACGCCGCCACCGGGCGGCGGCATTCCGGGGCCCACGTTGGTGTCCTCGGTGACCGTGCAGCCGTCCGCCGCGGCCGCCACCTGAAACATCAGCGGATGGCCGGTGAATCCGCCGCCGCTTCCGGCGGTCACGGTCACGACGCAACGACTGCCCGCCGCTGCCGCGGTGACCTTCGAGGTCCCGTCGCCCGCCTCGGGCGCGTCGAAGACGACGTGGCGCCCCGCCGAGCCGCCCGGCACGCCGTAGGTCATCGGATCGGCCGGCGCCCCGTCCTGCGCGGCCGACGCGACCACGTAGCTCTGCTTCGACGAGCGGTAGACGGCCGCGCCGATGACGCCCGCGTTCTGCTTCGGGGCCGGATCGAAGTTGTCGTCGTTGAGCGATCCGACCTCGGCCGGCGTTTCGCCGGCGCCCAGGCCGTCGATCACGTGCAGCGCCTGGGCGTACGGACCGGGCACGGTCACCGTGTAGTCGTCGACGGCGAAGCGGGCGGCGGCGCAGGCGCCGCACGGGTAGCTGCAGCTGACCGAGCAGGTGCCGACCTCCGGCTTCGAGATCGCGGGCGTCCCTCCCGAAAGCGACGCGGCGTGAATCGCGACCGTCGAACCGCCCACCGTCCCCGAGGCGATGGCGCCGGACAGCGCCAGCGTCCCGGCCGTGTTGGCGTGAAACCCGATGTACATGCTTCGCGAGGCGCTGCCGGTCCGCACCCGGTCGATGGTGACGATCTCGCCCTCGGGCAGGAACACCCATTCGCGGTGCGCGTAGGGGATGTCGCTGGGCGTGTCCCGGTAGTCGAACGCGCGCGCGAAGTCGGAGCGGGCCGCGAACACCGCGGCGTCCGTCCCGCGCGCCCAGACCAGCTCGGCCTTGCTGTACGGTGTCTGGGTCTTCGCGTAATCGCCCGTCAGCCCGGCGGAGTCGACGGTGACGGCGTTCGTCTCCAGCGTGTCGGGCTCGCCGTAGTTCGAGGGGTCGACGATCAAATGATCGCCGCCGCGGCTGAACACGAAGTTCCCGGCGGCGAAGTGCTGGTGGTCGGAGACGACGTGCGGCTCCGACTGGAACACGGCCCAGTAGGCGTTGGTGTCCCAGGAGGTTCGCGTGTACATGGCGCGGGTTCCGCGCGCCAGGTACCAGAGCGGCGCCGCCGGGCTCTGCGTCCGGTAGTCCTGGGGCGAAACGTCGCGCAGCTCGGCCAGCACGTTCCAGATGAACGTCGAGCCGGACGGCTTCTGCTGCTGCCTCATGTACAGCGCCCAGCTGGCCGCCTGATCGTTCGAGGGGCCGACCAGGACCGCATCGATCAGATTGGCGGCCGGGCCAGGGTAGGGCGCCTCGGAGTCGAAGTCGCCGTTGCCCATGTACTGGGCGTCGTACGTCGGGACGGTGCCGTGGGCGTAGCGGACCGCGAGGCTGTTCACCCAGGCGTCCATCTCGGGCTGCGGCGCGCCCGCTTCTTCCACCGCGCGCGTCGCCGCCGCGTACTCGGCGACGCTGAGCGGCCCATACTGCCATCCCTCGGCCCAGTCGCCGCCGACCAGCGCGCCGGCCGGCGTGCCGACGCCGCCGGTGCTGCCGGTCAGCCCCTGGCCGACGAGCAAGGTCGCGAATACGTCGTGCAGCGTCTCGGTCCACAGGTGACCGTCGGCGCCGCCGTCGTTGCCGATGGCGATCGCGGCGAGCGTCTTGCCGATGACGAACCCGGCGTTGTAGTTCGCGCCTGCCTCCTTGTTGTGGTAGCCGGAGGCCGTGTAGTAGTCGATCCAGGCGCCGAGGCAGGCGCGCGTCTGGGTGCGGAGCGCGTCGTCGACGCCGGGCGCATTGTAGAGCCAGTCGTACGCGAGCGCGATGTCGGGTCCGTACCAGCGGATCGGGTAGCCGGTGTCGTGCGTGATCGTCAGCAGGATGGGGGGCGCGGGCGAGCTGCCGTTCCAGGTCTTCCAGTTGGCCGTCGAGGCGGACGGCGTGCAACCGAGCCCATCGCCGACGGTCTGATCGTCCCCGAGCGCCGCCTTCCAGTAAAGCAGCGCCGGTGCCAGGTACTTCGACTGTCCGGTGACGACGTAGGCGAACGCGCACGAGACCGCCATGCCGGGCCAGGTGTCGGCGTCGGATCCGCCGCGCCCCGCGTAGTTGCTCGGCTTGTCGATGGCCATCTGGCAGTTCGCGACCATTGCGGCGGCGCGCGTGCCGCTCATCCCCACCTTCGCCGAGAACGCCGCCTGGTTGGCGGTGCTCATGAAGAGGCGCGGGTGGGAACCCGACGGCAGGGGAGGATCCGCCGCGCGCGCGGGCGCGGCCGCCAGAAGCGCCCCGCAGAGGAGGCTGGCGAAGACGGCTCTCGATGCGACATTCCTAAGCATGGCCGGCGCGATCGTATCTCGGCCCGCCGGCGATTGATACGGCAATCAGGCGGCGGCGTCGCGCCAGGACAGCATCCGGTCCTGCAGCTGGCCGACGTGCTTCATGAACCCCCGCCAGTCGCTGCGCGGAAGCGTGACCGGCTCGCCCGTCGGCAGCGCGATGCCGTCCTTGAGCGCGTCGCAGAACACGCGGATCATCTCCGCGCCCTCGGCGACGTCGACGCGCAGGACGCCCCGTTCCACCAGCTCCGCGAAGACGTCGAACATGCCGATGTGGCGGGCCTCGTCCCTGGCGATCTGATCGACATCGGCGAGGTCGGCCTTGTCGAGAAGGGGCAAGAGCGTGTTCATCGCCAGCAGATTGAACGGCTCCATCAATCCGTAAAGGCCGACCAGCGTCGTCGAAAATGAATTTGCCTGGGCGATGTGGCAAACGATCCGCTGCCAGCCGGGGGCGACGCCGGCCAGTCCGACGGGCGCCGTATTTCGCGCGGCCAGCATCCGCGCGTAGGAGCGGGCGTGGCGGCTCTCGTCGGCGATCTGCACGCGCAGGTCCTGCTCGAGCGCCGTGCTCGCGAAGAACCGGGCGTACTGTCCCTGAAAGGTTCGGAGGATGCCGACGCCGCGGCTTTCGCCGAAGAAGGCCTGACGCATCAGCGTCTCGGCCAGCATCGACTCGGCCGGCGTCGACATCAGTCCTGCCTCGACAGGAAGACGTCGACTTCCTTGGCGGGAACGGCGACCGGTCGCTTGGTCGCGATGTCGACCAGATGATAGGTCGCGAAGCCCTTGGCGAAGATCTTGTCCTTGGCCGCGTGACGAAAGACGAAGTCCACCGTGGCGGCGGCGCCCTCGATCTTCGTCACCTCCGTCTCGACCACGATCTTCGTGCCGAACAGGACCGGACTGACGAAGTTGAGATTCACGCCGGAGAAGACCCAGGTCTGGTTCTTCTCCGCGTAGTGGGTGAACGGCAGCTCGTAGCAACGCGCCATCTGGTCGATGCGTGCCTCGACCAGGAAGTCCAGGTAGCAGCGCGAGCTCATGATTCCCTGCATGTCGAAGTCCGAGAACCGCGGCATGAACTCGGACGTGAACCGGCGTTTCATCGTCGTCTCCTCTCGACCTCAGCCGCGTCGAAAAGCAACCGTCGTGCCACCGGGCGCCGGCCGCTTTGCGCACGTCGGCGCGTCGGCGCACCGACAATCTGTTCAAACGACCGAACGAATCGTTCGGGGGTCGAGCTGCGCCGACATCCTGGATGACCGACGTCGATGAGCGCTGCCTAGGTCGGTGACCTACGTCAGAATAGCTTCGACCCGATGCCCGCAGCCGACGCGCACATCGCTGGCCCGGTCCTGATCGTCGACGACGATCCGGACATTCGCGAGATATTGGCCGAAGCGCTGGAGAGCTTCGGTTTCGTGGTCGTGACCGCAGCTCACGGCCGTGACGCGCTGGCGATGCTGGCGCGCATGGCCGTCCGGCCGTCCGTCATCCTGCTCGATCTGATGATGCCGGTGATGGACGGCTATGGCTTCCTGGAGGAGCGGACCAAGGACACGAAGCTGGAATCCATTCCGCTCGCGGTGATCACGGCGGGGCACGGCGTCGATCGGGGGCGGATCGGCCCATCGACGCCGATCGTTCCCAAGCCCTTCGAAATGCCGACGCTGCTGCGTGTGTTGCGCGCGCTGCAGGTGGGAGCGGAAGGGGTCGCGTGAGCCTCCCCGCTGGCGGCGGCCCGGCGCCGAATGCCCCCTTCGCGGGTCAGCTTTTTCAACTGGTGGTGGCGAGCATCAAGGACTACGCGATCTTCATGCTCGACCCCGCCGGCCATATCGCCAGCTGGAATGCCGGCGCCGAGGCGATCAAGGGTTACCGCGCCGAGGAGGTGCTGGGGCGCGACCTCTCGATCTTCTACACCCCGGAAGATGTCGCGATTGGAAAGCCGCAGGCGCTGCTGGCGCGCGCGGTGGCGGAGGGTCGCGCCGAGGACGAGGGCTGGCGGGTGCGCAACGACGGAAGTCGATTCTGGGCGGACGTCGTCATCACGCCGATCGCCGATGGGGGCGGGCAACCGCGCGGGTTCGTGAAGGTGACGCGCGATCTGACCCTCCGGAAGCGCAACGAGGACAACCTGCGACAGAGCGAGGAGAGCTTGCGCGCCACGCTGTACAGCATCGGCGACGGCGTCCTCGCCACGGACGCGCAGGGACGCATCACGCGAATCAACCCGGTCGCGGAGCGTCTGACGGGCTGGCTGGAGAAGGACGCCTTGGCTCGCACCATCGACGAAGTCTTTCACATCGTCAATGAGGACACGGGTGCGCCAGCGGTCAATCCAGTCGCCCGGGTCCTCTCCGAGGGTGTCATCGTCGGCCTGGCGAATCACACGGCGCTCATCGCGCGCGACGGACGCGAGCAACCGATCGCGGACAGCGGCGCCCCGATCTTCGATCGCCAGGGACAGGCGATCGGAGCGGTCCTGGTGTTTCGCGACGTCAGCCAGGACAGGCGCGCCGAGAATTTGCTGCGCCAGAGCGAGGAGCAGCTGAGACTGATGTTCGCGAGCGTGCGCGACTACGCGCTCTTCATGCTCGACCCCTCCGGCCACATGGTCAGCTGGAATCCCGGCGCCGAACAGATCACCGGGTATCGAGCGACGGAAATCCGGGGCCAACCCTTTTCACGATTCTTCACCCCTGAGGACGTCGCGGCGGGCAAGCCCGCCCAGGAGCTCGAGATCGCCACGACGCGCGGGCGGTTCGAAGAAGAAGGATGGAGGGTCCGCAAGGACGGCTCCCGGTTCTGGGCGAGCGTGATCATCGCGCCGATCCGAGACGCGTCGAACGAACTGGTCGGCTTCGTCAAGACGACGCGCGACCTGACCGAACAGCGAAAGGCGGACGAGGAGCGGCTTCGGCTGATGCAGGCACGGGAAGCGATCCGCCTCCGGGACGAGTTCCTTTCCATCGCGTCGCACGAGCTCAAGACGCCGCTCACGGCCTTGCAGCTGCAACTGGAGACCCTGCGCTTCCAGCTTTCGCGTGATGGAAATGGCCTGGGCGAGAAGGTCGAGCGCGCCATGAGGGTCGGCAACCGTCTGGGTCAGCTCGTGGAGACGCTGCTGGACGTGTCGCGCCTGGCCACCGGCAAGCTGACATTGAATGTGGAAAGGTTCGACATCGGTGACGTCGTCCGGGAGATCGTCGAGCGGTTGCGCGAAGCGGCCGCGCGCGCCGGCTGTCAGCTCGCATTGCAGATCAGCGGTCCCGCCGAAGGGCGTTGGGACCGCCTGCGGATAGAACAGGTGCTGACGAATCTGATCTCGAACGCCATCGAGTATGCGAGCGGACAACCGATCGACATCTCGCTCGAGCGCCGCGACGGCGACGTTCAGCTCGAGGTCCGGGATCATGGTCCCGGCATCGACACGGCCGATTTCAACCGCATCTTCGAACGTTTCGAGCGGGCCACGTCGGCCCGACATCACGGAGGGTTGGGGCTGGGACTGTATGTTGCGCGCCAGATCGTGGAAGCGCATGGCGGCGGCATCGAGGTTCGCGATCCACCCGACGGCGGCGCCTGCTTTTCGGTGCGCCTCCCCTTCGAGTCGCCGCCCGCCATGCAGATGCACTGACCAGACTGAAACCGTTCGGAAACATCGTCAGCTGAGCCGTCACCGGACGCCCGTCGGGCGCCTCACTTATCAGTGGTGGGCCTGATCTCAATTTCCGCGGATACCGGGCAACATGACGCCCGGCATGTTGCTGGACCGACTGCTCGGAACGCCACAGCGGGGCGGCGCCTGTGAAGGTCCTTCTAGTAGATGATCACCTGCTGTTCCGGGTCGGCGTTCGTCGCCTTCTGACGACCGCGCCCGGATACGAGGTCGTCGGCGAGGCCGCCACGGCCGCCGATGCTTTCGAGATCATCGACCGGGTCGCGCCGGAGATCGTCCTGATGGACGTCGCGCTGCCCGGGACCGACGGCATTCTGGCGACGCGGGAGATCTTGCGGCGCGCCCCGAAGACGCGCGTTCTGGTCCTGAGCGCTCACGACCAGATCACCGACGTCGTGGCGGCGTTCGACGCAGGTGCGTCCGGATACGCGCTCAAGGATGAAGTCGCCAGCGCGTTGCTGGAGGCGTTGCGGGTCGTCAGTCGTGGGGCGCGCTATCTGGCGCCGGCGCTGGTCCCGCGGCTGGCGAAGTTCGAGGAGCGTCGCCGGGGCCCCGGCGACGTGCTGGGCGTTCTGTCGACCCGCGAACGACAGATCTTTCTCCTGGCGGCCGAGTGCATGATCGCCCGCGACATCGCGGCCAAGCTGGGCATCGCGCGCAAGACCGTCGACACGCACCTCAATCGCATCAACAAGAAGCTCAGTCTGCGCAACATGGCCGAGCTGGTTCGATTGGCGGCCAGTCTGGGCTTGCTGCAATCGAGGTCGATGCCGCTGGTCCCGCCCGGGACGGTGGTGATGGTCATCGACGACGACGCCGACATGAGAAACAGCACCGCGGAGCTGCTGACGATCGAGGGTTACGACGCGCGCGCCATCGCCAGCGCGGAAGCGGCGTGGACGGCGCTGGAGCAAGGGACCGAACCCGCCGCGATCATCCTGGATCTGTGGCTGCGCGACATGAGCGGCGGCGAATTCATTCGAAGGTTACGCGCTTCGAGGCACGCGGCGGTTCCGGTGCTGGTGCTGTCGGGGACGCGGTCGACCGAGGCGCTGGAGCTGGACGTGGACGCCATCTCGCACAAACCGATCGAGGCGACGGCGCTGGCGAGCGCCGTGGACAAGGTCGTCAGATTGGGGCCGAAGAGAGCGGCCTTGATCTCTCAGCCCCGATCCGGGCCCTCAAGCGCGAGCCGATCCCACGCCACGAATCAGGAAGCGGAAAGGTTTTCGAAAGGCGACCGATGACCGCACGTCGTCCGATCCAGCCGCCTCGCTCACTCCCCCAAGAACGGCGAACAGCTGATCGGCGTCGACCGGCTTGACCAGGTGGGCATCGAAGCCCGCCTCCTCGGATCGCTCCCTGTCCCGCGGCGCTCCGTAACCAGTCACGGCGATGATCAGGTGTCGCTCGCCGTCCGGCAGGGAGCGAATTCGTCGCGCGACCTCGTAGCCGTCCAGTCCAGGCAGGCCCAGGTCCAGCAGGATGACATCGGGACCGAAGCTGGTGACCGTTTCCAGTCCGGACGGGCCGTCCAGCGCCGATGCGCAGGCGAACCCATAATCCCGGAGCAGCGCGTGCAACGAATCGGCGGCATCGCGATTGTCGTCGATGATCAGCACCTTCGGGTGGGGCGCTGACAACCCATCCACCGTGAACGAGGGCCGCACGGCGGGCAGCGGCGTCTCGGCGGCGCAGGCCGGCAATCTCACGACGAACTCGCTGCCCGCGCCGACGCCGGCGCTGCTGGCCGACACCACGCCGCCGTGCCGCTCCACGATCGATCGGACGATGGGAAGACCGAGGCCGAGGCCGCCCTCGCTGCGGTCGGGTGTGCGGTCGCCCTGAACGAAGAGGTCGAATGCGCGCGGAAGAAAGTCGGCTGACATCCCTCTGCCCGTGTCGGCGACGCGCAGCACGATCTGCGCGTCGTCGCCGCTGACGGCGACGCGGATGGAGCCGCCCGGGTCGGTGTATTTCGCCGCGTTCGTCAGGAGGTTGGTGACGACCTGGATCAGGCGCCGCTCGTCGCCGACGATCAGCAACGACGGCGGCTCGATGTCGACCTCCAGGCGGTGGCGGCGCTCTTCCAGCATCGGGGTCACGGCCTCCAGCGCCTTCGCCACGATCTGGCGCACGTAAAGCGATTCGGTCGCGATGGTCATCTGGCCCTGGCGGATCTGGGCGACGTCCAGCATGTCGTCGACCAGCTGGGCGAGGTTGCGAACCTGGCGGTGGATCACCTCGCGCTCGCGCGCGCCGGCTTCGCCCAGCCGCACGCGCAACAATTCCAGAGCGGTCAGCACCGGAGCGAGCGGATTGCGCAGCTCGTGCCCCAGCATGGCCAGGAATTCATCCTTGGCGTGATTGGCGCTCTCGGCCTGTTCTTTCGCGGCGCGCAGGTTGGCCTCGCTGGTCCTGGCCGCCGTCACGTCCTGGACCGTTCCGATCAGCCGGACGCCGCTGGTGCCGTCGACGAACAGCTGCGCGGTCGATCGGATCGAAAGCTCGCTGCCGGCGTTCGTGCCGACCACGCGGTACTCGATGTCGCACTTTCGGTTGTCCTGGCTCTGGATGGCGTGGTGGACGGCGGCGTCGACGCGCGCCCGGTCGTCCGGATGGATGAAGCCGGCGAACGTCGGGTAATCGAAGGGCGTGCCGCGAGGCAGACCGAGGATCGAAAGGCACCGATCATCGAGGCGGGTGGTTCCGGTCGCAGGATCGATCACCCAGATGCCCACGCCCGCCGCCGAGAGCGCGATCTGCAGCCGCTGTCCGGTCTGCTCCAGCACGCGTCGCGTCCGCTCGGCTTCGAGGTGCGCCGCCGATTCCGCTCGACGGGTGTACCGGACGCGTTCGCTGAACTGCAGCAGAAGCAGCGCCGTCAGGATCGTCACCGCAGGTAACGCCGCCAGCTCGATGATCTGTTGCGCCGCGATCGGCACGGTGTCGCGGAACGGGGAGAGGCTCGGCAGCGAGGCGATCGCGAGGGAAGACAGGATGCTCGACGCGACCAGCCAGCGGAGGGGGCGGCCCTGCACGTACGGGAGGACGCAGGCGATGGAGAGGACGGCAGAGACGGCCAGCGTCGACGCCGCGAAGGGGAACAGATAGGACTGGACGGTGGCGTGCGCCAGGCCCGCCACGGCGAGGACCGCTGCGCCTTCCAGCAGATGACCCCGGCGCCCCAGGCCGAGCGCGATCAACGTGAGGACCAATACGGCCGCGAGGATCGTGGCGCCGATCAGAAGGACCGTGACGTGCAGGCGGACGCCCAGACCCGCCAGCAGAGCGGTGAATCCGGCCGCTGTGACGGCGCCGCAGGTCGTGAGCCGCCGGAACCAATCCCGCTGCAGCGCCGCGAAATCTTTTTCGTCCATCGCGCTATCCGAGAGCCTTTCAACGTGCTCGCAGCTTCTGCTCAGGGAATGACGTACAGACATTGGCACCGTGGCAACGCCCACATCGGTGTCAAGGGTGCTCCCGAGAAAAGCGTTCGGGGATCAGGGAAGCCGCGTTGACCGCGCCGAGGACGGACCCATCTTCTGGGACGTCGAATATCGGTGGCGCCATCACGGCGCCGTGCAGCGTCGTTCCGTGCGGTCATGATCTCCTCGAGACATCGACGAATTCGCGCATCCGCCCCGCTCATCGCCATGTTCACGGCGGCGGTCCTGCTGGCCCTGTTCGTGACGGATCTGGTCAGCATCGGCGGCATCATCAGCAGCCGGGGGTGGATCAGCCGGACGCAACGAACGCAGGCGCTGATCGATTCCGTGCGTGCCGAGTTGCTGGACGCGGAGACCGGCGAGCGCGATTTCTTCATGACCGGCCGGACGGAATATCGCGACGCCTACGAGGCCGCGACCCGCGCGCTGCCGGCGACGTTGGCCGAACTGGGGAGGCTGACCTCGGACGATGCCGTGCAGGTGCGGAACGCGGACTCGCTGGCCAGCCTGGTGGGCCAGAAGCTGGCCGAGCTGCGCACGACCCTGGACCTGCACCGCCGCATGGAGATCGCGCGCGCGCTGGACCTCGTTCGTTCGGACGAAGCGGCGACGCTGTCGAGCTGGATCAGGCAGTTGATCGCGGAGATGCGTGCGCGCGAGGACGCGCGCCAGCAGGAGCGCACGCTCGCGGCGCGACGGAATCTGGACACTGCCCTGTGGATCGACATCGCGGCGCTGGCCGGACTGATGATCCTCGGAACGATCTTGTTCGCGATCAATCGCGACATCGGGCGCAGGGCGGCGCTGGAGGACGCGCTTCGGCGAGAGGCGGCCCTGCAGGAGCGGTTCATCGCCATTCTCGGGCACGATCTGCGCAACCCCCTCAACGCCGTGTCGATGGCAGCTCGTCGCTTGAAGGAGGCCGACACCTCCCCGCGCTGGGCCAAGTCCGTCGACTACGTCATCGCGGGCGCCCGGCGGATGACGAGGCTGGTCGATCAGCTGCTGGACCTGGCGCGCGCGCGCCAGGCCGGAGGAATTCCTGCGCGGCCCCGGCCGGGCATGGACCTGGGCGTGATCGTCCGGACGGTCATCGACGAGCTGTGCGCGGCGAACCCCAGCGCCGAGATCGTCGTGCACAGCGAGGAGCCGATCCCCGGCATGTGGGATCCCGATCGGCTCGCGCAGGTCGTCTCCAACCTGGTCGGGAACGCGATCGTTCACGGCACGGGACGCGTCGAGGTCTGCGTCAAGAGGATCGGCGGCCATGCGATCCTCGAGGTGCGGAACGGCGGCCAGCCGATACCGGCGGATACGCTGCCGCGTATCTTCGAGGCCTTCCAGCGCCCCGCGGATGGTGACGGCATCCTACACGCTGGCGGACTCGGCCTCGGCCTGTTCATCGCGGAGCGGATCGTCGCTGCGCACCGGGGACAGATCGCGGTCAGCTCGAACGCCGAAGAAGGCACGACGTTCGTGGTGACGATGCCGGCGTTTCCTGCGCAGGCCGCGGCGTTATGCGCGAACGAACCCGCGCGAGCGTCAGCACGACTGGCGATCGGCTGATGACGGCGCGGCGATCGGCTTCGCGATCGTGTGGGGGGCACTACCCTTTTGGGAAGGCCACGAATTGCTTCGCACTTCGTCAGGGTTGCGCGTCCGCCCGACCGACACAGCTTCTTCACTCGAGATCGGGGGATGACCTAGACGAGGAGGCACCATGCGAATCGTCCTGTTGGATCACGAGCTATACAGGCTGGGCCTGCGGCTGATTCTGGAGAGGAGCTCGCTCGATTGCGAAGTCCTGGGCGAGGCGAGCACCCTCCGCGGCGCTTTCGAGGTGATGAGCGCGATCGAGCCAAGTGTGGTCGTCATGGACACCGCCCTGCCCGGGTTGGGCGCGCCGAGCGCGATTCGAAAGATCCGCCGCTGGGGCGCCGGCGTTCGAGTTCTGGTGCTGACGGAACACGGCCGCTTCCCTGACGTCGTTGCGGCGATGGCCGCGGGTGCAAGCGGATACGCCCTGAAGGGCGACAGCAACGAGGAGATCCTCGCGGCGATCCGGCGAATCGCCGCGGGGAGCCTCTATCTGGCGCCGGCGCTGGACCTGCGGCCGGAGCACGCCGATCGCCCGGCGCGGATCAGGCACGAGCAGGTCGTCGATATCTGATCGGCGCGGCCGGAGCTCACGGGAGCGTGCCGGCCTGGAACAGATCGGCGAAGTCGTTGGCGCCCGCCACGGTCGGGAGGACCGGCAGGCCGAAGATCTCCTCGACGGTCTTCAGGAGCGAGCTGTGCGTGAAAGCGACCGTGCTCGTGTAGCCGGGTTTGACCTGCGGGCCGATGGCGAAGAACGGGATCAGCGAGCTGCCGCCCTCCGGTTCGTCCCACACGATGAAGATGACGCCCGAATGCGCGTTGACGTAATCGATGAGGGGCGGCACGTTGGCGGCCAGCCACGCGTCGCCCATCGCGATCGGGTCGCCGGACGGGCAGGACGGGTCGCCGTGCATGTCGTTGCAGACGTTCGGGCTGATGAAGGTGTACTGGGGCACCGTCCCGGTGACGAGCGCCTGTCCCGACGTGAACGCCTTGTGGTGCGCGCTGCAGAGCGCGCTCGACGCGGACGGCGGGCTGCCGGCCATGTCCTGGAAGAAGACGAACGGATCGTGCTTGGCTGCGTAGAACCCGGACGAGTTGACCGGGCAGGCGCCGGTTCCGCTGTCGAGCCCTTCCATCACGCCCATCCAGCTGACCGGCGGGTTCGCGGCCATCATCTGGGCGGAGAGGTGAGCGGTGCTCTTGGTGCTGTTGCCGGAGCTCGGATCCCCATCGCCCGTGAACGTCACGTCGCTGAACTTGTTCGTTCCCGCCTCCATCCAGACGTAGTGGGGCTCGCTGGGGATGCCGTCCGGCAGCGGATCGGTGAACGCGGTCGCGTGCGCGTACTTCGAGATCAGCCCGTTCAGATAGGGCGCGTTCTTGTTGCCGTAGATCGCCGCGGCCGGCTCGTTCTCCATCGCGATGACGAAGACGTTCTTGATGGTGTTGCCCGCGGTGGGCGTTCCACCCGCGCCGGTCGTGCCCGCGGCGCCCGTGCCGGTGGTGCCGGTCGTGCCCGCGGTGCCGGTGGTGCCGGCGGGACCGCCGGTGCTTCCGGTTCCTGCGGTGCCAGTGGTGCCGGCGGGGCCGCCGATGCTTCCGCTTCCGGTCGTGCCCGTGGTTCCGGCGGCGCCCGTGGCTCCGCCGGCGCCCGTGCTGCCACCGGTGCCTGTCGTCCCGGCGGTCGGGCTCGATCCAGCGGTGCCGGTGGTCCCGGCTGCGCCGGTGGTCCCGGCCGCGCCGGTGGTCCCGGCCGCGCCCGTGCTTCCACCGGTGCCGTGGCCTCCCGTCGAACCGCCCGAGCCAGTGCCGATGCTGCCGCCCGTGTGGGTTCCGGCGTCCCCGGTCGTGCCGCCCGTGTGCGTCCCGGCGTCGCCGGTCGTGCCGCCCGTGTGGGTCCCGGCCGCGCCCGCCGCACCGGCGGGGCCGCCGTCCGATCCGGTCGGGCTCGATCCGGCCGATGTGCAGCCGAGCCAGGGCAAGAGGGCCAACGAGACAGCGAGGACGAGATTGGAGCTCTGAAGGTGACGCTGTGCCATGGAGACAGCTACGGCCGCGGAAGCGGGGCCGGACGTGCACACGGTCCCGCTGGGGGCCGGCAGCTCGAGCGTCGTCGCGCGCGGACCGCACCGGAAAATGGGGCAATTTTTTGCGATCCGGCGCTAGCGGGAGCTTGATCGTCTGATCATGGAGCAGGCAGACGTTTCGGCTGGGACCGGGCCCGACGCCCCGGTCATGTCACCCAGGCACGCGCTTTCGGCCGAGGTGCGGGCATCGCTGGAAGCCGTGCGCGTGGCGCGCGACGCCGCCCGCGTGAGGGCCCGCCGGCAGACGGTGCAGGCGCGCATCTGGTTCGCGGCATCGCTGGCCGCCGCCGCGCTGGCCGCCTTTACCTTCGTCCCGCGCATCGCGCGCTGGCGGCACGCGCGGGCGCAGGTCGCGACGACGGCGCATCGACTCCCGGTGGCTCCGCAACCGGCGGCGCCGGTGATCGCCCCGCCGGCCGCCGCGGTGACGCCCGCCGCTGTCACCGTTCCCGCCGCCGCGACCGCTCCGGTCGAAGCGACCGCGATCGCTGAAGCACCTGCAGTGGCGGCGCCGATGAAGGCGCGCGACGCCGAGCCCGACCTGGCCTGCGACACGGCTTCGATCCGGCACGCGCCCTGGCGCCTGTCACCGGATGCGTGCGCGCGCGCGTTCGACGCCGATCCGACCAACGCCACGCTCGCCCTCGCGGTCGCGCACGGCGCGCTGGTGCGCGGGCGCTTCGCGGACGCCGAGCAATGGGCACGCCGCGCGCTCACGCTCGACCCGAAGACGGCCGAGTCCTACGTGATCATCGCGCGCGCCGCATCGCAAGACGGGCGCAGCGACGAAGCGCGCGCGGCCTACGAGCATTATCTCGAGCTCGCGCCGCGCGGCTGGCACAAAGCCGAAGCGCGCGCCGCCGTGCAGCGCGCCCGCTGACGCTTTCAGAGGTAGTGCACGACGGTCCAGTGGATCGCTCGGTACACGAGCAGCAGCGCCAGCTCCAGCGCGACCCCGATGAACAGCGTGCCGCCGATGGACTTCTTGTCCAGGCCGCCAACCGTGGAGAGGTTCTTGGAGCCCATGTGGGCGGTGAATTCCCGTCGCCCGGGGCGGCGCGGATCGTACAGGACCAGCTGGGTCTGCTCGGACGGGTCCGGCGGGCCATAACTGAAACGCGCGCTCGTCACCTCGCGGCTGCCCGCGAGAAGCCGGTAGACGAGCAGCGATTTGCCGGATGAGGCGTTGACCGGGATCATCCTGTCGAAAATCGCAAGCGTGATGCGACCCTCGGAGAGGAAGCGCATCTCGCCGGCGGCCGCCAGGAACGTCGCCGCGAGCTCGCCCAGCGCGTACAGGAAAATCGCCACCAGCAGCGGGCCGAAGTCCGGGGTCAGCGGATGGCGGCTCATGTCGCGGAGGCGTGACAGGGACGGAAGCCCCAGCGGATATTCGACCAGAAAGATCGTTCCGATCTCCGGGCAATAGCGTCGATCATTGAAGGAGCTGGATCGCCACGTGACGCCTCCCGCGTCGAAGCGATAACTGACCCGGCGTACCCTGATGCCCTCGTGGACGCGGAAGTCGGTCTTTTCGCACGATTCGATCAGCGCCGTCGTTCGGGCCCGCGGGCCCGCGAACAGCCAGGGCGAGGTCACATCGGTCGCAAACAGCGCCGATGCCGACGCCGGCGCGAAGGTCATGAGGAGGACGCTCCAGAGGAGGACCCAGCCATCGACGGCCATCTGCACGCGCTGCCGCAGCGAGAGCGCTCGCGGGGGCGGCGGCCAGGGCGCCATTCCCGCGCCGAGGTTGGTGCTCGCCATGCTGGCCGCGGCGGCGCCGTCGTCGGCTCGGGCGGCGAAGACCGGCGCCCCGGCCGCGACCATCTCCGCGGCGGCGCTCGAGATCCATTCTCGCAAGCCCACCAGCTGATCTCGCGACACCCACAGCATCGGGGTCATCTGTCCGGGCCTGGACGCGAAGTCGAAGAACAGGCGCGGCCCGACACCGGCCAGGCTCCAGGTCACGTTGACGAAGTCGCCGAGCGGACAGACCACCACGCGCTCCCGCGGGACGAGCGTCCGCGCTCGCACGGTGATCGTGCCGCGATCGATGTCGACCCTAAAGCGGTACCAGAAGGTCATCGCCCCCAGCCATCCGAGCGGTATCAGCACCAGGGAGAACGCCAGGATGAACACGGCTTCGAAGTCGAGGTCGCTGCGGCGAAAATAGTCGAGGGCAATGAGGCCGTAGTTCGCGGCGACGAAGAGAGCGCCCGCGCCGAGCCGCCTCTCCCACGGGCGGCAGGCCACCTCGATACGATGTCCGGACGCGGAGACGCGGTGGGTCGCGCGCCCGTCCTGTTCGTAGGTGACGAACCGCGAACGACTCACGACGGCGACTCGAGCTGCCGACCACGAGCCGCGGCGATCCACGCCGCGATGAACACATCCGCGGGCACGCGAAAAGCGACTTCGAATTCGCCGGACGCCTCGCCGCTCCCCTCCAGCACGAAGAAGTCGGCGCCCTTGCGCCAGATCAGGATCTCCCACGATTGCTCCATGTCGTGGAACGGCGCCTCGACGGTCGCGTCGCGGACCTCCTCGAACAGATCCGTCAGGTGCGCGTCCACCTGATCCAGCCAGGGGAAGCCCGCCAGGCGCGCGCCCGCGCCGTCGAACAGGCCGAGGTGCTTCCCGAACGGCTCGCTGTCGTAGAGCCGGACCGCGAATCCGCTGACGGGCTGGAAGACCGAGAGATCGATCGCACCGACCTCGCGATCAGCCGAGCGGACCACCACCTTGGGGCTGGGCGTCATATCGACGGCCCAGCATATCGCCGGCGTCAGTACGCGAACGTGTCGAAGTAGATGCGCGTCGCGCCGGTGCCGTCCAGCTCCAGGCCGACGATCGCCACGCTCGTGGGATCGTACTGCTGGTGGCTGAACGCCGGGTTGTCGACGTCGAGCGCCAGGCAGGTCCACTGCCCGGGCGTCGGGGTGACGACGCCCCCGTCGGCCCAGACCTGCTTCGTGCCGGTCTGGACGAACAGCTTCGCCGTCACGTTGGTGCCCGCGTCGACCCAGACCTCGGCTGTGATGATGCGGCCGCGCAGATCGCCCAGGGCCTGGACGAGACGCGGATGGGTCGAGCTTCCGCCACCCCAGTCGACCTGGAGCGCGCCGACGACGGGATCGCCGACCGCGCCCGTCCAGACCATCGAACCGGGTCCGGACAGCTCCCAGCCCTGGGCGTCCGTGTCGAACGACCAGAACTGCGTCGCGGTGCCCGCCTGGCTGCAGGTCGTGTTCGGCGCGGCGTCGCCGCCACTGCTCGCGCCGCCCGTGCCCGTGACCCCGCCGGTGCCCAGCGCGCCGCCTGTGCCTCCGCCCGTACCCAGCGCGCTGCCACCCGCGCCCGCCGCGCTGCCGCCGGCACCCGCGCTCCCACCCGACCCGGCCACCGACGCACCGCCCAAGCCGGTGCCGGTGCTACCGCCGCCGCTCTGCGCGAGCGCGTCGTACCCGATGCGCCCACATCCAGCGCACACGAGCAGGGCGACCGCCAGCGCCTGGCAGGCGACAGACGGCTTCAGCAGGAAGCGCACCACCTTCCACACATCGGCTGATCCCGAGCCCGCCCTGAGTCGCCACGGGGACCTATAATCCGCGCCGATGACCGGGGGTCTGAACCGGGGGGGTTCGCTTCGACGGGTCGGCGTGCTGGCGGCGGTGCTCGTGGCGCTCGTCGTCGCGAGCAGAACGCCGGCCCTTCGCCGGCTGATGGTCGGGGCCGCCCCGGCTGAAACCCGCGGCGGCAGGACAAAGGCTCCGCACGGCTCGTTCACGCTGCCCGGTTTGCGACACGCCTTGTCCACGACCATCGGCCGCGACCGACGCGACCACTCGCCCGTGCCTCGACCGCCCGCGGGCGTGCTCGAGAAGGTGACCTACAAAGCGCCGATCGGCGCCAACGCGGCCTACGTGACGCCCGTCCGATCGGGCGGGCGAGGACCAGCCATCATCTGGATCGTCGGCGGCTTCGCATGCGGCATCGACGAGGGCCTCTGGCAGGACGCGCCTCCCGAGAACGACCAGACGGCCGCGGCCTTTCGCAAGGCGGGGATCGCGCAGATGTTCCCCGCCCTGCGAGGTGCCAACGGCAACCCGGGCCATCACGAATGCTTCCTCGGTGAGGTCGACGACATCCTCGCTGCCGCAGACTTCCTGGCGCAGCGGGCGGACGTCGATCCGGCGCGCATCTACCTCGGCGGGCACAGCACCGGCGGCACGATGGTCTTGCTGGCCGCCGAGAGCACCGCGCGTTTTCGGGCGGTGTTCGCCTTCGGACCGGTCGCCGACGCGCGGCAGTACGGCACGCACGGCTGTCTGCCCGCCGACGTACGCGAGGACGAAGCACGGCTGCGCGCGCCGGTCGCCTTCATGGCCGAAATCGTTTCACCCACCTTCATCATCGAAGGCCTGCGCGGCGGCAACGCTGGCGTCTTTCCGCAGCTGAGACGGAAGGCCGGGGCCGCCCCGATCACCTTCATCGGCGTCCCGGACGGCACCCACTTCACGACCCTCGGGCCGGGATGCGCCGTCGTCGCGCGCGCGATCTTGGCTGACACGGGCCCAACGCCGGCGCTGCAGATCAGCGCCGACGACATCAACCGGCTGGTGCTGATCGCGACCTCGCACTGAGCCGGGACGGAAACGGCAGCATGCCGTAGCATTGGGCGTCGAATGTCCCACGGAGCGACGGAGGTCACGGAGGCAGATCTGGCCGCCCACGAGGCGTTCCTGGCAGGGCGCGCCGGTGGCGAGCGGCTCGATCTCACTGACGCCAACCTTCGCGGCGTGGACCTATCAGGAAGAAACCTGGCCGGTGCGAGGATCGACGGCCTCATCGCTGACGTTCGTTTCGAAGGCGCAAATCTGGAAGACGCGAACTTCCGCAAAGCGTACCTGAGGGGCTGTACCTTCAAGGGCGCGCTCCTTCGGGGCGCGTACTTTGGGCGCGCCTCGATCGAGACGTGCTCGTTCAAGGATGCCGATCTGCGTGAAGCGGACTTCACCGCCACGACAGGCGGCGAGCTCGACTTCCGCGGTGCAGACCTGACCGGTGCCATCCTTTTCGAAACCGTTTTCGTCGGGGTCAAGGCGCACGGCTCGCGCGGCTTCTGGGCCCGGCCGGATGACAACCGCCTGGAAGCGATCGACTTCAGCCCGTCGGGCGATGGCTCGGATGTTCGGGACGCCGCCGCCTGGATCGACGTCGTTCACGGTCGTCCCCGCAAGATGCGCTTCAAGATCAGGCTCAAACCGGGCACGTCCCCCTTCGTGCGCGCCGAGCCGAACGCGCGCACCTGGGACCTGCCGTTCGACGCCGTCCCGGTCAGCCCCGCGACGCAAGAGCTCGTTCGTGCGTTCGCCGATCGCTACGATGAGGCCGTCGTCGACCTCGATGACAAGCTGCCCCCGGAGCTGGTCCGGGAGCTCGACGAACAGGGGCGAGCGCTCGCCGGCCGCGTTCAGGACGAGATCAGCGACTACGCGGTCGACTACGAGCCCCTGTGGGGCTACGAGACCGAGTAGCGAAAGGCCGGCGACGCGCCCACGGGTCTGGCGCCTCGCCGGCCAATCGTCGATCACTCTTTCGTCGATCTACTTTCCGCCCGTGCCCCCCGTCCCCATCGGGATGCCGGCGTCAGGGCCGCCGCCGAACGTGCCGCCGCTGCCGATCGTCCCACCGCCGCCCCGGCCGCCGATCGGGCCGCCGCTGCCGCCCACGCCGCCGTCGAAGCCGCCACCGGTGCCGCCCATGCCGCCGCTGATCGGCGTCGTGTCGGGCGGCGGCGGCGGCAGGACCTCGTCCGGGCAAACGAAGGCGTGCAGGATGCGCCCGCGCCGATCCAGCTCGTGGAAGTGGCGGACCACGCCGGCCTGGAAGTCGGTGACATCCGCGCCCAGCAGGAATCCCGACAGCTGCGCCTCCTGACCCGGCGAGCGCGGGCTGATCTGGAACTGGGAGCCGCCCGTCTCGCTCTGCGTGTGGCACCCATTGCAGGTGTTGCGCGCAAAACGATGCCGCGTCTCGGGAGCGACGTTCGGCACCTGCCACACGAAGAAGTCCGACGCGTCGACGTTGCCGCCCTGGAACGGCGCGCCTTCGAACGTCAGCGGCACGATGTGCTTCTCGGCGAGGATGGCCGGCTCGTTGGCGAGGACGAACCGCCCCAGCCGATCGGAGCCGTTGAAGCTCCGATCCGGCGTCAGCGCCATCGGCGCGGGCACCAGCATGCCGCTCCCGGCGTCGAGGTGGAACTCGCGGAACTCCCACGCGCCGCCGAACTGGAAGAAGTCGTTCGTGCGGATCTGTCCGAGGGCGCTGCCGTTGATGCGTCCCATCCCGCCCGCGCCGCGCGCCGTGAAGCGCTCCGTCACCTGCTGCAGGGCCGCGTTGAACTCCGGGGTCCCGACGGTGAGCGCGCGGAGGCCGTGCCACGCGTTCGCGAGGTCAAGGACGTCCGACTTGGAGGTCGCGGGGATGTTGTACTCGATGATCAGCGTCGCGCTCAGCGTCTGGCCGAACGGCGCGAAGCCGAACACGAAGCGGCCCTCGCCGGCGGTGGTCGCCGAGGTGTCGGTGGCGTCGTTGAGGTCGATGCGGTTGGCGATCGCGAGCAGGCGGAACGCCTGTTGCGTGAGATCGAGCTTCCCGTCGGGGCCCCGCATG
>Ga0066395_10000158_pt1 | contig 24249 bp, 17 predicted proteins | sample PanSoiPlot1MoBio_FD_61218 | JGI IMG/M metagenome (GOLD analysis project Ga0066395, IMG submission 61218) | Tropical forest soil microbial communities from Panama analyzed to predict greenhouse gas emissions - Panama Soil Plot 1 MoBio | ecosystem: Environmental > Terrestrial > Soil > Tropical... | reverse complement strand
GGAAGCGGTCCGGCTCACCGTCGCCAGCCTCCGGGGCATTGCTTATCGCCGAGCACTCTTGAGTATTACCCCTCCGAGGTAACTACCAAATGCAAATGAGCATGATCTCACTGGAGGGGGCTCCATCCCATCGCCTCAAGGTCGACGGACCATCCTGAAGACCATGGCAGGCGGCCCTTACTGCTTTGCACAGGTGAAGCTTGCCGCCTGGCTCGGATCGCCATGGCCGTCATAACGCGGGCTGAGCGGGTAGCGGCACATCGGGCGCGAGGCGATCGTCTTAAACGGTGCCTGCTCTTGCTGGCTTACCTGCACCAGGCTGTCGGGCGCCTTACCCGAATCGACCCAGGCGTCCAAAACGCCCAGCACATCGACTTTGGCCGGCACAGCCTTGCCATCCCTCATGACACCGTTGCCCGGATGGTTCACGCCGGGGGTCACATAGAAGCGGATGAATTGATCGACGCGATCCTGGCCCATTTTGCCGACCACCGATTTGTAATAGTCGATTTCCTGCAGCACGCTGCGTTGATAATCGGCGCCGTTGCCCTTTAGGATCAACTTGCCGCCGCGCGCCTGGAACGCCGAAAGGTCAGGATCGGTGGTGTCGAACATCTCCGAAATTTCTTTGATCCGACCGGCGAATTTTTCGGGCGAGAATTGGAACGGGTCGAACTTTGGATCACGCGCGAAGAAATAGCGCACAAATCCGTCCGCATTGACCCAGGCGACCGATTGCGTCTTCTCGTTGATGATCGGGAATTGCGGCGACTCTTTGCCGGTTATGGTGTCGATCATCCCGCCCGGCTGCACCTCGCTGCCATAGGTCCATCCTGGAAAAGCCGCGACACCGTTCTTCATCGCGAACGGATATTGGAAGGGAAGGTGCACAAACCGGTCGGCTTCGATCTGCTTGTCGGAGAGGCAAGTATCGCCGGTGTCCGCCCCATTCGGGCAGCGCAGCGTGCCCACGTCGAACATGCTCAGGCATTTTTCATAGGCGCCGATGACTCCGTCCTCGAGACCGTCGAGCTTGTCGCAGGCGGCATTGACTGCATTCTCGATCAGCTTGACTTTGGCTGGGTTGATCCAGCCGCCTTCCCGTTGCAGTTGGACGAGCTTTGCCCGCATCAGATTGCCGCCCGTGTAATTGTCTACGGGCACCACGCTGACGATGCCGTCGAAATCGGCAGGGAAACGCTGCGCCATCATCAGAGCTTCGCGCCCGCCTTCCGAACCGCCGTAGAAATAAATTTTGGCGAGCGGGCGATCGTAAAATGCCCGCGCGATGCGCACCCCTACGTCATGCGTCTTCTTGTACGCAGCGTAAGCCATATTGACGAGCGCCTCGTCATTCAGTGCAAAGGCCCGCGGGTGAGGAAGCTTTTTGTTGTCGTGGCCGGAATCGGTGCCCCAGGTGACGAAGCCGCGCGCCACCGGCACCGGCGTGTCGCGCCGCGCGTCGCGTAGAGGTGCAAGGCCGGTGATCAGCACTCCGTTCGAGCCACCGCCGCCATATTGCACCGCCTTGCCGTTCCAGTCGGCCGGCAGGTTGACCTCGAAATTGACCGGTGGCGCATTCGGGTCCGTCGGCTCAACCGCACCCAGCACCTTGCAATAATCGCGCGTCGCGCCGGGATTGAGCGGATCAGCGGGCGCGGTCGCCATCTGCGCGGAAGTAATCGTGGCACCGCCGCTGGGTAGCCCGATTTCGTTCGCCGGAATCTTCAGGTTGATCAAATCTGCGCAATTGACGGCCGCACTGGCGGGAGACCATGCGGTTGCCATCAGGATTGCCCCAGGACCACATACGAACACCATTTTCAATCTCAACATGGGTAGCTCCTCCTCAATGCATCGGGAGCGAGAGGCGGCCAGATCGGCAGCCTAGCGCGCCTGGGGCCGGAACCCGATCGGCACCTCGCCCTTCAACATGAGCCGGTAGAGATAGCGGCGCTCGCTCATGTCGTAATCCCCATTGGCTTGGTGCATGACGCTGCGGTTGTCCCACAAGACCCAGTCGCCGCGGCGCCATTTGTGCCGGTACTCATACTTCTTTTTCGTGGCGTGCCGCATCAGTTCGTCGATCAGTGCCAGCGCATCCGCATCTTCCATGCCGACGATCGATTCCATGCGCACCGGGTTGAGGTATAGCGCCTTGCGTCCGTTCTCCGGGTGCGTGCGCACCAACGGATGGACGCCGGGCGGCGCCAGGTTTCTGCGGCTTTCCTCGTTCAGTCCGGCGAGCTCGCGTGGGCTGTAGCTGCTCTGATAAAAGTGCACCGCCCTCAGACCCTCGACTTTCTGCCTCATTGCCTCGGGCAAGTCATCATAAGCATCGTGCATGTTGACGTATTGCGTGTCGCCACCGCTTGAGGGCAATACGACCGCAAACAGGCCCGTGGCCTTGGGCGGGGAGGGGAGGTTGGAGTGATCGGTGTGGAAGGTCTCGCCGGGGATGAAGCGCCTGCCGTCCACGATCACGTCGTTGGAGACATAATGTATGTCGGGATGGCCTGGGACATGCTGCTCCTTTTTGTCGTGCGGCTGGAGCTCGCCGAACATCTGCATCGCCACCTTGAACGCATCCGGGGCGAAGTGTTGGTTACGCATGACCAGTATGTGGTGCTCCGCGAGGGCGCGGTTTAGCGTCGTCCGGGTTTCCTCATCGATTGGCTCGGTGAAGTCGAGGCCGACGACTTCGGCGCCGGTGCGATGCGTCAACGGTGCGATGGTGAATGACGCCACGGCCCCTCCGCTTCATGATCGTGCCTCGTGTGACCGAGGCTAAATTTTGGTCACGAGAGGGTCAAGGGTGACGGCAGCGCCCCCCACAGAGCCTCACCCGCAGCACCGATCAGCAATCCATCTAGCTGGAATCAGGAACACGAATCGGCGCTAAGCCAGGAAATCCGCAATGATTTCTGCGCATTCAGTGGCACTAGTGACGAGGAACAAATGGCCGTCGTCAATGGTGACCAGGCGGGCGTTCGGAATGAGGCGTGTCAGAATTCTGCCGTTGGCGACAGGCACGAGCGGATCATCGGTCCCCACCATCACCAGCGTTGACTGCGGAAGGAACCGGAGCCAGGGGAGACTGCTCCAGCCAACGATGGCGATCAGTTGCAGGTAGTAGCCGATGTCGCTCGACCAGCGGACATGACGAAGATGCCGGTGCACGAGTTCGGGCGAGTCGCGTAGTGCGCCCCCGTAGATCTCGCCAGCGATTGCCTTCATGTACGCACCGTCCCTGTAGCGGCGCGGGCTGGCCATCCTGAGCAGTACCCCGGGCTTGCCGGGCACCATCAGATGGCCGGGCGAGGTGGCTGCAAGAATGAGCCGGCGGCACCGCTTCGCATGCTGAAAGGCGAATTGCTGCGCGAGCGCCCCGCCCCAGGAGACGCCCAGAACGTCCACCTGCTCGTGTCCCAACTGGTCGAGCAAGCGGGCGCTCAGCCGCGCCAGCGTTCGCGGACGGTAAGGCAGCCAGGGCACGGGCGAGCCGCCGACACCCGGCACGTCGAAGACGATCGCCTCAATGCCAACCAGCGCATCGAGAAAGGGTTCGACCAACTCGATATTCGCGCCTATCCCGTTGAAGACAAGCAGAGGCGGGCGCGTCTTCTCCCCGCGACGAACTCCGACGCGCAGCACATACCCTCCGACATCGTGCAGGCTGATTTGCACCTATTTCTCCATCACGTATCGGCCGGGCGCTGCACCGAGCGGCGGGTGCACCTCGCTGCCCAGCGTGGCAGGCGATGAGATCATTTCGCCCGAGCGCGCCTTGATCCACTCGAGCCAGTGCGGCCACCAACTTCCGCTGTGTTTTGCCGCCCGTTCCAGCCACGCTTGCGGTCCCACCTCGCGCGCTACGCCGGTCCAGAAGAACGCCTTGGGATTGCCGGGCGGATTGAGCAGGCTCTGGATGTGGCCGCTGTTGGCGAGCACGAACGTGCTCCGCGCTCCGTAGAGCCTCGCCGTATTGTAGCACCCTTGCCACGGCGTGATGTGATCGGTCACACCGGCGACCACATAGCTGTCGACATTCACCCGGCGCATGTCTAGCGGGGTTCCGCGAACCTCGAGCCGGCCCGCATTGACGTAGGGATTGGCGCTGATGAGATCGAGGAAGTCGGCATGCAGCCTCGCCGGAAGCCGCGTCGTGTCATTGTTCCAGTAGAGAACGTCGAACGCGGGCGGCGCATTGCCGAGCAGGTAGTTGTTCACCCAGTAGTTCCAGATCAGGTCGTTGGGCCGCATCCATGCGAACATGCGCGCCAGTTCCTGTCCTTCGACCACGCCGGCAAGCCGCGAGGCGGTCTTCGCCGCAGCAATCGATTCCTGCGAGACAAACATGCCAGCCGTCGTGTTCAGCGCCACAGCCATATCGAGCACGCAGACCGCCACGGTAGCGCTGTGAATCTTGCGTACGTCGCGTGCTGCGAGATTGGCGAGGAACGCCGACGTCGTGATGCCGCCGGAGCACGAGCCCCAGATGTTCACATCCGCACTGCCGGTGATATCGCGCATCACATCCACCGCTTGCTCCATTGCCTCGACATAGGTGTCGAGCCCGAAGTGGCTTTCGGCGGCAGTGGGGTTCTTCCAGCTGACGGCGAAGGTCTGAAGGTCGCCCTTCAGGGCGAACTGAACGATGCTCTTTTCCGGCGCCAGATCGAAGACATAGAACTTGTTGATCTGCGGCGGCGCGATCAGGAGCGGCCGCTTGTGCACCTCATGTCCGATAGGCCGGTACTGGATCAGCTCCATCACAGCGTCGCGATACACGACCGAACCCGGTGTCGTCGCCAGATTCGTACCAATGGCGAATTTCCGAGTGTCAACCTGCGCCGGCAGGCCGCCGTTGTGCGCCATGTCGCCGATGAGATTCTGCAGCCCGTGCACGAGGCTCGCCCCGGCCGTGTCGACGAGTTTCTTCAGCGCCGTGGGATTGCCGGCGATGGAATTGGTCGGCGACATCGCATCCACGATGAGCGAAACGACGAAGCGCGCGCGCTCCGCGTTGCGCTTATCCATTTTCGCCTCGTCCACGAACCGGTTGAGCGCCCCGCTCCAGGCCAGGTAGCACTGCGCGAGCGCCCGATAGGCAATACTCTCCCTCCATGCCGGATCGGCAAAGCGCCTGTCCTTCGCGTCGGGTGCAAGATCGGAGCCGCCGGTCACGATACGACCGAGCTCGCCCAGGAAGGACAGATACTCGCGCGCTGCTAGACCGGGATTGCTCATCACCTGGCCGAACAACGTGCATGCCGAATCCAGAATGTCCTGGCCGCGCACCCCGACGAGCGGATTGGCCGCCACCGTGTGCTGTGCGGCCTGTTCACGGAGGTCCGGAGACCCGGCCTCACAGGCTTCATCCACGATGGCGGCGTCGTCGGTCACGGCAGGGCGCGGGGCGCCCAACGGTTCAGGGGCAGCCCTCATGATGAAGCATCGCGCTTGCTTATCAGCATGCATAACACCTCGGCGATCAGCGCGGGCTTGGCCTCGCCTTCGATCTCCAGCGTGGTTTGCAGCTTCAGGAGCATCCGTCCGCCGCCCTGCGGCTCGGCCGAAGCGAGACTTGCCCGCAGGCGCACGCGTGTTCCTGCCCTTACGGGTGCAATGAACCGGACCTTATCCAGTCCATAGTTGAGCCCGGTCGCCGCATCCGGCGGAATCACGCCAAGCTCCATCACCATCGCGGCGACCAGCGACAGACTGAGGTAGCCATGTGCGACCGGTTCGCCGAACGGGCTCTCGCGCTTGGCGCGCTCGACATCGACGTGGATCCACTGCCGATCGCCGGTGCAGGCGGCGAACTGATCGATGCGGTCCTGGCCTACCGTGACCCAGTCCGAGGCTCCCAACTCGTGACCGACGAACTGTGGGACCGTCGCCATGTTGTAGTTGGAGATTGTCATATTCCTCGCCCGCGTCTCACCGAATCGCGCGCAGATCCCTGCGCAGGATCTTGCCTACGTTCGACTTCGGCAACGCTTCGAGGAAGTGCACTTCCTTCGGCACCTTGTACGCCGCGAGCTCCCGCCGGCAGTGCACGATCACGTCCTCCTCAGTGAGCATCGCGCCCTGAGCCTTGGCGACGAAGAGCCTCACCGCTTCGCCGGTCTTCTCGTCCGGCCTGCCTACGCAGGCGCATTCGGCGACGCCGGCGCAGGCCGCCACGACCGTCTCGACCTCATTCGGGTACACATTGAAACCGGAAACGATGATCATGTCCTTCGTGCGATCGACGACCTTGAGGAAGCCCTTCTCGTCGAACACGCCGATATCCCCGGTGCGAAAGTAGCCGTCGGCGGTAAATGCAGCCGCGTTGGCCGCGGGGTTCTGCCAGTAGCCCTTCATGACTTGCGGGCCCTTGGCACAGATTTCGCCCGGCTCGCCCGGTGCCGTTTCCTTGTCCTCCGCGTCGAACAGCTTGATATCTGTTGACGGAAGGGGCAGGCCCACCGTCGCCGAGAAGCCGGCCGAGGTCATCGGATTGAGCGTAAGTATGGGGGAGGTTTCGGAGAGGCCATAGCCTTCGAGGATGTCCTTTCCGGTCAGCTCTTTCCACTTCCGGGACGTCGTGGGCAAGACCGTGGCGCCACCGCCGATCGCCACACGCAGGTTCGCGAAATCCACCTCTTTGATTTTGGGGTGCACTATCATTCCACAGAACAGCGTATTGACGCCCGTGAAGACGGTGAGGCGCGACTTCTTGAGGGTGTCGCAAAAGCTGTCCATGTCGCGTGGATTGGGGACCAGCCAGTTCTCGGCGCCGATGGAGAAATAGGTGATGAAGTTCACCATCAGGGCAAAGATATGGTAGAGGGGTAGCGCCGTGACCACGACTTCCTGGCCCGGGCGCAAGGCATCCGGGACGAAGGCCTTGAGCTGTTCGGTATTAGCGACGAGATTACCGTGCGACAGCGCGGCGCCCTTCGAAAGCCCAGTGGTCCCGCCGGTGTATTGCAGGAAGAGCAGGTCGTCAGCGTTCAACGCTACCGGCGTGAAGGCGAGATCGGCGCCTTGAGCGAGGGCGTCGGAAAACGCGACAACGTTCGGCAAGCGTGGATCCACGGGCGGGCTCGCAAGCGCCGCGCCGGTCCCGTCGCCCAGGCCGACGCTGATGACCTGCTTGACCGCAGTCTTGCCGATGATCTCGGCGAGGCTTGCGGATACGCCGCTGAAGATGACGATGGTCTCGACGCCGGCGTCTTTCAACTGGTGCTCGAGCTCGCGTGGCGTATAGAGCGGGTTGACATTCACCTGGGTAGCGCCCGCGCGGACAATTCCCAGCATGGCAATGGGGAAAGCCAGGATATTGGGAAGCATCACGGCGATGCGATCGCCCTTTCGGACGCCGAGCTTGTGCTGCAGATAGGCCGCGAAGTGACGCGATAGGCGGTCGGCATCGGCATAGGTTAGCGTATGGTCGAAGCAGCGGAACGCCGGCTTGTCAGCGTAGCGCCGCATGGCATCCTCGAGCAGCTCCAACACCGAACTGTGAGCGTAAGGATTGATCTCGGGTGGAATTCGCCCGCCATAGGCGGCGAGCCAATGTCTGTTTGACATGTACCCTCCTTCGATTGGCGTTACCTAGATCGGCTATACGAACGCACCAAATCCAGTGATAGCGCGACCGACAACCAGCGCATTGATCTCGCGTGTACCCTCATAGGAGTAGATCGCCTCGGCATCGGCCACAAAGCGAGCGACGTTATGATCCAGCAGGATGCCGTTTCCACCAAGCAGCTCGCGCGCCCAGCCGACCGTCTCTCGCGCCCTTACGGTGCAGAAAGCCTTTGCCAACGAGGCGTGTTCTTCGCTCATCAGGCCGGCGTCCTGCAGCTGTGACAAGCGGAGCACCATGCATTGCGATGCGGTCACATTCGACAACATCCGCACGAGCAGATCCTGCACGAGTTGAAAGCGCGCGATTGGTCGACCGAATTGCTCACGCTGACAGGCATAGCGCAATGCGTGTTGATATGCTCCCTGGGCGCATCCGACAGATTCCCAGGCCACGCCGGCGCGCGTCATGCGCAACACGGCTGCCGTGTCTTTGAACGAGCGAGCATTCGCCAGCCGGTTTTCGTCCGCCACGCGGCAGTCATCGAGGTTTATGGTCGCGTTCTGGACGACGCGAAGGGCCATCTTGTGTTCCATCTTTTCCGTCGAGAAGCCAGGTGTTCCCTTCTCGACCACGAAACCTTTGACTTGATGGTCGTCGACGTCGCGAGCCCAGATGACCGTCAAGTCAGCGAAGGTCGCATTGCCGATCCACCGCTTCTGACCATTCAGGATCCAGTCGCTGCCGCGGCGCTGCGCGGTGGTGGTGAGGCCGCGCGCTGCGCCAGAGCCGATCTCGGCTTCCGTCAGTCCGAATGCGCCGATCTTTTCGGCTCGCTGCATCGCTGGCAGCCAACGCTGTTTTTGCTCCTCGGAGCCACACAGGTAAATCGACCCCATTGCGAGGCCGCTGTGGACGCCGTGGAATGTCGCAATGGAGCAGTCGATGCGCGCGAGCTCCATCATGATGAGGCCGTCGAGGAGCGTGCTCTTTCCAAGGCAGCCGAAGCCCTTGTACGACGCACCCGCGATGCCGAGTTCGCCGTACTCGCCGATGAGTTCGAACGGGAATTCGGCGCGCCCCCAATAGCGATTGATGATAGGGGCTACTTTCTCTTCCGAGAACGCCCGCACGCGGCGCAGCAAGGCCTGGTCCGTTGTGCTGACCAGTTGCGTGATCTTATAGAAATCTCCGTCCACGGAGGGGCGTAAGGCATCAATGGGCGAGCGCTTTGACGCCGCGGGTTGTGCGTTATTCCGGGCTGACATTGTTGGCCTCTCGCTCTCCGATGGCGGAGCATGCAGCGAATTCGCGGGCGATCTCTGCTAGTCGATCGCATCGCCAGCGGTAGGGGCGACCCTTGTGGTCGCCCCATTGGATGCATCCGGCAACAGGGGCGACCACAAGGGTCGCCCCTACATCATCGTTCTGTCGGAACGAGTCCATTGTCATCGCCTTTCATAACGGGCCGATCACTTCAGATTGGCTGAAGCGAGCGCCTGGGAGCTTCTCTGGCGAAGCCTGCGATTCCATGGCATGTTTTCCTCAGGTGAAAGACCGGCGGCCTTCTTCCGTTTGCAGCGGCCTTAACACAGGAGGCTAGAGTTTGGAGCGCCGCACGTCATTGACCGAGGCGGCCAATTTAGTGACCCCGTAGGGCCAAACCGACGCTTCGGGGAGGGGCGAAGGATGATCGAACGGGCGACTTCTGCGGTATGGGTCAGGGGCATCGTCGACATGCTGACCGCCGAGGGCCTGGATGCACCCGCATTGCTCGCTGCGGCCGGAATCGTTCCTGCAACACTGGATGCGCCGGATGCGCGCTTGCCGACCGAGAAGATCAGCCGCCTGTGGGAGCTTGCGGCTGAGCGATCGGGTAATCCGGCGATCGGGCTCGCACAGCACGATGTGGTCAGACCCGCGAGCTTCGACGTGGTGGGCTACACCATGATGTCGTGCGCCAATCTGCGCGGCGCGTTCGAGCGGCTGATACGTTACCTGCTCATCCTCAGCGACGCGCTGACAATGACCGTGAGCGACGAGCGCGGGGAATACCGGATGACATTCGAGCTGTTCGGCGGCGATCGGCAGGTGCCACGGCAGCGCATCGAGTTTATTTTCATCACAGTGATCGGCTTCTGCCGCTGGATCAGCGGGCGCGACGTGCAACCGCTGGCAATCGAATTGGCATATCCCGCCCCGGCGGACCCGGTGCCGTACCGCACCGCCTTCCGCTGCCCGGTGGCCTTCGACGCGCCGCGCAACAGCCTGCTGTTCTCCAACACCGACCTCGCGACGCCGCTGCCCACATCCAACAAGCAGCTCGCGGAGCTGCATGAGCGCTTCGCCGGAGAATACCTGCGGCACTTCGATCATGCGCAGACCAGCTACCGGGCGCGCGAAGTGATCATTCGCCGGCTGCCCGATGGCGAGCCGCGGCGCGATGAGATCGCCAGCGAACTGTGCATGAGCGAGCGCACGCTGCAGCGGCGTCTCGAGGAGGAAGCAACGTCCTTCATCCAGCTGCTGGACGACACGCGCCGGGAACTTGCCGGGCAGTATCTCGGCCGGCTCCAGCTTTCGCTCGCGCAGACGGCCTACCTGCTCGGCTTTGCTGACCAGAGCAGCTTCTTCCGCGCCTGCAAGCGCTGGTTCGGCCTCTCGCCAGGGCAGTACCGCAGCCAACTGCTCAGGCCGTCAGCGGATCGTCACGGCGGCTTCTAAACACCGCGCCAGCAAGCCGCTGTGAGGCCTCAGAGCTTGACATGATCTTCATCGGAAGGGGTGTCCGCCAAGCGGTATTGTAATTGCAAGCGCATTCCAAATTTTTGAATTTTCGTCTACGCCACGAGCGCCGATTTCGGCGCTCAGCGCGCCTCATCCGCCCCCTTCCTCGCAGCGCGAGGCTGCGAATTGCTATCGGTGCGCCTTGTGGATGAATTTATCCCACACTTTCAGATCAGCGCGAATGTTCAGGCGAACGTCCCGAGCCAATAAAGAACCCAAAAAATCCGCGAATCGAGCCGTTCGATGACCGTCTCGCCGCCAAACGATGTCCCGGGCTTGCCGAGCCTTGCGAGCGTCGACCACGCAAAGCAAAAGATGGACAGGCCCCCGAGCCAAATCTTCCCTGACCCAGATGCTCTGTATCCGAAAGCGATCATCGACAGGGCCAGTAAGACTGCTGATGCAAGGAAGACAAATGACACAGCCAGCCCTCTCCTTAAGAGGGAAACACGCTCTCTGAGTACGGGCTCATACTGAGCACGTTGTTGCTCCTGCTTCTGCTGCGGCTCCCGTGCGAGGTAAATATTCTTAGACAGCTCACGCTCAAAATCAGAGTCGATGAGCGGCTGGAGATCAGTTCTCTTCCAGAAGAGGGCGAGCATCCCACGAGCCAGTAAGGTCCACTCGCGGACGCTCGAATTGCTGTTTTTTCGCTTGGCCGCCATCACAAAGACATTCCGTGCAGGATGGAACTCGCCGAGGTTAGACAAAGCTCTTACACGCATTGTTTCATAATCATCAAGGACAGGCAGTTTCCCCTTACAGACAAATCATGTCGTACTGCACCCTCGGAAGACGACGGGCCGTCATCTGATGACTTGGATCCAACCATCACCGCTTTTTCGATTTCTTCGTAGTCGTCGGATAGCCGAAAGCAAGGAAAAGATGGGCGATACGGATCGTGCCGTGACTCGGCGCGAAATGCGGATCGCGCTCATGCTCGGTGTCGAAGTCCGCGGCAGGGAACAAAATCGATGGACGCTCATAGGGATGGCCCGCGGCGCAGGGCCGGATTTTCAACGCGGCGATGAGCTCCTTATCGCTAAGTGCGTCGCGCAGCGGCGGCACGACCTCTTGTTCCGGATCAATCAGAATTCCCACCATAGCGGCGACAGCCTGTCGCCGGCTATAAATCCCAGTGACGAATCGGCCAAGGCCGTTCTCGCGCAGATAATGGGTGCGATGGCTTTTGAGCCGACCGAGTTTCTTGAACTCGAACACGAGCTCGATGTTGCGCTTCTCATCGTTCCAACCGTAGACAATGTCTGTGCGGCGCTCTTCGGAGAGCTTACCCGAGTCCTTGTCGATCTCGTGCAGCACGACCTCGGCGGCCCACATGCCGAGCAGTCCGCGTTCCCGCGCCGTGACGTTCTCGACAAAGGTCTTCAGCGTTTTGGTTAACTGGGGCTCCTTCATTCCGGGATGGAAATGAGGCCGCGGCTTTTCGGCGAGGATCCGCCACGATTCGCACAACGCATCGACGGCTTCGCTTGCTGGGCGAATGGGAAAAGCAGAAAGCCAATCATGCCCTGCGGTCACGCGACCTCCGGACGACTGACGACCTGCGGCTGGCCTTGAACGGAACGGACGATGCGCTCGGCGTCACGTAGGGCTTGGCGCACGGTCCAGTTGCGTCGAGACAACGGACGAACCAGATATAGCGATCCGTCGGTCCAGATGTGTGCATCGGGCACGAGCTGCAGTGCGTCCCCCGAGGCGATCGCCATCAGCCCTGCGGCGCGAAGGTGCGCGAGGGTCGCGAGGACGAGATCATCATTGACCTCGGCACTGGCGGTCGCCGGCGCGGTGAATTCGTTTTTGTAGCTGATGCGTACGATGCCCGCTGGACCTTCGCGATGCGGATTGGTGGCCACGACCTTGACATCAAACCAGCCGCCGCCGCCAGTGCGTTCGCGCCACTTGGTCAACGACGAGGCGAGAGCTTCGCCGTAGAACCGAAAATCGGTCGGCTGTGCCGCTGCCTGGGCCGGAGTATCGAGGCTCTTAAAGCTCCGCGGCCGGATCGAGGGCATCAGGATGTCCACTGTTTCACTCACCAGCGCCTGCTCGCTCTCACTTAGGCCGAAGTATTTGAAAACTTCCTCGTCGAGCTCGCTCTGAATCGCGGCGTAACGGCGGCGCTGCTGAAGCTCGGGCAACTCGGCGAGCCCACGGATGGCGTGCGCGACCCTCGTCAGCGCCGCCCTTGCCGCCTTCGGATCCGGAGCGGCCTCGACGTCGAAAAAAGGAAAAGCTTCGACGTCGGACAAATGAATACCGTTTCGCTCACAGAGCATCTTCCAGCCGCGCATCATCAAGAAGTAGCGAGCGAGCCTTGAGCGCAAATAGACAGCAGCAAATTGCAGGAGCGGGGCATCGGCTGTGGGACCTGCTATCACGCCAATGCTGTGAGTGAAAGCGGCCGGGCCGTCATAATAGACGGCGCGCACGGTGTGCTCCTGTTTGGAGAAGCCATCCGGGAACAGAACGCGGGGGCCGTCGAAGACTGCTATCACCTCGTCGTTTAAGCCGACAACCGTCGACTCGTGTTTGGGCCATGGGGTGAGAAGATCGGGGTGAAGAACAGGCGAACCTGCACTCAATGCCGACACCGGAACGAACCGCATTCGGCGCAGCCGACCGGCGCTGACGGCTTCGCGGCTTTTGTCATGGAGATGAATGCCCTTTCGATTGATCCACCTGCGGTTAGCACGTGGACCATTCCAGAAATCGGCAAACGTTCCTCTCGCCGTCAGCCGTGTCCAAATGGCCATATCGTTGGCGTCGCCCCACATCAGGGTGATGAGGAGTTGAGGATCCTGAGCCACAGAGCGGGCCTGAACGAGGTGCCGATCCGCGGACTGCATGGTGAGGCGTCCGAAGGCGAGGCTTATATCCGCCTTTGGAACGCAATAGTCGAAGATCTCACCGAACGGAATTGAGACCTGCGCATCTTGGCCGCGCCGTACGCCTAGGAAGAGATGGCACGTATTTTCGGCGGTTGGAAACAGGAGTCCCTGCAGGTCGCCGAAATTGATGAGTCGCGTTGGCTGGTACGACCGAAGCAGATGGCAGACGAAGCGCGCGCTTGAGTGACCCAAAAACTGACCAATCGGTAGAATCAGACAAACACGCCCTCCGTCTACCAGGAAATCCCGCGCTCGAAGCGCATAGGCGCCCGCGATCTGACGACGCACAAAAGGTGCTTCCCCACGCTCCGCCCAGATGTCAGCCGACGTGACGTCTTCCCCTTCAGGCTCGGTCCACGGCGGATTCGAAATTATTAAGGAAAAACGCTTGTCGCCGAATCCGTGGTTTGTCCCGAAGAAGTCAGCGGGCGCACCGTGCTGGAGATTATGGCGATCAAGGGAAGGCAGCCTGACGCCCTCTCGTTCCTGCGCCTCCATGATGTCGGCGGGATCGAGGCCTTCGAGCAGCGAGAGGTAAAGACTGAACGCCGTGACCCGGCAGGCCATCAGGTTAATGTCGGCCCCGAAGATCCGACTGACCAGGAGATCGCACCGTTCCCTAAAGCCGAGTTTGCGGCGATCGCGTGCTTCCGACAGCGCAATCAGTCGACGGTAAGCTGTCGTTAGCAAAATGCCTGATCCGCAAGCTCCGTCGAAGATGGTCTCCGATAAGGAATCGGCGGATGTTGCGAAGGCTTGGTCCACGGCCAACATAGCGAGGTGGCGCGGCGTGTAATAGGCGCCCTCCTTCGCCCTTTGCTCTGTTGATAGGAACGACTCATAGAGGCCCGAAAGCAGCTCAACCGGAATGTAACTGAAGTCGTAGTTCCAGAAGTCGCCCTGCCCGGTGGTCATGTCGGTGCGACGAAGGAAATGACCGAGCAGGCTGAAGCCGTCTTGGTTCAGCGTGGCCCATGGATCATGACGGTCATCGCCGAGGAAATCGCCGTTGAAATCCTCCTGTAAGGCATCGACGAGGGCTCGCACACCGTCTCGACTAGCTTGGGTGACGAGCGCATGAAGTTGACCGACCCCCCGTCGACGACGATAAGTGCTTCCTACGATATCGCGGTGTTCTAGGTAGGAGACGAAGAGCACCTGCCCCATCAGAAGTTCGGCGTTGCGGCGCCGAGTCGCTTCGCTGAGCGATGCGCGGAAACCGGTCATTGATAGTTTGGCCACAGTGGCCGAGAGATTGTCGAGCAGCTTCCAGTCGACGCGAGCCTTGATTTCGAACCACTTCGGCGCGCGGCGGGATAGGTTGGCAAAGGCAATATCGAACGCCGAGAACGGTCCGTCCGGACGGGCGTGAGCAAGAGTCAGCGTCTGTTCAGCGTTGCGAAGCTTTCGCGCCGGTAGTGCGGTCGCGATATCGCCTTTGACCTCGATCACGACGGTCGCGAGGTTCTGATTCCAGATCCGCTTGCGGATTTCGTCGAGGGCTGCCCCGGACAGCGGCGCGTCGCCACCACCGCCCAAGAACACTACGGTGGGCACACCCTCGACGTCGAAAACGGCTTGAGCCCGAATCGCCCCGTCCGGCTTCAGCAGCGCTTTGATCTCGAGCGCGTAAGGATGAACCTCGGGGACAGTGTCTCCGGCGCGGTGCAGCACAGCGGGCTCGGCGGCATAGCCGAGCCTCTCAAGCCAGTTCTCCAAGGCCCACATGACGGCTAACGCACGATTACTCGGTCATCGGCGTAATAGCCTTGAGGTCTCGAACATAGGCAGGATTATCAACATGAGAGTCCCTCCCGCAGCGTTCGTTCGCGAGCCCGCTTGACTGGCAACGAATTCGGATTTTCATCTTTCCGCTACAAAAGCTTTTCCCGCGCGCGGCTCGCAACCACGCGGGGCTGATCTTCGAAGCCATCCACGCTGCCGCACAGCCCGGCGGCTTCATCGCGAATCAGCGATCTTTTGTACTCTGACAGTGCACGCGGGCGTGTCAACGCGGTGCGGCACGGACCGCCGCCAAAGGCGGACGATTGGGTCTCCGGCGAGGGAAACGAGTGCCGGATCGAAAGTCGCGAAAGTCATTCGGCTGTCCAAAGCCGCGCCGGCCTCTCACCAGGGCAGTACCGCAGCCAACTGCTCAGGCCCTCAGCGGATCGTCCCGGCGGGTTCTAAAACACCACGCCAGCATGTTCTATGTGGCGTAACATGCGGAGGCCAAGCGTTAACAGCCATCGCGCCACGACAAGGCATGGGCGTCCAAACGCCTCCAATCGGAGCGACCGCGAGCAATGATCATCTTGCTTCGCGCCTCTTGCCGTTGTTACTCTTGCACAAAGATCTTCTCCCGTGAACCCAACGCCAGCTGCAAGGATTAATGGATCAAAGCGAGAGCATTGAGGCAATCGATACCATGTCACTTGATCGGATTGCGATCGATCCGCCGCGGGAGCCGGCGCAGGCGTACGGTCCGTGGAATCCCGGCATTGAATCCACTCTGCCGACCGAATTTCTTCCCCTCGCGACGGTGTTCAGCGCAGCGAATGTCTCCAGCACGATCATCGAGCTCAAGGAGATAAACGACTTCTGCGGGTTGGCACTTGAAAGATTGTCAACCTTCAAGCCCGCGCGTCTCGCTCTGCACGAGGTGCTTGTTCGCGTGATGGCCGACCTTTCGGTGCCAGACGGCAAAAAATATGAGGATCTTGGTATCAATTTTCGGCAAATGACGGCGACGATCATGGGGAAGGACATCGCGCCGGAGCTGGCCGCGATCACCTCGTTGTTTGAGCAGGCGAAGCGCGAGGCAGCGGACTTCTTGGATAGGGCTCAGGGTGCAACAGCGTCCGATATCGAACGACCGGAATTCCGCAAATCCAGTGCGAGTCTCTGGTCGAGACTTTTCTTGCCCTCTCGCAACAAGATGCCGGCGCGTGCAGTCATGCGGATTCCCGAAGACGCCGATGTTGTTCGTATCGACGGCTGGCGCAAGAAAGCCCAATCGACCGAGCACGCGTTTGAACGAACCTGCTACCAGGCGCTGGTCACGACCGCCGAGGCGATCTTTGCGGTTCATGGCCGCCTGACGAGCGACCGCAAGCTCATAACCTCGATAGCGCTGCGACTGGTATGCAATGACTACGGCAGCTTCGTTATCGGAGAATATCTTGCACCGCTTTTCTTAAATGCTGCGCGCCGCGAGGGATACCGCCTCCTTCCCGCGCAATCGCATCCGCTGGTCATGAACGTCAAAGGGGCATCTGCATCGGGCAAGAGCACCATGCGGCCCCTGCAGAAGCAGCTGGCGGCCCGGTTGGGCGTCAACTGGGAGCACTTTGCGCTCATCAGTCCCGACATTTGGCGGAAGTATCTGCTCGACTACGCCTCGCTTGGCCCTGCGCGGAAATACGCCGGCACGCTGACTGGCGCGGAAGTCGCCACAATCGATGAGAAACTTGACCGCTACATGAGGTACAAAGGCAAGATCGGCCAGCTGCCTCATCTGCTGATCGATCGGTTCCGGTTCGACAGCTTTGCGCAGGAGCCCGACGAAGAGGATGGGAGCCGTCTGCTGACCCGGTTCGGTTCAGACGTCTTCATGTTCTTCATGATCACACCGCCGGAGGCGACGATCGAACGCGCTTGGACGCGCGGCCTGCAGTTCGGCCGATACAAAGCGGTAGATGATCTCTTGGCGCATAACGTCGAGGCCTATTCGGGAATTCCAGGCCTGTTCTTCACCTGGATGCTTCGACAGGACAAGCGTGTGCACTTCGAGTTTCTCGATAACAGCGTTGTGGAAGGACAGCGGCCGCGAACCGTTGCGTTCGGCGTGAATGGACGGATGAATATACTCGACCTCACCGGCCTGCTTGATATCGATCGCTACCAAAACATCAACATCGAAGCGCAGATGCCGGCGGAAATCTATGCAAGCCCATCGAGCAGATACGTGGCGAAAAATCCCGAGTTTCTGAAACGGTGCATACGGCGCATTCCCACCATCATTTTCGCCGAACAGCAGACAGGACAAATCTACGCGCGGATCGTCAACGGTAAGCTCACCCACTGGAACAGGCGCGTCTATCAACTTGCGGTCCGCGACGATGATACGCGGGCTGCCTTCGAAAGTGTTGCGGCACCGGCGCAGGGGGAATCCTCGATATTCGTTGATGACAGGCTTGATCCGCACCAAAGCTTGACTCTCGGTCAGTGGGGCGGGGCTTTGTGCTAGCCGCTTGCGTCGCTGCGATGGGGCACCGAAGCCGATCAGCACGGCCGCTTGTTTCAGAGTGTTCTCCTTTAGAGCATTTTGCGATAACGTTGAGCGAGTGCCTCTTCACCTCTCCCCGGAGGGGAGAGGTGAAGGGCAATGTGGCAACGTCTTCGACTCAACCATATCGAAATCTGCTCTAGCCATCGTTTTGACTGCGCTCGCCGCGGTCGCGCATTCACTCGGCTCGCAGCTCGGCGGCGGCATCGAGGACGGCACGGATGACCTTGTCGTAGCCGGTGCACCGGCAGAGGTTGCCGGCGAGCCAATAGCGCGCCTCGGTCTCCGTCGGACTAGGATTTCGGTCCAGCAGCGCCTTGGCAGCGACTAGCAGGCCCGGCGTGCAGAAGCCGCACTGGAGCGCCGCATGTTCCAGGAATTTTCGCTGCAGCGGATGCAAATCGTGCCCGCGCGCCATGCCCTCGATCGTCTCAATCCTGTGGCCTTCCGCCTCGACTGCAAGCATCAGGCACGAGCAGACCAGACGGCCGTCGACCATAACGCTGCAGGCACCACAGTCGCCTGAGCTGCAACCCTCCTTGCTGCCGGTCAGATTCAGTTCGTCACGCAGGACGTCGAGCAGCGTGAGTTGCGGCTCACACAGAAACTCCGTGGGCTCGCCGTTGATGATGGTCGATACGTGATGCTTGCTCATTGACGCTCCCCCGCGCGCCCATAGGCGATCGCCGCTGCGCGTCGTGCCAACACGCCGGCGACTTTGGTCCGGTATTCGATCGTCCCGCGCTTGTCGTCGATCGGCTTGCAGGCGCGCCGCGCCGCCTGGTCAAGCCCGGCGAGCGAGGTCTCGTCGAGCCTGCGCCCCACCAACGCGGCGGCAGCCTCGGGAACCAGGATCGCGGTCGGCGCCACGGCGCCCAGCACGACCCGTGCATTGGCGCAAACACCGCCGGCATCGAGCGTCAGGCTCACCGCCGCGCCAACGACCGCAATGTCCATCTCGGTCCGCGGAATGAAACGGAGATAGGCGTCGGCCGAGCGCGGCGGACGTTTCGGCAGGTGAAACTCGAGGATGAACTCCCCCGGGCTCAAGGAGGTGCGCCGCGGACCCGTGGCGATATTTTCCACCGGAACCTCCCGCCGCCCGTTCGGCCCGGCGACCACGCAGGTCGCGCGCGCGGCGATCAGCGCCGGCACGCTGTCGGCCGCCGGTGACGCGTTGCAGAGATTACCCGCCAGCGACGCCCGACCCTGGATCTGGGTCGAGCCGATCAGGTTGGCAGCCTCGACCACCCCGGGCCAGGCCACCCGCAGGGCTTCGCATTCGCCGATCACGGCGCCGGGCGTCGCGGCGCCGATGACAAAGCCGCCGTCCCGCTCGCGAATGCCACAGATGCCGGGGATGTTCTTGATATCGACGATCAGGCCCGGCCTGGCGCGGCCGGAACGGAGCTGAACCAAGAGGTCGGTCCCGCCGGACAGGACCTTCGCGGTGCCGGGGGCTCCGGCCAAAATACGTACGGCCTCCTCGGCCGTCGATGGGGCGGTATAATCGAGCATGATCTCGGCGTCTCCGAACTATCCGGATGAGACGCTAGTGCAGCATTGGCCGGCGGTCCAGGCCGGACTATCGCAATCGAGCAAAATCGATACGTTGGCCCTCTGTCGGGCATCAGAGATTCCCGTGCAATCATTGTGCTTTCCGCCCGCGCGTGCCGACCGTAAAGTACCTGAAAATTCGGCGGCTTAACCCGATAGCTTCCGTCCGGGCCGCACGCTGGTCACGGTGAAAAAGGCCACAGGCCGACATCCATGGGGCGCTCGGATCAAACGACACCATTACCGGCTTTCTGTGAGCCACATCACACTCTTTGGGCCGAAAATTATGGTAGTGTGGTGCAATATTCGCAATCAGTCTATCCGCGACTGACGACTAGCTGTGCTACGCTTAAGATAATCGACGAGACTGCTACAACTAATGAAAATGCACAGCGCTCTTGAGGTGCCGCATGGCCGAAGTCGTTGATACTGGATCAGAGCGTCCACCGTTGACTGTTGTGGGGACGGAAAATGAACTTGTCCCGTCGCCTGTTTCTGACAATACGCCCGCGCAAGCAACAGGGCGAGCATCTAATCGCAGTAAGGTCCATAGTTCGAAATCTCACCCTCCCTCAGACATAGCCAGGATTGGTGCTGCGAGACCTGATGAAATTGTTCTTCCAACCGCTGAAGAACTGGAGGGCTACAGGCGTGCGCTAATCAATTTTCGAATGGTACTGCAAGAGTTGGTATCAGAAGCCATTGCGGGATCAGAGGAAGTCCGTGGGCATTTGAGGTTGACACGTAATCCTCTAGCGAAATTGCGCAGATACTTTGAACAAGAACCGGGATTCGAGGAATTGGTTGGCAAGTATGCAAGTTTTCTGCCGCTTTTAGAGCGACCATCCGGAATGATTTATAGCGAGACAGCGCTTGTTGGAATCGAGGCTCTGCGGGCGCGACGGCTGGCAATTTCCGAAACTGTGTACGACGAAGTGAAATATCGAACGTCGACATCTGCTGCCTTAGCGACGGTGATGAAAGGTCTTTTTCTTTTCCTTTTCCTGTTTTTTATGTTGGGTGTGATAATTCCAGGGGCGAGTCTGGCAGTAGTAAAGTGGGAGCGGTGTTCCAAACCAGCAAATAGCTGACTTCTTGACGTCTCTGTCTCCTTTGAAGACAGTCGGTATAGCCATCTTGTTTGGCTGCGTCGGCAGTGCGGTAAGCCTACTCCTTCGAATGGGCGAGTTTGAAGGTGCCCAAGGCAGGTCCAAGGCGTTTTTGCTATTGTACGGTGGCACGCTTCCAGTTGTTGGCGGCATCTTCGCTGCTGTACTCAGTGCTCTGTTAGATCTGGGCATAATAAGTATTGCAATGAATAGCCCTCAAACATACATAATTGTTGGATTTCTGTCGGGGTTCAGCGAAAGGTTCACGCGCAACATCTTGGACATGGCTGAAGATCGGCTTTATCCCCAACTGCCGCGGCGGAATGAACAACGAAAACCGCGCTAGAGCGATTGCGCCGTAGCAAGTAGCAAGTAGCCCGGATTGAGCGAAGCGAAATCCGGGTCCCCGGCGTTCGATTATTTAAATCGCACACATGGCACCGGCAGCGAAATCTCGACCACCAGCGCCGCTCGCCGAAGTTTCCTTGGTCAAGGCCGAAGTCTCCGCCCCAGTCTTGCGGCAACAGGCCGCGCCGCACATAGCGGTGAAATGAAGAATGCGGCCAATCGCGCACGCGCGAGACAAGGCCATGTCGCACCGGATTATAGTGAATATAGTCGACATGCCGTCCGAAATCGTTGTCGTCGCGAATCGTGTGCTCCCAATATCGCCGTTGCCAGAGGGCAAGCTCCCCGTTGCGATGACGCGCAATCGCAATTCCGGACTTCATGACTCCTTCGGTAAATCGGCGTTTGATCAGGCTCCATCGGTTCGGATAGTCAGCGTCTCCTTCCGGCAATGTCATGACAATGTGAAGGTGGTCGGGCAACACTACGATCGCATCGATTGTGAAGGGGTGCGAGAGCCGGATTTCCCTTATCGCTGCGCGCAAGGCTTCGATGTGCTCAACCAGCACCCGCGAGGTTCGATCCACCAGCGTCAGCGTGAAGAAGAACGTCCCTCCCGCAATGAGATTTCGACGGTAATGCACCATGCCGCGATGCTAGCCCGGATTGAGCGAAGCGAAATCCGGGCTACAGGTCACTGCCATGAGCTTTGGCCGTCGAGGTATAAAAACACCATCGAGGGGCGCTTGGTGACGGAGCGGTGGCGGATTTTGTGAAAACGAACTAATTTTGGAATTCCCAATGAAATCAATGCCGTCCGATTTCTGTGCACAGGCCCCGTGGCAGCTTGGCAGCCGGATCGAGCCACCGGGTCCAGCCGAAGCCTGCCATCGGGCCGGCCAAAGGCCGGACCCGGTGGGCCGGCCCGATGATAAACTCCGCGACATCCGGGTTACGCCGTCCGGCATGTCGCTGCGCTCCATCCGGGCACCATCCCGGCTACATCTGGGAACTGCCACGACTTTGTCCCTCTTACCTGGTGGTGCACGCGCTTGCATTTGCGCGCTGGCCGGATCGACCGCGTGCGCCTGTGCCCACGGCGTGCAAAAACGCGCCGCATCGTGCATGATCCGGGTTTCGACGCCCTCGTTGTTCGGCGGGGCAACGCAATAGTGAGGAATTCAAATGAAGGCGTACGCTGTGATAATTGTAATGGCTTTCACGTCTGTTGCAGGAGTGGGCTATTCACAAGAGGTAATTCCTCCACCGCCGATAAAGCCGGAAGACATTGGAAAATACTGCATTTACGCGAATAGAGTATATTCGAACGGTTCACAGCTTTGCGTAGCCAGAGGGACTATCACTCTCGGATGCGATAAGGGCGACTGGAAGGTCGACTTAACGAAGTTCGTTCTCGATTGTCGAAACGAGAACGCCGCCGGAGGCGAGCGCCGATAGGAATGGCGGCGAGGCTGCGGTTTGGCAGCCTTGGGCCAGATTTGCCCGTCACGATGCCTCGTTGCCGACGCCCGGTTTGCGTGCCGCAGGCCGAAGCGCGATCTCGCGACGGCCGCGAGCGCACGGCCGACCTGATTGCGGACGCGCTTGCATTTGCGAGCTGCCCGCGTAACTCTTTCGCGAAGCCAAGTGCAACACGACAATCAGGCGAGGTAGCCCGTGGACGACATCACTTCGCGCCAAACGGCAAAGCAGTTCAAATGGGTCGGGACCCGGCCGATTCGTCCGGACGGCGTGCCGAAGGTGACGGGCCTTGCGCAGTACGGCGCGGACCTGGCGATGCCCGGTATGCTGGTCGGCTGCATCCTGCGCTCGCCCCACGCCCATGCGCGCATTCGCTCGATCGATACCTCGAAAGCGGCCGCGCTCCCCGGCGTCAAGGCCGTGGTAACCTCTGCGGACTTCCCGGAGCAGAAGTTCGCGTATGTCGGCCCGGAACGCGTAGCGCAGAATTTCTGGCATATGACGCGTAACATCATGGCGCGCGAGAAGGCGCTCTATGAAGGTCATGCCGTGGCGGCGGTAGCGGCGACCAGCAAGGCGATCGCCGACGAGGCGCTGTCGCTGATCGCGGTCGACTACGAGGTGCTGCCGCATGTCATCGACGTCGATGAGGCGATGAAGCCAGATGCGCCGCTGTTGTTTCCCGACTTGATCACCCGCGGGGTCGAGCCGCCGCCGCAACCCTCCAATATCTCGAAGCGAGTCGAATACAATCTGGGCGATCTTGCGGCCGGTTTCGCGGCGGCCGACGAGATCGTCGAGATGTCGTTCAAGACCGCGCCCGTGCATCAGGCCTACATCGAGCCGCAAGGTTGCGTGGCCCGCTGCGATGCCGACGGACAGGGCGAGCTCTGGAGCTCGAGCCAGGGGCACTTCGTCGTCCGCGCCTACACGGCGCAGCTCATCGGCATGAAGCTCGGCGACCTGCGCGTCTATCCGGCGGAGATCGGCGGCGCGTTCGGCGGCAAGACCGTGATCTATGTCGAGCCGGTGGCCGTCATGCTGGCGCGCAAGTCCGGCCATCCGGTGAAGATCGTGATGAGCCGAGAGGACGTGTTCAGGGCGACCGGGCCTACGTCCGGTGCGTCGATGACCGTGAAGATCGGCGTCAAGCGCGACGGCACGATTGTCGCCGCCGACGGGCTTTTCAAGTTGCAGGCCGGCGCATTTCCGGGCTCGCCGTTCATGAGCACGTGCATGTGCGCGTTTGCGCCTTACGACATCCCGAATGCGCGCTCGATCGGTTACGACGTGGTTTGCAACCGCCCGAAGGTCGCGGCCTATCGGGCGCCGGGCTCGCCGATCGGCTGCTTCGCGGTGGAGAGCGTGCTCGATGTTCTGGCGCAGAAGATTGGCATGGACCCGCTGAAGCTGCGGCTCAAGAACGCCGCGAGGAAAGGGACCCAGATGCTCTCCGGCGCCAAGCTTGGGCACAACGGATATGCCGAGACCATCGAGGCGCTGCTCAACCATCCGGGCTACAAAGCGCCGCTCGGCAAGAACCAGGGGCGCGGCGTCGCCTCCGGCTATTGGTTCAACGGCGGCGGCGAATCGAGCGCCACCATGCACATCAACGAGGACGGTACGGTCGTCGTCGCGACCGGCAGCCCCGACATCGGCGGCTCGCGCGCCTCGATGGCGATCATGGCGGCCGAGACGCTGGGGATCGACTATGAACGGGTGCGCCCGATCGTCGCCGACACGGCGTCGGTCGGTTATGCGCATCTCACCGGCGGCTCGCGCGTCACCTTCGCCACCGGCATGGCCGTGGTCGACACCACCAAGAAGATCATCCAGGAGCTGTGCGTACGGGCGGCCAAGATGTGGGACGTCGACCCGGAGGGCGTGGTCTGGGAGGACGGCTGCGCCAAGCCGGCGAGCAGCAACGTCGGCGACTTCAAGCCGCTGTCGCTTAAGGAGATTGCCGCCAAGCGGGCGCAGACCGGCGGACCTATCGTCGCCGCGGCGGCGGTGAACCCCAGTGCGGTGGCGCCAGGCTTCGCCACCCAGTTCTGCGACGTCGAGGTCGATCCGGAGACCGGCAGGGTGAAGATTTTGCGTTTCGTCGCCGCTCAGGACGTCGGACGCGCCATCCACCCGAGCTATGTCGAGGGGCAGATCCAGGGCGGCGTGACGCAAGGCATCGGCTGG
>Ga0066395_10000154_pt1 | contig 24652 bp, 18 predicted proteins | sample PanSoiPlot1MoBio_FD_61218 | JGI IMG/M metagenome (GOLD analysis project Ga0066395, IMG submission 61218) | Tropical forest soil microbial communities from Panama analyzed to predict greenhouse gas emissions - Panama Soil Plot 1 MoBio | ecosystem: Environmental > Terrestrial > Soil > Tropical... | reverse complement strand
GATAAGCACCGACGATTTTATACGCGAAGTTCGGGAAAAACGTTCACCACTCAATGCCTTAATTGCGGGTTATGTGCACGCGTTTCTGATAATGACTTCGTTCACGGCAGCGTGCAATCGGCTGCATACAGTTGACCAACGCCTTTGCAGATGGCTTCGAATGAGCTACAACCGAGCGAATCGTACGGAATTTCCATTGCGACAGGAGTTCCTAGCCCAAATGCTGGGCGTGCATCGCCCCACGGTATCCACCGCCGCGAGCATGCTGCAAAAAGCTGGCCTTATCACGTACCGATACGGAACACTAACGATTACGAACCCTGAAGGTCTAATCGAGGGAGCGTGCGAATGCTATGGGTTGATGGAAACTCAATTCGACAAAATATTCGACCAGGATTGGCAGGATATAGCTAGCGTACGTGAACACGCTCAGAAATAGTATGGCCTTGAAAGCCCAAGTTTTTACTCTGAACGGCTGACTTTGCTTAAAACCCTCCCAATCTTTCGAGTTCGCCCTTCAATCGGCTCAGATTTTCAGTCAACGTTTGCGATTCCGCGAACTTCAGCCGAGTCTCAACTGTGAATCTTAAAATCATGCCATAGGTTCGTCGCGCTTCTTGATGTAGTGCACTCTTTTTCAGAGTCCGTAGTATTCAGCGCGATATTGGTGAAGATCCTAGACGTCACCGACACCCTTGTGAACCGCGGGGAAAACCACCAACCCATCCCTTAGAGACCAGTCAATCTGATCAAGATTGTCAGGTTGATGACAGACTAAAAGTTCGTCTCAACTGAAAAATACCTTCTAAATGCCTTCAAGGAGCCGAAACGACTTCGTGACAGCGACTTTGCGTAGAACCGCAACAACGTTGGCAAGCAGCATGCGCTGCCTCAAGGAAACCGCCGAACTACTGAATGCCTCACGGGCTTGTCTGAATAGCCGTGCGGTGTTCATCGGAGCGAAGACGACGGTTGAACGACGGAATAGTAGGGAACAAAACGGTGATGAAACGGAAGAGCCGACAAGGTCGTGAACAATAGCCTCGGATGCATTCAATGGTGAAAAGACCATCGTCAACGATAAATTAATTTCTTAACAAAACCCTACCATGACGCCTGAAGAACGCGAGGAACTGAATAGGCTCTGCAAGCAGATCGCGGTAGAGCAAGACCACAAGGTATTCACTAAACTCATCGAACAACTAAATGAATTGCTGTCCCGCACAGACGATCGTCTCGGGGAACGAGACAGAGAGAAACTCTGGCATGGACCAAACAACGAAATGACGCAGGAACTTAAGTAGCAGTTGAGGCAACGCTACGATGCTCGCTTCTCGCGTTCGAAATATTCTTTGAGAAGAGCCTTGAGCTGACCAACAGCCTCGTCGAGTTCAGCAGAGGGCCTTGGAAGAGTAAGGACTTTGGCAGATAACTCGCGAATCTGGTGTTCCAAATCGAGAGGCACGTGAACCTCTAATAAAGATCTCGTAAGATGCTCGAATCTGGCGCGTCGGTAGCTGACATTCTTGCCGTCCTGAATACCGACGAGAATAGTACATCTGGCAAGTTCTCGGCCTGGTCTCATCTACCTGAAATTTCTTCCCTTGTCCTCCTGACAAGAGAGGGCTTTGACAATCTCGGATCGGAGATGTTTTGCCGATTGTTCCGCGGCAGCCTTGTTTCCGACGGAGCACCAGTGCTCATACCACTTGAGTGCTTTTTGTACGACATGGATATTCGCTCCGGTAACCACCCTTTGGGCAGTGAGCACGAGTGTACGGTCAGGAATTATTTGCGGCACAGCTTTCAGAGCATACATTGGATCGCCACAATTCACAGTATGGTCGAATACCAAACAAGACGATTTGATGGTTCGCCAGCAAGCCGGCTAACCGTAGTTGACATAACCGCGCGACTACACTCAGAACGCGCCTGGCAACGCCCAAGTTCAAGTCTGCCTTCGAGGCGCTATCCTCCAATCTTGGAGAACATTTCGGACGAAAATACGACCGACCTAAATAAAGATGGCTGAGGGCGGCCCATGTCGTTTGAGTAGAATTCGTTGTCGAACGCTCCAAGGCTCGCGATTCGGTTCTCTCTGCGAGGATATTTTAAGACGATGAAGACCGCTATGGAGTTGGCGGTTTTGTTCTCGCAGCGCGACTTTGAATCTCTTCTACGCGATCGAATTCATCTTTTGCGCGATCGAGCGAATTGATCTGCTTATAAAATCTCCCCAATTGGTAGTGTGCTGCCGCACTGTCCGGTGACAGGCGAATTGCTTCTTCCAACTCGTGTTGCGCTTCAACAAGGCGTTTCGAGCGGAAATACGCAACTCCAAGCCTGAGCCGACACATGCTTTCCTTAGGAGCGATTTGCACTGCTTGTTCGAGCAAGGGTATCGCTTCTTCGAGACGATCCTGCTGGATCAAGAGATTCCCCAGGTTCAGATACGGTTGTTCGCTACGAGCGATATCCGTCTCTTGCCATTTGATGGCGGTGCGATAAGCCTGCATCGCTTCGTCGGGCTTTCCTTCTGTTTCGAAAATGAGGCCCAGATTGTTCTCCGCTCTTGCGTCGTGTGGATTCAGCTCCAAAACTTTGACAAAAGCGTTCCTAGCCTCGGGGAGCAAGCCGCGGCTGTAATACGAGCGGCCGAGATAGTACCAGGCATCATGGTTCTTTGCGTCAAATTGGACGGACTTTTCGAGCCACTTGATCGCATCCGGATAATCGCCAAGAAGGACATAATTGAGCCCCACGATTTTCAAGTCATCCGCGGTTGGAGTCTTGATCGTGGCGGCTTTGGTGTAGATCGCCAATGATTCGGATGGACGATTCCGCCGGTTTAACACGAAGCCGAGCAGGTAGAGAGCATCGTCGGAGTTGCTATGCATTGAGATGTAGCGACGCAGCGAGGTTTCAGCTTCCGGGAAATTGCCGAGGTTGACAAGGCATTTTCCCTCCATCAGCATTGCATCGGTTGACCCCGGCTTCTCCGTCTCTACCGCGGCAAATAAGGTCGCGGCTGTCGCATAGTTTCTGGCCTTGAATTCTGCCATTGCCTTTCCGTAATTGTCGGGAGATTGAGAAAGCGAAGGCATAGCGACCAATATGCCGGCGAGCGACAAAAGTACGTGCCGCTTCGTTTCGCTAATGGCCACGGAGGTCATTTCGCGCCTGCTTTTTCCGGGTTTGCGGGAACCACTTCGTCGACCTGGAGAATCTGATTAGCTTTCACGTTTTTCAACGTCTGCACGGCACCACTTGGCCAGAAAATCTCGACCTTCTGTGCAATCTCATCTTTACCCAAACCGAAATGCAGACGCTTGTCACTCGATGAGAGATAACTCCCGGCCGTCGTGACCGTTGCCCATTGCGGGCCACTCGCCGTTACCACCTTCACCTCAGCGCCAATTGCATCTCGGTTGCTCTTGTGTCCCACGAGCTTAAGAAGCAGCCAGTGATTCGTCGTTGCTGTATCGTTGCGCAGAATATAAGCAGGACCATCGTTGGTGGAAACCACAGCATCGAGCCGACCATCATTATTGATGTCACCGATAGCGAGTCCCCGCGCGGCCCAGGTTTGATGGAACACACTTCCTGAATCCGCCGATACATCTACGAATCCTTTGCCCGTGTTTCGCGCCAACAAAGGTGGTTCGCGGTAATGAAGGTTGGGGTTGGTGAGTTCGATCGTGTCGAGATCGTGTCCCTGCGCGACAAGCAGGTCTTTCCATCCGTCATTGTCGTAGTCGATGAAGCGCACGCCCCAGCCAGAATGGACCAATGTTATGCGGCTGATGCCTTCTGCCGTGCTCGCATAAGTGAAGGCTCCTTCACCATCATTACGGTAGAGGGCATAGCGTTGATTGGCGAGGTCAGTGACGATAATGTCGGGACGACCATCATTGTTATAGTCCGCAAAGTCGATGCCCATTCCCGCATACGTCAGACCGTCTATATCAACGGCAACCGCCGCGACCAGTCCTACCTCCTCAAAGGTGCCATCGCCCTTGTTGTGATAGAGAAACTCAACCATCGAGTCGTTGGCGATGAAAAGATCGAGGTGTCCATCATGATCGTAGTCGGCGATCCCAATGCCAAGACTCTTTCCGGCTTTGGCGAGCCCGATTTTCTGTGACACCTCTGTGAAGGTGCCATTTCCATTGTTGTGATAGACGAGCGGCGTAGCGGGTGGAAACCAATCCGGATGACAGTAAGCTCGATAACCCTCTTTGTGTTCGCCGCACCAGATATCGCTGAAATCCCAGGTCAGGTAACGAAGCACAATGAGATCGAGAAACCCATCGTTATCCAGATCGACCCAAGCAGCGCTGGTTGACCAGCCTTCGGCGGCCACGCCAGCCTTTGCAGTGACGTCGGTGAAGGTGCCGTCGCCGTTATTGTGATAAAGCCTGTTTCCTCCGTAGGCGGTTACATAGAGATCCTCGAAACCGTCGTTATCATAGTCGCCCACGGCAACACCCATGCCATAACCGAGTCCCTGCAGGCCAGCTTTTTCAGTGACATCTTCGAAGGTTCCATCGTTTTTCTGGTGGTAGAGGCGATTCCAATATTCCGGACCCGTTTTCTGCGGAATTGTTCCCTTGGGAGTGGGATCCGCGAGCGGGGCGCCATTCACAAAGAAGATATCCAGACGTCCATCATTGTCGTAGTCAAAAAGCGCTACACCGGCGCCCATCGTTTCCGGCAAATACTTTTTCGAAGTATGCGAGGAACGGTAGTAAAACTTCACCCCGGATTGCGCAGTGATGTCGATGAACTTCCCGGCTGCTAGCGCACCCCCAGGCGCCGATGCAGTGGATGCCTGTTGGCTATGCGCTGTAGTGAATGAAAAAATCGCCAGAGCGGCAACCGAAGCAACCCTTGATAGTGTTGCGACACTCAGCGACGGACGTGCAGCTGATCGGCAGCCAACAGCCACGATTCTATTGAACTCCCTTGCCTTCAATAACGGTAAAAATCCGATCCACCGAGGGCAACGTCAGAACTTCTTTCTTTCCGCTCGGCCACCAGATTTCCAATTTGTCTATTTTTGCGGCCTGCCCCAGGCCGAAGTGCGCACGCTGATCTGAGCTCGAAGAATAACTGCCTCCACTGAAAACATCCGCACGCTGACGGACGTTCGCAATCGTCAAGAAAACCTTGGCTCCGATCGCATCTTTTGGGCTGCCGGAGCCACCAACCAGTTTCAAACCTACCCAGTGATTCGCGTTTTTGACCACATCGCGCAGCAGCGTTGGAGTGGAATCCATGTTATTCAAAACGACATCAAGATGGCCGTCGTTGAAGAGATCACCAAACGCGGCGCCGCGAGCGGAAATGACAGTGGCCAGCCCGCTTCCGGTGGCAGGTGGGACTTCTTCAAATTTCGAGCCATTGAAATTTCGGAAAAGCAGCGTGCGCTGCTTCCATGTCGTCCCCCAATCTCGCTGATCCACGCCTGGATAGACGTGGCCGTTGGCAATGAAAAGATCGAGCAACCCGTCGTTGTCATAATCGATGAAACCGATGCCCCATCCAAGAAACGGGATCGTGACATTTCCAATTCCGGCGCGATAGCTGACATCGGTAAAGGTAGCGTCGCCCTCGTTGCGGTAGAGCGTGTCGTAGTCATCGGAAAAGTTGGTGATACAAAAATCGACCTTGCCGTCGCGATTGTAGTCGCCGACCGCGATTCCCATGGCTGCCTGCTCGCGGCCATCGTCACTGAGCGCAAATCCGGAGAGATAGCTGAAGTCCTCGAAAGTGCCGTCGTGTTTATTACGGTACAAATATTTCGGGACCGAATCATTGGCCACCACAAGATCGAGCCAGCCGTCGTCGTCCACATCGACGAAAACAGAGGAGAGTCCGTAGTAACCGCGTGCGTCAGCGACACCGGCTTTAACACTGACATCCGTAAAAGTGCCGTCACCGTTGTTGTGAAACAAATGGTCGGGTTCGCCCGCGAGCCCTCGGGGTCCACACATCACCTCAACTCCCCGAAACTGGCAAAATCCCGGAGGTAGTCCGTTCTTGCCGGGTATGGCGGGATTGTCGGGATCGAACTTCACGTATCCGGGGACGAACAGGTCAAGCAGTCCGTCGCGATCATAATCGCCCCAGGTAGCACCTGTAGACCATCCGCCGAGCGCGACGCCCGCTTTCTCGGCAAGATCGGTAAAGGTTCCATCATGATTGTTGTGATAAAGGCGATTCTTGCCGAAGTTGGAAACGTAGATGTCGGGCCAGCCGTCGTTGTCGTAGTCGCCCACCGTCGCGGCAAATCCCCAGCGTTCATTCGCAACGCCGGCTTTGTCGGTTACATCCGTGAAGGTTCCGTCGTGATTGTTGTGATACAACATCGCTCGGGGAGGTTTTGCCGATCCTTTGAGAGCTGGGAACGTCGAGCCGTTGACAAAATAGATGTCGAGCCATCCGTCGTTGTCGTAGTCGATCAGGGCCACTCCGGATCCGGGAGTCTCAAGGATTGTTTTCTTTTCAGGAGTCCCCATGATGTGGTGAAACTTGTCGAGACCTGCGGCATGCGTAATGTCAGTGAAGATAACCGGAGCACCATCTACGAACCCGCCCGCTGTAATTGGCCGCGACAATGCGTCCTTCACGGGAGCACGCGCAGCACCTGTGCTCATACCGCCGATCTGAGGAGGCCCTTGCAGCTTTTCGGGAGGTTCCTGTGCGAGCACGGGAGAGCAGGTGATTGCCAGGACCGAAAACAGGAACCCGAACAAAAACACAAGTCGAGAGACGGTGCAGAACAGCTGCGCGCGAAGACTTGGAACTCGGCCCACTATCGAAAAATCATCTCACAGAGAGTGCCGATGGTCGAACAAACACAAAGTTTTGCCTTCGCGGCTGCCTGACCTTAGCCGCGATACTCTCTGGATATGCAAATTTTATGTGTTTGCGTGCCGGCGGGAACGCGCTTTGGGCGGAGCTGTCGTTTCGCGGATGATCAGCTCGGGCGATACGGCAAACTCTGGATAGTCTTTGAGACCTTGCATTCGCTGAATCAGGATTCTTGCCGCCGTCTCACCCATGTCATGTAGCGGTTGCCGTATCGTCGTCAACCGAGGACTGTGATAGGCGGCGACTTGAATATCGTCGAATCCAACGACTGACACATCCTCCGGCACGCTCAGATTTGCGTCGCGCAGCGCTCGAATGGCACCAATCGCGGCTATGTCGTTGAACGAGACCAAAGCCGTGAACTTCTTTCGCTGTTGCAATAACTGCTGAACCACGGGATACCCAAGTTCCGGCGACGTCAAATCCCGCTCAAGAGCTATCGTCAATTCAGACGAAATCTCGATCTCCAGTTCCCGCGCCACTGTCACGATATTCTTCCAACGGTCATCGGAATCCGAGCTAAACGGCTGTCCTCTCATGAAGGCGATGTGCCGGTGACCGAGTTGGTGCAGATGCCGCAACACAAGCTCTGCAGCCTGGCGGTGATCGAGAACAACGTTGGTAATGCCTTGTATCTTGCGGTGCCCTGCGACAGCAACTGCTGGCACGGGGAGATCATGCTGAAGCAGCGTGTCGATTGCGATAATGCCTTCGGCGCCTCGTCCGATCAGCAGCCTCGGATATTCTTCGATCAAATCCGTCTTATGCCGATGATGGGCGCTGAAATAGAAATAGCCCTCCCGCATCAAATGATCGCCAATTCCGCTCATTACGAGCGTGTGATATCCGTCGCTCAGCTCCGGAGTCAACACTCCAACTGTGAATGTCCGCTGTTTGCGAAGTGAACGGGCGAGGAGGCTTGGCTGGTAGTTGAATTTTCGCGCGGCCGCCCTTACCCGCTCGCGCGTCTCGTGCGGAATCGATCGTCCCGGCACGTTATTGAGGACAACCGAGACCGTGGCCGGACAGAGGCCTAGATAGTCGGCCAGAATTTTCAGACTCACCGGTCGACCGTCGGTTTTTTCCCCTCTTTTCCTAGGCGCCAAGGTAGCGTCCGTCCGTCGCTCGATTTTCGGCGAACCATCTTGCGGCTGCACAAGAATAGCCTGAGGGGTCGATTGCGGCATAGTCGATGCGAACGCCGCAGAAAATTCGATTTTCTAAATGACCCCAACAATTCGTTGCCGGTCCCGCCGAACAGCTTTCGTATGCTGCGCTGTTATGGCTTGGACAAACGTTTGTCTATTGAATAATCGAGAACTTTCCGCTTGACAACTATATCTTCTGTGAGGCTCAATAGCGGAACGTTGTGGGGTCGGTCGAGAATCCTCTCGAAGATGCGGGACTCTTCCGTCTACTAGCATTCGTGTTGATTCACGGAGGCACGCGTATGCCGACGCGTCGTTGCTTGTTGTCCCTTCTGCTGGTCGGATTTTCCATCCTCATCCTCGGAACTTCAGCGGTCGCCCAGACCGGAACGATCGCAGGTACTGTTCTCGATAGCTCGGGCGCCGTTGTCTCGGGCGCGACCATCACGGTGATTGGATCAGACACTGGGACCACCTACAACGCCGTGTCTACGAATAGCGGCGCATATCGAATTTCGGATATCAAACTTGGGACCTATAGTGTCAAGATCTCCGCTGCAGGATTCAAGGCAGCGGAGCGAACAGGCGTGGTGGTCCAAATCAACAGTGTGACTGCGCTTGATGTCACACTGCTGGCCGGGAGTACCCAGGAAACCCTCACCGTAGTCGCCGATGCTCCCGCGCTACAGACCGAGTCGTCCGAGATTGGTACCGTCGTCACAACGAAACAGATTCAGGACCTGCCGCTTTCGTTGAGTGCTTCCAGTCAAAGTTTCTTGCGCTCGCCTGAGACGTTCGTCTTCCTGACGCCGGGCACGGCGGGTCCCGGGACGAACAGCGACCATTCGTCGGGTGGCATTTTCGAATCCAAGATTGCGGGTGGTCAAAACTTTGCGACCGAAGTAATGCTCGACGGCATCAGCACACAGCGGGCCGATAGTGGCTCAGCATTTGACCAAACTGCTCCGTCAGTAGAGGCATTGAATGAATTCAAGGTGCTGACGTCGACGATTCCCGCGAATGTCGGCAGGACCAGCGGCGGCGTCGAGAGTTTCGCCACGAAATCCGGTGCCAACAAGTTTCACGGGACTGCATTCGATCTGTATCGCAACGATAAATTGGATGCAAATTCCTGGAATAACAACTTCAACGGCGCACCCAAACCCAGGGATCATCAAAACGATTTCGGTGGAAGTTTGGGTGGACCGGTGTGGATACCCAAGGTGTATGACGGGCGCAATAAGCTGTTCTTCTTCTTCTCGTGGGAACAGTACCGGAATAGTCTTGGCAAATCTGTTTTGTCCACTCTGCCAACCGCTGCCGAGCGTGGCGGTGACTTTTCAAAGTTACTTGGTCCTGGACTGGTGGACAGCCACGGCAACCCGATTATCAATCCGTGCGGTGGTCAAATTCTGCAGGGTCAAATCTTTGACCCAGCCACGACGCATGTAGGCGCGGGCGGAGTGCTCTGTCGCGACCCCTTCCCGGGAAACATCATTTCACCCGACAGGATCAGCACGGTGGCCAAGAATATTCTTCCGTTCTTACCAGTCGGGGCGGACATCACCGGTCCTGGATGCAATGCTCCCATCTGCAACAACTTCCTTTTCACTTCCGCAAACCCCGTTCGCGACACCACGATGACGGTCCGGATCGATTTCAACGTCTCGCAGAAGGGTAAGGCCTTCTTTTCTTACAGCAGTCGCGATCAGGAGAACTTGAACGGCGCTCAGACATTGCCCCAGCCGCTCGATCCCAACTTCAATAACTCAAACTTCACGCATTACATCCGAGGCGGGTACGACTACACAATTAGCCCGACCCTCTTGAACCACTTCGTCGTCGGTCTGAATCGTCTGGCGAACTTCAGCCGGGGCCAAAGCGTCCTTGGCCCAGATTGGCCTCAGGTGCTTGGAATCGGCAACGCCAGCGGTCAGGTGTTTCCGCAGCTCACCTTCGATAACTTCCAGTCGAGTCCGATTAATGTGAACTACCTCGACTTGAGCGCGGCCAACGATGATCGCAACATACCGAATAGTCTCGTGCTTTCGGACAGTGTTTCTTGGGCAAAAGGGCGTCATACAGTTCAGGTCGGGTTTGAGTGGCGGTCGTTTCAGTTCTCTCGCATCAGCTTCGCCAACACCTCGCCGCGTTACGATTTTGCCGCCTGGCAAACCGCGTATATTGCGAACAACAACATCAGTGGTGATCCCTTTGCCAGCTTTCTGCTCGGCGCTCCTAACAAAGAGTCCTTGACCTTCATTGACGTGCAGCCGCGCTGGTCGTCCAACTATTACGCAACGTATGTCATGGATGATTTCAAGATTCGGCCCAATCTTGTACTGAATCTTGGGCTGCGCTGGTCGGTCGACACGCCCCGGCACGAGCCGCACGAAGCCAATTCCGTGCTCGACCTCAATACGCCCAACTCGCTCGCGGGAGGCGCCCCGGGCGCGCTGATCTTTGGTTCCCGGGCAGCGGGCGCGAAGACGTACTACAAGAACTTCGGTCCACGCATCGGGTTCTCGTATGCTTGGAAGAACGATGTTGTGTTCCGCGGTGGCTACGCTATCTACTATGCCCCTTTGCAATACTCGGATTTTGGCGGCGCGCTGACCACCGGCACCAGCGTGAGTCCGGCTTTCCAGCTCTCCGATAACTTCACGGCCGTCCAGTCGCCCGACCTTGGTTTCCCCAGCTACCCCAAGCCGACGCAGGATCCTACGCTCTTAACTGGAACCGCTTCGTCGCCGTTCTTTGTGGGTGCTAACTATGGCAAACCGGGCATGGTCCAGAATTGGAGCTTGGAGGTGCAGCACGAGCTTGCGAAGGATCTGATCCTGGACATTGGTTACGTCGGTATGCGCTCCACGCGATTGCATTCAAACCTCTCTCAGATCAATACCGTCAATCCCAAGTTCTACTTCTTGGGAAATGACCTTAATCTGAATGTCAATGATCCCAAGGCTCAGGCGGATCTTGCTGCACTGGGCAGGACGGTGCCCTCCTGGTTTGTTCCACTTTGGGGGCCAACTGGCGATGACACTCTTGGTCAATTGCTACGGCCAATTCCACAGTACAAAGCCATTGACAGCAGCCCACTAGAGAATTCTGGCCAGTCAAGCTATAACGCCTTGCAAGCCAAGATTGAGCGGCGTTTCAGAAATGGCCTCAATCTCCTCGCTGCCTATACATTCTCAAAAACACTGACCGATGCCGACAGCAGCTTCCCGACCTTCAGTGGCTTCAATTCGAACGTCTTTGGCGCGCAAAATCCGTACAATCTGCACGCCGAGAAGGCCGTCAGTTATCAGGACATACCGCACGTGTTTGTCTTGAGCTATTTGTATGAACTGCCCATGGGACCAGGAAAGAAGTTTGCCAACCATGGAGTAGCCGCGAAGATCGCAGGGGGATGGCAGGTTGGCGGCGTTCACCGCTATCAGTCTGGCTCGCCGGTGATGATCAACGCCTTCGCGACTTCCCATCCTTTCTCCACCGGAAACATCCGCTTCAGCCAGGTTCCAGGCGTTCCGTTGATCAGTCCCAATGCGTCCAACTACGATCCTTTTAGTAGCGCTCCTAGCGGATGTAATGCAAATCCTGACGGTACATTTTCAAGTCAGAGCACAAACAACTTTTTTAATTGTGCAGCGATCATTGACCCGAACGCCGCGGATCTGGTTACTGCTCGCGGATACGCATTTGGCAATATGCCCCTGTTTTTCAGTGGTATTCGAAGTCCGTGGTACGTGAATGAGGACTTCTCGATCATCAAACGAACCTTAATCGCGGAGGGGCAAACCATCACCTTTAAGGTCGACATCCCGAATGCGTTTAATCGCCATACTTTCGGTCAGTTGGACGGAAATCCGTTTAGCGGGACTTTCGGCTCACCCGGAGGAGGTGGGCATAGCGTGCTGAACGCCGCTAGACAGATCCAACTCACATTACGCTACGAATTCTGACGTGCCCTGAATCCGGCCATGAGTGGTTTCGGTTGCGCATGGCCGGATGGGAACTCTGATCGCGACCAAACACGGCAAGCAGACCTCTACTCCATCTTTCCTCCTGTCGCTCCGCCAGGTCAGGAGGCTTTTTATTTTGCATGGAAACTCGTGGTGCCCTTTGAGCCTCTGGCAACACCAGGTATTGAATTTAGGCTCGAGGGGCAGTACCGTTTGGTCAAATTAACTCGAATCGGGCATTCTCAAAGATCTTTCACTTCGATCGGTATAGAATTTTTGTGACATTGATGTACCCCCTCCTATCAGTTCGACGGATGCTTGCCCTTTTGTTGTGGGCGCTCGTCTGCACCTCAGTCCTATGCATGTCGAATGTCTCTAGCGCCCAAACGCCTGCCATTGCAAATGACTTCCGACAAGCCTCCGAAGCCATGCGAGCCGGAAACCTGGACGAAGCAGGCGAGCGATTCGCCGCCATCGTCAAACAAGCCCCGGGATTTGCGGAGGCGCACTTTAATCTCGGTCTCGTGCGCTCGGAACAAGGAAAGTACGACGAAGCGATTGCCAGTTTCAGCAAGGCGCTGACATTGAAGCCACGACTGCGCGGTGCCAATCTCTTCGAAGGCATCGCGGAATTCAGACTCAACCACCTTGACCGCGCTGTGACGGCGATCAAGAAGGAGGCCACTAACAATCCATCCGACGCGAATGCCTGGATGTGGTTGGGCGTGGTGCGGCTGGCGCAAGAACGGCCGGAAGAAGCCGTCGATGCGCTCGACAAGGCGGCGAAGCTTGCGCCTGACAACGTAGACATTCTTTACCATCGCGGTCGGGCACACCTGCTCGTATCGAAGGACAGCTATGGAAAGATGTTCCAGAAGGATCCCGGTTCGTGGCGAGTTCACCAGGTAATCGCACAAGCGAACTCTGAAGCCGACCGTCACACCGACGCCGTCAACGAATACCAGGAAGCGATCAAGCTCGCTCCCACTCAGCCGGGGTTGCACGAGGAGCTCGGCTCGGAATACCGCAGCCTAGGAAAGGTAGAGGAAGCGGAACAATCGTTCCGTCGCGAGCTCGAAATTGACCCCAACGATATCCTCGCCCGCTACAAACTGGGCGTGCTCCTGGTGGAAAAGGGCGACGCGGCAAATGGAAAGGAATTGATCGAAGCCGCCCTTCGGGATAGGCCCGGCCTGATTCATTCCGACTACAATCTTGGTCGCGCAGAAATGCTTCTCGGCGACGACGCCTCGGCCGCCCAACACTTCGAACGAGCAACGGTGGCGCCGGGTTCCGATCCAGAAGTCGTCCAGCAGGCGTGGTATCAACTCGGCACGGTATATCGCCGTCAGCACAAAATGCCGGAGGCACAGAAAGCAATGGCGATGTTCCAAAAGCTGAAAGATCAGCAGGCCGAAAACTCACAGAAAGCCTTACGCCGGTATCAGGCCCAACAAGAAGCTGCTGGCACCGCTCCCTCAACGTCCCCACCGGCCGATCCGCAATGATCGTGGTCCTGCCTCCGTCCTGCGACTATGCCATACAATGCCCGCAACCAAACTTATGGCTACGCTCTGTCTTCGTGGTTCTCTTGCTGCCGCTGTTCTGCTTGCCCTCAGCGTTTCTGTTGCCGCTCAAACCAAGCCACGGGCGCGGGATTTAGGCGTCCCTTTTGATGGACAGCCCGGCCCTTTGAACGCAATCACTGACATCCAGGGCGTCGAAGTTGGCCATACGACGCTCATTTCCGGCGATGGGGCCCTGGTCGTCGGGAAGGGGCCGGTTCGCACCGGCGTGACGGCCGTGTTCCCGCGCGGAAAGAGTTCGAAAGATCCCGTGTTCGCGGGATGGTTCACCATGAACGGCAATGGGGAGATGACAGGCACCACCTGGGTCGAAGAATCTGGATTTCTCGAGGGTCCGGTCGCAATCACCAATACGCACAGCGTTGGCGTCGTACGTGACGCTGTTATCGCCTGGCGCTACGCCCACGGCGGTCCCGACAAAGAAGGTTATTCCTGGTCTCTACCAGTAGTCGCCGAGACCTGGGACGGTTATCTCAATGACGTAAACGGATTCCACGTGAAACCGGACGATGTTTTTCACGCCCTCGAGACGGCGCATGGCGGTCCCGTTGAGGAGGGCAATGTCGGCGGTGGCACGGGGATGATCTGCAACGAGTTCAAGGGTGGCATCGGCACATCTTCGCGTACGCTCGATGCGAGACATGGAGGCTATACGGTGGGCGTCCTGGTCCAATGCAATTATGGACGCCGCGACCAATTGCGCATCGCCGGCGTTCCCGTCGGCCGAGAGATTCCCGGGCAAGAAGTGTGGGGCAATGATGTTGGATCGATCATTGTAATCGTGGCCACCGATGCACCTCTAATCCCCACGCAACTGAAACGCGTTGCCAAACGAGTTTCGCTCGGCCTCGGACGGACCGGCAGTTACTCGGGCGACGGATCTGGTGACATTTTCATCGCGTTCTCCACTGCCAACCCGCAGGCGGGCGGCTTGGGTCTGCGGCAACTTACCATGATACCCAACGACCAGATGGACTCTATTTTCCTCGCGACCGTGCAGGCGACCGAGGAAGCGATAGTCAATGCCATGATCGCAGCCGAGACGATGAAAGGTGTGAACGGACACACGGTGATTGCGCTTCCTCATGAGCAACTCCAAAAGGTTCTGGAAAAATATGGGCGGCTTCAAAGGAAGTGAAACCGTGGCGATTAGAATGGTGGGATCTTGATAGTCTGCGGTCGGCCGAGTTCAGAAAATCAAAGAGGCGACACGACGGGACAAGAGACCGAGAACAACTGGTAAAAACGACAGTTTCGTGCTATCACAAACCGTATTTAATCTGAGACACCAATATCGGGTTCATTTTGATTGCTGTGCGTGGACGTCCACCATGTTGGAAAATATGATGGGCCGGTGTGGAAGTGCACATCCCAGTCTTCTTAAGGAGGCCAAATGCGCTACTCAAATCGCTCAGCTTTTTTGATTGCGCTGCTCAGTATTTGCATAGCTTTATCCGCATGCTCGGGTCGTAAGAGTGATGAACAAATAGCAAAAGATATTCAGGACAAGGCAGCGGCCGACGATGACACAAAGGGAGCCCCTGTCCAAGTGGAGGCCAAGCAGGGCAAGGTCACCTTAAAGGGGAAAGTTGCTACTCCGGCGGCCCAGAAGAAGCTCGAACAGATTGCCAATGCAGAACCGGGCAACACTGGCGTGGACGATCAAACCTCAGTTGATCCCGATGCAGTCGCGTCGCAGGCGATGACCCCGGCTGCGGCCCCGCCAGTGGAGAAACCGAAGCCTCAACCAATCGTGGTGCCGTCCGGAACAACTCTCACGATCACCACAGGCCAGGCGTTGGGTTCAAAGACGAGCCAGGCTGGACAGACTTTCCTTGCTACGCTAGCACAGCCGATCAGTGTGGGCGGAAGGCCCGCCTTGCCAAAAGGGGCAACGGTCAGCGGAAAAGTCGTCAGCGCCAAAGCGAAGGGCAAAATAAAGGGTGAAGGCGAACTCTCCTTGGCTCTCACCAGCATCTCTGTCAACCACCATACCTACGACATCTCGACCAATGTGTTGAGCAGTACCTCGAAGGGTAAAGGTAAGCGGACGGCCGCGACAACCGGCGGAGGAGCAGCCGGAGGCGCGCTGATTGGAGGAATCGCTGGAGGCGGCAAAGGAGCTGCCATTGGAGCCTTGGTCGGAGCGGGCGCAGGTTTGGTTGGAGGAGCAGCGACGGGGAATAAACAGATAGAAATTCCGGCAGAATCTGCCCTTAGTTTCACGCTGGCTGAGCCTCTCACTCTGCCACCACCATCGGAATAGAGGGCATTAGTCTTCCAGGTCAATTCGAATTGTGAGGAGTTGCGTTCCGAAGAGTCGCACCGCCCTCGCGTTACTGGCAGTGCTTGGCAATTGCTTCGCTAACCAATTCTGACGCTCACGTGGGTCGTCGTCCAAGAGCAGGTGCGCGGTACCCGTGTGCCAGTGATACCTCAGCCCCTCACGGAGCTTCAGACGGATGTAGGGATCGCGCTCAATGTTGCGGACGTATCCCGCCTTCATTCCATGCTCAGCCACCAGCCAGAACTCATTTCCGATACGACCATCGCCCACGGGTGTGCGCCGTGGCTTTCCGGTCTTTCGTCCTTTCGTTTCGAGTAACGCGTATCCGGGTAGCGGCACACCAATCGCCAGGGCCAACTTTATGGGCTGGTTCAACACGTATTTCTGAAGAGTGTGGACAATCCGGTGCTTCATCTTGGGTGAACTTCCGCTCGGTTAAAGATAGCTTAAGCGGTCGCTTAGTTTCGTCCAATACTGGGCGAAGTCGAGCAGCACACAAAAAGGACGCGCCTCGCGGCGCGTCCTTGATGAGGCTGCTCGAATCCGACTGCTGAGCTATTCCCCTCCCGTTTTTCCTGCGACGTCTTTTCCGTTCGGAAGAGTATTCGCTTTGAGCAACTGCTCGCGGTTGTGACTCAGGTCAAGCCCGGACCGAGTTGTCGGATAGGGTTTGTCTCCCATCAGGCCTTCCCACAAAACGCGGTTGAACTTCTCGGGATCAACGCGATCTTCGCGGCTGAAGTCAAAGCCCTTGGTGTGAGCTGTCCACCAGGCGGCGTCGTGCGTTGGATGCGGGAGAGATGACAAGTTCACTTTCGCTTTGTTGAGGAGTGGCAACTGGGTTGTGAACAGGATCTGGGCAGGGAAAGCGGAATAGGTCCAGGTGGCCTGCGTGGTGTCGAATGCGTCGGTCATCGGAGGCACGCCCGCATCGTGAACGCTCAACTTCGAGATGCCGAGGACATCCTCGATCGTGCGCAACATGTTGACGGTCGTGTAGTGAGTGGAAACAACGGCTCCGTGTTTCACGTACGGACCGATAATGAAGCCGACGCTGCGTTGACCGCTGATGTGATCAGCACCATCCTGCGGATCGTCCTCAATGACGAAGATGAGCGTGTTGCTTGCGTATGGGCTGTGCGCGATCTTGTCCACCAGCAAGGCAACGCTGTAATCGTCGTCGGCCATTTGTAGTTCGGGCGTGTTGACTCCGAACGACGCTTGATCAAAGCTCCCGAAGTGATCGTGGTTGAACCGAACCATTTCGAAGGTTGGGAATGTGTTGTGCTTTACTTGCTTATCGAACTCTCTCGCCCACTCTTTGTAGCGGAAGAAGTCCGGAAATGCCTGATCAAATCCACGGAAGCAGTAGTCCGTCCGCTTGATCAGCGCAGGATGTGCAGGAAACGCGACCTGTAGTGGTGGCTTGTGTGAGCAAGGATCCACCAGGGTCGGGTCTGAATTCTGCGTCGCGCCCAAATCGAGGAAGAACCCATAGTTGCGGACCTTGAGATGGGCACGGATGGCAGCATCCCAGATGTAGCCGGCGTTCTCCTGATCTTCAGGGCCGTCGGCACCAACTTGGTTCGCAGTTCCTGGAAGCAGGTCCGGATCTGGCGGATACAGTGGCTGCCATGCTTTGCGAGCTTGCACACCGACGAGGCCAACGTTCACGTTGCGGTCGGTTCCTTCGCTGTCATAGTTCGCGCCACCTTTGCCGTAGTTAACGACCACATCTTTTTCGTTCAGATCGAGAGCACGGGCCGCAGTGGACCACTGCCAGCCGTCCATGCTGACAATGCCGCTATCGTAGAAGTTGTCGAAGTCCACGAAGTTCTGCGCGAAATTGTGGAAATTCGGGGTGACCGCTTGCGGGAATTGCGTGAGCGTCGGGTCCCCGTTGCCCATCGGCAGGTCGCCGAGGATCTGATCGTAGGTGCGGTTCTCTTTCACGATGTAGATCACGTGCTTGATGTTCTGGTGCAGGAACAGCATCGTGGAGATGTCTTGCTGCGTCAATTGCAGGTTAAAACCGTTGTTCTGCGCGACCTGACCAGTAAGCTGCGCCAAGTCGTTTCCGCCCGGCACAGGCAGCACCAGAAATCCGGCCTTGGTGTTCTGGAAGGCGTACTGGTTTCCGGAACCGTTCTGCGCGCTCGGATCCTGGCAGCGAGAGCCATAGTTCCCGCCCGCATTGATGGAGCGGCAGTTCCGGGGATTCGGACCGGGATCGCTCTTGCCATTGACTACGTAGAGTGTGGACGCATCGGGACTGATGCTGACCGAGTTGGGTTGCCAACCGGTAGGGATGAGCCCGACAACGGTTGGCTTTTTGCCAGTCAGATCCACGACCGCAACATCATTCGTTCCGCCGTTGGTCAGGAAAGCGGTCTTCTCGTCCGGGGAGAGGGTCACGCTATTCGGATTGCTGCCCTTGGGGACTCTCTTGCCGCTTCCCAGCAACCCCGCCGGCGCGCTCACGTTCACTTGGCTCGTGACATTGCCCGACGCGGTGTCGATGATGACGAGGGCATCAGCATTGGCGGAAGCCGCGAACAACCGGCTCTGCGCGCGGTCGAGAATCATCTTCCCGGGATTTCCCGGGACTGAAATGCGCTTCGTCAGGCTCAGTTTGCCCGCATTCAGGTTTACAACGTCGATCTCACGATCGCGCGTACTTGAGACAAAGACAGTGTTGTTCCCCGCGATGACGACGCCGAAGGGAAACTCTCCTCCGGCCTTTCCGGAATCACTGGGGTTGATTCTGCCAGGGCGGAGATCGTATTCAGCAAGTACTTTGGCGTTGACGACGTCGACAGCAGTGATCGAGTCGGTCTCGTAGTTGGCGACGACCACAGTGCTGCCATCCGCCGAAATTCCGACTCCGCCGGTGGTGGGACCAACAAATGTTTCCTGGTTCATCAGGTCTCCGGCGTGCCCGAGGGAGATCGGGCTACCGACTTCCACCCATTGGCCATTACTGAGTGCGTAGGTGTGAAGATTGTCGTTCACGCCTCCTGCAACATAGAAGCGCGAACCATCCGGGCTCCAGACAAGGCCACTGAAAGCGTTTGGCACGAGAACAACTTGCTTCTTCACTGGCACGGCAGGAGCCGAGATGTCATAGACAAAGACAAACTCGCTTGAGTCGGCCGGCTGGAAATGGCCGTTGCTGTCGAGGTTCAGGTTGAATCCGCTGGTGAGGATCAGGAGGGTCTTGCCATCCGGACTGATGGCGGTCGTTTCTGCGCTGTCGGCTTGATACTCGGGGTAGTCAGGCAACGCAACGGTCAGGGGTTGAAAGACGGAGCCGGGTGCAGCATCGGGCGTGATCGTGGCGCCCGTAGGAAGCACGACCGATTGTGATGCGTGGACTGTTGATTGGCTGGCGACGAGACCGAATGCGAGAACAGCGGCTAGGCTGGTTCCGCGGAGCAAGCTACTGAGGTGCATGCGAATCCTCCAAGGAATGGTTGGTCCAAAGGCCTAAGACGAGACCTCGAACGAGTAGGAGTGGCGGTAATACTAGCGGCACTGATAAATCAGAAATGTTGAGCTTGGATTACGATCTCGTGAAAATTCATTCACCGCTGATTCATGCGGGGACTTCGTCGTTGTCGAGAGCGACCAGGGCTGCTTGTCCAAGGCTGATGCCGCCGTCGTTAGGAGGAACGGCGTGGTTGGTCCAGAGTTGCAGTGCGGAATCTCTAAGCTCGACCTTCAAATCCGCCAGAAGTAGTTCGTTTTGAAAAACGCCGCCAGAAAGCACGACCACGCCGAGACCATGGTCTTGAGCTAATGTTGTTGCGGCGCGCGCCAAGCCCGCCGCAATCCCAAGCTGAAAGGAACGGGCAATATCTTCGGGCTTACGTCCCGCGATACGGTCGTGGATCATAGATTGAAGGAGGAGACGATAGTCGAGTTGGCGGTCGATGAACGGAAACGGATAGGCATCGTTGCTCGATGACTTCTGCGCCATCTGTTCCAGCCACATCGCTGCCTGTCCTTCGAAGGTGATCTCACGGGTGAAGCCGAGGAGGGCCGCCGCCGTGTCGAAGAGACGGCCTACCGAGGTGGTGCGGAAGGTGCGAACATTTTTCTGAACCAGTTGCAGCGCCGACTGGTATCGATGAGAGAAGAGAAAGGGCTCGGCAGAGAGAGCCGGAAGATCGCTGATTTGGGCGAGAAATCCGGCGGCAGCCTGCACTGGATATTGCGCCGCAGCGTCACCTCCGGGTAGAGCTGCGGGCCTCAGATGGGCGACGCGATCGAAACCATTGCGGAGATCTCCTACAAAAAATTCGCCGCCCCAGATAGCACCATCATCTCCCCATCCCGTGCCGTCCAGGCTGATGCCCAATACGCGCTGATCCCACGCGCCTTGCTCGGCTAGCATCGAGGCAATATGCGCTCGATGATGCTGCACGGCAACGGTTTTCAACGACGTGAGTTGAAGAGCGTGAACCGTCGACCGGTACTGAGGGTGGGCATCGTGCACAACGATCAGGTTGTGCGCATCGATCTCGTACATCGTTACGAGATCCCGTATTGTTTCCTCAAATGCACGAAAGGACTCGTAGTGGTCCAGATCCCCGACATGCTGACTGACGAAAGCCTGGCCATCAACGACCAGGGTCACCGTGTTCTTGAGGTCGGCACCCACCGCCAAGATGGGGCATTTCGAGGGCAACGTTGCGACCGCGCCAGGGGCATAACCTCGCGAAAGACGGAGAACGACCGGGCCAAACGTACCAACGCGAGCAACGGAATCGTCCACACGTCGGGCGATGGGGCGTTCGCCTACCAGGAATGCATCTGCGATACCGTCAAGGCGCACAAGGGCATCCTGGTCTTCGTATGCGATGGGCTCACTTGACCGGTTCGCGCTTGTCATCACAAGAACGGCAGGCGCGCCAGCAGCAAAGAGCAAGTGTTGCAGCGGCGTATACGGGAGCATCACGCCCAGCTCGGAATTGTCGGGGGCGACTTCGGGGAGGGTGACCCTAGCCGGGGCGAGCACAATAGGACGAGCGAGGGAGGTCAGCAGCTCTTCTGACTCGGGAGTTAGAGCAACCAAGTCTCGCGCCTTTTCGAGATCGCGCGCCATCACTGCGAATGGCTTTTCCTTTCGGAATTTTCGTTCACGGAGCGCACTGACAGCAGATGAGTTGCGCGCGTCACAAGCCAGGTGATATCCTCCGATCCCTTTGACCGCGATGATTCTGCCGGCGTTGAGCATCTCGGCAGCGCGACGAATCACAGCCTCGTCGCCTCGTTCAATCTCCTTTCCGGAGCGCACATAATAATGAGGGCCGCATTGTGGGCAAGCGACCGGCTGGGCGTGAAATCGGCGATTCGCCGGATCATGATATTCCGTGCCGCAGAATCCATCGAGGGGCCAAGGCTTCATAGTGGTATTCGGGCGATCGTAAGGGAGACCCAGGATGACGGTGTAGCGGGGGCCACAATTCGTGCAATTGATATATGGATAATCATGGCGGCGATCGCGCGGATCGTTGAGCTCACGAAGGCAGTCCGCGCAAACTGGGAGGTCTGGCGAAATGCGGACGGTTGGGCTCTGGTTGCGCTCGCTTTCGCGAATAACGAAATCCGAGAGTCCGAGCGGTTTCGCTGGGTGCACTTCAATTGCCGCAATTCGTGCGGCGGGAGGAGCTTCGCTTCGGAGCCGACGCACAAATTGTTCAACCTCTTCGGGTGACTCGTCCGCGCTCTCGACATGGATCTGAACCCCTTCCTCACCGTTCAAAACCCATCCACGAAGTTTGTGCGCGTTCGCAAGGCGGTAGACAAACGGACGAAAGCCGACTCCCTGCACTACTCCGCGAACTTTGATCAAGGCGGCCTTCGGCATTTTGAACCCGGACTTCAGAATATGCCTCGCATCATAACCGGAATGGCAACCGGGAAGACGACTATCAGGGCGAGGCTGGTAAGCTCATTTCAACGTGGATCAACGATACGATGCAATCATCCTAGGCGCTGGCGCGGCCGGGCTGATGTGCGCCATCGAAGCGGGCAGGCGAGGGCGGCGTGTCATCGTGCTCGAGCGAGCGGATCGTATCGGCAAGAAGATCCTCATTTCAGGCGGCGGACGGTGCAACTTCACTAATCTACATACCGCGCCTGAGAATTTCCTTTCCGCCAATCCGCATTTCGTAAAATCGGCGCTGGCACGGTACACCCCCGCCGATTTTGTTCGGCTTGTCGAGAAACACCGCATACCGTACCACGAGAAAAAATTCGGGCAGCTCTTCTGCGATGGTTCGGCGGCCAGCATTGTTGCGTTGCTGGAAGAGGAATGCAGAAATGCGGGAGTCGCAATCCAAACACGAGTGAACGTGAATCATGTCAGCCGGGGCGAGGAATTCTCGGTGCGTACCGAATCCGGCATATTCTGTGCACCCCGAATCGTGGTCGCAACCGGAGGGCTTTCGATTCCGAAGATCGGAGCAACTTCTTTCGGCTACGATCTGGCTCGCAAGTTTGAAGTGCAAATCGAGCCGCCGCGGCCCGCCCTAGTTCCGCTGGTTTTTTCGGACGACGACGTTAGAAAATGGTCGGATCTCGCCGGCGTTTCGGCCGAGGTTGTCGCTTCCGTTTCTGATCGATCGCGTGCGTTTCGCGAAAACATGCTCATCACCCATCGCGGCCTGAGCGGGCCGGCGATTCTTCAAATCTCGTCCTACTGGTACGGCTGCGAGGCGATCTCAATCGATCTTGCACCGGGAAGAGAACTCGCCGCGGATTTTCGTGCTCGCGGAACTCGCGATGCGGCCGGGTGGAAATCGTTGCTGCGAGAAGTGCTGCCACGGCGAATGGCAGATCGGTGGATCGAATTACATCCGCTTGGCAGCGTTTCGGATCGAGCGCTCGCGGAAGCGGAACGACAACTCCATCGCTGGGAAGTAATCCCGAAAGAAACCGAGGGTTACGCCAAAGCAGAAGTAACAGCGGGCGGTGTTGACACTCGCGTATTGTCGTCGAAAACCATGCAATGCCAGCGAGTGCCCGGTCTATTTTTCATTGGTGAAGTCGTGGATGTCACCGGACACCTAGGGGGATTCAATTTTCAGTGGGCATGGGCTTCGGGCTTTGTTGCGGGGCAAGCATTGTGAGCCCTCGGCTTCAGCTAAAGTACTTAGCCGATTGCGGCGTTTTCCTGCATGAAGGCCATGCGGGATATGATCTCAGCGGCGCGTTCGAGTTGCTTCAAATCGTCTCCTGTAAAGTCGGTACCTGACAACGTCGGGTCCAGTCCCTTTCTCGAAACCTGTGCGACGCCGAGGATGGAACCTTTCTCGTCCGCAACGGGAACAGAGATGATTTTCTGAATGGGCAACTGGTCGGAGCGCTGCTCGCCATCAGCCAATTTGACTGTTTCAAAAAAGCTCACGTGCTTTACGGAAGAAAAAGAATTGGAGAGCAAAGGAATACGGGTGGAAGCGGTTCGTGCCGCGACAGCTGAACTGGACAGGGGAATCGCGCCTGCAGCCCGCAGTTCAGTCGGATAGATAAAGCGAAGACTTCCCTGCTCGCGGCGAAGGAGCGCCACTTCATTTCTTTGAACTCTCAGAATCTGAGCGAGCTTCTGGCACACGCGCTCCGGAGTTGGCGCTTCAATCGCCATTTTTTCAAGTTCAGCCATGTGACTAGTTTTTGCCGGGGATGGCGCTGCCCCGGCGCCCGGCTTGGGTTGGACAGGCATGAAGGTCTCTGATCAGTTTCAGACCTTTGAGGACTTGCATCAAGTTACGAGGGTTACAGCATGGGCCGATCGGAATTTTTGATTACATGCAATGAAAAAAGAAGTGCAACCATCGTTCCTTTTTTTGGAAGTCGGCCCACTTCCACAGCTGAACGCGCTATATTAGATACATCATCCGCCACGAAAAGCATTAAAGAAGAAAACTAGATCTGAAGATGTCGGGTGACGTGTATGTGGCTCATTCATCAATTCAAACCATTACTCGAATTACCAAGCTGCAAGGAGTACCTTATGGCAAGAAAAACCACAGGCAACGGGGGCCCCGGACGCACCAAGAAGACAGCTCCAGTCGCCCAAGCTGGACCGGTTCCGGTCGCTCAAGACACGAAGAACAATGTCGTTCCCATTAACCTTGAAGACGAAATCCGCCGCCGTGCATATGAACTCTACATTGCGCGCGGCAGCGCACCTGGCAATCAGCAAGAGGATTGGATTGCGGCTGAGCGTGAAGTATTGGGCCGCTATCAGCAACAACAGCACTCGGCATAAATCGATTCAACATACGATTCTCGACTGCCAGGAAACTTCAACTTGTGTGGGCGGCTGTGCCAGCCGCTGCAACTTCGGGTTCAGCCGTTTCCCACCAGGCCAGACATTCACAGGCGGTATCTATCGTTTGGTAGCCAACACCAAGCCGCTCAAGTTCCAACAGGACTTCAACGACCGCGCGGCCAACGGCATCCCGTACTGAGCTACCCAGAAACGTGCTCGTTTCGTACTTCTCCCCTGTGATCCCGACTAAGAGAACTTCTCGCGGACTTTCACCCGCAATTTCAGCAACCAGCAGAGATTCCGAAAGAGCGGGCGAGTGCGGGTCCATGAGCATGAGTGCGGGGCCATTTCGCAAGACTTCGTCGCGTCGATAGAGCGTTACCGTGCCCGGGGGGAGCGCTGTTTTCGACGGAATCGATCAGGAGTAAGAGCATCGACGCCCGAGAGGTGAGCGACCAGATCGAGCCCAGGAGTTCCCACATCGACGAGAGTGAAACAATCGTCAAAAC